>FTCZ01004672.1_pt1 | contig 10438 bp, 6 predicted proteins | sample 1658871 | NCBI WGS metagenome assembly FTCZ01 (sample SAMEA3914864, study PRJEB12502) | metagenome | biome: forest; material: soil | place: USA | collected 2012-03-12 | depth 0.3 m
GCGGTGGCGATCGCGCTCGACGCCAAGTTTGCCACCTCCGGCCAGGATTGTCTGGCCGCCAACCGCATCTATGTGCAGCGGCCGGTCTACGATCGCTTCTGCGCCGCTTTCGCGCGCCGCGTGGAACAACTTCGCATCGGCAACGGGTTATCCGCAGACGCCGAGATTGGCCCGCTGATGCATGAGCGCGCGGTCAAGAAGGTCGAGGAACAGGTCGCCGATGCGCTCACCCACGGCGCGCGCTGCCTCATTGGCGGCAAGCGTCACGTCGCCGGCCCGCTGTTCTATCAGCCGACGCTGCTCGTCGATGTGCCGGACGAAGCGCTGATCATGCATGAGGAAACGTTTGGGCCCGTCGCCGCTGTGACGCCGTTCGACGACGAGGCGGAAGTTGTCGCCCGCGCCAACGCCACCGAGTATGGCCTCGTCGCCTATATCGTGGCCGAGAACGGCGCCCGACAGGCTCGAATGGGCCGCGCGTTGGACTACGGCATGGTCGCGATCAACCGGGTCAAGATCACCGGCGCGCCGATCCCCTTCGGCGGCGTCAAGCAATCCGGCATCGGCCGCGAAGGCTCGCGCCTTGGCCTCGAAGCTTTTACTGATCTCAAATACCTCTGCCTGGACGTCGCGTAAGCTGTGTCGATATCCAGGTGATGCCGGCCTGCAAACGGCGGCTTCCTGCGCTTCCGGTGCTCACGTACTGAAGTACGCTCCGCTCCGGTTCTCGGAAACCACCATTTTCGGCTCGGCCTGACCTGAATCTCGACACACCTTTGGGCCGCACCAAGGCGATTTTCTTAAGGAGTCAAAAAATGCTCGAACAGTCCAACGAACTCTCGGCCTGGGACCGCGATCACCTCTTCCACCCCTCGACGCATATGGGCACGCATGCGCGCGGCGAGTCGCCGGCGCGCATCATGGCCGGCGGCGAGGGCGTCACCGTATGGGACAACACCGGCAAGAAGAGCATCGATGCCTTCGCCGGCCTCTATTGCGTCAATGTCGGCTATGGCCGCCAGAAGATCGCCGACGCCATCGCCGAGCAGGCCAAGAACCTTGCCTATTATCACGCCTATGTCGGGCACGGCACCGAGGCCTCGATCACCCTTGCCAAAATGATCATCGACCGCGCGCCGGAGGGCATGTCGAGGGTCTATTTCGGCCTCTCGGGTTCCGACGCCAACGAGACCAACATCAAGCTGATCTGGTACTACAACAACGTGCTGGCCCGGCCCGAGAAGAAGAAGATCATCTCACGCTGGCGCGGCTATCATGGCTCCGGCGTCATGACCGGATCGCTGACCGGCCTGGAGCTGTTCCACAACGCCTTCGACCTGCCTCGCGCGCCGATCCTGCACACGGAGGCGCCCTATTATTTCCGCCGCGCCGACCGCTCTATGAGCGAGGAGCAGTTCTCGCAGCACTGCGCCGACAAGCTCGAAGAGATGATCCTCGCCGAGGGCCCCGACACGGTCGCCGCCTTCATCGGCGAGCCGATCCTCGGCACCGGCGGCATCGTGCCGCCGCCGGCCGGCTACTGGGAAAAGATTCAAGGTGTGCTGAACAAATACGACGTTCTGCTCGTCGCAGACGAGGTGGTGACTGGCTTCGGCCGTCTCGGCACCATGTTCGGCTCCGACCACTACGGCATCAAGCCCGACCTGATCACCATCGCCAAGGGCCTGACCTCGGCCTATGCGCCGCTTTCCGGCGTCATCGTCTCCGACAAGGTGTGGCAGGTGCTGGTCAAGGGTTCCGACAAGCTCGGCTCGCTCGGCCATGGCTGGACCTATTCGGCGCATCCGATCTGCGTTGCCGCGGGCGTCGCCAATCTCGAGCTGATCGACGAGATGGATCTGGTGAGGAATGCCGGCGAGACCGGGGCTTACTTACGCGCCGAGCTCGCCAAGGCCGTCGGCGGCCACAAACATGTCGGCGAGGTGCGCGGCGACGGCATGCTGGCGGCGGTCGAGTTCGTCAAGGATCGCGACGACAGCGTCTTCTTTGATCCGGCGCTTAAAGTGGGACCGCAGATCGCGAGCGCACTTGCCGCCAACGGCGTCCTCGGCCGCGCCATGCCGCAGGGCGACATCCTCGGCTTCGCGCCGCCGCTCTGCCTGACGCGCGAGGAGGCCGACACGATCGTCGCCAAGACCGCCGACGCCGTGAACAGCGTCTTTGCCAACCTCTGAAGCAATTCCAGGAAAAGTGTGAAACGGTTTTCCGACCGGAATTGCGTGAAAGAAAAGAAACAGAGCGACATGAATGCCATGACCAGACCCGCCCCCGCCACGATGGCCGCCGTGCAGCTTATAGGCCATGGCGGCCTGGAGAAGCTCGTCTACCGCACCGATGTGAAGGTGCCCGCGCCGGCCGCCGGCGAGGTGCTGGTCAAGGTCAGCGCTTGCGGCATGAACAACACCGACGTCTGGGTTCGACAAGGCGCCTATGGCACGGAGGAGGACGCTGCCGCGGTGTCGACTTGGCGTCGGCAGGGCAACACGCTCACCTTTCCGCGCATCCAGGGCACCGACACGGTCGGCAGCATCGTGGCCGTCGGTGATGGCGTTTCCCCCGAGCGCATCGGCGAGCGCGTCATGGTCGACTTCTCCATCTACAACCGCGACGACGATTCACTCGCCGACATCGACTATATGGGTCACGGCCGCGACGGCGGATATGCCGAATACCAGGCGCTGCCCGCCGAGAACGCGCATGTCGTCGACACAGAGTTGAGCGATGTCGAGCTCGCCACCTTCTGCTGCGCCTATCTCACCGGCGAGCAGATGCTGGAACGCGTAGCACTGAGGGCCGGCGAGCGGGTGCTGGTCACCGGCGCCTCCGGCGGCGTCGGCTCCGGCATCGTGCAGCTGGCACGGGCGCGCGGCGCCATTCCCTATGCCGTCGTCGGCAAGGGCAAGGAACAGGCCTTGCTCGACATCGGCGCCGAGAAGGTCGTCACGCGCGGCATTGCCGACCTGCCGGCGGCGGTCGCGGAGGCGACCGGCGGCCAAGCCATCGATGTGGTCGCCGACCTTGTCGGCGGCGCCATCTTCAATGATCTGCTTCGTATCCTGCGGCCAGAAGGCCGCTACACAACTGCCGGAGCAATCGCCGGGCCGGTGGTGCAGCTCGATCTGCGCACCATGTATCTGAAGCAGCTGCAGCTGCATGGCTCAAGCCAGGGCACACGAGCGGATTTCCGCCGCATCGTGCGTTACATCGAAGAAAAGAAGATCCGGCCCTTAGTTGGCGGCGTCTACAGACTGTCGGATTTCCACCGTGCGCAGAGCGACTTCATGGCCAAGGAGTTTGTCGGCAAGCTTGTCGTGGTGCCGGATGCGATGTGGCGCGGCGGCCAGAACCATTGATCCAGCCACTTCCAATTGTGAGCAATTCGATCGCTGTCTGCTGAGCGTGGGCAACGCCAATTCATAGGGTTTATGCGTTGTACCAGGCAGAGAACGCCAGTCCCGCGGCCAGCGTCGCCGCTGCGTATAGGGCCGGCAAAGCCTTGTTGCTCACGCCCATGCGCAGCAAAGTGTGGCCAAGATGATCCGTGCCGCCGATCCATGGCCGGCGTCCTTGCCGCAAGCGGCGAGTTATAACGAACACGGCATCTATCAGCGGAATCGCGATCCACGCCAATGACAAGCCGAACCCTCTCTCAGAGGCGTAAAGCACGATTGCGGCGCCGAGCAGAAGGCTGCCGCTGTCGCCCATGAAAACGCGCGCGGGCGGATAGTTGAAGCAAAGGAAGCCGACGCAGGCGCCCGCGCCGGCCATTCCGACATCGCCGCCCAGACCTAGGAGCGCCGCTGCAACTGCGCTCGCGGCGAGACCATCCGCATGGTCAAGCATATTGACCGCATTGCAGGCCACCCAGGTGACGATCGGAACCCACCATAGACCCGTGACAATCCCGGCAAGGATTGCGGCCGCGGCCAGTGCCGCCGCCTTGGCACCGGCGGAAAGCGATCGGACGTCATCGAGCGCGCCGATCAGGCAGAAAGCAGCCAGCAGAAGAATATGCTCAATCGGAAGCCACGGGGACATCGCTATCAGCATAGCGGGTCCCGCCAGCCGGGGAACCTCGCCCGATGTGTGCCATCGATCGCTCTTGACCTTCGAGACCGCGCCCAGACGAACCGCAAGACGCGCAAACAGCCAAACGCAAGGGACCGCTATAAGCAGGGCCCCGATGAACGGTGCCAATGAGGCAAGCGTCAAGCCATTACCCGTTCGGTGCGCATGTGCTCGATGCAGTCGGCGATTGTCTGCCTTGTGTTGCGCAGCGGACGCCAGCCCGTCATGGTGGTCAAAAGACTAGTGTCCGGGACGCGATCATAGGTGACGGCGAACCTGTCGCCATAGACCGCGTTGGAAGGCTTCATGACGATCGGGGCGTTCGTCCTGGCGGCCTCGACCACCATCTTTGCAAGGTTGCCGATCTGCATCGCCTCGTTGCCGCCCAGATTGACCGGTCGTCCCCGCAGGGATCGCGACTGCATGACCAGCAGCAACCCTTCGGCGGCGTCGGCAACGTGAAGGAATGCCCGCCTCTGCTCGCCGTCGTCGTGGACGACAAGCGGCTCGCCGCGCAGTGCGGCGTTGACGAACACCGGCAGCACAAGGCCGGTCGCCGAGCGTTGCCGCGGCCCGGCCATGTTGAATGGCCGCACGATCCAGGTCGGGATGCCCAGATCGAAGAACAGTCCAGCGACCAGATGCTCGACCGCCGCCTTGGCCGCGGCATAACCCCAGCGTGGCCGCAGGTCCGTCATCACCGGATCGGCCTCGGTGATCGGCCGGTCGCGGCCGGAGCCGTAAACTTCCGAGCTCGATGTGTAAAGCAGCGGGCGCCGGTGCAGCCGGCATGCCTCGACGATCGCGCAGCCCGACTCCAGAATGCCGCTGGTGACGGCAAAGCGCTCCTTATGGGCAAGCTGAACCCCGATCGGGCTCGCCAGATGGAAGACCGCATCAGCTCGTCCGACCTCATCGTATACGATTTTGGCGAACGCCGGATCGCCAACCCTGAAAGTATGGATCGTCAGGCGGGGATCGCCGGCCGGAAGATTGCGCAACAGGCCGTTCGAGAGGTCGTCGATAACGGTAACACTGCAATTGCGCGCAAGCAGCAGGTCAACCAGCGCCGACCCGACAAAGCCTGCGCCACCTGTCACCAAAACATGCGTGTGCGGGCCGAATTCAACCATGTCCGCGCTATGGTTGTCCAACGTGCACCCTCCTGATCGACCCGTGGCCCTCGCAAAGCACGGGACAGTTTTTTATACAGTCAAGGAAGGGGTAAACAACCCGTTTTTCTATCGACCGAGCGAGTTTGATCGTCCCCGATATGCAAACAGCAAGCACCCCATCCAACAGGTCACCGGAAGTCGGATGTCAGAGCCCGTAAGGGTAGAACTGATTCCGGCACGTACCCGCCACTGTTTAGATTCTCACTGTTCTAGCAAGAAACAAATTGTGAGGGTATCCCCATATTTCGGTGAAAGGAAATTTGTAAGCATACGCTAATATGTGGGTGGGAGAGTCGGTGGGAAAGAGTGGATACATGAGCCATAAATTATCGACTCATCCGATGTAATTGCGCTAACAAACCCGGGTTAGATCGTCGGGAGGTGTTTTGAAATCCGACTATCGTCCAGACATTGATGGTCTACGCGCAATAGCTGTGGCGGCCGTCATTGCTTTCCACTTCGAGTTGCCCGGGTTCCCGGGGGGCTTCGTCGGTGTCGATATCTTCTTCGTCATTTCCGGCTACTTGATAACGCGCCTTCTGACGGCCGAAGGCGGCGGACTGTCGCTGCTCGAATTCTACGGCAGACGCATTCGCAGGATAGCGCCGGCAATGCTGGTGATGATCTGCTTTTCGCTCATTGCGGGATGGTTTCTGCTGCTGCCCGGGGACTATGCCGGCCTGGGGCGCAGCGCGGCCTATTCTACCATCGGGTTGGGAAACTATTACTTCTTCTGGAATACGGGCTATTTCGATCGCGAGGCGACGCTTCTGCCGCTGCTTCACCTCTGGTCGCTCGGCGTCGAAGAGCAGTTCTATCTTGCATGGCCGATTCTGCTTCTTTTTGCGAACAGGCTGGCGCGAGGCCGACGGCTGCCGATCGTGGCCCTCATCAGCGGCATCGCGCTGATCAGCTTCTCGGTCGCCCTGCATTTGGTAGCGGTCGATCCGAAACAGGCATTTTACGTTCCCTTCAGCCGGGCCTGGGAGCTGGCTCTCGGCGGCCTGCTCGTCTTTGCGCCGCCCATAGGCCGCCGCGTCACTTCCGAAGCCTTCGGGCTGCTCGGCCTTTGCCTGTTCGCCGCCGGCGCCGTCTGGCTGTCGCCGAGCCAGCCCTTTCCGGGCCTCAGCGCGCTCGTGCCGGTGACGGGTGCCGTCCTGCTCATCTGGCCGCGTTCGCAGTCAACGGTCTCGGCCTTGCTTGCGAGCGCGCCTTTGCGATCGACGGGCAAGATTTCCTATAGCCTCTATCTTTGGCATTGGCCGATCCTGGTCTTCTTTCGTCACTATGCTGGCACCGCAATGCCGACGGCCGTCGAATCGACGGTCCTGATCGCGGCGGCCTGGCTGGCAGCGTATCTCTCCTGGCGCTTCGTCGAGGAACCCGTTCGCCGCCTGCGGGCGCCTCCGGTCAGGGCACTGCTCGCAGGCGCGACCGCTGCAGCGATGATTTGCCTGAGCGGTAATGCGATCTTCCAAGCCGGCGGCTTCACCACCAGGATTTCGAAAGAAGTCGAGGCCATGCGCAGCCTCGACGCGATGTGGGATTGGCCATGTCCGCAGATGGTGAATATCCATGAGCTCGGCACCACGTTCTGTGCCTTCGGCGCGCCTTGGGATAAGGCGAAGCATCATGCCGTGCTGTGGGGCGACAGCCATGCAGAGCATCTCGCCCCGCTATTCGACACCGTGGGCAAAGGTGAAAATACCGCCTTCTTTCTTTACCGTGCCTGCCCGGCCGCCTTCGGGGAGGGCGTCCACCGCGACTTTCCGGAACACCCAGATTACCGGGAAAGCTGCGCGTCGTCGCGAAAGGCGGTGGTCGGCATGCTGAGACAACGGACGGACATCGACCTCGTGGTGTTGTCCTCGGCCTGGACGAACCTGGCCTATACCGATGTGGCTGCCGATGATGGGCGGCAAAGGGACAAAGTCCTGCTGTTGCGTGATGGCCTGCACAGCCTCGCCGAGGAAATCGCCACTCCAGATCGGCGTGTCGGTATCATTGGGCAGATGCCCACCCCAGGCCTGGATCTGACCTCATGCGCGGTGATGCGGGAAAGCGGGATGCTTAGGCGTTGCTCGACCGACATGGATAGCGAGCGGATTCTGCAGATTTGGTCGCCAATGGTGGCGGCGCTCGGATCGCTCGCGGAAGGAAACGCGGTGTTCGTTGTCGATCCGCTCGAAGGCATGTGTCCGGACAAACATTGCGCCACCTACGTCAACGGTGAATTCATCTACCGCGACGGGTCGCACATACGCAGAAATCTCAAGCCGGACACCGACGATGCGATTGCGAAAATGATGGGCCTTTACGCGGCTCTTGATACAAGCCAAGGGCAAGCCCACGTCTCGGCCGCAGACGCCGAGCAACCCCAAACGGCCACCAGAAGCAATTGAGCGGACAGGCCACCGACAGCGCATAGTCTCTATGTCGACGACGACCACCTCTCGATCTTCGGCGCACGGCTCATCGTTCCGAAGATCATAGAGAAACTTAGGACTGATTTGTCCGTGGCGTCACGGCAGCCACTGTCGCAATCGACCACGCGATGATGGTACCCAGAAGCGTGAAGCAGAGTGCGCTGACCGATAGAGGAACGGCGACCTCGTAGGTTCGTCCGTTTTTGCGGGGATCGCTCGAATCCGTGGCCGCGAAGAGCACTGCGTCGCGACTACGGAATGTATACTCGCCCGGCCGGACGGCGGGCCATGCATGGGGAGACCAGCCGATCCGCTGGAGCGGTGTCTTGTCCTCGCGCAGATAGGATGCTTGCGACGAAGACATACCGGGAAGGCTGTCAAACCGGAAAAGACCCGGAAATTGTGAGGGCGGCAGCAGCGTCTCGTATCCGCCGCGCGCGGTAGACATGGTCGCGTTCTGTAGTCGCCCGATGGCCAGCGGCGGTGTGACGAGCAGGATCGCAACGCAGCCGGCGGCAAATGCCGCGACGCCCGCAGCTGTCCCGAAAGCAAAGCTCCAAGGCCTCCCTCTTTCTGCCTGCGATGACTTTCGAATGGGCACTCTGCGCTCGGCAAGCATGCCGCCAATTCCCAGGGCGACTGGTAGAAAAAGACTTGGGGTGAGCAAGATGTCATGGGACGTCAGCATCACCCCTATAAGCGCCATGCCAAGGGCGAGATCGCCGACGTTGCGGGCGAAGCAGAAGGCGAAGCCGATAAGGCCGATCGGGATCAACCAACCGAGGTGGCCAAAGGCGATGGCAAAGAGGAGGAAGGTGTTGTGGGGCGCCAAGGCCTGCGCCTCCTCGAGTCCGCGGCCGAAGAAGCCGCCTTCGCGATAGGCGAGCAGGCCGCGCTCGAGGAAGAGGGCTCTCGCCGAGATCGAATTTCGCTTGCCCTCATCGCTCAGGCGTTCGCCGAGCGCCTGGATTTTTGCAGCGCTGGTTGGTTCGCCGGCTCCGGACGACGACGAGGTGCCGGATGGCGAAGAAGACCGGGTTGCGGCGCCCGCAGGCTTGCCGGCCTCGAGGGCAGGGGCTGAACTGGTCGCAGGATTTGTCGGTTGTTGGTCGATGTCCGCGGACGAACCCGGCTCAACCGGCGCCGCCGCCGTCCCCTCAGGCGATGGCGCAACCGGGACCACGGCCGGAAGGGATCGATCGTAAGACGTATCGACAGCCTCCGATGCCTCGTCGAGCGCCTTGCGTAAGGACAAAACGCCGGCAAGGGAGTCATCTATGGCGACGCGGAAATAGGCATTTGTGGCAAGCGCGATTCCGATGGCTGCCAGCAGCGCACATGCGAGCGCGACCGCACGGCCCCAGCCGTCGACATCGATCTGAAAACGGCGGCCGCTGCGCAATTGCTGCCAAAGGCGAACGGCAATCGGCACGGCCACGGTGCAAAAGGCGGCAAGAAGGGTCGAGCGGGAGAGGGTGACAAGGAGCCCTGCGCCTACAAGGACCAGGAAGCTTGCGCGCCATTTTTGCGCGACGGCGCGGTAACTCGCTGCGGCCCCGAGCAGAAGGCCAGCCGCCGCGACATTCGGATTGATCGCCAGGCCGGCGGCCCGGCCAGGGGTATTGGTAAAACCGTTGGCGAACAAAAGGTCGAGAAAACACGCCACCGCGCCGAGCACTGTAACCGATGCCGATATGCGCAACACCGTTGCAGGGGTGGAGGCAAGCATGAAGACGATCGCCGCGCCGCCGAGAAAAAGGGTGATCAGATAGCACTCGGCGACGATCCCGACCGGACGCAGCGCGACCGGGGCAACCGCCATGGCGGCGGCGACCGCAAGCGGAAAGATGGCGCCGCGCACGTCCCGACGCACCGCAAGAATGGCGACCGTGACGATCAGGACGCCGCCATAGAGCGCATGAAAAACCAGCCGCGCGAACTCATCCCGTCCTGTAAAGAACGGCAGGAAGTATGGCATGAACCAGGACTGATAGATGACGACGATGAATGCGCAGAGCCAGGCGGAAATGTTTGTCAGGACCGCCTGCAGCGGATGCGTTGAATTCGCCGCGCGTTGCGAATGGGCAATCCCGCTCATGCGTCAGTCCGCGAGATAAAGGCGTTCATAAGCGTCGACCATGGCTTCTGTCGAATAGCGCTCCCGCATTGCCCGTTGCCGAAATTCCCGGTCGCCGGCTTGTTCCGGCAATCGGTCGAGCACGGCCAGAAGCCCACGCGCCAGATCGGCGGGGTCGCGAGGCTCTACCAGTACACAACCCGGCATGCCGGAGACAGCTTCCGGATTTCCCCCGACATTGGTGGCGACGACAGGAAGACCTGCCGTGAGCTTTTCCATCAAGGCGTTGCAAAAGCCCTCTTCATGGGAGGCGATCACGCCGACATCCATGCCGGCGAGTAGGCCCGGGACATCGTTCTGCATTCCCAGCAGCCGCATTTTCGCTCCAACGCCAAGCCGCTGGGCTTGCTCGGTCAGGGCCGCTCCGATGCCCCGATCCTGTCCTGCTATGAACAACTTCAGGTTCGGCCGGCTTTGGCTTGCGTGAGCGAGGGCCTCGACGAGATCGCTGTGTCCCTTGTACGGAATGAGATTGGCGACGATGACGATGCCGATGTCGTCGGGACCGAGACCGAGGCGGCTTCGAGTGTCGTCCCGGCGATGGCCGATATCATCGAAACGGCTCAGATCGAGACCATTTGGAATGACGCGGACGCGGTTTATGTCGTAGC
>FTCZ01001729.1_pt1 | contig 10437 bp, 9 predicted proteins | sample 1658871 | NCBI WGS metagenome assembly FTCZ01 (sample SAMEA3914864, study PRJEB12502) | metagenome | biome: forest; material: soil | place: USA | collected 2012-03-12 | depth 0.3 m
CGGCTTGCCCGACGCCTGAAGTTCGGCCTCCGAAGAGAACAGGTCGTGGTGGATGCCCAGCAGGCCAAGGTCCTGCTTGATCATCACCAGCATCGCGGCAACCGCCTTCTGCTGGAACAGTGCCAGCCATTCCGATTCGGGTGCCTTGGCGTACTTGTCGCCGAATTCGGCAGCGAGTTGCTGGCCCACCGGCACCAGGTAATCGCCCGGGTAGAGCCCCTCAGGGATCGCGCCGACGTCCTCGCCCAGCGCCTCACGGTAACGCACGTGCGCCGAGCGGGCGAGCACCTGCACCTGCCCACCGGCGTCGTTGACGTAGTATTCCTTGATGACCTTGTGCCCGGCATATTCGAGCAGTGTGGCCAGCGCGTCACCGACGACGGCACCGCGACAGTGGCCCATGTGCATCGGGCCGGTCGGGTTGGCCGAGACGTATTCGACATTGACGGTCGTGCCGCCGCCGATTGTCGAGCGGCCGTAATCGGCGCCCAGCGCCGCGATCGCGCGCAGTTCGGCCAGCCACGTGGCGGCGGACAGACGCAAGTTGATGAAGCCGGGCCCGGCGATCTCGGCCGAAGTCACCGAATCGAGCTTAGACAGTTCCGCCACCAGCGCTTCCGCCAGATCACGCGGCTTCAGGCCGGCGGGCTTGGAGAGGACCATCGCCGCATTGGTCGAAAGGTCGCCGTGCGAGGCATCGCGCGGCGGCTCGACCGTGATCGCGCTTCGCTTCAGACCGCCGGGCAGCGTGCCCGCTGCTTCAAGCGCATCGAGCGCGGCGTTGAGGTGGCCTGCGAAGGCGGCGTAAAGGGTCTGGTTATCGCTCATGACGCGCGCGGATAGCCGAAGTGCAGCAAAAGGGAAACAGGCTGCAAGGTGACACTCCAGTTGACACGGTTGACACGGTCCAGGGGAAAAACCGTCACCTTGTGCCCGAAGTGTCACCTTACCGGCCCTGAAGTGTCGCCTTGTAGATCGCCCCGCTGCGCTGCACCTCGTCCCATACCTCCGCAAAACCCTCCCCAAGCCGTGCGCGCAGGCGATAGGCGGACTGCCGGCTCATACCCACTTCCCGCGCTGCCGCCGCGACGGAATGGCCGTGCCCAAGCGCGCGCAGAAACGCGAGCGCCTTGGCCTTGGTCCAGCGATATTCGAGATTTGGGCGGCGGGTGCGGGGCATGGTCATGCCGCACAGGGTATCGCGGCGGCGCATCTGTAGGAAAATGGTCTCTCGGGATCCGCGCGACCGGCCGTTATCGCTTGCTGATGGCAACTGCCCATCCGTGCCATGGGCAAGATCCGGGCGCCGCTTGAGCCTCACTATGCGGCGGGAGGAGGAGGAGGAGGAGGAGGAAGAAGAAGAAAGCGGGGCCCCCGCCTTCGCGGGGGCGACGGGGTTGGAGGGAGGAACATTTGACTTGGCCGTCATACCGGGACGCAAAGGCGGGCTCAAAACGCCACGCCACTGCATCGCCGAAGCCACGGTGCTGACAATCGGGATCCGGGCAAAGCCATCCGCTCCACCACCGTCATCCCCGCGAAGGCGGGGATCCCGCTTCATCTTGCGCAGCACCCCACACTGGCCCCACGCAACCACGCCGGCTCAATCGGCCGCCCAGAGAACCTCGCCTGCGCGGATCGTCATGGCCACTTTCGAAAACGCCGTGGCGTCCGTCGCCGGGTCGCCTTTCAGCAACACCATGTCGGCCCCCTGCCCCTTGGCGATCCGGCCCCGTGTAGCGGACTGACCGAAACGCCGCGCCGGCGTTGTCGTCAAAGCGGCCAGCACATGCCGCCAGTCCATCGCCTGCGCCATCAGGCGATATTCGGCCGTGGGGTCGAACACGTCCATGAAACCGGCGTCGGTGCCAAAAAGCACATCGCCCCCGCCTTCGCTCAGCGCGCGGACCTGCTGGACGACGATGGACACCGGCGTGCTTTCCGCCGGATAGACTTCGAACAGCATCATCGTCGGCACCAGCGCGACATGGGCGGAAACCAGCTTGCGCACTTTCGCCGCGTCCCATGGCCCGGCGATCGGCGCGGCGTGGGCGAGCACGTCTACCCCATTGTCCACCGCCGCATCCATGCCTTCGCGGTTGGTGGGATGGGCGAAGACCGGCAGGTGATGCCGATGCGCCTCGGCCGTCAGCGCCCGGATCTGGTCGGCAGGCATGATCATGACTTCCTCGGCACCCAGGATCGCCCCGGTGAACAGCTTCACACCGTTCACGCCCGCCTGCGCCTGACGATCCAGCCGCGCCACCGCTTCGGGGGTGGAGCGGATTTCCGGGATCGCGATATGCTCCGCCTCATAGAGCGGCCGGGCGTAGACCGGGGTGCCGCCCTTCGGAAAGAACGGATCCCCCACGGTCAGGATCTGCGGCCCGGCGATGCGATGCGCCCCGATCATGCCCCGCAGCGCGGTGGCGCTGGCGGTGCTGGAGGCCAGATCGAACACGGTGGTGAAACCCCAGCGCGTGAACATGTCACGCAACTGGCCCTCCAGCTTCGCGGGATCGGCGGCTTCCGGGTGAAGCAGATCGTGCGTCAACAGATGGACATGGCTGTTCCAGAACCCGGCGACGAGCGTTCGCCCCGTGCCGGAAACGACCTTCATGTCGCGCGGAACGGCAACTTTCGCACGCGGCCCCACTGCAGCGATCCGGCCATCACGCACGATCACGACACCGTCTTCCAACGCGGGAGCCTGCGGATCGGCGTAGATGCGCGCACCGGTGATCGCGAAGTCATCGGCCAGCGCCGGTTCGCTCACGAACCACGCGCACGGCCACGCGACCAGCCACGCCGCGACCATTCTCAACCTTTTCATGCACACCCCATTTCACGCCGCCCCGTATTCAATTCGATCTGCACGCATAAATCGCCGGGCAATAATGCGTCCGGAGGTTAAATTTCCGCAACTCCCGCAGTGCCCCCCTGACGCATCGCAACAATTCCTTGGCGAATTACCATGACTTGCCATAATCCCGCAGTGAATGGGGAGTGGGGCACGTTGATGCATCGGAAATTGTGGAGGCGCATCGCGTCGATTTCGGCGCTGCTCACTGTCGGATCGCTTTGCCCGGCGAATGCCCATGCCGCCGGGTGGATGCAGGCCTCCAGCGACCATTTCGTCATTTATGCGCAGGATTCCGAGAGCGACATCACGCGCTTCGCCACGCAGCTTGAACGCTATCAGGCCGCCATGGCGCTGGCCCTGCATGCCACTGCGCCGGTGCCCAGCCCGTCCAACCGTCTCACGATCTTTGTCTTGCGCGACGGCGCTACGCTGCGGACGCTCTATCGGGGCGACGGCGATGCCAACAGCAGCAATTACATCGGTGGCTTCTACCTTCCCAATGCGGGCGGATCGGTGGCCTTCGTGTCCAACCTGCAAGGCAACGGCGCCGAGCCGGACCCTTCGATGACCGCGCTGCTGCACGAATATGCGCATCACTTCCTCGCCGCCGCCAACACGCCGCCGCGTCCACGCTGGTTCGAGGAAGGGGTCGCCGAATTCTTCGCGGCCAGCAAATTCAATCAGGACGGCAGCGTCGGACTCGGCCGGCCTGCCTGGCTGCGCTACGGCGAACTGTTCAGCGAGAAGCACCTGACCGCCGTCCAGCTCTTCGATCCCGTGGAATACGAAAAGCGCAAGACCTACGGTTACGACGCGTTCTACGGGAAGAGCTGGCTGCTCTATCACTACCTGACCTTCGAACCGTCTCGCAAAGGCCAGCTCGACACTTATCTGTCGCTGCTGGACGCAGGCAAGGACCAGCGCGCCGCTGCGGAGCAAGCCTTCGGCAGCTTCGACACGCTGGAATACAACCTTGACCGCTACATGATCAAACGCACGATGGAGAGCCTGACGTTTCCCGCCGCGCTGCTGCCGGCCGGCACCGTGAAAGTGCGGCCGCTGACGACGGGCGAAAGCGCGATCATGCCGGCATTGGTCCGATCCAAGCGGGGCGTAGATTCGCCCCAGGCGGCTGCGGACGTGCTGGCGCTGGCTCGCCCGATCGCGGCACAATATCCGCACGACGCCGCGGTCCTGTCCGAACTGGCCGAAGCCGAATACGATGCGGGGCACGACAAGGAAGCGGTCACGGCTGCCGACGCTGCGCTCGCCATCGATCCGGCTACCGTGAATGCCTATGTCCAGAAAGGCTATGCCCTCTTCCGCCAGGCAAAGGACGCGAAGGATCCGCAAGCGGCCTATACCGCAGCCGTTGCGCCGTTCCTGAAGCTCAACCGGATCGAGAACGACAACCCGCTGCCGCTGATCTATTTCTATCGCAGTTTTGCCGAGCAGGGGCAAAAGCCTACCGATCTGGCGCTCTCCGGCTTGATCCGGGCCATGCAGCTCGCCCCGTTCGACATGAGCTTGCGCATGAACCTGGGGCGGGCCTTCCTGGCCCGGGGCCAGACCCGCGACGCGCGCGTGGTTCTGCTACCAGTGGCAAACTCTCCGCACGACGGCGATCTGGGCAAGACGGCCCGAGCCATCGTGGAGCAGATCGACAAGGACCCGAACTGGAAGGGCGACGGAGTGGATGCCGTGGTGGCCGCTGCCACCTAGCCCCCTTCAAAACCACCGCAAACGCGTGTATCGGCGCGCGATGCGTCCTAACCAGATTCCCAAGACCTATCGGGTCAAGAGCTTCGGCTGCCAGATGAACGTCTATGATGGCGAGCGTATGGCCGAGCTGCTGGCCGAGCAGGGCATCACCGCCGCGCCGGAAGGCGAAGAGGCCGATCTTGTCGTGCTCAACACCTGCCACATCCGTGAAAAGGCGGCGGAAAAGGTCTATTCCGATATCGGCCGGCTGCGGCGCGAGGATGGCTCCTCGCCGCTGATCGCCGTTGCCGGCTGCGTCGCGCAGGCGGAGGGGGACGAGATCATGGCCCGCGCCCCGGCGGTGAAGATGGTGGTCGGCCCGCAGGCCTATCACCGCCTGCCCGAGATGATCCGCGAGGCCAGCGAGGGCAAGCGCGTCACCGATACGGACATGCCGGCGGAGACCAAGTTCGACGCGCTGCCCCGTCGTCGCCGCTCCGGCCCCACCGCCTTCCTCACCGTGCAGGAAGGCTGCGACAAGTTCTGCACCTACTGCGTCGTGCCTTATACGCGCGGCGCCGAAGTCTCGCGTCCGCATGCCGACCTGATCGACGAGGCGAAGCGGCTGGTCGATGCCGGCGCGCGGGAGATCACGCTGCTCGGCCAGAACGTCAACGCCTGGTATGGCGAAGATGCGAAGGGGCGGAAAGTCGGCCTGGACGGGCTGATCCGCGAACTGGCGGAGATCCCCGATCTCGCCCGCATCCGCTACACCACCAGCCACCCCAACGACATGACCGAGGGGCTGATCGCCGCGCATGGCGAGGTGGCGAAGCTGATGCCGTTCCTCCACCTGCCGGTGCAGGCGGGCAACGACCGCGTGCTGAAGGCGATGAACCGCAGCCACACGGCGGAAAGCTATCTGAAGATCCTGGACCGCGTGCGCGCGGTGCGGCCCGACATCGCGCTTTCGGGCGACTTCATCGTCGGCTTCCCCGGTGAGACCGATGCGGAATTCGAGGATACGCTTAAGCTGGTCGACGCGGTTGGCTATGCGCAGTGCTTCAGCTTCAAGTACTCGCCCCGCGCCGGTACGCCGGCCGCGACGATGGCGGACCAGATCCCTGTCGAAGTGATGGACGAGCGGCTCCAGCGCCTTCAGGCTGCGCTCAACCGCGACCAGTACGCGTTCAACAAGGCTGCTGTCGGCCGCACTTGCGACGTGCTGGTGGAGCGCAAGGGCAAGCATCCCGGCCAATGGCTGGGCAAATCGCCCTGGCTGCAATCGGTCCACTTCATCGGCGAAGCCAAGATTGGCGATGTCGTCACCGTGGAATTGACCGAGGCTGGGGCGAACTCGATCTCCGCGCAATTGCTGAGCCCGGTCGCCGCGTGAGCGACCGGCAAGCGCTGGTTCTCGTCCCGGGTCTGTCCTGCGACCGCCATGTCTGGCAGGCGCAAGTCGCGGGGCTGGCGGACATTGCGGACGTCTCGATCGGCGATACGCTGAAGGACGATTCGATTGCGCTGATGGCCAGCCGCGTGCTGGATGCTGCGCCGGAACGCTTCGCCATCGCCGGTTTCTCCATGGGCGGCTATGTCGCGATGGAAATCTGGCGTCGCGCGCCGGAGCGGGTCAGCCGCCTCGCCCTGATCGACACCAATGCCCGCGCCGATACCGAGGAGCAGGCCGCGCTGCGCCGCGCCGCCATCGCCACCGCCCGTGCACGCGGCTTCGAACATGTGCTGCGTGGATCGCTGCGCCAGCTGGTCGCGCCGGATTGTCCGGAGCCGCTGTTCGAGGACGTGGTGCAGATGGCCCTGCGCGTCGGTTTCGGCACCTATATGGACCAGCAGGCCGCGATCATCGACCGCGAGGATTCGCTGGAGACGCTGGGCTCGGTGACGGTTCCGGCGATGGTCATGGTGGGCGAAATGGACGCCCTCACCCCGCCCCGCCTTGCCGAAGAAATGGTGCAGGCGCTGCCGGCAGCCGTTTACGAAGTGATCGCCGATGCCGGGCACATGGCGCCGATGGAGCAGCCGGAGGCGGTCAACGCCGCCTTCCGGCGCTGGCTTACGCGGTAACGGTCACTCGAACGGCTTGAGGTCGTCGGCAGAGATCAGCGTCTTGCCGATCGTGTCCGAATCGCTGGCCGGTTGCACGGTCGCATTGTCCGGATAGGCCTTGCCATCGAACGGCAGTCGCTTGGTGCCTTCGGGCATGCCGCCGCCGGACACGGTGACCGCCAGATCGCGCCAGCCGTGGCTCTTGCTTTCCAGCACGCCGACCGGAAGCTGCACGACGCTGACCTCGCCCATCTTCTTGAAGCCCGTACCGTCGCGCTTCAGCACCACAAGGTTGCAGCCGCCGGTGCCGCACATCATCGGCCCGCCGAGGTAGGCCAGCACTTCGGGCGTGCCGTCTCCGTCCAGATCGACTTCGGCCGTGGCATATTGCAGCGTGCCCAGATCGCTGGAGACCGCATCCTTGTAGTTGGTGCGGATCCAGTCCTCCACGCTCATCTCGGCGACTTCGGTGGCTTCGGAGGTTTCGCTGGCAGTGGCGACCACTTCGGGCGGGGCCGCTTCCTTCTTGCAGGCAGCCAGCGAAAGCGCGAGCGCGGCGACAGCGAGCGCGGCCGGAGCGGCACGCACTATGTTGCTGGAATTGGGCCTTGTCATGAGAGTCATGGGAATAGGCTAACCGCTCTGCCGCCCTGCCCGCAAGCTCGGACTATCGCACGACAAGTGGCGCTGATCCGCGCTGACCCGCGCCGATCCGCAAGGCGTGGGAAATCCGGACGGAAAAAGGGCCCCGGCGCCTCACGCTCCGGAACCCCTTCCGCGACCCGCCGGGCGGCGGGGGCTACCTCCAGTTCGGCGTTAAACCTTACCAGAAGAAGCCATTGAAAACGGTGGCGACGCGACCGCTGCGCATGTTCACCATGACGACGTCATTGCCATAGCGAACCCAGCGGTGGCCGGCCTGCGGTGCGGGCAGGCGATAGCGGGCATAGTCGTTCACCCAATACCGGTTGTTGTAATAGGCCGGCTGGAAGCGATAACCGACGGCAACCGGGCGATAGGCGTAGCCGCGCGGGCCCTGATAGGCCGGGCGGCGGAAATCGTTGCGGTGGGCCTGACGATAGTCACGCCAATCCTCGCGCATTTCCCGGCGATCGTGGCGCGCTTCGCGGTAGTCGCCGCGGCGCACGTCGCGATTTACTTCGCGCTGGTCGTGCCGGACCTCGCGCATGGACTGGGCAGAAGCCATGGTGGGGATAGCCAGGCTGGGAACCGCAACGCTCGCAGCCAACACCGCCATGATGAACTTGCGCATTATTATTCTCCTTATTGAGCCTCACCTTACTGGGGCGACCCTTGTGTCGTTGGGTGAGTTCATGTTTGAACCTGCGTGGCTGAACGAGGTTGCAATAAGTCCTTCAGGAATCGGTCAGAAGTGTCGCTGCGCTGCGACAAACCGTTCAAACCGCGCCGAAAATGGGGATTATCCACCAGGAAGCGGGCAATTTTCGCATAGGCCCGGCTTGCGCGGCGCGGCATGCGGAGCCATCTTCAAGGCAGGACGAAAAAGCATCCTAACTTGAAAGGAGCGCATGGCCCGCAAAGCAGCCCGTGCCGGAGATCCGGCGCAGTTCCGCCCCGAAACCCATCGTCGGGCGCGTACCGAAGTCGAGTTCGACGAACAGACGCTGCTGGGAGCCGTGTTCGGCCAGTTCGATTCCAATCTCGTACAGGTCGAAAACCGGCTTGGCGTCTATATCTCGGCGCGCGGTAACAAGATCCAGATCGAAGGCCCGGAAGACGCCGTGGCCCGCGCGCGTGATACGCTGAAAGGCATGTATCACCGGCTTGAGATGGGCCAGGATCTGGATTCCGGCGCAATCGAATCGCTGATCGCAATGTCTTCTGAACCGACACTGGAAGGCATCATCAGCGGCGATGCCGGCGCCCCGCCGATCATGATCCGCACCCGCCGCAAGACGATCGTGCCGCGCTCTGCCACGCAGATCGAATATATGCGTGCGCTGGCCCGGTCGGACGTGATCTTCGCGCTGGGTCCGGCAGGCACCGGCAAGACCTACCTCGCCGTGGCACAAGCGGTTTCGCAGCTGATGACCGGTTCGGTCCAGCGCCTGATCCTTTCGCGCCCCGCCGTGGAAGCGGGCGAAAAGCTGGGCTTCCTGCCCGGCGACATGAAGGACAAGGTCGATCCCTATCTGCGTCCGCTTTATGACGCGCTTTACGACTGCATGCCGCCCGAGCAGGTAGAACGCCGCCTCGCCAACGGAGAGATCGAAATCGCGCCGATCGCCTTCATGCGCGGCCGCACGCTGGCGGACGCCTTCGTCATCCTCGACGAAGCGCAGAACACCACGCGGGAACAGATGAAGATGTTCCTCACCCGCTTCGGCCAGAACAGCCGCATGGTCGTCTGCGGCGACCCCCGGCAGATCGATATCCCCGGCGGTGAGCGCATGAGCGGATTGGCTGACGCGGTTGGCCGGCTGGAGGGCGTGGAGGGCATCGACGTCACCCGATTCACGGTTCAGGACGTGGTGCGCCACCCGATCGTGGGCCGGATTGTCGAGGCTTATGAAGGGCCGCTTAGCCAGTACGAGACGCAGTAAAAGAGGAAGCGGGGTCCCCGCCTTCGCTGGGACGACGTGAGGTTTGGATAGATTGCAGTTTTGGGTTCGTTTGCGGCTTTGGACTCGATTCCTGTTTTGAGATCAATTGCGACCTTGAGCCAGCTCTGAGCCAAATGTGCCGACGCTTCCAAACGAGTCGGTGTTGGACACGGTGCGGTTTTGAACTGACGTTGCCCATTAAAGCTTCGTCGCCCGTCATCCCCGCGAAGGCGGGGATCCCGCTTCCTTTCTGCACTTCCACCAACCCCGCCGCTCGACCCCGCGCACAACTCAGCGTAAAGCGCCCCCATGGACCTCGAAATCGATATCGAAGCACCCTGGCCCGCCGAAACCGACTGGGCCGACATTGCCGAACGCGCGCTGGAGGCGCTGGTGGAGGTGGCGCCGGAGCTGGACAACCAGCGGCTGATCACCAGCGTGCTGTTCACCTCTGACGAGGAAGTCCACGCGCTCAATCGCGAATGGCGGGCCAAGGACAAGCCCACCAATGTGCTGTCCTTCCCGATGCTGGACCGTGCCGACCTGCTCGCCCTCGCCGAAGACGGCCCTCCGGAAATGCTGGGCGACCTTGCCCTGGCGGCGGAAACCTGCGCGCGGGAGGCGGCGGAAAAGGGTATCTCCGTGGAGAACCACGCCACGCACCTCATCGTCCACGGCCTGCTCCATCTGGCTGGGCTGGACCATGAGATTTCCGACGCCGATGCGGAGGCGATGGAAGCGCTGGAGACAAAGGCTCTTGCCCTGATCGGCATTCCCGACCCATATGGGGATCGCACTTAAACCTCAGGGGTAACCAAGCACGATGGCCGACAATGGCCGCCACACCGAGTCCGGCTCGGGAGATGGGGACAGTACCGGCACGCTCTGGCGTGTCATCCGGCGACTTTTCCAGAACGACGTCGATCAGTCGCTGCGCGCGCAGATCGAAGGCGTCATCAACGAACATGAAGGCGATGCGGAGGATTCCAGCGCCGCCAACGGCGATCTTTCGCCACTGGAACGGCAGATGCTGCGCAATCTGCTGCATTTCAGCGAGCACGATGCCGACGACGTAGCGGTTCCCCGCAGCGAGATCGTGGCGATTCCCGCCTCCGCCAAATGGGCCGACGTGATCGAGGCCTTTGCCGAACATGGCCACAGCCGCATGCCCGTCTATGGGGACTCGCTGGACGCCATCAAGGGCATGATCCACATCAA
>FTCZ01001464.1_pt1 | contig 10428 bp, 6 predicted proteins | sample 1658871 | NCBI WGS metagenome assembly FTCZ01 (sample SAMEA3914864, study PRJEB12502) | metagenome | biome: forest; material: soil | place: USA | collected 2012-03-12 | depth 0.3 m
TACATCGTCAAGGACGGCAAGGTCATCATCATCGACGAGTTCACCGGCCGCATGATGGACGGCCGGCGCTGGTCGGACGGCCTGCACCAGGCGGTCGAGGCCAAGGAAGGCGTCGAGATCGAGCCCGAGAACCAGACGATGGCCTCGATCACCTTCCAGAACTATTTCCGCATGTACCCCAAGCTCTCGGGCATGACCGGTACCGCGGCGACCGAGGCGGCCGAATTCTACGACATCTACAAGATGAACGTCGTGTCGATCCCGACCAACGTGCCGGTGCAGCGGATCGACGAGGAAGACACGTTCTACAAGGACACGCAGGACAAGTTCCGCGGCATCGCCCGCACGATCAAGGAACATGCCGAAAAGGGCCAGCCGATCCTGGTCGGCACGGTGTCGATCGAAAAGTCGGAAATGCTGTCTGAATACCTCAATGAGGAGAAGGTCGAGCACAAGGTCCTGAACGCGCGCTATCACGAGATGGAAGCGCACATCGTCGCCCAGGCGGGCCGCAAGGGCGCAGTGACGATCGCCACCAACATGGCAGGCCGCGGCACCGACATCCAGCTTGGCGGCAATTTGGAATTCCGCGTCGAGGACGAGCTTGCCGAGATGCCCGAGGGGCCCGAGCGCGACAAGGCGATCGAGCGGATCAAGGAAGAGATCGTGCTGGAAAAGGCTGAAGTGCTCGCCGCCGGCGGCCTTTTCGTGCTCGGTACCGAGCGGCATGAGAGCCGCCGCATCGACAACCAGCTGCGCGGTCGTTCGGGCCGCCAGGGCGACCCCGGTCTGTCGCGCTTCTACCTCAGCCTCGACGACGATCTGCTGCGCATCTTCGGTCCGAACACGCTGTTCGCCAAGATGATGCGGTCGAGCCTCGAGGATGGCGAGGCGCTGCCGCCGTCGCCGTGGATGTCGAAGGCGATCCAGACCGCGCAGAAGAAGGTCGAGGCGCGCAACTACGACATCCGCAAGCAGGTCGTCGAATATGACGACGTGATGAACGACCAGCGCAAGGTCATTTACGAGCAGCGCAACGACATCATGGATGCCGATGCGGAATCGGTTGGCGACATCGTCGCGGACATGCGCTCGGAGACTGCCAATGCGATCGTCAGCGATTGCTGCCCGCCCAATTCCTATCCCGAGCAATGGAATGTGGCAGGGATGAAGGAGCAGGTTGCCGACCTGCTGGGCATCGAACCGCCGATCGACGAGTGGCTCAAGGAAGAGTCGGTCGATGTCGAGATGATCGAGGAGCGCCTGCTCGAGGCCGCGAGCGATCGCGTCAAGGCGAAGGCGGCGGACATCGAGCCGGAGACCTGGACCTCGATCGAGAAGTCGATCCTGATCCAGAATCTCGATCACAACTGGAAGGAGCATCTCGCGACGCTCGACGCGCTGCGCCAGGTGATCCATTTGCGCGCCTATGCGCAGAAGACGCCGATCAACGAGTATAAGCAGGAAGCGTTCGCTCTGTTCGAACGCATGCTCACCTCGATCCGCGAAGGCGTGACCCGGGTGCTGGCGACCGCCGAATTCCGTTTCCAGGCGCCGCCCGAGCTTCCCGATCTGCCCGACTTCATCACCCAGCATTTCGATCCGTTCACGGGTGACGACGACACGTTCGACCGCGATGGAGGCACCACCGGCGTGGTCACCGCGGCGATCCCGCAGCTGTCGATCATTCGCCCGGAACAGCCCGATCTCGGCGAGGATCCCAAGGACTGGGAAGGCAAGGTCAGCCGCAACGCGCCATGCCCGTGCGGCTCAGGGCTGAAGTACAAGCATTGCCACGGGCAGTTGGCGTAACCGCTTCTGCGGTAGCCATCATCACCACCGTCATCCCGGCCTTGTGCCGGGATCTGCCGGGAGGCGGGCGTGGGACTGGAGGCTCACGGTTCGGGTGGTGAGGCTTGGCGGATCCCGGCACGAGGCCGGGATGACGACTGGACATGCTGCCGGTGTCATCAGACACAAAAGAAAGGCCGGGGATTGCTCCCCGGCCTTTCTATTTGCACCGCTCCCCGGCGGTTATTTCGGCATGACAACCGTCGGCCCGATATTGGCCATCACTGATTTCGCGTCGAACGCGCGGACGTTGCCGGTCGGCTTGGGACCCTTGCCCATCACGATTTCGGCTGAGGCTTCGTATTTGTCGACGGTGTTGACGTCGAAATCACGGCCCCACGGGTCGCCCCAGAACGGGTCCCACGAACGCCAGCCCCAACCGCGCCCGTAGAAGCGCCAGCTCGGGCCCCAGCCGCCATAAGGCCCGGGACCGAAGCGGTCGGTGACATAGGTCCGCGTCTTCTTGTCGGTGTCGCGGTCGGCCATCACGAAATAGTCGAAGCCCTGCTGCGTCGTCAGCTCGGCGGCGCGGAACAGCAGGTAGCGCTCGACCGTGTCGCGGCCGGTCATCGAATTGCCCGAAAAGCTGACTTTCCAGCGGTTCGATTCGATCTGCTGGTCGGTATAGCCTTCGCGCGCGAAGCCGGTGCCGGTTGCGGGACGATAGGTCGTTTCGGTCATGCAGCCCGCCAGCATCAGCGAGGTTGCGGCGATCGCGGCGAGCATGCCTGCTCGGCGGAGGGTAGACGCCATATTCAATTCTCCATTCACCCGAAGGAAGCCACGTTCCATCCTGCCCCTCTATCCCGGAACGCAGGATGAACGCCTTTTGCTCCACATGCCAGAGGCGTAACGATCAGCTCGTCGCATCTCCTTCGATCGATTGGCAAAACGGCGGGGAGAACAGGGCTCGGCGGGCGCCCGCACCGGACCGCCATTGAGCTTTCATTTTCGTTCGATATGCTGATCGCCGAACCGGACAACGGGATGGCTGCGTGGCGATTGATCTGAAGGCCGTCGAGCAGCTTGCCACGGATCAATCCTCGCTCAAGGCGGCGGCCGGCCTCGCCAAGCCGGCCAAATGGTCGGGTGTCGGCGCCAGCCATGACGGCGCGCTGATCTGGGGCGAATGCGCGGGATCGGGTGCCAATCCCTATCGTGTGATGGCCGACCTGCGCGACCTCGGCAACAAATGCACCTGCCCGTCGCGCAAATTCCCCTGCAAGCATGGGCTCGGCCTGTTGTGGCTCAATGCCGCGGCGATCGTGCCGTTCGTGCCGGGCGACACGCCCGATTGGGTGAGCGACTGGCTTGGCCGGCGGCGGACCGGGACGGCGGCAGCGAAGTCTGCAGCGGCCGCGACTGATACCCCTGCCACCAAGGATCTCCGCGCAGCGCAGCTCGATGAGCCCGAAGCGCCCGAGGATCCCAAGGTGGCCGCCAGGCGCGAGGCGGCAGCCGCCAAGCGCGCCGGCGATACCGAGCGCGCGATCATGGATGCGCTCGATGCGCTCGAGCAATGGGTCGGCGACCAGCTCCGGCTCGGGCTGGCCGGGTTCGTCGATGACGTCACCGCGCGCTGCCGGCGGATCGCCGCGCGGCTGGTCGACGGCAAGGCGGCGGCGCTGGCCGGCCGGGTCGACGACATGCCGGCGCGGCTGCTGGCGCTGCCCGTCGGTGATCGCCCGCGTGGCGCAGCGGTCGAACTTGGCAAACTGGTCCTGCTCGCCCGTGCCTATCGCGCCGCGCCGCGCGATCCCGACATCCGGCGCGCGGTCGCGACCGCGGAAACGCGCGAGGCGGTGCTCGGCGATCCCGATGCCCTGCGCGTGACGGCGCCGTGGGAAGTGCTGGCCGAACAGGTGCAGACGCGCCGCGACGGGCTGGTCTCGCAGACCACCTGGCTGCTCAATCTTGGCCAGGCCGGACCGCGCTTCGCGATGCTGCTCGACTTTTTTCCCGCCAGCGCCGGCCGGCGGGGGTCGGTGTTCACGCCGGGTGGTCGCTTCCAGGGCGAACTCGCTTTCTACCCCGCCGCACGCCCGCTCCGCGCGCTGCTCGTCGAGCGGATGACAGGGGACGATATCCCGCCGTCGTCATGGCCGGCCCAGGAGGGAACGCTGGCGGATGCGCTCACCGAACCCTTGCTGGCCGAGCCGTGGATGATCGACCTGCCGGTGCTGCTGCCGGCGGGGCGGATCGCGGTCGACGCGGCGGACCAATGCTGGTGGCAGTCGGCCGATGGCGATGCCGTGCTGCCGGCGGCGGGCGGGATCGATGGGCTGTGGCGTGGCACCGACCTGCTCGGCGCGGTGGCAATCTGGGCGGGCAACCGGCTATCGCTCCTCGCCGCGCAGACCCCCTGGGGGTGGATCGGCGCGCATGGTTGAGGCGATCGAGGATGCAGTCGGCGCCGCGCTGGCGCGCTGGACGATGGGGGCGGCCGCTGCACCGGCAGCGGGGCCTTGGCGCGATGCGCTGGGCGACGATCCCGCCGAGGCCGAATTGCGCCTGCTGGCCTTGTCGGGGCATTTTCTCGGCGTTGCAGTGACCGCGGCAGCGCCTGCCGACCTCAGGATCCTGGCGGATATTCCCGCGCTGGCGCTGCCGGTCGTTCCGGATGGCCCGCGTCGGCTCGTCGCACGCCTGCTTGGCGCGTCGAAGGAAGCATCGGCGAGGAACGAATTGCTTCATTTTCTCGCCTCGCGCGGCTGGACGGTCCACCCCGGCGACTGGATACCGGTGGCGAGCGACGAGGAGGCGCCCGACGTCTATCTTCCGTGGCGCGACTGGGCCGCGGGAGCCGTGGCAGCGGATACCGGCCGGCCGCGACAGGGCGGCGCGCTGACTTCGAAAAATTGGGACGATTTCTGGCCGGCGGCGCGGCGGCTTGCGCTCGTCGAGCTGCGGCGGCGCGATCCGGGCGCGGCACGCGCCTTGCTCGAAGCGAAGCTGGCGAGCGAAGGAGCAGAAGCCCGGCTGCGGCTGCTCGCCGAGCTCGCGCATGGCCTGTCCGATGCCGACGCGCCGTTCCTCGAAACGATCGCCGCGTCGGATCGCGCGCCCAAGGTGAAGGCGCTGGCGGGCACGCTGCTCGCGCGGTTGGGACGCGGGCAGGCGATCGGCGAGGAGGTTGCCGAACTCGCCGGATTCTTCACGCTGCAGCTCAAGGGACTGCTGCGGCGCACGCGAGTGATCGAATTCCGCAACCAGAAGACCCCGGCACAGCGCGCCCGTCGCACGCTGTTGATGCAGGATGCCGATCTGGCTTCATTGGCAGCGGCGTTGGGGCTCGATGCCGAATCGCTGATCGCTGCCTGGCCGTGGGACCAGGACCGCCAGGCCGACCATGCGCTGATGGCGATGGTCGCGCGCACCGGTACCGATGCCGTGGTCGCCCAGGCGGTCGAGGTCGCGGCACAAGGTGACGCCGCCAGCATGATTGGCCATAGCGGGCTCGCCGAGCGGTTGCCGCCCGCTGCACGATCGGCTCTTGCAGCGCAGTTGCTGGCTGGTCGGCACGGCGGCTTCGAACTGGCGCTGGCGATCGCGGGGCACGACGCCCGGCTCGATGATCCGCTGGCGACGCCCGCCGGCGCTGCCCTGCTCGCGGCGCTGGGACGGGCCGATGCGCGGCCCGGCGAACGCGGTTCCGAATTGCGCGCGGTCGGCGTGATCGCATCGCAACGCGGCGCGCGGCGCGCGATCGAACGACTGGCGGGGGCGGGGGTGCTGCAAGGCGATCCGCGTCTCGACATGCTGCGGCTCAGCGCCGCCCTGAACGACAATGGAGCAGAGAGATGAGCGAGAAACTGCGACTGCCCGCCGAGGAAAATTATGCGGCGGAGCTGCAAGCGCTCGCTGCCGGCGACAAAGGCACGCGGCCGCCGGGCTGGGCGCTCTCGCCACGACTCGTGGTGACCTATCTGATGGGCGGGCAGGCCGCTGACGGCAGCGTCGTCACGCCCAAATATATCGGCGACCGCCGGCTGATTGAAGCTGCGGTGGCGACGCTGGCGACCGATCGCGCGCTGTTGCTGCTTGGCGTACCCGGCACCGCCAAGTCCTGGGTGTCGGAGCATCTCGCCGCGGCGATCACCGGCGATTCGACGATGGTCGTGCAATGCACCGCGGGGACCGACGAGAATCAGATCCGCTACGGCTGGAACTATGCCCAGCTGCTCGCGCATGGGCCGAGCCGTGATGCCCTGGTTGCCACTCCGCTGATGCGCGCGATGGAATTGGGCAAGCTCTGCCGCTTCGAGGAACTGACCCGGATGGGCAGCGACGTCCAGGATACGTTGATCACCGTTCTGTCCGAGAAGATGATGCCGATCCCCGAGCTCAACAGCGCGGTCTATGCCCGGCGCGGGTTCAACATCATCGCCACCGCCAATAATCGCGACAAGGGCGTCAACGAATTGTCCTCCGCGCTCAAGCGCCGCTTCAACGTCGTCGTGCTGCCGCTCCCCGACAGCGCCGTGGAAGAAGTGGCGATCATCGTCAAGCGGGTCGGCGAGATGGCGCAGAGCCTCGATCTGCCCGCGCCCAAGAATGTCGCCGAGGAAGTGGCTCGTGTCGTCTCGATCTTCCGCGAATTGCGATCGGGCACGACCGAGGATGGCAAGGTCGCGCTCAAATCGCCGTCGGGCGGGCTGTCGACCGCCGAGGCGATCGCGGTGATGGTCGGCGGGATCAGCCAGGCAACCTTCTTCAACGATGGCAAGCTGACGCCCGAGACGCTTGCGGCCAACATGCTCGGCGCGGTGGTCAAGGATCCGGTCCAGGACAAGGCGGTGCTCGGCGAATATCTCGAGACCGTGCTCAAGAAGCGGCGCGGATTCGAAGGCTATTATGCGTCGCTGACCGACCTGATCTGATCCGATGGCGGGCGAGGTCTCCCTGTTCGGCATTCGCCATCACGGGCCAGGGTCGGCACGGCGGCTGGTCGAGGCGCTCGACGTGCTGCAGCCGGTGGCGGTGCTGATCGAAGGCCCGGCGGATGCGTCGGCACTGCTGCCGATGCTCGCCGATCCCGGGATGGTGACGCCGGTCGCCTTGCTGACCTATGCCGAAGACGATCCGGCCAATGCGAGCTTCTTTCCATTCGCCGATTACTCGCCCGAATATCAGGCGGCGCGCTGGGCAGTGCGGCACGGTGCCGACCTGCGCTTCATCGATTTACCCGCGGCCGATCGCCTCGGCGACGAGGGCGGCGGGATCGAGGATGCGGCGGCGGCGAGCGCCGATGAGGATCCGATCAGCCGCGATCCGATCGGCGCGCTTGCCACTGCGGCGGGCTATGACGATGGTGAATCCTGGTGGTCCGACGTGATCGAGGAAAACCCGCAGTCCGGGCCGGTGTTCGCTGCGGTAGCGGATGCCATGACCGCGCTGCGGGCCGAGACGCGCGGGCTGTCGGCACGCGAGGCGGCGCGCGAGGCGCATATGCGGATCGAGATTGCGCGCGCGGCCAAGGAGGGCGAGGGGCCGGTCGCGGTGGTGTGCGGTGCCTGGCACGTGCCGGCGCTGGCCGAGCGCCACGGCCTGTCCGCCGATCGCGAGATGTTGAAAGGGCGGCCCAGGGCGAAGATCAAGGCGACCTGGGCGCCGTGGACCGCGCCGCGGCTGGCGCGCGGCAGCGGTTATGGCGCGGGCGTGGTCGCGCCGGGCTGGTGCGCGCATCTGTGGGAAACGCGCGATGGCGGCGATCGTGGCGCGATATGGCTAGCCAGGCTCGCTAAATTGCTGCGCGATCGCGGGCATTTCGTGTCGACCGCGTCGGTGATCGAGGCGCAGCGGCTGGGAACGGCACTGGCGGCACTTCGCGAGCGGCCGGCGCCGGGATTCGAGGAATGGCGCGAGGCGGCGATTGCCTGTCTGTGCAATGGCGAGCGCGCCTTGTGGGACGATGTCGCGGCGGAATTGCTGATCGGGGCAGGCGTGGGCGCGATTCCGGCCGCGACACCGCTTGCGCCGTTGCTCGAGGATCTGCAGCGCCAGCAAAAGGCGACCCGGCTCAAGCCCGAAGCACTCGAGCGCCCGTTGACGCTCGACCTGCGCAGTGAGAGCGGGCTCGCGCGGTCGACCCTGCTGCACCGGCTGGTCGCGCTCGATGTGCCCTGGGGGCGGCTGGCCGACGCCGGACGCAGTCGGGGCACGTTCCGCGAGAATTGGCAGCTTTGCTGGCAGCCCGAATTCGCGGTGCGGCTGGTCGAAAACCTGGTCTATGGCTCGACCATTGCCGAGGCCGCCGCCGGGCGGCTGGTTGAGGCAATGCGCCATGAAGCGGACCTGGGCCTGCTTGCCGGCCGAGTCCGCGACGCAATGATCGCCGACCTGCCGCGCGCCACCGAATTGGGCATCGCCGCGCTGGAGGAGCGTGCGGCGCTGACCAGCGATTGCCAGACGTTGCTCGCCGCGCTGCCGCCGATGGCCGACATCCTGCGCTATGGCGAGGCCCGCGCCGGCACGGTCGAGCATCTCGGCGCGCTGATGCCGCGGATCGTGGTGCAGGCGGCGCTCGCTTTGCCTTATGCCGCGCGCAATCTCGATGCCGAAGCGGCGGGCAAGCTGCGCACGGCGATCCTGGCGGCGGACGGCGCGATCCGGCTGGCCGAGCTGGACGGCGATGTGGTTGCCACCTGGCGAGCGGCATTGCGTGCCTTGCTCGACGATGGCCAGGCAACGCGGCTGGTCGCGGGCACCGCGGCGCGGTTGCTCTACGAGGCCGATCTGCTCGCGGCCGACGCGACCGCAGACCTGCTCGCGCGAATGCTCTCGCCCGGCACGCCCGCGGCCGAGGCAGCAGGTTTTTTCGAAGGCTTTTTCGAAGGGGCCGGCCAGCGCCTGATCCATGATGCCGCGTTGCGCGGTGCGGTCGATGCCTGGCTGCTGTCGTTGGAGGAAGAATCGTTCACGGCGAGCCTGCCGTTGTTCCGCCGCGTCTTCTCGGCACTCGACAGCACCGAGCGGCGGCGGTTGATGGATGCCCTGTTCGGCCGATCGGGGCGCAGCGCCGGCGCCTACCGGCTGGTCCCCGGCGCCGCCGAATTCTGGCCACACCACGAAGCGCGCGTGCTGGCGCTGCTCGACCAGGGAACGCCACGATGAGCGAAGTGGAAGGCCAGGACGAACGCGGCCGGCGCTGGACGCTGGCGCTCGGGGTCGATGCCGAGCAACCCGAAGACGGACGACAAAGCGGCCTTTCCGACAGCGACCGGCGGATGTCCGATGCGCTCACCGCGCTCTATGGCGAGGGCGACGAGGCACCGGCCAAGGGGCGCGGCGGGCTTGGCGGCTCGGCGCCGCGCGTCGCCAAATGGCTGGGCGATATCCGCGAATTCTTCCCGACGCCGGTCGTGCAGGTCATCCAGAAGGACGCGTTCGAGCGCAAGGGCTTGCGCCAGATGCTGCTTGAGCCCGAATTCCTCGCGACGGTCGAGGCCGATGTCGGGCTGGTCGCCGACCTGATCGCGTTGCGTGGAGTGATGCCCGACAAGACGCGCGAGACTGCGCGGATCGTGATCGCCAAGGTCGTCGCGGAACTGATGGAGCGGCTCGAACGGCGCACCGCCGATGCCATTCGCGGCGCGCTCGACCGCTCGCGCCGGACCAACCGGCCGCGCTTTGCCGATATCGACTGGCCGCGCACCATCCATGCCAATTTGCGCCATTACCAGGCCAAGCATCGCACCGTGGTGCCCGAGCGGCTGATCGGCTTCATGCGTCACCAGCGGCGGATCGTCGATCTCGACGAAGTGGTATTGTGCGTCGACCAGTCCGGATCGATGGCGAGCTCGGTCGTCTATGCCTCGATCTTCGCCGCAGTGATGGCCTCGCTGCCCGTGGTGGCGACCAAATTGGTCTGTTTCGACACCGCGATCGTCGACCTGACCGACATGTTGGCCGACCCGGTCGAGGTGCTGTTCGGCGTCCAGCTCGGCGGTGGCACCGACATCAACCGCGCGGTCGCCTATTGCGAGGACCGGATCGAGCGGCCCGGCAAGGCGCATCTGGTGCTGATCACCGATCTTTACGAAGGCGGCGATGCCGAGGCGCTGGTCGGCCGGCTGGCGCGGCTGGTGACGATGGGAGTCAATGTCGTCGTGCTGCTGGCGCTGACCGACACCGGCCGGCCGGCGTATGACCCCAATCTGTCGGCGAAGGTCGCGGCGCTGGGCATTCCCGTCTTTGCCTGTACGCCCGATCAATTCCCCGATCTGATGGCCACCGCGCTGCGCCGCGAAGACGTCTCGGCCTGGGCCGCGGACAGCGACATCAAGTTGATCCGCGCGGACGGCTGAGCGATCGTCATCGCGAGGCGACGATCGCCTGCAATCGGCCCGCGGGTTCATTGCGCTGAAGGGTGAAGCCGAGCCGCTGCAGTTCGCCGGCGAGAGCCTCTAGCGCCAACCACAGCTTGCGATAACTGCTCTTGTGCAGCGACCAGCCGTTGTGATTTGCGGCTGACGGCGGTGGCTCCCTGAGTAGGATTCGAACCTACGGCCGCTCGATTAACAGTCGAGAGCTCTACCGCTGAGCTATCAGGGAACGTCACCGGAGGGCGCGTCTATA
>FTCZ01007370.1_pt1 | contig 10427 bp, 10 predicted proteins | sample 1658871 | NCBI WGS metagenome assembly FTCZ01 (sample SAMEA3914864, study PRJEB12502) | metagenome | biome: forest; material: soil | place: USA | collected 2012-03-12 | depth 0.3 m
ACGCCACTGCGCGCAATAAGGGCGTCGATCACCAGCCCTCCCAAATCGGCGGGATGCACCCCGGCCAGCGCCCCCTTGCGCCGCCCGCCAGCTGTGCGAGCTGCCGCTACGATATAGGCTTGCGCCATGATGGCCTTTCCCTCTTGAGCAGAATGCATCGATATCACGCCGATCGGCGCGCCAGTAGAGCTGCTTCGGGATTTTTCCGGCCGCAGAGATCAGTCGCCGGACTTACCAGGCGCGCCCGTCCTGCCCCCAGAGGAAAGCACCCTTCGCCTCGTTGAGATAGTCAGGGTCAAGATAGACGGCGACCCGTTGAATCCTGCCCTCACGGAACGAGAAAACATTGCAGAAGCGACCGCTAGGCGTCTCACCCGCTGCCCAGGTCGCCCCGTTGGTAAGAGTACCCCGCGTCGTCCCCTCTACCACGACATGATCGCCGGACGGCAGGAAGAGATAATTCTCAGGATCGTGCTCGGTCGACTGTACCCGCTGTCCGAGCCCGACCACAACTTCCATGAGCTGATTGGCCCCTTTGCCGCGACCAAATTTCGGATAGTAGAATTCGAAGTCCTCGGTGAACAGGTTCAGAAGCTCCGGACTACCGGAATCCAACAAACGAAAATATTCGCGCGTGATCGCGACAAGATCTGGTTTGGTCGTGGATTGTGTCATGGCACGTGATCTCCGTTCGAATGCGTCTGTCAGCCCGAGACGACCGGCAGAGGAAGTCGTCAGAATTTAGCCGACAATGTCACACCATAGGTCGCCGGCTGTCCGGTGATGCGGGCATAGGTGTCGTAGATATGAACGACATTGTTCCAATAGCCCTTGTTGGTGACGTTGCGGCCCCAGATCTGGAGACGATAGCGCTCGTCGAGTTCGACGCCGGCGCGCAGATCAACCAGTGCATAGCCATCGATCTTGAACCAGTTCTGGGTTCCGGCCGGCCCCGTCCGTGAACCCAGCGCCGCGTCCGAAGAAGTGCGGTAGGAAACGGACGTCCCGACGAAGGCGGACAGCCGCGAACTGAGCGGGAAATCATATTCCGCATCGCTCTGGATTTGCCATTTTGGCGCGTTGGGCAACGCCTCTCCATGGGCGTCGATCGAAGCACCGAAGGGGCTTTCGACGATGGCCGACCCTTTGATCCGCGTGTTCAGATAGGTTGCGCCGACGCTGACGCGCATCCCATGGACGGGCCGGAGGGTCAAATCCATTTCCGCACCATAGATACGCGACTTGGGTACGTTGACGAGATAGGGAAGGTTGCCGAACGGCGGAACGACCACCGACCCCTGGGTCTGCTTGTTGCGATAGTCGTCATAGAAGACGGCTCCGGACAGATCGGCCTTGCGATCGAAAAGGCTGGTCTTGAAACCGCCCTCATAAGCGATGACGGATTCCTGTGTGACCGGTTGAAGCTGCTGGTAACTCACGGCCGGAAGGGTTCCGAAGTCTCCGGACTTATAGCCCTTGGTGACATTGGCATAGAACAGGGTGTTGGCGTTCGGCTTCCAGTTCACGCTGCCGCGCCAGGACACATTATGCTGGTCGAGGGGCAATTTGACCTCGCCTGGAACACCCGACGGCAGCAGTGTCACGCAACGGTTCGGAGCCGTCAGCGGGTAGCCCAGCACGGCGCCAAAGCCTGTCGGGGTTCCGGGGTCGGCGAGGCAACCGGTGAAATCCCGGTTTTCCTTGGTGTAGCGGACACCTCCCTGGATGGTCAGATGATCGGTGAGCCGGTAGTCAAGGTTTCCGAAAACGGCCTTCGCGTTGACCTTCTGGTCATTGTAAAGATTGATGCCGTCGAAGGTGAGCGCCGGCAGCGGCGGCGGAAGCGCGACCTGGGCATTTGATCCCCGGATGGTCGTAAACTGCACCTCGTTGGCGACGTCATGTTCGTAGTTGCCGCCAAGAACCCACTTGAAACGACCTGCATCCCCTTCCAGCCGGAGCTCCTGGGTGAATGTCTTGATGTCTCCATACTGGTTGATGAAGAGGGCCGGATAGTTGGTACCGTCGGTATCGATCGGCGAAAAACTCTTGAGCCGCGAATAGGCCGAAATCGAAATCAGACGAACATGGTCGGTGACGTCGAACTGAATATTGGCCGCGACCTGGTAGAAGCGATCGTTGCGCCGGTAGCTGCGTCCGGCATCCCAGTCGGCCAGCCGATTATTGTCGCTCGTCAGGTAGGGATAGCTGGTCAGCGCGTTGGCGGTCGCGATGGTCTGGGGCGTCACGGGGGGCGCCGAAGACACCGGTAGATAGCCGCGTGCCTGGGTCTGCTGCGTGTCGGAACGATCGCGCCAGCCATTCAGATTGAGTTCGATCTTGAGGCGGCTTGAGGGGCGCCAGTCAAGGAGCAGACGGCCGACGCTGAAGTCATGCTGGCCGCTGCTGTCGTTGCGAGTGCTGCTCTTCTGCCAGTCATCGCGATATTCATGGCGGGCGGCGATCCGAAAGGTCAGGCCGTCGGCAATGGGTCCGCTGATATAGCCTCCAACATCGACCTGGTTGAAACGGCCGTACGTCAGATCAAAGCCGGCCTTCAGCGTGTCGGTCGGCTTGGCTGCAATATAGTTGACGGCGCCGCCTGTTGAATTCTGGCCGAACAAGGTGCCTTGCGGCCCCTTGAGCACCTCGACCCGGTCGACATCGAGCGATGCCCCCTCGGTCATGCGCGCATAAGGCAGCGGAATCTGATCGGTATAAATGGTGACCGTCGGCGCATTGGCGACCTGTTCGCTGTAAAAGCCGATGCCGCGAATGGCGAAGACGGGCGTGCCGTTCTGGCTTTGCCGGAAGGTAAAGCCGGTCGCGATCTTCTCCAGATCCGCGGGGCTTGTGACGCCCTGTTTGACGAGCTGGTCGCCGGTCGCGGCAGTGATCGACAACGGCACATCCTGGAGACGCTCGCTGCGCTTCTGGGCCGTGACGATGATTTCTCCCGCGGCCGGCGCACCGGCCGACTGACCGTCCGGCGTCTTGTCGGCCACCGGGCCGGTCTGCGCCGAGGCGCTGTCGGCGCTGGGCGACGAGGACGCCACCGCGTTGGACTGGGCTAAGGCAGCGGCCGGCGACAGAGCCGAGGCGAGCAACAGCGATGCGCGAAATGCGACACGTTTCATCATCCCCTCCGCGGTGGAAAATGCCCCACAACGAGCGAGGCACGAGTCTTTTATTTCAAATTTACTGTGCTGCAGCTTGTCCTAAGCGTCAAGCAATAACTTTACGATCGTCAAATTTTAATATTCCGCCGTGATCAATCGTTACGGTGACATTTCAGGAGGATTCGGGCGCGTGATGCGCCGCATGGCGCCCAAAATCCCGATTTCCGCGCCCGCCGCATCGTCGGCACGCGGGCCCTCCCCACCGCATCCGAGCGCTCTCCAGCCTGACTGCAGCCCGGCTGTCATGCTGCGCGACCTGAGTGACGCCCGTCCCTCAGATCCAGGGATATCAGATCGGGGCAGGCCTTCACCGCCTCCAGCAGGACCGCCTGCACGTCCGCGCGATACGCGACACGATAAGGGTGTTGGAAGCGAGCCTCGAACTTGTCGCCCAGCGTTTGGTGGGACAGTTGTGCTCCCTCGACGCTGTCGATCAGTCGCACCGCATGGGGCTTGAAGCTGATCGCATCCATCTGTTCGGCTATGCCAGTTGCTCGAAGGCACGCAAGCCGTTCGGGCCAAGCTGGAGTCCCGTCCCGATTTCCCGGATCTCCGAGGCTCGCTCGATGATCCGGGAGGCAAGGCCCTGGCGGGCGAGCGCTAGGGCGGCACTCAATCCGCCAATGCCGGCGCCGGCGATGAGAACCGGGCTTGTCATATGCGCCTCCTCGGATCGAGCCCTGGCCGTCAGGCGGCGATGGCGCCGGCGGGTTCGCGTCCGAGCAGTCGCGCGGCATTCGCACGATAGACACGAGCGCGATCGAAGCCGCCGATCTCGAGCTGCTCGAGCACGCCACCGAAATGCGTGATCGCGGTCAGCGGCGCCATTGGGAAATCGGTGCCGAACAGGATCTGATCAGGCGACGCGACCTGGGCAAGTGCAGTCATCGTCGAGACACCGGCGGACAAGGCCGTATCATAATAAAAGGCGCGGAAGGCGGACGGCACATCGCCTACCCTTTCCGCCACGCCAGGCATCATCGAGATCGACAGCGAGATGCGCGGGACGAGGTAGGGCAGCGTGCCGCCGGCATGCGACAGGATGAAACGGATTTTCGGATAACGGCGGATCGCGCCCGAAATGATCAGGCTGGTGGCCGTGCGGGTCGTCTCAAACGGAAACTCGAGCACGGAGGCCGGCGCGATCTTGGGCACGGCATAGGCGGGATCATTGGGGTGAATGAACGCGACCGCACCGCGGCGATCCAATTCCTCGAGCAACGGCGCAAAATGATCATCACCCAGATAGAGGCCGTTATAGCTGGTGAAGATGATGAAGCCGTCGACCTTCAGCGTGTCGAGACAATAGGCCACTTCTCTCAGGCTGGCATCGATGTCGGGCAACGGCAGGCTCGCAAACAGGCCGAAGCGGCCAGGATGGCTCTGGCGTAGTGCTGCGCCTGCATCGTTACATTTGCGCAGCAATGTCTGGGCGTCGGGAATGGCCGGTCCGGAGGAAACGGAAAGAATGCCTTCGGCGATGCCATTGGCATCCATCATGGCGATCGCACGCTCGGGCGACCATTCCGGCGCTTTCTTGTTCGGCATCTGGGCAGCGAGCGTGTCGAGCCCGACCGCATCGAGATAGACCTTAGGGAAATAATGCTGGTGGGTGTCGATCTTGCCTTGCGTCATGGCCATTGCTCCTGCCTTTGGGAGGGGGCTGACGGCCGCCCTGCCCGGTTCTGTCATCGCTCCTGCCGCCTTGGTGGTGGCAGCACGGGCTGCAATCCCGGCAGCCTCGTCGTGAAGGTCCTGCGACCGATGCCCTTCCCCTCCCATGCGCGTCTCTCGTCGTTCGTCAGTCGAGCTGCAGTATCAGCCGCTCGAAACCATAGAGGCCGCGGTTGGCGGACTTCACCGCATCGCTGACCACCAGATCATCGACGCGTTCGACGAGAGCTTCGAGCATCACCTCCATTTCGATGCGCGCGAGGTGCAGGCCGGCGCACATGTGCGGTCCCGTGCCCCAGCCCAGCTGGTCTGTGGGATTGCGGTCTATCGAGAAGCGATCAGGCTCGGAATAACGGCGCTCGTCGCGATTGGCGGCCCCGTAGAGCAGCATCACGCGCGATCCGGCCGGGACGACGAGGCCGTCCTGTTCATAATCTGACGCCGCTACGCGGGCGAACCAACGAACCACGGGCTGGAAGCGCATGCCTTCCTGGACCGCTGCCGGAATCCGGCCCGGATCGCGCTTGAGAGCGTACCACTGCTCGGGATGGGTCGCGAGGGCGTAGAGCAGATTGGCCTTGGCATTGATCGTGGTATCGAGACTCGGCAGGACCAGTCCGGACAGGGCGGCGCGTGCATCGGCCAGCGTCAGTTCCCCGGCTTCGACAGCCTCGAACAGGCCGGCAGCCCAAGACCCCGGACGGATCGTCGCGGGATCGAGCGCAGCAAGATGCCGCCGCACTTCGATCTGCACGGTCAAGTCGGCGATGTGCGCCGGATCATCGCCTCCATCGTTTGCAAGCGGTCCGATGGCGTTGAACGACGCTGCCGCCCAGCGCAGCATCTGGCTCCGGTCAGCGTCTCCGAGGCCGACCAGGTGGGCCACTGCCTCAAGCGGAAGATGTTGGGCAATCGCCTCCACCGCCTCGAACGGGCCCTCGCCCACCAGCTGATCGATCCGTGAGCGGATCAGCATCTTCAGCATGTCGCGGTGGGGCTTAAGTGCTGCCGGCATTAGAGGGCGAGTCAGCAGCCGCCGCAAATGACGATGACTTTCACCGTCGCGGCGGATCACCGGCGGATGTTCGGCTGGCGCGTTGAAGAGCGCGTTGAACCCCACACCTTCACCGGAGATCAGGCTGTCGGACTTGCGTAAGGCTGTCTGGACGGCATCAAAGCGTGCCAGCGCAAATGTCCGTGTCGCCGCCAACCACACGGCGGGACCGGCATCCCTGACGGCACGATAATGGTCGAACGGATTTCGAAGTGCATCCGGCGCGAAGAGATCAGCCGCATAGATCGGCATTGATAACGGGCTGGCTGCCATGGTTGTGGGCACCACGCTCTCCTAAGGCCGGCTCTTTGTTCAGGGCTGTGTCCATTATTCATGGGGCCTCGAGCCTGGCATCCCAATGCCGAGACGATACACAATCCTTTACGGATGTAAAGTGCAACGCATTCGGCATGACCGCTTGACTTTACGATCGTAAAGTAGAAGTGAATCAAGCCAAGGCTCGGACAATGCGAGCCAGATCGGAAGGCGGAGAGGATGGCAGGAAGCGCGGCATTCCCCCATGTCCTTCAGGGACATCCCGGACCGTCGATCGCGGCCGGCGGCACCCCTCCCCTTCCGGATAGGCACCGGCCCGGATCGCATTGTGCGACGCGCCCGCTCGGCTTCATTCATGGGACTGAATATGATCGACGCGAAGCAAGAAGCGCTTGAAGGTCTTCTCGACCGCCTGTCGGCAGGCCGGCTCGGTCGCCGCGGCTTTCTCTCGGCTATTGCCGCGATGGGTCTCGGTTCGCTCGTCGATCCAACCGGCGTCGGCCGAGCGACAGTCGCGGGCGACGTGCAGGTGGGCAATCGTCGTACATTAAAGGCGGGCTATGACTACGTCATCGTCGGCGCCGGAGCTGCGGGCTGCCTGATCGCTGCCCGGTTGGCGGAGGCCGGGGCGGACGTCCTTCTGGTCGAGTCGGGCGGCACCGACGATTTGCCGCAGGTCAGCACGCCCGGCATCTGGTTCACCAATATCGGCGGCCCGCTCGACTGGAAATTCAAGGCCGAGCCCTCAGCCGCCGTAGCCGGACGCCGGGTCCCCGTGGCGATGGGTCATGTCCTGGGCGGCGGAACCAGCATCAATGCACTGCTCTGGGTCCGCGGCCTCGCCAGCGACTATGATGGTTGGGCCCGGCAGGGATGCGAAGGCTGGGGCTTCGAGGATATTCTGCCGATCTATCGCAGCCTCGAGGACTGGCAGGGCGGCGCCAACAAGTGGCGTGGAGCAGGCGGTCCGTTGCACGTCATGACTACGCAAACGCCGCACCCGACCGCATCCGCCTTCATCGAGGCGTCGCGCCAGATGGGCATGACCGTGCTCGATGATGTGAATGGGCCGATGCGCGAAGGCGCAGGCTATGTGAACATGACCATTACTCGAAACGGGACCAGGGCAAGTGCGGCACGCGCCTATCTCCGCCCGGTGCTCGCCCAACCCAACCTCACGCTTCTGCTCGACACCCATGCAACACGACTGCTGCTCAATGGCACGCACTGTGAGGGCGTCGAACTTGAGATGGCCGGTTCGCTGCGGCAGGTCCGCGCCGCAAAGGAGGTGATCGTCACCGCCGGCGGCATGTTCAGCGCCAAACTGCTGATGCTATCGGGCATCGGCGACGCCGACGAGGCCCGCCGCCTTGGTATCAAGCCGGTCGCCGATCTGAAGGGGGTCGGGCGCAACTTCCAGGACCATCCCCTGCTGTTCGGAATTGTCTCCGCCTACAAGGGCGCGATGCCGCCCCGATCGATGGCCAGCAATGCCGTCGAGGCCGCCGCCTATGTTCGCAGTGACGCCGGTTTGAGCGATCCGGACATTAAGATGGTTCTGATGCAGCTCCCTGTGCTGAGCGACGAGGTTCGTGCCGCTTATGGTTCACCTCCTCCCGACAGCTTTACCATCTCGCCCGCGCTCGTGCGCCCGACCAGCCGGGGACAACTGACGCTCGCGAGTGCAAACTGGCGCGAGCCGGCCCGACTGAATTCCGGCTTCCTGAGCACCGAACATGATCTCGATGCCACGGTGCGATGCATCGAGATGTGTCGTGAGCTCGGCCGCCAGCATGCCTTTGATGGCATTCGTACGCACGAACTGATCCCGGGCAGGAACTTGTCCAAGCCCGAGCTGCAGACCTTTGCCCGTTCGGCTGCGATCAGCTTCGGGCATCCTGTCGGCACGTGCCGCATGGGGCAGGATAAGGACGCCGTGGTCGACCCAAGGCTTCGTGTCCACGGCATGACGGGCTTGCGGGTCTGCGACTCGTCAATCATGCCGACAATCATCACCGGGCCCACTCAGGCGCCGTCGCAAATGATCGGAGCGAAGGCCGCTCAGATGATCCTCCAGGCCGCCTGAACGAGCGATCGGGACCAGACTGTGGTTGCGGTGCAAATCCTGCGCTATGGGCGTCCGCGGACGCGCGACGCGCATCTGCCTGTCTTTATGGACGCTTCCGGTCGAGTGAATTCCGGACAATCGACACACATCGTGCAGGTTGAACCTGGCGGGCCGTTCCGAACAGTTGCTGTTTGGCTGCCCTCGACGCGGTGAAGGGCCAGCGGGCCTCGCCCTCTCACGTCCTGCCGGCCATCGCTTCCTTGTCTTAGGCGACGTCGATCAGGATGATCTCGGCCTGTTCTTCCGCTTCGATCCGTATTTCTTCTTCAGCCTCGATGGCCGCGCCATCGCCGGCCTCAAGGCGGATGCCGTTGATGCGGATTCGGCCGGCAGCGGGGACGACATAGGCTTTGCGAGCCGAGACCAGCGGATAGGTCAGGCTTTCACCGGCCGGCAATGTTGCGCCCATCACGCGGGCATCCGCGCCGATCGGCAGCGCTTCTGCGTCATCCAATCCGCTTGCCAGCGGCACCCACCGGCCTGCCCGATCCTGCTTCGGGAAGGGTTTTGTGCCCCAGCGGGCCTGATCGCCCTTCGCCCTGGGCAGGATCCATATCTGGTATATCCGCGTGGTCCCGCCAGCATAGCTTCGCTCCTCATGGTGAATGCCCGTGCCGGCACTCATCACCTGGACATCCCCTGCGCGGGTCTCACCAACATTGCCGAGGCTGTCGCGATGGATCACCACGCCCTCCCGGACATAGGTGATGATTTCCATATCCCTGTGCGAATGAAGAGGAAATCCCCGGTTCGCCGCGATCTCGTCATCGTTCAACACAACAAGACAGCCCAACGGGCTATGCGCGATATTGCCATGGGCGCCGACAGCGAAATGATGGCGGGCACGAAGCCAGTCGCGCTCGGCGCCATCCAGCTTTTGCCTGGGGCGGTGTTGGATCATCGATCAGTCTCTCGTTTCCCGCGCAACGCGCGATGCTCAAAGACTGGGGAACCGCGACGCCCTTGCACGGTTCCCCAGCCCGGCCCCAGTGCACCGGACAAACACCGGGACCGAGTGACCCGCGCCCTTAGGAGTGAACAGTTGCGGGCCATGAAGGGGCGGAAGGCTCGAAGATACGCAACTCCCGCCGCCCCTTTCTGTGTCAAGCCGCGAGCGCGGCGACTTCCTTCTTCGCGTTGTCGAGAGCGGCGGCGCGCGCATCGTCACCAAAGGCGACACCCTCCGCGCGGATGATCGTGACATCGGTGATTCCGAGGAAGCCGAACACGCCGCGCAGATAGTTCTCTTGATAGTCGAGCGCGGCGTTCGGCGCGCCATTGGCGTAAACATTGCCTCGCGACGACGCCACGAACACGGTCTTGCCACCGCACAGGCCCTGGGGGCCCTTCTCCGTATAATGGAAGGTCTGGCCGGCAACCGCCAGCCGATCGATCCAGGCCTTGAGCTGAGAGGGCACGCCGAAATTGTACATCGGCGCGCCTACGACCACGATGTCGGCCGCCAGAAATTCCTGGAGCATGGCCGTGCCGGTTGCGACATCATGCTGGATCTGGGGCGTCTCAGGCGTTGCGCCCTGGGCCGCCGCGAGATGCGCGCCGGACAGATGACCGATCGGCTCGGCGGCCAGATCGCGATAGCTGACGCTAAGACCCGCGACCGTCCGCTGCTTGTGGGCAACGATCTCCGCGGACAGGGTCCGGCTCACCGAGCCGGGGCCGAGAATGCTGGAATCGACATGCAATAGCTTCACGATAATTCTCCTTTGGAAGATCTGGATCAAATCCCGTCAGGGAAGCTTGTTGGCGCTCAGGTTGACCACAACGTCGACCTTGGCGGCCACGGTGTCCGTGCCCTTGAACTGCCCCTGACCGACACCGAACAGCGTGCGGTCGATGCTGAGCCGCCCTGTCATGCGGGCCTCGCGCCCCTGGATCTGGAGCTGGAACGGGATGCTGACGGCACGCGCCGCGTCCCGGATCTTCAGATCCCCATCAACGCGGTACTTATCGCCACCCAGAGCCACGAAATGACGGCTGGTAAAAGTCGCGCGCGGAAAGCTCGACGTCGCAAACCAGTCCGCCGTCGGCAGCGCCTCATCGCGCGACTGGTCTCCGGTTGCGGCTGATCCCGTGTCGATCTGCACCTGAACGGACG
>FTCZ01007927.1_pt1 | contig 10420 bp, 9 predicted proteins | sample 1658871 | NCBI WGS metagenome assembly FTCZ01 (sample SAMEA3914864, study PRJEB12502) | metagenome | biome: forest; material: soil | place: USA | collected 2012-03-12 | depth 0.3 m
CGGATGTACGCACCGATCTCGAAGCCTACTTCGAGAAAATCGCACCCGAAGCGCCCGGCCGTTACATCCATGCCGATGAGGGGCCCGACGATATGCCGGCGCATCTGCGCACCGCCCTGACGCAAACGCATCTGGCAGTCCCCGTTGAAGGCGGCCGGATGCTGCTCGGCACCTGGCAGGGGCTCTATCTTTTCGAACATCGCCGCGCGCCCCACAGACGCGAGATTGTCCTGCATCTGATCGGCGAGTGAAATGAGCCTGGCCGGAATGATCAGTCCTGCTGCCGCGTCGCATCAATTATTTGTGCTTTGCGACAACCCGTCGGGATGTCAGACAACTGGACCTGTCCTAGATAGCGGAAAGCGCTCTTAGCCGGCAGATCGACGGGCTGAGCGCACCAAGGTTCGCCTTCCCATGTTCGTCTCCAAGATTCCGCTTGCCCCGGCCGTTCCCGTCGATGGCTTGCCCACGCCGCAGCGTCTCCAGGCGATCCTCGCCATTTCCGCGGCAATCGGCATGGCGACACTCGATACCGCGATCACCAATACGGCGTTGCCGACCATCGCGGCCGACATGGGCGCGAGCGCGGCTGACTCGATCTGGGTGGTCAGCTCCTATCAGATCGCGGTCGTCGCGGCGCTTCTGCCTTTCGCTTCGCTGGGCGATATTCTTGGCCATAAACGTGTCTATCTCGCAGGGCTTGCGCTCTTCACGCTGACTTCGCTCGCCTGCGGCCTTGCCTGGTCGCTGCCCTCGCTCGTCGTTGCGCGCGCGCTGCAAGGCCTGGGCGCGGCGGCGATCATGAGCGTCAATACGGCCTTGATCCGCTATTCCTATCCGGCCCGCATCCTCGGGCGCGGCCTCGGACAGAATGCGATGACGGTCGCTGTCTGCTTCACCATCGGGCCAACGGTCGCCTCGGGCATCCTTTGGGTCGCTTCCTGGCACTGGCTCTTCCTCATCAACGTGCCGATCGGCATTGCCGCGATTTTGCTCTCCATGCGCGCCTTGCCGGAGACGCCGCGCTCCGGTCATCGCTTCGCAGCCTTGCCGGCGTTGCTGAGCGCCGGGTTTTTCACCTTGCTCGTGCTCGGCATCGGCGAGATGGCGCATCAAGGAGCCTGGTGGCTTGTCGCTGCTGAGATCGTCGGCGCGTTGATCTGTGCGGCGATCCTTATCCGGATAGAAGCCGGCCATCCCGCGCCGATGCTGGCGGTGGACCTGTTCAAGCTGCCGGTCTTCGCATTGTCATCGCTGACCTCGATCTGCTCCTTCTCGGCGCAGGGCCTTGCCTTCGTCTCGCTGCCCTTCCTGTTCCAGACCGTGCTCGGTCATAGCCAGGTCGAGACTGGTTTCCTGATGACGCCCTGGCCGGCGATCGTCGCTTTGATGGGACCGATCGCCGGCAGGCTCGTCGACAAATACCCAGCGGGGCTTCTCTGCGGCATCGGCCTCGTTCTGCTCAGCTTCGGCATGGCTTCGGCGGCATTGCTGCCCGCCGCGCCCTCTACATTCGATATCGTCTGGAGGTTGGCGCTCAGCGGTGCGGGTTTCGGCTTGTTCCAGTCGCCGAATCTCAAGGCCATCATGACCAGCGCGCCTGCTTCACGCGCCGGCGGAGCAAGCGGCATCGTCGCGGCTTCCCGCATGGTCGGTCAGGCGACCGGCGCGGCGCTGGTCGCGCTCTGCTTTCATCTCTTTATCGGGCAGGGGCCAGCCATGGCGCTCTGGCTTGGCAGCGGCTTCGCGCTGATCGCCAGCATAGCCAGTTTCCTGCGCCTGGTTGTTGCGCCGAAAGCGGCTTGAGGCGCGCGATCCTCTTGCCGCTGCCATCACACCGCCATACCTTGCCCTAAGCTTGCGGCATCAACCGCTTGAGGAGTGTTGGATGGCCAAGAAACCGGAAACCCCGCAACCTGAAGCCGCCCCCACATCATCGCCCAAGGATCGTGTCATCGATGCGCTGATGTCGCTGGCGGCGCTTGAACCGTGGAATGCCATCACGCTGCCGATGATCGCAGGTGAATCCGGTCTGAGCCTCGCCGATCTGCGCGATGCATTTCCTTCGAAAGGTGCAATTCTGGGCGGCTTCGCCCGCCGGATCGATCGCATCGTCCTCGACGGCACCGGCTCGGACATGGCGGTTGAACCAGTGCGCGAACGCGTGCTCGACGTCATGCTGCGCCGTTTCGATGCGCTCGGCCCCTACAAGGCGGCGCTGCGCTCTATCCGCGATGGCGTGAAACATGATCCGCTGGCGCTGGCCGCACTCAACCAGCTTGCGCTGAATTCCTGGCGCTACATGCTGGCCGCCGCCGATGTCGATACCGAGGATCATCTCGGCGTGCTGAAAGTTCAAGGCGCGGCGCTGGTTTTCAGTCGCGCGACGGAAACCTGGTTCGACGATGAGGATGCCGGCCTTTCCCGCACCATGGCGGTGTTAGACCGTGAATTGAAGCGTGGTGAGACCATCCTGAGCCGCGCCGAGGACGTGCATCGTCTCACCGCGCCCTTTAGAGGCTTCTTCCGTGCGGCGATGCAGGGACGGCGAGCCGTGCGTGAACGCAGGCGGAACCGCGACACAGCTCCGCCGGAAGATTACGCGGCCTAGGGCGCAGGCGAGGTTTTTCGCGCCTTTTTCGTCGGAGCGGCTGGCTTGGATACGGGATCGCCGGCTGCTTCCTGCTCGGCAAAAGCCTTTGCGTCAAAGGCCTGGCAATAGGTCTGCCAGTCGTCTTCCGCTCGCTTCGCGCATTCCTGCGCCAGTTCCAGTACGGCGTCGCGCCATTTGTTCTTGGTGGCAAAATCCATGAGGTCAGCAGGTGGCGCGGCGCCGTAGCGCGAAGCCATCCGGAGCTGTCCCCAGGCCAATGTACGCGCCATCAGGCCCAGGGCCTCGATGATCCCTTCTCGGTTCTTCGCTTTTGCCATGCTGTCTAGATCGAGCCGATCGGCGCTCGGTTGCAACTGCTTGAGCAGGAAGGAGCGATCCCCGGCGATGACGGGGTTGAGCAAGGCTGGCGCAACCGCTTGAAAGAAGCGCTGGATGGTGACGACGCGTTCCGCTTCGCTCGCGAAGGCTGGCTGAGCAAGTTCGGTCTTGGCGGCCGAACTCGACGGCACGGCAAGCTTGAGATCGAGCAGGCGCAGGCGCTTCTTCTCGCCTTTGCCGCGCGTCAGGATGACATAACGTTCGATGCCGAGGCTGCCCGTGCCGGCGATACGGTTGGCGATCGCCACCGTCTTGCCTATCCGGATGTCGGGATGCTGCTTGGTAAAATCGTCGATCAGCGCGGTTGCACGCTTTCTCTCCGCAGGGCTTGCCGCCAGCGCGTGCGCGTTGTCGACCTTAAGCCGAAGCTTGCCGCCCGAGGTTTCCGTGCGCCCGGCGATCAATTCGCTCGCGCTCTTGCCTTTCAGCGTTTGCAGCAATTGCCCGATGATGCCTGTCGCGGTGTCGCGCTCGATCCAGCGTGGTTTGCCGTTGGCCAAGGCTTCCGCGTAGGACGTCACGAAATAACGGGACAGATCGGCAATAGCTTTCTTGCCCAAGCTAAGATCCTTGCGCGCCAGGGTAATGCTGGCGACAACGCGGATCAGATCCCAGATGCACGGCGCGAGAACGGCCTCGTCGAAATCGTTGACGTCGAAATAGACGAGGCCATTATCGCCCTTGTAGGAACCGAAATTCTCAAGGTGCAAGTCGCCGCAGGCCCAGGCGGCAGGCACTTTCCGCAATGCGCCAAGCGGCGGCAATCGCGCATAGAACAGGTGACAGGTGCCGCGGAAAAACACGAAGGCGCTCTCGCGCATCGCCTTGTATTTCATTTGGCGGCGGATCGGATCGCTATTGGCGTTCTGCGCCAATATTGCTGCGACAACATCGACATTTTTCATGGGGACTGCGTCCTCCATCGCGAGAATTTCCTTGAATGAAAGCCATTCCGGATAAAATATCAATGGCTTAATCGGCCAGGAAGAAATGGCGGTAATGCAGGCGGCGACTGGGATGCTCAGCGACTTGGACATCGCCCTGCGCCTTGGCGTTGCGACGATCGTCGGCGTGGCGATCGGGCTGAACCGCGATCTTCACGGCAAGCCGACGGGCATTCGCACACTTGGCCTTGTCGGGCTTGGCTCCGCGCTCGTGGTTCTGGCGGCTTCGGATTTCGGCGGCAGCAATGATGTCAATGCGCCGAGCCGCGCCATCCAGGGCGTGATCACCGGCATTGGTTTCCTTGGCGCAGGCGTCATCCTCAAGGATGCGATGACCAACCAGGTTCACGGGCTCACCACCGCGGCCTCGATCTGGCTCACCTCCTGTCTTGGCATCGTGTGCGGCTTCGGCGCCTGGCGCACGGCCAGCATCGCGCTGCTGATCACCTTCGTGCTGCTGGTCTTCGGCGGTCCGATCGAAAAGCGGCTGCATGCGCGTTTCGGCGATCATCCGACCAAGGGGCCGCCTGCGTGAGCCTCGTCCGGCTCGCGCGCGGCATCGACGCCAGTCTCACCCTCGTATGCGCCAGCGCGAAATGGCTGGTGCTGCCGCTTGTCGCGCTGCTGTTCCTGCAATGGCCGCTGCGCGAGATCATCCAGGCCTATTCGCGCCAGGCGAATGACCTCGGCCAGATCTTTTTCGCCCTGTATATCGCGGTGGCAGTCACCGCCGCGACGCGCCGTGGCGCGCATCTGGCGGCGGACATGCTGGCGCGCGGCTACACGGAACACACGCGGCGCAGGCTTGCGAAACTCGGCGCCGCGCTAGCGTTGCTGCCCTGGTCGGTTTTCGTGCTCGTTTCCGGGCGAAACCTCGCTTTTCTTTCGCTGAAGGATCTCGAAGCTTTCCCGGATACCTTCAATCCTGGCTACTTCCTGGTGAAGAGTGCGATGTGGCTGCTGGCGCTGCTAGTCTTCCTCGACGCCATCCTGACCTTGCTGCCGCTGCGTCGGCATCGAGCATGAGCCTGTTTGGCCTGCTGCTCCTACCCCTGGTGGCGCTCGGTCTTGTCGCAACCGGGCTGCCGGCCTTTCTCGTGCTGATCGGCGTCAGCGTCTTCGGAATGCTTGTCGGGCTTCTGGTCTTTGGCCTGGATGTCGGCATCCTCACCGCGCTTCCCGGCCGGTTGGTCAACCTCCTGGAGAATGACCTGCTGCAGGCGTTGCCGCTCTATGTGCTGATGGGTGCGCTGCTTGATCGGTTGCGCATCGCCGATGCGCTCTATCGTAGCGGAACGGCGCTGCTGCGTGGCCAGCCTGCCGCTCCGCTTGTCTCCAGCATCGCCATCGGCGCAATCACGGGGCCGATGAACGGTTCGGTCGGCGCGAGCGTTCTCGGCCTTGCTCGCGTGATCTCGCCGCGCCTGCTGGCAAGTGGCGTTCCCGGCGGCTTGCGCCATGCCTTGGTTGTGGTCGCCAGCACACTCGGCGTGGTGATCCCGCCTTCGCTGGTGCTGATCCTGCTTGGCGACGCCATGCTCAACGCCCACACGATCGCGCTCAACGCGACTGGACGCGCCGAACGGATCATCAACACGCAGGATGTGTTCCGAGGTGCGTTGCTGCCCGCCGGTCTTTTCCTGGCTGGTTGCTTGTTGGTCGCCTGGTGGAGCGGAAGGCGATTGAAGCCGGATGTTGCAGCCGCTCCGCTCACCCGGGCCGAGATTGTGACGGCCGTGATTACGCTGCTGTTCCTCGTCACCCTGCTCGGCGGAGTAGCCACTGGCGCTTTTTACGCGGTCGAGGCGGCGGCGCTCGGTGCGACGGTGCTGTTTTTCTACGGCTTGCTTAGCGGGCAATTGCCAGGCTCGGTCCTGGGGGCGTTGCTCGCGGATGTGCTGGCGACGGCCGGTGCGCTCTTTGCTTTGCTGGTGGCAGCTACGACTTTCACGCTTCTGTTGCGCGTCCTTGGTGCCGACAAGCTGGTGACGGATTGGCTCGTCGCCATGCCGGGCGGCGACCGTGCCGTGGCGGTCGTGGGCTTGTTGGCGATCGGGCTCAGCGCGCTGGTGCTCGACGCATTCGAAATCATCTTCGTCGTGGTGCCGATCGTAGCGCCGCCGCTGCTGATGCGAGTGCAGGATGTGACCTGGGTCGCGGTGTTGGTGCTGCTCGCACTCCAGGCAAGCTTCCTGCTGCCGCCGTTTGGCTATGCGCTGATGATGACGCGCGGCGCTTTGCGTGATGGGACGGCGTTCAAGGAGACGCTGCGGGCGCTTGCGCCGTTCCTTGCGCTCCAGATTGCCGTTCTGTTGGCCGTGCTGGCTTTTCCAGCGCTCGTTCATCTCGGCGAGAAGGCTGACAGCCGTAGCCTGGGCAATAGTCAACCGCTCAATCAGCAGGAAATCGATCAGAAATTCCGCCAGATGATCCCGTTGCCCGGCATGGGACAGGATGACATGCCGCCGCCTCCGAAATTCTGAAGGCGCGCCGGCTGGTTCCCGGCGCGCCTCCAAGGCATTCATGATCTGGCTTATTCTCCGGCCGGGAAATCCGTCGAGATCGCGAGCTCTCGCCAGGCGGCCAGTTCCTCCAGGACCTGGGCGTTCTTGCGTTCAAGGGCTGCCACGGTGTCGCTGCCGAAAGGCATGCGGAGCGGCGGATTCGGCGCATTGACCAGCGTGATCATGGCCTTGGCGAGACGGGCAGGGTCGCCCGGCTGTGCGTGATTGGCGCTTGCCGCGAAGTTCCGCATTTCGCCCGAAGTCGCGTGATAATCGTCAATCGTCGGCTTGCTGATGGCTAGCGACTGGCTATCGAGAAAATCCGTGCGGAAGAAGCCCGGCTCGACGACGGTCGCCTTGATGCCGAGCGGAGCGAGTTCCATCGCCATCGATTCCGTCAGGCCTTCCACGGCGAATTTCGTCGAGCAATAGACGCCCCAGCCTTGATATCCGCGATAGCCGCCGATCGACGAGATATTGATCACGTGGCCGGAACGTTGGCGGCGCATATGCGGCAGCACGGCGCGGCTGACGGCCAGGAGACCGAAGACGTTGGTGGCGTAAAGGCGCTGGATTTCCTCCGTCGTCGCCTCTTCCACCGCGCCAAGCAGGCCGAAGCCGGCATTGTTGAGCAGAATATCGATACGGCCGAAGCGCTTCACCGCTTGGGCTGCCGCTTCATGCGCCTGCGCCTCGTTGGTGACGTCGAGTGCGACGGGCAGCAGGTTCGGATGCTCGCTGAATTGCTCGCTGATGGTCTTCGGGTTGCGGGCCGTTGCAACGACGGCATCGCCGGCGGCGAGCGCTTCCCTGGTGATGAGCGAACCGAAACCGCGGGAGGCGCCGGTGATGAACCAAACACGCATGATCTGTTCCTTTCGTGAGCTGCAATTGGCTTGCACACGAAAGCTAGCTCTTGACATCTAATGAGATAATCGTCGGATTGCTCTAATCGGTATTGAGAAAAATTCAGCAATGGCAAAGATTGGTGCGGCGGATCTGGCGGTTTTCCTGGCGATCGCCAAGCATCGCAGTTTCAGCCGCGCGGCGGTTGAACTTGGGGTGACGCCTTCCGCGCTCAGTCACGCCTTGCGAGGGATTGAGGAGCGTCTCGATCTGCGGCTCGTCAACCGCACCACGCGCAGTGTCAGCCTGACGGAGGCAGGCGCCCAGCTTTTCAATAGGGTGCGACCGGCCTTTCTCGACATTGAGGACGCGCTGGAAGACCTGAACAGCTTTCGCAGCGAGCCAACAGGAAACCTGCGCCTGAACGCGGCGCGGGTTGCAGCCAGGCTGGCGCTTTTGCCGATCGTGATGCGTTTTCAGCAGCGCTATCCCAAGGTTGGCGTCGAATTGGTGGTCGAGGAGGCATTGGTCGATACCGTATCCGGCGGGTTCGACGCCGGCGTGCGCTTCGGCGAATTGATAGCGCTCGACATGATCGCCGTGCCGATCGGACCTCGCCATCGATTTGCGGTGGTCGCTTCACCCGATCTCGTTGCGCGCCACGGCATTCCGACAACGCCGCATGAGCTGCCATTGCATCCCTGCATCCGCTACCGTTTTGCGAGCGGCGCCTTCTATCGCTGGGAGTTCGAACGCGGTGGCATAGAGCTCGAAATCGATGCGCAGGGTGGCCTGACGCTTGGTGATCAGGACCTGATGGTGCCGGCCGCGCTGAACGGCGCGGGCTGGGCCTATGTTTTCGAAGCGTTGGTTTCCGAGCCGCTCGCCGATGGCCGGCTCGTGCGTGCTCTTGCCGATTGGTGCCCGTTCTATCCGGGTTTCTACCTGTATTACCCGAGCCGCCGACAGCTTCCGGCGGCGCTGCGGGCGTTTATCGATTTCGTGAAGGAAGAGGGTGGGTGAGCAGCTACTCCGCAGCCAACCCTTCGATCCTCCTCGGCGCCACCAGAAAACCACCCGACTGCCGCGCCCAGAGCTCGGCGTAAAGTCCGCCCTTCTCCAGCAGCGCCGCATGCGTGCCCTCCTCGACGATGCGGCCTTCATCGAGGATCACCAGGCGGTCCATCATCTGCAGTGTCGAGAGGCGGTGCGCGATGGCGATCACCGTCTTGCCCTCCATCAAGTCGCCGAGACTGCCCTGGATGGCGGCTTCCACTTCGCTGTCTAGCGCGCTGGTCGCCTCATCGAGCACCAGGATCGGCGCGTTCTTCAGGATGACGCGTGCGATAGCGATGCGCTGGCGCTGGCCGCCAGAAAGCTTCACGCCACGCTCGCCGACATGGGCCTCGAGCTGCTTGCGGCCGCGCCAATCCTCGAGCCCCATGATAAAGGGCGCAGCCTGCGCGCGCTCAACGGCAAGCCGCAACTCGTCGTCGCTTGCATCCTGCCGGCCGTAGCGGATGTTCTCGGCGATGGAGCGGTGGAGCAGGGCGGTGTCCTGCGTCACCACCGCGATTGCCGCACGCAGCGATTCCTGCGTGACATGGGCGATATCCTGCCCGTCGATCAGGATGCGGCCGCTTTCGATGTCGTAGAAGCGCAGCAGCAGGTTGACGAGTGTCGATTTGCCCGCGCCGGAGCGGCCGACGAGCCCGACCTTCTCGCCGGGCTTGAGGTCGAGCGAGATGCCCTTCAACACCGGTAGTGGCTTGCCGTAGCCGAAGGTGACGCGATCGAAGTGGATTGCTCCGCGCTCGACCTGAAGGGTATCCGCGCCTTCGCGATCCACCAGTTCCGGCTTCGGCGTGATCGATTCCATACTCTCCTGCACGACGCCGACATTCTCGAAGATGCCGGCGATCTCCCAGGCGACCCAGCCCGACATGCGCACCAGAGTCATCGCCAGTGGGAGCGCCATCGCAACCGCGCCGACGGTCACGACCTCTTTCTGCCAAAGCCAGATGCTGATCGCGCCGGTTGCCGTGATGGTCGCGGCGTTCAGCGTCGTCAGCAGTCCGGCGAACACTACGTTCAGCCGTTGTTGCGCGCGGAACAACTCGTTCGATTCCCGCATCGCAGCGCGGATATAGCCGTCCTCATCTTCGGAACGGGCAAAGAGCTTCACCGTCTGCGCATTGCCGAAACTGTCGACGACCTTGCCGGAGAGCATCGAACGGCCTTCGGAGGCACGTTTCGAGCGCTCGCGCATGCGCGGCACCATGATGCGCAGCATCAGGAGATAGCAGACGAACCAGATGGCGGCCGGCAGCGCCAGTCGCCAATCCTGCGCCGCCATCAGTCCGACCGTGCCGATGCTGAAGGAGACGAGATAGAGGACGGTCTGTACCGTCGACATGGTCGCCATGCGCAAAGCGCCGCCGGCCTGCATGACGCGGTTGGCGATGCGGCCGGCGAAATCACGCTGGAAGAAGTCGAGGCTCTGGCGCGCCACATGCAGGTAATGCTGCCATCGCATCATCGTGGTGAAGTTCGCGGTGACGCCGATATTGGCGACGAGGCGCTCGGCGATCAGCACCAATGGGCGCATGACCAGCAGCACAAAGGCGATCATCGCGAGCAGCGGGCCGCCCTGCGCCAGCAACTGGTCGCGCGGCACCGTGTTCAGCAGATTGACGATGCGGCCGACGAACCAGGGCACCAGCGCATCGAGCAGCGCATCCATGATCGAGATCACGATCAACAGCGCGAGCGGCAGTTTCACCTGGCGGATGTGATGCCAGAAGAACGCCCAGAGCCGATCCGGCGGCGGCTGATCGCCGGGCGGTCGGAAAGGATCGATCAGACGGTCGAGAAACGTAAGCACCATTGGCCTTTCGCGACTGGCGACGCAATATCAGTTGGTCATGGCTCAAATGCTGCCGGCCGGGCGGGTTTTCAAGCACCTGCCTCAAAGGCTGGCGCGAAGCCGTTTCGAGCTTGAACGATCGGGCTCTAGACGTCCAGCGTGGCGGAAAATCGGCATTGGCGATGATCGAGGAGTTTTTCGCATGTCCCGGCGCATCGACAAATCCTGGGTGGTGTTCGCGAGCGTCGAGACCGACGAACACGACAAA
>FTCZ01006246.1_pt1 | contig 10418 bp, 8 predicted proteins | sample 1658871 | NCBI WGS metagenome assembly FTCZ01 (sample SAMEA3914864, study PRJEB12502) | metagenome | biome: forest; material: soil | place: USA | collected 2012-03-12 | depth 0.3 m
CCTCGTCGCCATCCATCTCCGGGATCATGGCGAGCGTCGGAACACCGAGCAGGCGCTGCACCTGCTCCGACGTCCTGAGCTTGGTGTCCATCGCCTCGATCACGAAGGCGAGCAGCGTGCCGAGCGCGACCGCCGCTGCGAAGGTGACGGCCAGCACGCGCTTGGGCAGCGGATAGCTCGGCTCGTCCGGCACCGGCGCGCGCGAGATCCGGGTGATGTCCGGATCCAGGTCGGGCGTCTGGCCGATCTTGGCGTTCAGCTGGTTCAGGAGCGTCGTGTAGAGCGTGTTGACCGCTTCCGCATTGCGCTCCAGCGCGCGGAGCGGGACCGCGGTCGTATCGTCGCTGAACGACCGGCCTCGAATGCCCGCCAGGGCGGCGCCGAGAGTGGCCGAGCGCGCCTGCGTCGCCGATGCCTGATTGCTCAGGTCCGCCGTGAGCCGCGTCGTTTCCTGATCGATGCGGGCGCGGAGCGCCGTCAGCTCGGCCTGCGTCTTCGCGACGTCCGGATAACCGGCGCCATAGAAGCTGGTGAGCTCGCTCAGCTTGCGGGACAGGACGGCCTCCTGCCAGCGCAGGTCGGTGAGGAGCGCGGACGAGGCCGAGACGCCGCCGTCCGGCAGCGCCGTTGGCGAAGCCTTGCGGGAATCGGATGCCCCCTCCGCCTGCGCCTGCGCCAGAAGGCTGGCGATCTGGGTGGCCTGGAGGGAGCCATTGTCCTCCGGCCGCGAATTCATCAGCTGATGATCCTTGCGGTAGGTCGATGCGGCCATATCCGCATTCTGCAGATAGACGCGCACTTCCTTCACGCGCTCGGACAGCGACTTGATCTCCTGCGAACGGGTCTCGTTCGCGTCGTCGATCTGGCCGCGGATGTAGGTGTCGACCACCCGGTTCGCGATCCGCGCCGCCTTCACCGGATCGGCGGACGACGCCGTGATGCTGATGACGTTGGACCGACCCTCGCGCTCGATATTGAGGTGCGCGACCAGCTTGTCGGTCACCGCCTCGTTGCGCGCCCGTTCGGCCGCCAGCGCCCTCTGGCTCGGCGACAGCGCGGTGTTCACGCTCGGCTGGAGGAAGCTCAGGAAGCTGTCGAGGAAGCCCGGTCCGTTGAGGCCCGGTGCGAACTCGGGATCCCGCGAGAGCTGAAGGCTCTCGGCTGTCTGCCGCGCGAGCGAGCGGGACTGGAGGAGTTCCACCCGCGTCTGGATCGCCGTCTCCTCATTGGGGCTGGGCGCCAGCGTCGGCGCGCCGGGAGCCGCCTGCACGCTCTGATCGGGCGGCGGCACCATCACGGTGGTGGTGCTGCTGTAGATCGGCTGTGTCTGCGATAGATAGAGCATGGTGGCCAGCAACACGACGGCCACCACCAGCAGGATCAACCAGCGCCGTCGCCGGATGATCCGAAGCGAATCCGCGATCCCCAGATAGCCGGTTTTGGTGCCCGGCTGCTGGTGGCTCGTCCACATGGCGTATGCCTGGCCGTCCTGGCCCTGCCCTGGCATGGTGAGGGCATTGGCACTCTGCATCCCGGTCCCCCTGATGAATGAAAACTGCCGCCGGCCGTCGAGCCGGAAAGGCGTTTAGGACAGGTAGGCGCCCCCGCTCCCGAAGGCCCCACCACCCGAACCATTGATGACGCCGCTGGCCGGTGCGGCCACGGCGGCAGTCTGCGAGCCGCCGGTCAGGCCGTGGCTCATTCCCCAGATCGCGGCCTGCGTCCGGTTCATCACGCCCAGCTTCCGCAGGATCGACTTGACGTGGACCTTGACGGTCGCCTCCGTGATGAGGAGCCGGCGCGAGATCACCTTGTTCGGCTCGCCGCGGATCAGCCCCTTGAGAATCTCGATCTCGCGGTCGGAGAGATTGGCGTCCCCGGTCGAGACCTTCATCTCGTCGAGCCCGCCGTCCGCCTTGAGCGAGGCGAGGTCGAAGATCACCTGCGAGGGGATCATCTTCTCGCCGAGCGCCACCAGCTTAAGCATCTCGGCGAGGCTCGCGCAGGAGATGTGCTTGCCGACATAGCCGTCGATCCCGGCGTGGAACGCCTCGGCCACCGCGCGGCTCTGGCAGTCGGCGGCGATGATGACGATCTTGCAGTGCGGCCAGCGGTCATGGATGTAGCGGCACGTCTCCAACCCATCCTCTTCGCTGTTCGCGTCGATGATGACGAGCGGGATGCTCTCCGACGGTTCGTCGAAACTCTCGAGGTTCAGATCGAGATGGTCGCGATGGACGCCGATGACGTCGAAGGACTGCTCCGTCAGGATCCGACGGAGGCCCTCGCCCTCGATCTCGTTCTGGCTGATGATCGCGATGTTGAGTTGCGCGTGCAAGGCTGCCCCCTTTGCACCGTAAAAGAGCGCCGACCATCAAATCCGCGATGGAACAATCCCAAACGCGGACGAGCGCATCGCACGCATTACATCGTGCGCTCAAATATTTGACGGACCTATTACGCCCCCACGGCATTACTCGGTTGAGCTGGCCGATCATTCCGGCGAGAACTCGATATCCGAGGTTGTCACTCTATCTTTGTCTATGCATCACGCCGTAGCGTAAATCGACCTCCCAGTAAGTGAGGGATCGGTGCATGTGGATATCTCGCCAATATCCGAAATGGGTATATCGTGGTTAACGCATTGGCTGGCCGGCTCATTCAGAATGTCGTGCCGGCCGATGCCCTCAGACCCACCATCCATCGAGGCTTTCGATCTCCCGCTCGGCCGGCTCCAGACAGGCCAGGTCGCCATTCCGAAGCCGCCCGGGACGATTGATCTGCACCGTCCGCCAGCCCATCCGCCGGGGCGCCACGAAATCCTTCTCCGGATTGTCCGCAACATAGACAAAGGCATTGGCAGGCAAGGCAAAGAAGCCTTGGACATGATCGAAGGCGCGGCGTCCGGGTTTCCAGTCCTGTCGCCCCCAGCGGTCGGTGCAGACAGCCATCTGCACGCCGAGTCGATGCAGCCCGAGCGCGCGGATCTTGCGCTTCTGCGCGTCCAGGTAACCATCGGTGATGACGGCGATTCCCGTGCGGCCCGGACGGCGCGAGAGGAAGCGCATCGCATCGTCCGCCAGCGCGATACAGGGGCGATGCTGGCGATAGACCTGCACCATTCGGGGTATGAGCTCATCCGGACGGCTCACCCCCGCGGAGGCCAGCGCTTCGTCGAAGATATGCCCCCGGGCGCCGTCCCTGAAACGATCGACCATCGCCGGACCGGCGTCTCGGATCCCGAGTTGTCGCTCCATCCACGATCCGACCGCGAGGAGGCCGCTCTCGACATAGTCGCGCTCCAGATAGAGCGTGTCGTCGAGGTCGAACACGATCACGGCGTCGATCTCGCCGCCCGATCGCGGATGGTCCGTCACACGAACACCGCGTCGTCGAAGCGCAGCATCACAACGCCGGGCCTCCAGTCGTCATGGGCCGAGCGCGGCAGGTCCATCGCCTGTTCGAGCAGCCAGCGCGTGAAGGTCGCCCCCGCCTGGTGGGCCAGCGGATAACCGCCGCCGAAGCGGGCGTTGATCTCGAACAGCGAGGCGCGCCCGTCGGCATCGACGATCGCCTGGAAGCACATCGCGCCGAACGGCCCGTCGAGCGCCGCGCCGAGATCGCGTGCCATGCCGCACAGGACCGGATCGCGGGTCGTCACCGCCTTCTCGACCTCGCCCGCGCGCACCCTCAGGCGCTCATGCGGGATGGCGGTCTGGAGCCGCCCCCGCTCGTCGAAATAGAGGTTCACCGTGAACTCGCGGCCGCGCAGCATCTCCTGCACGACATAGGGTTCGATCGCGGCCAGCGGACGAAGCTCGTCGCGATTGTTGATGGTCTGGATGCCGCGGCTGGAGCTTCCGTGGCGCGGCTTGGCCATCAGCGGCCAGGGCCAATCCTCGTCGCTGGCCAGCAATTCCTCAGCGCTCGCCGTCCGGGGCGATGCGATCCCGGCCGCATCGAGGAAGCGCGCCGTCGCCAGCTTGTCCCGCGCCATCTCGACGATCGCGGGACTGCCGATCGACACGGTCGTGCCGATCGCGGCGAAGCGCTCGCGCGCCTGGCTGTATTGGACGAGCTCGGTGTCGATCGTCGGCACCACCAGCGCGATGTCATGGCGCTCGCAGAAGCCCAGAATCGTCTCGATATAGTCGGGCGAGGTCGCCCGCGGGACGGCGAAGGCATAGTCCGCTTCGCGACAGGCGGAACTCCATTCGGGCTCGAGATCGCAGGCGAAGATCTCCAGCTGGATGCCCAGATCCTCGGCCGAACTGCGGAACGCGCGAAGCAGCCCGACGCGACGGCCGGCGGAACTGAGCAACATTCGCATCCGGCGCCCGCGCTCTCCCGGCGTCCTGCCGACGAAACGATCGATGAAGGGGACGTTCATGGCTCAGCCCACCTCCCGGATCAGCATGAAAGCCTCCGCCGCCGCCCGCGTGACCGTCGAACCGCGCACCGTGGCCAGCGCCCGCAGCGTCTCCAGAGAGCGCTCGTCCGGCGGAGGCTGGCACTGCGACTCGAAGCAGGCGAAGGCGGCGAGCTTGGCCTCCAGATGATCGGTGATGTCGACGAACACATTGGGATGGAAGGCCGGCGCGAGGGTCGGTGCGGACCAGTTGGTCTCGGACACCGTCTCATAGGCGAGGATGCGTCGGGGATAGCGCGTCCCCCTCGGTCGTGCGGCGACCAGCGCCGCCTCGAACACCAGCCGGTGGTCGATATGGAGATCGCCGACGAAGGGCACGAACAGCGTGTCCGGCTCTACCGCGTTCACCACCCTTGCGATGGCATGGTTGAGGTCGGCCTGCGCCATCCGGTCCAGTTCGGCCGCCGGCAGGTCGAGGAAATGCGTCTGCGCGACGCCCAACCGTCGATGCGCCTGCTCGGCCTCCGCGCGGACCCGATCGGCCTGCGCGTCGTCGAAGCGGGGCGGACGTCCGCGCGTGACGATCGCGACGTCGACGGTGCCGCCGCCGGCCACGATCCGCGCCATGGTGCCGCCGCAGCCGAGCACCTCATCATCGGGGTGCGGCGCCAGCACCAGCGCGCGGGCGATGCGCGACACCAGCGTCATCGGCGCCCCCCAAGGCGCGCATGGATCGGCGGGAGCGCCGGCTTCGACCAGCGCCATGCCTTCACCCGAAGACCGTGGCCGTCGCCGCAGCGGACGGTGAAGCCCTCTGCCGATCGCTCGACGATCTGCCCCACCAGCGCGGCGCGATGCCCGGACAGATCGATCGGTTCGGCCTCTGCGATCACCAGCCGCTCCTCCCCCAGCATCGTCCAGGCGCCCGGATAGGGATCGCCGCACGCCCGCACGGTCCGCCAGATCGTAGCGGCACTGTCGCGCCAGTCTATCTCGCCGTCCTCGGGTCGCCGTCGGGCAGCGAAGGTCGCATAGCGCTCGTCCTGCACCCGAGGCGTCACAGTGCCCGCCGCGAGGCCCGACAGCAGAGGCGGCAGCATCTCCGCCAACACCGCCATGTGCTTCGCATAGAGCGTCGCGGCCGTCTCGTCGGGGGCGACATGGAAGAAATGCTGGGCGAGGATGGCACCGCTGTCGGTGCCCTCGTCGATCAGGAAGAGTGTGCCGGCGGTGATCGGCTCGTCGAGCAGGATCGTCCACGGGATCACCCCGCGCCCCCGCAGCCGGGGAAGCGGCGCCGGATGATAACCCACCATCCGGTCCGGCGTGATGGCCCGGAGCGCCTCGCCGCAGAGCTGGGAGGAGCCGATCACGAAGATATAGTCCGGCGACAGCCCCGCAATCTCCGCCCGCACCTCCTCGGCGTTGGAGTTGGCGGCACGGATCACCGGGCAGCCGGCGGCGCGGGCCTCGGGGCCCAGATCGACGAAATCGGAGTGCCGCCCGGCGAGGTCGAGCGGCAGCGTCACCAGCCCGGCCAGCGTCCAGCCCGGCGCGTCTGCGATCGCGTGGAGCGCCACGCGCGTGCTCTCAACCGCGCCGATGAGTAGCGCCCGCATGCGCCCTCCCGATCGCCGCCATGTCCCGACGCTCCCCCCGCAGGCTGACCAGCAGCGTCCGCGCGACGATCCTGAGGTCCAGCCCCAGCGAGCGGTTGCGGATATACCAGGTGTCGAGCGCGATCTTGTCGCCGTCGCTGAGCAGCGTGTTGCCGTTGACCTGCGCCCAGCCCGTCACGCCGGGGCGGACCCTTCCCCGCTCGCGACCGGCGTCCCCGGCGTCCGCGATGGTGGAGGGCAGCAGCGGGCGCGGGCCGATCAGGCTCATGTCGCCGGTCAGCACGTTCCAGAGCTGCGGCAGTTCATCGATCCGCGTCGCACGAAGAAAGCGCCCGACGGCGGTGATCCGCTCTGCATCGGGGAGCAGGACGCCATCGGCATCGCGCGCGTTGTTCATGGTGCGGAACTTCACGACCCGGAAGGTGCGACCACCGAGGCCGCTCCGCGTCTGGGTGAAGAGCACCGGACGTCCGTCGACCAGCAGCAGCACCAGCCCGAACAGGACGAGGAACGGCCCGCACAGGAAAAGACCCAGCCCCCCCACCAGGATGTCGATGCCCCGCCGCACGATCATGGCGCAGCGCCCGCCAGCGCGCTCGCCACCGGCCGTTCCATCGGATGGGACGGCGTGACCGCGTGGAGCCGCATCGTCGAGAGCAGGATGTCGTTCACCCGCTCGACCGAGAAACGATCCGTCGCCGTCTCGCGGGCGTGCAGGCCCATCTCGGCCGCCAGTTCGGGGCGGTCGAGGAAGCGCCTCATCGCGGCCGCCAGCGCATCGGCATCGCGGGGCGGCACGATATAGCCATTGACGCCCGCCTCGATCGGCTCGCGGCATCCGGGCATGTCGGTGGTGATGACGGCCCGGCCGGTCGCCATCGCCTCCAGGATCGTGCGCGGCAGGCCTTCGCGATACCAGCTCGGCAGGACGAACACGCTCGCAGCGGCGAGATAGGGGCGGACGTCACGCGCCTCGCCCAGATAATTGATCGCGCCCTCCCGACGCCATGCCTCCACCTCGGCGGCATCGACGCCGGCGGGGCTGGGATCGAGCGGGCCGAGCAGCGCGAAGCGTGCCTCGGGATACTCGCCCCGAAGCCGGCGCGCCGCCTCGACATATTCGGACAGGCCCTTGCTGTGCAGCAGCCGCGCGATCATCAGGAAGCGCACCGGCCCCTCGGGCACGGCCACGAAGGCATAGTGATTGAGATCCACGCCCGATCCCGGCACGCGGACGACAGGCGCGTCCTCCCGGATCATGCGATGGCGGAGCATCTCGCCGCGATCGTCGGCGTTGAAGACGAAGATGCCCTCCGCCCGCTTCAGCGCCACGCGATAGAGAAGCGCCACGATCGTCCGGAGCCAGCGCCCGCCATCCTCGCCGAAGGCCAGCCCCAGCCCGCTCACCATCGCGAAATAGCGCGGCACGCGGGCGATCCGGCTGGCGATCCCGGCATAGACGATCGGCTTCTGCGTATAGGCCAGCACCAGCCCCGGCCGCTCGGCCATGAACAGGCGGACGAGCCACCACAGCGTGCGCAGGTCCGCGAACGGATTAAGCCCCACGCGCGCCATCGGCATCACCCGATAGGCCACGCCCATCGCCTCCAGCTCAAGGGCAACCTCGCGGTCGTCCTCGGGCGCACAGGCCAGCACCTCATGCCCGCAGGCCACCATGTCGGCGAGCAGGCGCTTGCGGAAGTTGATGAGCGAGAAGGCCAGGCTCGCCACCACGACGATCTTCATCGCGCGCCCTCCACCAATGTCGCTTCCGAAAGCCGTGGGGAAACCGCCCCGCCATGCTCGTGACAGAGCGCCGCGTAGCGCTGCACCACGCTGGACAGGGTGAAATGCTCCTGCACCCGCTCGCGCGCCGCGCGACCGAGGACGTCGCGGCCGTCCGGCCCGAGATCGATCAGATCGAGCAACGCACCGGCCAGCGCGGCGGGATCGCCCGGAGGGACCGCACGGCCAGCCTCCCCCACGACCCACGCCGCATCGCCGACATCGGTCGTGACGCAGGGGACACCCGCCGCCATCGCCTCGCCGAGGATGTTGGGGAATCCCTCTCCCCACGCGGACGACAACGCCACGATGTCGAGCCCCGCGATCCATGTCGCGACATCCGTGCGGTGCCCGACGAGCGTCCAGCTTCCCGGCGCGAGCCGGTCGAGCAGCGCGGCGGAGACGTTCGAGGGCGTGTCCATTCCCTCCCCCACGATCAGCAGGTGCGCATCGGGACGGCCCTTCTGCACGCGCGCGAAGGCGGCCAGCAGGTTGGGCACGTCCTTCATCGGATGGTTCCGCGCGATCATGCCGATCAGCGGCCCTTTCTCCGGAAGCCCGAGCTGCGCATGCAGCGCCCTTCGGGCCGGCCCGCGCGGCGCGAAACCCTTGGTGTCGAAGCCGTTGGGGATCACAAGATCGCGCCGCGCGCGGTAGCCGAACGTCCGATATTGCGTCCGCGCCGTCCGCGAGTTGTAGATGATCGCCGCCGGCGTCTCCGAGAACCACGCCCCCACGCGCAGCACCGCCCGGCTGAGCCGCTTCTCCTGCCGATAGCCGCTCAGCGAATGGCGGACGTTCCAGATGACCGGCGGCGAGCCCGGCGCCATCAGCCCTGCGAGACTGGCCGCAAGCTGGCCATGGTGCATCCAGCCCATGATGAGATCGGGCCGCGTGGCGCGCACCAGCCGGGTCAGCCGGATCGCCGCCGCCAGCGAAGGAACGCCGCTCCGCATCCCGAGGCTGTGGACCATCGTTCCGGTCGCCGCGATGCGTGCGCCCACGACGCCGGGGGCCATCAGCGATACCACCTCCGGCTCGATCTCGGGCGTCAGATGACGGCTTTCCAGCAGGCGTGCGAGCATCGTCTCCGCGCCACCGACGTTCAGGCCGGTGATGACGTGCAGCAGCTTCACGCCGCCACGCTCCTGATGTCGGTTTTCGTGCCCATAGCCCCCTACGCGCAAGCGATCTCTAATACTTAGGCGAAACCTGTCGGACCCGGCCTGGCAATTTCGGGCATCATCCCTTCGCATCCAAAAGAGGGATAGCGAGCGAACGGGGACACTCCCTTTGGGGAGGATTGGTTCGACCACAGGGACAGGCCTCTCCCAATTGGCGAACACCTACTCCTAGCCGGTTGCCTCCCGATGCGCCGTTCCGCGTCGCAGCACCGTCCATCTATGTTCGCTCTGTCTGAAGGGACACACGGGCAACCGCAGCCTTGCGCATCAACGGGTCGGCTTCAGCCGAAGGGGGACATGCGTGCTATGATTGCAATTCCGACCATTGGGCGCTGCGCGTGGCGCAGGATGGCATATCTTGTCTATGACGCCGCCGCGATTTCACTCGCGCTAACAATGGCGCTGGCGCTGCGCATGAACGGTTCGATCCCGCAGAAAATGATGGATGGCCTGTTCGCGAGCCTTCCCATCTTCGTGGTGACCGGCCTCATCACCTTCCATCTTTTCGGGCTGTATCAGCGCGTCTGGCGCATGCCCTCGCTGTCGGACCTGAGTTCGCTGCTGGAGGCAGCCGCGCTGTCGATCACGGTGCCGGTGCTCGCGCTGGTCGCGACCTCCTCCGCGCGCTGGCTGCCGACGTCGGTGCCGATCATCCAGTGGTTCGTCCTTGTGTCGATCCTCGTCGCCGGGCGGATCGGCCGCCGCATCCTGACCGACCGGATCCGCGAAATCCGCCGGCAGCATCGATCCGCCCCGGCCTTCCCCGCCACCCCCAGCATGACGGTGCCGCAGCGTGCGCTGATCGTCGGCCTACCCGAGCAGGTGGCGGTGGTGCTGCGCCAGATCGAGGCGATGCCCAACCCCGGCTATGTCCCCGTCGGCATCATCGATACCGGCGAGCGGGACGTGGAGCTGAGGCTTCGTGACGTCCCGATCCTGGGCGGCATCGAGGCGCTGGAGCATGTGGTCGGCAAGCTCGCCGCCCGTGACGCGCGGCCGACCTGCCTGATCCTCGCCGAAGGCGCAGCCGAGCCCGGCAACAGCCAGCTTCGCCTGGTCGCGGCGGCCGAGACGCTCGGCCTCTCCGTCCTGCGCGCGGCGCCGCCCACTGAGATCGGCAAGTCGCTCGACCTTGAGGTAATCGACCTTGCGGACCTGCTCGGCCGGCCGCAGGCCAAGCTGGACGAAGCCGTCGTGCTGCGCGCCCTCAAGGGCCAGCGTGTGATGGTGACGGGCGCCGGCGGCACGATCGGCCGCGAGCTCGTGCGTCAGATCGCCATCATGGAGCCCGCCGAGATCATCCTGCTCGAATGTGGCGAGTTCAACCTCTACTCGGTCGAGCTGGAGCTGCGCGAGAATTACCCGCACATCGCCTGCACCCCGCTGCTCTGCTCGATCCGCCAGCGCCGCAGCGTGATGGCCGCCTTCGAGCGCCACCGGCCGGACTTCGTCTTCCACGCC
>FTCZ01000997.1_pt1 | contig 10408 bp, 8 predicted proteins | sample 1658871 | NCBI WGS metagenome assembly FTCZ01 (sample SAMEA3914864, study PRJEB12502) | metagenome | biome: forest; material: soil | place: USA | collected 2012-03-12 | depth 0.3 m
CCAAGAACCACGGGAACGTGGAGGTGAAGGCCTATCTTGGGGATGACTAGTCGGCTTCATCCCGCGATACTCATTAGGACGTATCATATAGGGGTTGCTTATCCGACCTATGCAGGCGTCTTTGAATGCAAAAGGCGCGCGTATAGTCGCTGTTAGCCGGCGCCCCGTAGCTAGTCTGGTGCCCCCCGCCGGTCAGGCCCGGCTGGTGGCTATCCCGCCAGGCCGGGCCGCCCCTGAGCGTGGCGCTCAGACGAGAGTTGCCCGCCGCCCCAATTCACGGCAGCGGCGGGCGCCCCTTGTGTAGGGACATAGCCCAGAGAGGTGCGGCCGCTCCGAGCTATGCCTGTGAACATGCAAGTTCCGCGCCAGCGATAAATTCCCCATTTGATACAGATCTGACGACAACGCGATTAAGCCGCTCCCGAAAGGGATCCCGTTTGCCGTTCGATGAGATCATCGTCACGCTTCGCCTCCGCATCTCCGGAGTCACCGCATGGTTTGTGAACTGCAAGTTTCGGTCATCTCGGCCGCTGCCTCAATGTAGCCGAAGCTTGCGACGGGTCTCAAAACCGCCCGGCAGTTAATTCCAATCGGAACAAAAGCCTCATGCTGCTGTTTCCCCCTCGAAGGGACCGCAATTCGGATATTAGTAGTGGACGTTTTGAATCTGGAACTGGCCAGAGCCAGGCAGCGCGTCAAGCGCGCAGAGATCTCTCTCGATCATGCAGAACAAATGCTCGATGAAGAATGTGGCGTCGGCATCAACCTTGCTTTGTGCGATCGGATAAGGTCGGACCGGAGACGCGTGGAAGAGGCAAGAAAACGCCTGATGAAGATCATTCGAGCGGTCCCTGGCTGACCGTCTGGCTTTCCTGCTGCTGCCGGTTTATCACCGGCAAACTTGTCCCTCGGCAAGGTCGTGGCTAAACTCCGGCCTCCGGAGGAGGCTTCAGAATGGCACTTGACCTTTCGGTGGATACCGCGCCCGCCAAAGCGGCAACGCCGCCTGGCAAATACCTCTTCGGTCCGGTCGCCGACTTCCTCATGCTCGGCGGTAGCGCCTTTCTGATCCTGCCGATCCTGTTCCTCGTGCCGCGCGACTACGAAGGTCCTCTGGCCGCGACGATGGTCGTTGTGGCCTATGCGGTGAACTATCCGCACTTCGCGCATTCGTACCAGATTTTCTACCGCAATTTCGGGCGCAAGCTGCGCGGAGACGGGTATGACCGAAGCCTGCAGCTTCGCTATGGTTTCGCGGGCATCTTCGTTCCGGTGATCATGGCCCTGTTCTTTGCCTATGGCGCGGCGACCTCGAACACGCGGCTGCTCGGATTTGCGGCCAACGCGATGTTCTTTTTCGTCGGCTGGCACTACGTTAAGCAGGGCTACGGCATGCTGATGGTCGATGCCGTGCTGAAGCGCAAATTCTTCGACGGGCGCGACAAGAAGGTGCTCCTGGTCAACAGCTATGCTGTGTGGATCCTGGCCTGGCTGCAGACCAACACGGCGGTGACCGAGGGGCAGTATTACGGACTGCAATATTACACATTCGCCGCCCCTTCCTGGATCACCGACATTGCGCTGGTGGCGGCCGTCGCTTCCACCGCGGCCACGCTTGTCATGCTCGTCAATCGCTGGCGCAAGAATGGCGGCGGCCTGCCGTATAACGGCATCGTGGCCTATGTCGCGTCGCTCTACCTCTGGATCCTGATCGCCAGGATAAACCCGCTCTGGCTGCTCGTGGTGCCCGCACTCCATTCGCTGCAATATCTGGCGGTGGTCTGGCGCTATCAGACCAATGTCGAGCGTGATGTCCCGGACGCCGTGCGGGATCCGGAACCGAAACTACTGTCCGTCATCGGGCCCCTCTACAGGCTGCGCGTGCTGGGGTTCATCGTCGGCGGCGCAGCATTGGGTTATCTCGGCTTCTGGTTGATCCCCTTCGTGCTGACCGCCCTGGTGCCCTACGACAAACAGGTGCTCGGCTCGTCGCTGTTCTTCTTCATCGTGCTGATCTTCATCAACGTGCACCACTATTTCCTTGACAATGTCATGTGGCGCCGGGGCAATCCGGAAGTGTCGAAATATCTGTTCCGCTAGGGGACGCCACGGGTCGGTGTCTGCGCTCACGCAACCAGCGACACGTTTCCGCCGGCATGGCGCTCCAGCCGCCCGGCAAGGTCGAGTTCCAGCAGCACCATCGAGATCTGCGCGGCGCTCATTCCGGTGTGGCGGATGATCTCGTCCACCGCGATCGGCGTCGGCCCTAGCGCTTCCAGTACATCGGCGCGCTCGTTCTCGCCAGGCGGCGGCATGGCCGACAGGTCCGGCGTCTCGGCAAGCGGCGCACTGCGCGGCGGGCGGATGCCGGCCAGCGGCGCCAGCGCGCCGAGCACATCGGCGGCTTCGGTGACCAGAGTGACGCCATCCTTCAGCAGCGCATTGCAGCCGGCGGCACGCGGGTCGAGCGGCGAACCCGGCACGGCGAACACCAGCCGGCCCATCTCATTGGCAAGGCGGGCGCTGATCAGCGAGCCTGAGCGCTGCGCCGCCTCGACCACGATCAAGCCAAGCGCGAGGCCGGCGACGAGGCGGTTGCGGCGCGGAAAATCCTGGGCGCGCGGCTGCCAGCCGAACGGCATTTCGGACACGATGGCGCCACCTCGATCGGCGATCTCATTGCACAGGCCGGCATTTTCCGGCGGGTAGGGGACATCGACGCCGCCGGCCAGCACACCGATCGTGCCGGTCGAGACGCTGCCCTTGTGCGCTGATGTATCGATGCCGCGCGCCAGGCCGGAAACGATCGCGTAACCCTCGCGGCCGAGATCGCCGGCCAGCATGCGCGCCATCTTGATGCCGGCGAGCGAGGCGTTGCGGGCGCCGACGATGGCCACTGCCGGCAGGCGGAACACCGCGCCTTCGCCTTTGACGGCGAGAAGCGGCGGCGGATTGTCCATGCGCTTCAGCATCGGCGGATAGTCGGCCTCGCCGATGCCGATGAAGTGGGCGCCGGCGCGCTTTGCCGCTTCCAGTTCCGCTTCGGCCTCGGCGACGGAAGGGATGCGCACGATGCGGTTGGCGCCACCGGAGATCATCAGCTCCGGCAGCATTTCCAGTGCTGCCTCGGCCGAGCCGAAACGGTTGATCAGTTCGCGGAAGGAAGCCGGGCCGACATTGGGCGTGCGGATCAGGCGAAGCCAGGCAAGCCGCTGCCGGTCGCTGAGGCGCGGGCCGGCGACCGGCGCGCTCATCCCTTGGCTCCGATCTTGCCTTCGGTGCCGGCAAGCAATCGCGAGATGTTGGCGCGGTGTTTGACGATGACGATCAGGCTCATCAGCGCGAACAGGCCGGCGACCTGAGGCGTGGCGATGAAATAGAGCGCGATCGGCACGACCACCGCCGCGGTCAACGCCGCCAGCGAGGAGAAACGGAACAGGAAGGCCATCGCCAGCCAGACGACGGCGAAGATCAGAGCGCCCTGCCAGGCGAGCCCGATCAGCACGCCGAGATAGGTGGCGACGCCCTTGCCGCCCTTGAAGCCGAGCCAGACCGGAAAGAGATGGCCGATGAACGCGGCGAAGCCTGCCAGCAGGCCGAACTCCGGCGCGAAATGTCCGGCGATGAGGGCGGCGGCCGTACCCTTCAAGGCGTCGAGCAGCAGTGTCGCCGCGGCCAAACCTTTGTTGCCGGTGCGCAGAACATTGGTCGCGCCGATATTGCCGGAGCCGATCTTGCGCACGTCGCCGAGGCCGGCCGCGCGGGTGATCAACAGCCCGAACGGGATGGAGCCGAGCAGATAGCCGAAGATCAGTGCCAGCCCGTAACCCATTGTCTCCTCCATATTTCCTGTTGCCTCGCTCGCTCTCGCTAAGATTGAGACAATGTGCTCGATGCAACCATAGTTTGCAAGAGCTAGCCCTGCTCAGGCATCAGCTTGTCATAATGGTAGAGTCGGGAGGGTTCGCCAAGCAACTCTATGTCGGGCAGGGGACACGCTAAAAGGGCAATGGGTGGCTATGCGGAAAACACCGTGCGGCCCGCGACCACGGTCTGCAGGACCTTGCCCTGGAGGCGCGCGCCTTCGAAGCAGGTGTTCTTGGAGCGCGACCGCAGGCCGCTTTCGCTGACGATCCAGGGCTCGTCGAGATCGACGACCGCGAGATCGGCCGGTGCGCCCGGCTTCAGCGTTCCGCCCGGCAGGCCGAACAGTTTTGCCGGGGCCGTTGACAGCGTCTCGATCAGCCTGCTGAGCGGCACGTCGCCATTATGGTAGAGCCGAAGGGCCGCGCCAAGCAGCGTCTCCAGCCCGATCGCGCCGGCGGCGGCATCGGCGAAGGGCAGGCGCTTGGTGTCGACGTCCTGCGGATCGTGCGAGGAGACGATGATGTCGATCGTGCCGTCCTTGATCGCCTCGATCATCGCCAGGCGGTCGTCCTCGGCGCGCAAAGGCGGGGTCAGCCGGAAGAAGGTGCGGTATTCGCCGACATCGTTTTCGTTGAGCGACAGGTTGTGGATGGCGACCCCGGCGGTGACATTGGCGCCGTCGGTCTTGGCCCGGTTTACCGCCCCGGCCCCCATCGCGGACGAGATTTTTGCGGCGTGGTAGGCGCCGCCGGTCAGCCTGGCCAGTGCCAGGTCACGCTCCAGCGGGATGAGTTCGGCCTCGCGCGGAATGCCTGACAGGCCGAGCCAGCTGGCATAGAGACCTTCATTCATCACGCCGGCCGAGGCGAGATCGGCATCTTGCGTCTCATGCGCGATGACGCCGCCGAAATCGCGCGCATAGGTCAGCGCGCGGCGCATCACCAGCGCGCTGACGATCGTATGGCGGCCATCGGTGTAGGCGACGGCGCCGGCCTCTCGCAGCAGTCCGAATTCGGTCATCTCGCGGCCTTCGAGGCCTTTGGTGATCGCGGCGGCCGGGAAGATGTTGACGCTCGCGGTATCCCTCGCCGTGCGCAGCACGAATTCGACCAGCGCCACATTGTCGATCACCGGATCGGTGTCGGGCATCATGACGATGGAGGTGACGCCGCCGGCCGCCGCCGCGACGCTTGCCGAGGCGATGGTCTCGCGGTGCTCGCCGCCAGGCTCGCCGATGAAGACGCGCGCATCGACAAGGCCCGGAATGATCGTCTTGCCGGCGCAGTCGATCACGGTGGCGCCTTCCGGCGCACCCTGGTTCAGCGCGGCTTTGCCGGCGGCAACGATCTTGCGGCCGTCGACGATGACGCTGCCGATCTCATCGACCCCGCGCGAGGGGTCGACAATGTGGGCCTTGCTGAAAACCGTCACGCTCATGCGCCGCGACCCTCATGGTTGCGGCGCGGGTCTAGCAGGGCTTCCATCACCGCCATGCGCACGGCGACACCCATCTCGACCTGTTCCTGGATGACGCTTTGCGGTCCGTCGGCGATCTCGGAGGCGATTTCGACGCCGCGGTTCATCGGCCCCGGATGCATGACCAGCGCATCCTCTTTCGCCACTTTCAGCTTCTCGGCGTCGAGGCCGAAATAGCGGAAATATTCGCGGACAGACGGCACGAAGGCGCCTTCCATGCGTTCGCGCTGCAGGCGCAGCATCATCACCACGTCGGCGCCCTTGAGGCCCTCGGCCATCGAACGCGACACGATCACGCCCATCCTGTCGATGCCCGACGGCAAAAGCGTCGAGGGCGCCACCACGCGCACCTGCGCGCCGAGCGCGTTCAAGAGCATGATGTTGGAGCGGGCGACGCGCGAATGCAGGATGTCGCCGCAGATCGCCACGATCAGCTTCGACAGCGGCCCTTTGGCGCGGCGGATGGTCAGCGCGTCAAGCAGCGCCTGCGTCGGATGTTCATGCGCGCCGTCGCCGGCATTGACCACCGAGCAGCCGACCTTCTGGGCAAGAAGTGCGGCGGCGCCCGCCGACTGGTGGCGGATGATCAGGATGTCCGGACGCATGGCGTTGAGCGTCATGGCGGTGTCGATCAGCGTCTCGCCCTTCTTCACCGAGGAGCTCGCCACCGACATGTTCATGACGTCGGCGCCGAGGCGTTTTCCGGCGAGCTCGAAGGACGACTGCGTGCGGGTCGATGCCTCGTAGAACAGGTTGATCTGGGTGCGGCCCCGCAGCGTCGAGGTCTTCTTCTCGGATTGCCGGGAAATGGCGACGGCGCGGTCTGCCCGGTCGAGCAAAAGCTCGATGTCGGCGGGGGAAAGATCGCGGATGCCCAGAAGATGGCGATGAGGATAAAGCGGCAGGGACGAAGCGTCGGTCATCTCAAGGCGCTGCTATAGGGTGCGCTCTTGGCCGCCGCAAGCGCCGGCTTTGGATTGCGGGCGTTCTCCCCGGTATTTTCGTCGCGCGCGCCGCGACGCTTGGGCTATAAGGCCGGATGGCCTCGGATTCGTGAGCGTGGCCTTGGGATGTAGGGACCTTTCTGCCAATTGAAGGATTGGGCGTGACCGACGAGGTGATCAACCAGCCGCCGCCGCTGACGGGTGGCAATGCTTGGCGCGGCGATCCGTTGCTCATCCAGCTCGCCGAGCGTTTTTCCGATCCCGTGCGCAAGGACCTCGACGCGCTCGGCAAGTTCGTCATGACGCAGGAGGCGCAGGAGCTCGCGCGCCTCGCCAACAACGACACGCCGAAGCTCAGAACCCATGACCGCCAGGGCCGGCGCCTCGACCTGGTCGAATACCATCCGGCCTATCACGCGCTGATGCGCCGTTCGATTGCCGGCGGCCTGCATTCCTCGGTCTGGGAGAACGGCGATGCCGAGATTGGCCGCCGCCACCAGGTGAGGGCCGCGCGGTTCTACCTGACCGCCGAACTGGAGACGGGACATCTCTGCCCCATCACCATGACCAACGCCTCGCTGGCGGCGCTGATGGCCAGCCCGAAACTGTTTCGCGAATGGGCACCGCGCGTGACGACGCGCAAATACGACCAGACCCAGAAGCCGCCGGTGCAAAAGACCGGGCTGACGCTCGGCATGGGCATGACCGAGAAGCAGGGCGGCACCGATGTGCGCGCCAACACCACCAGGGCCGAGCGCACCGGCAGCGGTTTCTACCGGCTCACCGGGCACAAATGGTTCATGTCGGCGCCGATGTCGGACGCTTTCCTTGTGCTCGGCCAGGCGCCGGAGGGTCTGTCCTGTTTCCTCGTGCCGCGTATCCTCGGCGATGGCTCCGGCAACGGCTTCCGCTTCCAGCGGCTGAAGGACAAGCTCGGCAACCGCTCCAACGCCTCGTCGGAAGTGGAGTTCGTCAACGCCATCGGCGAGATGGTCGGCGATCCGGGCGCCGGCGTCAAAACGATCATGGACATGGTGACGCTGACCCGGCTCGACTGCGCCATCGCGTCGTCGGCGATCATGCGGGCGGGGCTTGCGGAAGCCGTGCACCATACCCGCCATCGCCAGGTGTTCGGCGCCAATCTGATCGACCAGCCGCTGATGCAGCGCGTGCTTGCCGACATGGCGCTCGACGTCGCCGCCGCCACTGCGCTGTCGTTCCGGCTGGCGCGCTCCTTCGACGAGGCGGCAAGCGATCGCGGCGAGGCGGCCTTTGCCCGCGCCATGACGCCGGTGGTCAAATACTGGGTCTGCAAGATCGCGCCGGCGCTGCTTTACGAGGCGATGGAATGCCTTGGCGGCAACGGCTATGTCGAGGAAGCGCCGCTCGCACGCTATTATCGCGAGGCGCCGGTCAATGCGATCTGGGAAGGCTCGGGCAATGTCATGGCGCTCGACGTGCTGCGCGTGCTTGGCCGCGCGCCCGGCCTGTTCGAGGAGGTGCTGGCCGGCATCGATCGCGATCTCGGCGCCGGCAGCCGCGGCACCATCGGCGTGCTCAAGGCGGCGATGCAAGTCGCTTCGACCGACCAAGGCTCGGCGCGGCTGCTCACCGAGCAGTTGGCGCTGTCGGCCGCCGCCGCGGAATTACGCCGGTTGGGGGCAGGGCGGATCGCCGACGCCTTCGTCGAGACGCGGCTTGGCGGTCAATGGCGCACCACTTACGGCATGCTCGATTCGCGCCACGACGCGCGCATGATCATCGATACGCTCTATCCGCCTCTCACCTGAGCTCGTTCGCGCAGGCCGAACTGCCGGCCTGTGGATGGCCATTAACCTTAACAAATGGTTTCCGTTGCGGGCGGGCTTCGCAAAGCCCACTGTCTGTGCGCTGGAGTAGGGAAAGGTTAACCATGACCTTGCCGGGCTCCGCGAAGCGAGAAGCGCATGCGGCACGTGTTGAGCTCATTTCTGGCCTTGCATTGGGCGGCGGTTTTCGCCCTGTTGGCTTATATCTGCATGGACGGCAGCCGCGGCATTGCGGCCGCGCTCGGCGTGCTTGGCGTTTCGATCCAGGGTAACCGGTTTCCGGAGCTCGAGCGTGTCGCCGTCGTCGCGCCGCTCTCGATCGCGCTGCTGATCGTCGCGGTGTTGTTCTGCTGGGCCTTCGTCGAAACGCTGCTCAATGCGGCGGCAAGACCGGACGCGGGCGACAGCGTGATACGGATCGCCTTCATCTCCGCGTCTTTCCTTTTGTCGCTCATCCTCATCGGCGGCGTCGCGCAAGGCATCGACGGGTTGTTCATGATCGTCGCCATCCAGATGACGGCGCTGTTGGCATCTTATGTCGCCGTGCAGGCAGAGCGCCGCTCCGTCAACGCCGCGATGCCTTTGCATGAGAGCGATGTCCGCGCCGCGACGCGCATGGCGGTAGGCGCTGCGCATAGTTCGCTGCTTTCCCGCATCTCGGGCAGACCGGAACACAAGCCTGGAGGCAGACGCTGATGCGCACGATCTTCGCACTCTGGGCAGCGCCGATGGCGATATTCTGGGGCTGGTTCTTCCTGTCGCTCAACGACATGAATTTCGGCTATGTGATGCTGAGCCGCCAGCTGCACGATTTCGTCTTCCAGCTTTACGGCCAGATGCTCGGCATCGATCCGGCAATCATCCCCGGCATGGTGGCGCGGACCTGCATTTTCGACTTTTTCCTGCTCATGGGGCTATGGGCCTTCCGCCGCCGGCGCAACATCGCCGAATGGGTGAGGCAGCGCCGGCAAGGCATTGTCAGCGCGGATCGTCTGGGCCAAGCGACTGAAGCCGGTCCAGGGCTCCCTGCAGAATAAAGGCGGCTGCCGCCGAATCGATCTTGCCGGCGCGCTTCTTGCGCGAGAAATCCATCTCGATCAGCGTCCGTTCCACGGCCACCGTCGACAGCCGCTCGTCCCACAGCACGAAGGGCAATTCGGAAAGCTGAGCCATGTTGCGGGCGAAAGCGCGGGATTTCTGTGCGCGCGGCCCTTCCGAGCCGTCCATATTGACGGGCAGGCCGAGCACGATGGCGCCGACATTGTCCTTTTCGAGCTGGGCGAGCAGTTGCGCCGCGTCAACCGAGAACTTCTTGCGCAGGATGACCGGGCGCGGATGGGCAAAGGAAAGCCCGCGGTCCGAGACAGCGACGCCGATCGTCTTGTCGCCGAGATCGAGCCCGGCAAGCGTACGGCCGCCGGCAAGCCGCGGCGGCAACTCCTCGATTGAAATAACGCCCAATCGCTTCCTCTGACATTAGAGCATTTCACCGTTTAACGGAAACGGTGAAATGCCCTATCTCTTTGTTTTTACGCAGTTCCGGACGGAAAACCGATCGCACTTTTCCTGGAACTGCTCAAGGGCGTCACATCCTTTTGACGTTTAGGAGCAGCGCGCCACTTTCAATTTGCCGAGAGGGTTCTATCCTCCGCCAACGAAAAAATCGAGGAAACCATCCATGAAACTGACCTGGTACGGACATTCGGCATTCCGCATCGAGACCAAGGACGCCACCATCCTCATCGATCCCTATCTGGTCGGCAATCCGTCCTGGACCGGTGGCTGGGAAGGTCCGGCCGAGGGCGTGACACACGTCCTGCTGACGCACGGCCACAACGACCATGTCAGCGGCGCGATCGAGGTGCTGAACAAGAGCGGCGCCATGCTGGTCGCCAATTTCGAGATCTGCATGTTTTTGGTCGGCAAAGGTATCAGCGGCGACAAGATCAACCCGGGCAATCTCGGCGGCACCGTCGATTGCGGTCCCTTCACCACCACTTTCGTCCAGGCGCTGCACTCTTCGTCCTTCAGCGGGGAAGGCGGCACCAACACCTATCTCGGCAATCCGAACGGTCTCGTCCTGCATTTCCCGGAGGACAAGACGCTCTACCACATGGGCGACACCGACATTTTCTCCGACATGGCGCTGATCAACGAGTTGCACGAGCCGCAGGTCGGCCTCGTGCCGATCGGCGACCGCTTTACAATGGGCGGCGCCGTGGCGGCGCTTGCCTGCCGCCGATTCTTCGGCTTCGACACGGTCGTCCCCTGCCATTTCGGCACCTTCCCGATGATCGACCAGACCGCCGACAA
>FTCZ01007815.1_pt1 | contig 10407 bp, 8 predicted proteins | sample 1658871 | NCBI WGS metagenome assembly FTCZ01 (sample SAMEA3914864, study PRJEB12502) | metagenome | biome: forest; material: soil | place: USA | collected 2012-03-12 | depth 0.3 m
GAGGTCGCGCGTCTCAGCGGACGCGGCTGAGCGCTTGGCAGGGGGCGCGCGCGCCTGCTAGGCGATGCGCGCCATGACCGAACTTTCCAAGACCTTCGACCCCGCCGCCATCGAATCCCGCTGGTATCCCCACTGGGAGGAACAGGGCCGCTTCCGCCCCGAACGGCCGGGGGCTGAGCCCTTCACGATTGTGAACCCGCCGCCCAACGTGACGGGATCGCTCCACATCGGCCACGCGTTGGACAACACGCTCCAGGACATCCTGGTCCGCCATGCGCGGCTGAAGGGCCGCGATGCGCTGTGGGTGGTCGGCATGGACCATGCCGGCATCGCGACGCAGATGGTCGTCGAGCGGCAAATGGACCTGCGTCAGGACAAGCGCGCGAACTACACGCGCGAGCAATTCATCGACAAAGTGTGGGAATGGAAGGCCGAGAGCGGCGGCCAGATTACGCGCCAGCTCCGCCGCCTGGGTGCCTCGTGCGACTGGGCGAACGAGCGCTTCACCATGGACGAGGGCTTCTCCAAGGCCGTCGTCCACGTCTTCGTGAAGCTCTACGAGCAGGGGCTGCTGTATCGTGACAAGCGGCTCGTGAACTGGGATCCCGGCCTCAAGACTGCCATCTCCGACCTCGAGGTGGAGACGAAGGAAATCGCCGGCAAGTTCTGGCACCTGCGCTATCCGCTGGAGGATGGCTCGGGCTTCATCGCGGTCGCGACCACGCGCCCTGAGACGATGCTCGCCGACATGGCCGTGGCCGTGAATCCCGAGGACGAGCGCTACAAGGCACTGATCGGGAAGAAGGTTCGCCTGCCGATCACCGGTCGCCTGATCCCGATCGTCGCCGACGAGCATGCCGACCCGGAGCTGGGCTCGGGTGCTGTGAAGATCACACCGGGCCACGACTTCAACGACTTCGAGGTGGGCAAGCGCGCCGGCTTCGCGGCCGGCAACATGCTCAACATGCTCGACGCCGAAGCGCGCGTGATCCAGACCGATGATGGCCTGATCCCGACCGAGCTGCTCGGCCTCGACCGCTTCGAGGCTCGCCGCGTCATCGTTGAACTGCTGGAAGCGGACGGCACGCTCACCAACGTCGAGGACCGCACAATACAGACGCCGTTCGGCGACCGCTCGGGCGCGGTGATCGAGCCGTGGCTGACCGACCAGTGGTATGTCGACGCCCACACTCTAGCGCAGCCGGCGATCGAGGCAGTACGCGACGGCCGGATCAAGATCGTGCCTGAAACCTGGGCGAAGACCTGGTTCAATTGGCTCGAGAATATCCAGCCCTGGTGCGTCTCGCGCCAGCTCTGGTGGGGCCATCGCATCCCGGCGTGGTATGACGAGGACGGCAATGTTTTCGTCGCCGCGACCGAGGATGAGGCCGCAATCAAGGCGGGGCCAGGCCGTTCGCTCACCCGCGACGATGACGTGCTGGATACGTGGTTCTCATCCGCGCTCTGGCCGTTCGGCACGCTCGGCTGGCCGGACGTCGATCCGCGCGAGCTGAAGCGCTATCCGAACGATGTGCTCATCTCCGGCTTCGACATCCTGTTCTTCTGGGATGCGCGCATGGCGATGCAGGGCATGCATTTCCTCAACGACGTGCCGTTCCGCACGCTCTACCTGCACGGCCTCGTCCGCGATGCGACCGGCGCGAAGATGTCGAAGTCGAAGGGCAACACGGTCGATCCGCTGGGCCTGATCGATAAGTACGGCGCCGATGCGCTGCGCTTCACGCTCGCCGCAATGGAGAGCCAGGGCCGCGATATCAAGCTCAACGAGAGCCGCGTCGAGGGCTATCGCAACTTTGCGACGAAGCTCTGGAACGCCGCGCGCTTCCTCCAGGCGAACGGTGTCAGCGCGTCGAAGACGCTGGATGCGCCGGAGGCCGCGCTGCCGGTGAACCGCTGGATCATCGCCGAGACGGTCGCCACAGTGCACGCGCTCGACCTCGCGCTGGCGGACCTGCGCTTCGACGAGGCGGCGAACACGATCTACCAGTTCGTCTGGTCGCGCTTCTGCGATTGGTACATCGAACTGACCAAGGGCCAGGTCGACGAGGAGACGAAGGCGGTCGCCGGCTGGGTGTTCGACCAGATCCTCGTGATGCTGCACCCCTTCATGCCCTTCATTACCGAAGAGCTGTGGCACGCAATGGGCGAGCGCGAGGGCGATCTGATCGTCTCGCGCTGGCCGCAGGTGGATGCCCGAGCACTCGATCCGGAGGCAGCGAAGGAGATCGACTGGCTGATCCGCCTTGTCAGCGAAATCCGTGCCGCACGCGCTGAGCTAAACGTGCCGCCGGGCGCGCGCCTGCCGCTCCATGTCCGCGATGCAGGCGAGGCGACGGCGGCGCGCCTGGTCCGCCAGCAGCCGGTGATCGCACGTCTGGCGCGCGTCGATACGGCCGAGGGAGATGTGCCGGCCGGCGCTGCGGCGCAGATCGTCGTCGATGAGGCGACCTTTGTTCTCCCGCTCGAAGGCGTGATCGACATCGAGGCCGAACGTTCGCGTCTGGCCAAGGGCAAGGCTTCGGCCGAGAAGGAGCGCGACAGCCTCGCTGGCCGTCTCTCCAACCCGAGCTTCGTCGAGCGCGCCAAGCCGGAAGCGGTCGAGAAGGCCCGCGCTGACCACACCGACAAGGCCGCCGAGGCCGAGCGGCTGGGCGCGGCGCTGGCGCGGCTCGGGTGATCGAGCGGCTCCGCGAGGACGAGATCCCCGCCACAGTCTCCCTGTGGGAGGCGGCGGGGCTCGCGCATCCTTGGAATGACGCGGCGCGGGACATCAGCCTCGCACTCGCCTGTCCGACGGCGATCATCCTCGCTGCGCATGACGAGGCGGGGGCGTTGGTCGGGACCGTGATGGCCGGGTTCGACGGCCATCGCGGCTGGCTCTATTCGCTGGCGGTCGCAGATAGCCAGCGCGGCAAGGGTGTCGGCGCAAAGCTGGTCGCGGCGGCCGAGGAGTTTCTGCGCGCGCAGGGCGCCCCGGTCATCCGCCTGATGGTTCGCGCCGACAATGAGGCGGTCAGCGCCTTCTACGAATCGGTCGGCTACGAACGGGGCGAGTTCCTCGTGTTCGGCAAGCGCTTCTAAGCGCGTTCCGCCTCAGGAGCTGGAATCGCCGCCGCCTCGTTTCCTTTCCGTCATGAGCCCGAGCAAGGCTTTGTCGGAGAAGGAAAATGAAGGGCATTCTGCTGTGGTTGATCGGCATCCCGATACCGATCATCATCTGCTTAATATCTTCGTGTTCCGCTGACCCCTTCGCGTCGGCGGGGGAAGCGGGCAGGTTGCGGTGATGATCGCAGATTCCCGCCCCGCGCCGTTCCGACGCCTCTTCCCTGACGGCCGCTTCGAGAGGATCGAGCGCTCGCTGGCGGTGGAAATGCCCATCGCCATCGAGATCGACGGAGTAGGTTATGCCGTCATGATGGCGACGCCCGATGCGCTAGAGGATTTCGCCACCGGCTTCTGCCTTTCCGAACGCCTGATCGATCGTGCCGGGCAGTTGCTCGACACGGATGTCCATCGGGCGGAGCGCGGAATCCTCTTGCGGCTCGCGCTCGCCCCGGAGGCGCGTGGGCGGGTGCTGGAGCGCGTGCGTCATCGCATTTCCGAAAGCTCCTGCGGGCTGTGCGGGATCGAAAATCTAGAGCAGGTGCTGCGGCCTCTGGCGATCGTACAGGCCCCGGCCCGTGCGGTGGCTCAGGAAGCGGTCTTCGGAGCGCTGAGCGCCATTCGCGAGCATCAGCCTCTCGGTCGCGCGACGGGCGCGGTCCATGCAGCCGCGCTCTGCGATTCGTCCGGTGCGATCCGGTTGGTCCGCGAAGATGTCGGCCGTCACAATGCTTTCGACAAGCTGGTGGGCGCGATGGCGCGCGCGGGCGAGGTGTGGGGAGACGGTTTCGCGCTCACCACCGCGCGGCTTTCCTACGAGTTGGTCGAGAAGGCGGCGCTGAGCCTCTGTCATACGCTGGTTGCCATCTCCGCGCCCACCAGCCTCGCGGTCGAGCGGGCGGCCGAGGCGGGGATACGCATCATCGCGCTCGCAAGGCCCGACGCGGCGCTGGAAGCGGCCATCCCGAGCGACTAGATGGAGGACATGACCGCTTCCTACCCCGCGCTCCGCCTGCGCCGCACGCGCGTCGCCCCCTGGTCCCGTCGCATGGTTGCCGAGAATGTGCTGACCCCTGCCGACCTGATCTGGCCGCTGTTCATCACCGAAGGGCAGGCTGTGGAAGAGCCGATCTCCACCTTGCCGGGCGTGTCGCGCTGGTCGCTGGACGGCATCGCGGCACGGGCGCGTGAGGCGCGGGAACTGGGCATCCCCTGCATCGCGCTCTTCCCAAACACGCCGCAGCATCTGCGCACGCCAGACGGCCGGGAGGCGCTCAACCCCGACAACCTGATCTGCCGCGCCGTAAAGACCATCAAGGACGCCGCGCCGGAAGTGGGCGTTCTGACCGACGTGGCGCTCGATCCCTACACCGAGCACGGCCATGACGGACTGGTCGACGATCGCGGCTATGTGCTGAACGATGAAACCAGCGAACTGCTCGTCCGTCAGGCGCTGGTGCAGGCGGAGGCGGGGGCCGACATCATCGCGCCCTCCGATATGATGGACGGCCGCGTCGGCGCGATCCGCACCGCGCTCGAGGCAAGCGGCCACCGGAACGTGCAGATCATGGCCTATGCTGCCAAATATGCCTCCGCTTTCTACGGCCCGTTCCGTGATGCGGTGGGGTCGCGGGGGCGGCTCAAGGGGGACAAGCGCGGCTATCAGATGGACCATGCCAACGCCGAGGAAGCGCTGCGCGAGGTGGCAATGGATCTGGCCGAGGGCGCGGATACGGTGATGGTGAAGCCGGGCCTGCCCTATCTCGACATCATCCGCCGCGTGAAGGAACGCTTCGAGGTGCCGGTGTTCGCCTACCAGGTGTCCGGCGAATATGCGATGATCGAGGCTGCGGCCGCCGCCGGCATGGGCGATCGCGATGCGCTGGTGATGGAGACCTTGCTCTCCTTCAAGCGGGCGGGCTGCTCGGGCGTGCTGACCTATCACGCGGCGCTTGCAGCAAGGCTGATGGGCGCATGATCGAGACCGAGCGCGTGATCCTGCGGCCATGGCGGGACGAGGATCGCGACGCGTTTCTCGCCATGGGGCAGTCGTCGAACGTGATGGAGTATCTGGGCGGGGTACAGTCGTGCGAGCAGGTGGATGAAGCCATCGCGCGCGTCCGGGCTTGTCAGGAGGCGCACGGCCATTGCTTTTGGGCGGTGGAGCGCAAGGCTGACGGCGCGTTCCTCGGCTTCTGCGGGCTGAAGATCGGTAATGTCGGCTCGATCATTGACGAGATCGAGATCGGCTGGCGGCTGCGCGAGGATGCCTGGGGGCAGGGCTTCGCTAAGGAGGCGGCGATCGCCTGCCTCGCCTGGGCCTGGGCGAACCTCGAGGCGCCGCGCATCGTGGCGATCACGGTTCCGGGCAACAAGGCAAGCTGGGGTCTGATGGAGCGCCTGGGCATGACCCGGCGCCCCGACATGGACTTTGGCCATCCTCACTTTGCAGAAGACCATCCGCTCCACCGCCACATCACCTATGTGATGGACCGCCCCGGCTAGTCTCCGAGCAGGTGAACGGCCACCTCGCGACGATGCGGGGCACGGCGGTGCTCGAACAGGTAGATGCCCTGCCACGTGCCGAGCACAAGCCTGCCCTCGATCAGGGGCACGCTGAGCTGCAGCTGCGTCAGCGCGGTGCGCAGGTGGGCGGGCATATCGTCCGGTCCCTCATCGTCGTGCCGGTAGCGCGTGGGATCTTCCGGCGCGAGCGTCGCGAAGAAGTCCTGCAAGTCCGCGCGCACCTCGCGCGCCGCATTCTCCTGAATGAGCAGCGACGCGGAGGTGTGGCGGCAGAACAATGTCAGCAGTCCCTCGCGCATCTCCTGCGCCTCCACCCACTCCTGAACCTTGTCGGTGAATTCGACAAGGCCCTGGCCGTGGGTGGCGATGCGCAAGATGTGCGAGGCCTGCCTCATCCCTTGGCCGTCTCGATGTAGCGATCGACCACGCCGGGCAGCAACTCGAGCGGCACGCCGCCCGTCTTGACCACGGCGTCGTTATAGCCGGCGAGATCGAACTTCGGGCCCAGCGCCTGCTTGGCATGTTCGCGAAGCCGGGTGATCTCGTTGTGGCCGGTCTTGTAGCCGCAGGCCTGACCCGGCGAGGCGCAATAGCGATCGGTTTCGCTGGTCATTGCATCGGCGCCTTTGCCGCTCTCGGTCGAGAGGAAGGCGATGGCCTTCTCGCGACTCCAGCCCATCGCGTGCAGGCCCGTGTCCGTCACCAGACGGCAGGCGCGGAACTGCTGCGCCTGGAGATAGCCGATCCGGCTCCAGGGATCATTGTCATAGAGGCCGCTCTCGTCGATCAGCTGCTCGGCATAGAGCGCCCAGCCTTCGACGAAGGCGTTGAAGCCCATCTGCGAACTGATCGTCGGGATCTCGTTGTGATGCTCGGCGAGATAGGCGCCCTGCCAGGTGTGGCCGGGGATGCCCTCGTGCGCTGTCAGCGTGGAGAGCTGGTAGCGCGGCCAGAGCGAAGTCGACTTGAGGTTGACGTAATAGATCGCCGGTCGCGAGCCATCGAGGGAGGCGAAGTTCATGTAGCCGAGGCCCGCTCCGTCCTGGATGTCCGGCGGCACGCGCTTCACCATCACGTCGGCCTTGAGGCCGAGATGGCTGAGTTTCGGCATTAGCGGACGCACCGCGGCGATGCGGCCGTTCAGATAGGCAATGAGCTGCGCGCGACCCTCGTCGGTGTCCGGATAAAGGAAGCGCGGATCCTTGTTGAGTGACGTTACCCGCTCGCCGACACTGCCCTGCGTCATCCCCTGCGCCTTGAGCAGCTGATCCAGCCGGGCCTTGATCTCTGCGTTCTGCGCGAGGCCGATGCGGTGGACTTCCTCCGGAGACTGGGTGGTCGTGGTGCCGAGGCGAAGCGCCCAGTGATAATAAGCCTCGCCATCCGGCAGCCGCTGGACGCCAGCCGTCATCGGTGCGTTGGCCGTGACCTTCGCCAGCGTCTCGATCTGGCGATCGAGCGCCGGATAAATGGCGGTCTGGACGAGTTTGGTCGCCTGCTGCTCATAGTTCGCCGGCAGGCCGAGCGCCCGCGCGCGCTCCCCGAGATGGGTGACGAAGCGCTGCTTCTCGGGCGCGACGGCGCGGAAGTCCTTGAGGATGCCGATCGCGTTGCTGGCGATGAAGCTCGGCGGCATCACGCCGATCGCGGCGTCGGCGCGGATACGGACGGTCTCCTCGTCGATCTGGCGCGCGAAGGCGGCGACGCGGGCGACATAGGCTTCGGCGTCCGCCTTGCTGTCGATCTTGTGCTGCGAAACGAGGAATTCCGGGACACTGGTGACAGAGCCGCCCTGCTGGCTCACCACATAGGGTGCGGTCCCTCCGGCAAGGCCTGCCGCCGCGCCGCCGCCGTAGCGGAAGGCGGTGCCGTCGATGCCGCGCTCGGTCGCGTAGCGGACAGTGTCATAGTGGATCTGCTCCATCGGCGAGAGCGAGGCGCGGTTCAGCTTCAGCAAGCGCGCGTGCATCGAACGGATCGCGGCGTCGGTCTTGGCGATTCCGGCAGCCGAGAGATCGGAGAGCTGGCCCCTCTGTGCGACGTGCGCGCTCTTGTCGAGGCCAAGCGACGTCGCGGTCTCGGGCGACAGCACGAGCAGCTCATCGGCGAAGCCGGCCAGCATGGTTGACAGCGGATCGCCGGCCTTCGCCGCGGCCCATGTGGCACCCGGCAACGCCGCGAACGCGCCTCCCAGAGCGGCCGCGCCCAGCAGATCGCGACGATGGAGGCGTTGGAAATCGAACATCAGGGCATCCCTTCTTCTTGTCATTATTCTCAGGCCAGCATGGCAACCCAGCGGTCGCCGATCTGCTGGAGGATTTCGAGCGGCACGCGGCCATGCGCCAGCACCGCGTCGTGATAGGCCTTGATGTCGAAGCGGTTGCCGAGCTTCGCTTTGGCCTTCTCGCGGATGCCAACGAAGGTGGAGTGGCCAATCTTGTAGCTCGCCGCCTGACCGGGCGTGGCGCAATAACGCTCCACCTCGCGTGTGGCGAAGCCGGGGGCCTCGCCATCCTGCTCGACGAAATAGGCGATCGCCTGCTCTCGGCTCCAGCGCAGATGATGGATGCCGGTGTCCACCACGCAGCGATTGGCGCGGAAGAGCTGGAACTTAAGATAACCAAGGCGACCGAGCGGATCGTCGTCATACATACCGATCTCGTCGGCGAGCTGCTCGGCATAGAGCGCCCAGCCTTCACCATAGCCCGAAAAGCCGCCCGTCTTGCGGATCAGCGGAAGCGCCTTATTGGAGAGCGCGAGGCCGCCCTCCATCTGATGCCCGGGCAGGCCCTCATGATAGACGGTCGTGGCGAGGCAGAATTTCGGCCATTCCGCGCTGTCGTGCAGGTTGAAATAGACGAGGCCGGGGCGCGAACCGTCGATTGCGGGCGATTGCGAGAAGGCCGATGCCGCGCCCGCCTCGGTCTGCAGCGGCACGCGACGGACCTCGAAGCTGTAGCCCGGCAGGCGGCTGAACACCTCCGGAAGCTTCGCGCGAATCGCGTCGAGGCGGGCATTGCAATAGGCGATGGCCTGCACCTTGCCATCGTCGGTGTTTGGATAGAGCTGGCGCGGGTCCTTGTAGAGCGCGGCCATCCGCTCGCCGACACTGCCCTTGGTGAAGCCCTGCGCCTTCAGCAGCGCGTCGAGCCGCGAGGAGATCGCCTTCGCCTGATCGAGGCCGAAGCGGTGCACCTCGTCGGGGCTCATCGCGGCGGTCGTCGTGGTGCGTAGCGCGGTCGCGTAATAGGCTTCGCCGTCCCGGAACCGCCAGACGCCGGCATCATGCGTCGCTTTTGTCCGCATCTCGCGGGTGAGCGCGATCTGGCGGTCCAGCGCGGGCCCGATCTTCTGGTCGTAGATCACCGCGGCCTTCCTGCCATAGTCGTCGCCGAGCCCCTTGGCGGCGGCCCGGTGCGCGATGGATGTGACGACCAGCGCCCCGGCCGCCGGCACACGCGTGCGCATCATCTGGGTGAGAGCGGTGTCGAGCAGGAAGTCTGGCGGAATCACGCCAAGCCCGGCGTCATGGCGCATCCGGGCACTATTGTCGTCGATCTGGCCGGCGAAGGCTTCGAGCCGGGCCAGATAGGCGTCGGCGTCCTCGTGGCTCTCGATCTTGTGCTTGGTGTCGAGGAAATCGGGCACCGACTGATAGGCGCCGGTCAGCTGACTGATCGCATAAGGGGAGGGACCGAAGGAGGAGCCGCCGAAATCGAAGGCCTGCACAGCGGCCGCAGACTTCCGCGTGTAGAGCACCGTGTCATAATCAATCTGGTCGCCTTCGGAGAGGGAGGCCCGGTCGATCCTTGCGAGTGCGGCGAGATCGGACTGTGTGGCGGCCCGGGCGGCGGCGCGGCCGGTATCGCCCTCGTTAGAGAGTTGGGCCCGCAGGTCGGCATCCGCGCCTTTGTCGAGCCCCAGTTGGGTCGCCGTCTCGGGGTGAAGTCGCAGGCCGTCATGGAACATGCGGTCGAACAACGCGCGAAGTTCCGGCGATGGTGTTTTCGGGCCCGTCTCGGCCCGCGCCCAGCCGGGCAGGCTCGCGGTCGCACCAAGGGCGGTCGCGGAAAGCATGAACGCACGACGATCAAGCATGATGGTCCCCTGTTTCCCCCCGGGGAATAGGGCCAAGCTAGGCCGGACCCGCGTCCAGGGGCAAGCGCTTTGAATGATCGATCGGTCGGAGTGAGGGGGCGGTCGCCCCCCGCGAACTTGGGGGGGCAGGGGGCGACCATTGGGCCGGCGGGGGCGGGGGAGGAGCGGTGCCGGCCGCAACCAATCTGATATTGGCTTGGCCCAACTATATCTTGAATATTTCGTGATTCAATTGTTCAAAATTGAGAAATTGATCCGCCGCTCCAAATGACGGGCTCGGAGCCGACTGAGCGAGATAATATCGTTTCTCATCACTGAAGGGGTGGGCGTCGTTTATCTTTCGATATTCGTTGCCGCTAACGTGCGCTAACACGCTGGAATGACACATGATCTATATTAAAAATCGGTAATGTTTCAAATCGGAGACAGTGACTTCCCAGCATTATCCCCGCGCTGGGTAGCTTCGGTCGCCAGACTGGCAAAAAAGTCTTAGACCTCATGATAGCGCTGCTTGCGGCCCGCAGGAAACGGCCGGGCGGGAATGGCGACGGCGGCCGATGGATGGTCGGGGAGACAGGATTCGAACCTGCGACCCTCTGCTCCCAAAGCAGATGCGCTACCAGGCTGCGCTACTCCCCGACGGGGTCGCCTTATCGCGGC
>FTCZ01000858.1_pt1 | contig 10405 bp, 8 predicted proteins | sample 1658871 | NCBI WGS metagenome assembly FTCZ01 (sample SAMEA3914864, study PRJEB12502) | metagenome | biome: forest; material: soil | place: USA | collected 2012-03-12 | depth 0.3 m
ATTTTCGGCCGAGCGCAGGGGGTCTGGAACGGCGACCGATCTGTCTGTCTGAGAGATGTCCGATGGAGGGGGCACTACCATCCGCGGCACCCTGTCCACAGGGGACGGCACAGCGACGCGCGGCTCCGTATCGGACGCCGGCATCCTACATGCCGGAACTTCGACCATCGCGCACAAAGTTTAGTTACTGTCAGCATTTTAACGTCCGATGGCCTACAACGCTCATATAGTGGTTTAGCGACACCGGTTTCCGGGCCACCTCAGCGTTCCCGAGCTGTTCTCATCTATTAGACGACCTGTTCGCTCCCGTTAATTCCTACCTCTGTGGCCAGCACGTCGGTGGCGCCTACAAATCTTCGGCGCCGCACGCCCCTTCCCCTTGTCGTCGGGGCAGCTGCCCAAAATCGAATAGACTGCCGCTCAAAACCAACCACTCCGGGAATTTCACGGATAGCGTTCCGCATTTCGTTACGGTAGCAATACGACGCCAACGCGTTGGGGACGCGGTGGCAAGATCAGGAAATGAAGCGGTCGAAAGTGCCGCTTGAGCGTGGCACAGCCGTCGTTTTGGTTGCGTTTAGGGGGGTAGCGTATGCGATTTGGGTGGCCAGCCTGTGCGCTGGCATTCGCACTTGCAGGCTGCGGCAATGCGGGCGGCGGCAACAAGATGAGCGGGGCCACAGATAGCGATCCACTGACAGCGGCGCGCGCGGCGATCGTGGCACATAATTATGGAGACGCCGCCCAGTCTGCTCGTGCGGCAGTTGCCGCTGCGCCGCATGATCCGCGTCCGCAATTTGAGCTTGCCCGCGCCGAGGCCCTCCTGGGAAACCAGGGCAATGCCCTGACCGCGCTGGAACAGTCGGTGACCGACGGTCTCGCCAATGCCGGCGCGGCGTTAGCCGATCCCGCCTTCGACGCAATCAGGAACGACGCCCGCTTCATCGCGCTCCACGATCGCGCACTGCCCGCCAGCAGGGGGGAGCCCAACTTGCAGGCTGGGAGCGGCAGCGACGCCGTGTCGATCGTCGGCCCTCCTGGGCACGAAGAGATCCGCGCCGGCGACGTCACCCTCAACGGCGCCAACTGACCTTCCTCGGCCCGCCAGGAGCGGGCCTGCTCAAGATCTTCCCAGGAGAATGTGATGAACAAGCTGCGCGTCTTCGCGCTGGGGCTGCCCCTTGTTTGCCTCACACCGGCCGCGATCGCGGACGTGGTGAGTGGCACCGGCAGCGCCCCGATCACCAAGGATGTCGAGTCGGTGCGCAACCAGGCTCGGACAGCTGCGAAGCAGGCGCTCGTCGCGCAGATGTTGGCCAACACGATCGGGCAGGATCGCGTGCGGGAGGTGCCGCCGGCCACCATCGCCGCCATTGCCGGGCAGATCCGCGATGACATGCTGACTGGCCAGACCAGCGAGCGGCAGGGCCAGAGTTTTTCAGTGACGCTCAACGCCGATATCGACGGCGCCTGGTTTCGCCAGCAGCTCGATAACTACCAGATCCAATCCTCCTCGCAGCGCGCGGACGGCGATCGACAGTTGATCTTCGTCATGCTCGACGAGGAGGACGGCGTCGGCAGCGACTTCGCCAAGCCGGCTGAAACCCACGTGGCCTATGATCGGAGCACTGGCGGATCGTTCAGCGATCATTCCACCGTCACCGCCAACAGCAAGGATGCAAAAGCTTCCGCCTCGCGGAGCGCCAGCGCGTATAGCGCCAGCGGGTCCACGGCGTTCCGCTCCAACGCTTCGGGTGTTTACCGCTCGGATGGCGCTGCGGCTTATGGCGAAAGCGACGGCTATGGATCGGCTGCCGGGCGAATGCGCAGCAGCAGCGCCGGCGCCTTTAACGGCAGTGCCGCGGGCGCCTCGTCTCAACGCGCGGCCGGAGCGTCCAGCTCCAGCACGGCCAGCGCCAGCCTGCACGCCTCGTCCTTCTCCGACCGCACCAAGGTCGATGCGGAGGTGCACGACAATGTCCATTACCGCCAGGACGTGATCTATCAGCGTCCCCCCGCCCAGGCGGATGGCGAAGCGATCGTGAACGGGCTCGGCGGCAAGCTCAGCGACTATGGCGTGGTGACCGCCGATCCCTCGGCCTCACTCGCGGCCTATTTCGCCGGCCGTCCGCCGCGTTATGCCGTTCTGAAGGACGATCCCCGCTTCATCCCCTTCCTGCAGGGACTGAAGGCACCCTTTTTCATGGGCGGCACGTTCAAGGTTACCCATGCGGGAGACGATCCGGCAACGGGCCAGAAGCGTTGCTCGGGCGAACTCACCGCACGTGTCTCGGCCACGGCGGATGGCCGCAACATCGCGCAGGCCACGGTGGATGCCACGGCCGTGGGTATGTCGCCGGAAGAATGTGGGCACAAGGTGGGCGCGTCGCTCGCGGGTCTTGCCGCCGCGGAGATGGGGCCGAAGGTCCAGAATTACTGGCGCACCAGAGCACGTAGCGCCGCTGGGCAGAATACGCAGCAACTGGCCGACTATACGCTGGTGCTGCGTGCGACCCGACTGGACATGGCGATGCAGGCCGATCTGATCGACGCACTGCAATCGACGACGGGGGTGCAGAGCCAGAATTTCGTCTCGCAGGCGGACAATGAGATGCGCTTCACCGTGCGTTACGCCGGCACGATGCCACTGCAGCTGGCACTCTTCCAGAAGCTGCGCAGCAACCCCGCCTTTGCGGGCATGCAGTCGAAGGCCGACGGCCGCAGCGTGCTGCTCTGCCTCTCCGGCTGCCGTGTGACGCAATGAAGCGCGGCGCGCTGCTGGCGGCGCTCCTATGGCCCGGCGTCGCGATGGCCCAGACGGCCCCGCACATCTGGGCGGTGCGCGGGCTCTATGGGCTGGACCGATCAGCCTGTGGCAGCGATGGCTCCGGAGAAGCCGCCAACACCGCGATGATTGCGCCGCCGCTCTGCGCGAACCTCGACGACGCTGCACGGCAGACGATCGGGCAGCACTTCGTCGATGCGATGGCGGCGCACTTCCCAGGGGTCGAGGCGCGTTTCGGCCAGAGTCTGCCCAGCGATGCCACGCCCCGCGCGCGGTTGGCCGGATCACTGATCGCATCGCTGAGCCTTACGCGCGCGGTGATCTGGCGCGTTGACAAGCAGGCCGGGACCGATGCCTTCCTGCCGATCACGCTGACGCTCGACATCACCAACGCCACGACCGGCGAGGTGGTGTTCACCCGCACACGCTCGCAGATCCCGCAAGGCAGCTACGCTCCCAGCGCGGTGGAGGCGGCGCTCACGGCGCAATTCCCCGCCAAGCTCGACGAGACGATGCAGGCGCTTGTCGTGGAGGCTGCGGCGGATTGGAAACCCTGGGCCCAGACTGCCACGGTGGTGGCCCGCGCGGGCGACAGCTGGATCGTCGATCGCGGCCGAGCGCTGGGTCTGCGCGCCGGCGACGCAGTGGGCGAGGACGGGCACATTACCTACGCCGGCGCAGGCTACGCGGTGGTCCGCCCGACGCTCGGCGGTTACACAATTGGCCAGACGCTGACGCGCACCACGGTGACGCCCGCGGAGATGCTGTCGCGCCCGTCGGTGCTCACCGTGCTGAACGATGCGCCGGACGGGTATGCCGCCCCCTATCTTACCGGGATCTTCGAGGAGGCGCTGGGCGCGCATGCCGGCTTCGCGCCCATGCCGGTCAATCCGGGCTTTGCGCATTTGCGCAGCATGGCGCTGGGCGAAGCGCAGTCGCCCTCCACCGAGAGCCGGAGCCTGCCCGATTATGTCGCGGTGGTGCGCGTCGTGCTGCTGCCCTCGGCGAGCTTCGCCAGCAACATTCCCGGCATCACGATCGAACGGCACGATGCCCGCGCCTTCGTCACACTTGTCGATCGGACAGGGCGTGCGGTGTTCGCTGTCCAGGGCAGCGGCCGAATCGTCGATCAAGTGTCGGGTGCCACGCGCTTCGCTATCGAACAGCGCCACGATACTGCGATCCGCAACGCGTTGATCGACGCCGCAACCCACCTGATGGCATTTCGACCGCAGCCGCTCACGCTGCCGATCACGCGGGCGGGCGACAGGGTGGTGATCGGGGATTCCGGCGGTGCACTACCGCTCAATGCCCAGCTCACCGTGCTGCGCGACACCGGGACGGTGAAGGGCGTCGAAGGCCACGTCCGTGTGCCGGTAGGCCAAGTGACGACGGGCGAGATCGCGAGCGGCGGTGTGTTGGCCAACAATGCTGATCCTATCCCTCTCGATCTCCACGCCGGCGACGTAGTGGCGATCGACCAGGCCGGGCCACCACTCCTCGCGCGTCGCGCCGTGATGCAGTGCGTCGATCCCAGTGGTCACCCGCGCATCGAGGATCGCGGTCAGTTGCCGGCGACGGTCTGGGCCGAGGCGGCCGGTGCCAGCTTTGCCGCGCACTATCGCGGGCCTGTGCGGGTCGCGGGACTGGCCGACCGCCTCGCCGCGTTCGGCGCGGATTTCGCCGGCTGGGATCGCTACGCCCCCGCCGGCCTTCGCGACGCCGATAGCTGCTTCGTGCCGGTTGTGGCGGTGGCGGCCCCCGCGCCATCCGATCATGGCGGGGCCTATCGGCTGACCGCAGGCTTTGCGCTGATGCGGGGCGACACCAAGCTGAAGGGGGGTGGCGTGCAGGTGGCGCTCAAGCCCACGGCTCTCCCCGCCGGTGCTTCGGCCGGCACAACCGCCGCCATGCTTCAACAAGATCTCGCCGACCAATTGCCGGTGCTCGCCGATCGCGCGGCAACGGCGCTCGAACCACAGATGTAAGTCGTCCAACAAAGGGGAAAAGACGATGAAGACGATCAGGATGATGGGCCTCGTCTCGGCCTTGGCTCTGGCTGCCGCGCCGACCGCCGCGCCGGCTCAGTTCGGCGGTCTTGCCAAGCTGAAGAGCGCTGTGGGCGGCGGCGAGACGGCCAGCGCCCCCGGAACGGATGCGGACAGCTTCCTCACCAACGCGACGCATTCGACCAAGAATGTCATGATCGCGGCCGCGCTGCTCTCGCAGGCCGTCACCGACCAGTCGAAACTCACCAGTCGCAAGGCGGAGATCGATGCGCTGGAAAAAGTGCAGGACATCAAGGAACTGGATGCCCATCGCGATACGCTTTCGTCCGACCTGGCCGTGCTCAATGGACGCTCCGACCTGGCGGCCGATCTGGGTGCCGCCTATAGTGCGGGCGACGCGCAGCAGAAAAAGGTGATCAGCGTCGCGGTCGCCAATCTCGCCATCGGTATCCTGCGTAATACCCAGCTTGCCGGTCAGGCGCCCGGCATGGTGAAGAGCATCGGGAGCGCTCCTGCCCTTCTGGGGCGGATCGGGCAATTCAAGCTGGCCGCGGGCTTGCTCGGTCTTCAGGCGAAAGGTCTGACCGGTATCGCCACCAGCATGCCCAAGCTGCTGACGGCCGCCAAAGTCCACGGCCCTGCCGCGTCGGCAACGAGCGAACCGCAGGCGGTCGCCATCTGATCCGGATGCGGGATCGCCTTTCGTCGCTGCGATCCCGCATCCGCCACCCCCGGGAATCATCCTGATTGGCCGCCACGCGATCCTGCGGCATGGGACAGCCCATGCAGTTCGACGTCCCCGCGCGCCGCTTCTGGCGCTTGCGCGCTCTCTCGGTCCCGCGCCGGTCCGTCTGGGTCGCGCAGGGGCTCGCTGTGTTGGGCTATGCGATCGCCTTCACGCTGTTGCATCGGCTGGCCGGCCTGTGGGCACCGGCGACGCCCTACAGCCTGTGGTTCCCGGCCGCCGGCCTGCGCTTCGCCTTCCTATGGCGGACCGACACGCGGCTGACGCCCGCCGTCGCGCTCGCCGAAATGCTCACCCAGATCGCGCTCGGCGAGCTGACGCTGGGCCGGATGCCACTCCTGGGCTTCGTCGGGACCGTAGGCCCCTGCCTCGTTTATGGGCTCGTCATCCAGCAGATCCGCACCCGCGCCGGGCGGCGCACGCCGATGCTGCGGCTGGCACCGCTCACCTTCGCGATGGCGGCGCTGGTCGGCCCGATCGGCGCCTGCTTCGCGAGTCTGCCCTGGGCGATCTCGAACGGGGCGGCCACGGGGGATCCGCACATGCTGGTGCGCTCGCTCGTCTCCTTCACGCTCGGCGACATGCTGGGCATCCTGATCCTGGCACCGCCGCTGATCTGGCTGGCCGACCGACTGACCGGAGCCCAGCCCTGGACGCTGAACCTGCCGCGCACGCCGCTGCTGATCGAGGCGCTGCTGCTCACCGTCGGGGCATGGACCGTGGTGGCGGCGATCGCCTGGGCGGGGCTGGGACAGGCGATCGCACCCGTCCTGCTTGCGACATCCTGGATCGGGTTGCGGTGTGGACGCGGCGGGGCCTGGGCGTCGATCGTGTCGACCACGCTGCTGGTGCTGCCCGCCTCGCGCGGGCTGGGTCCGCAGCAGGCACTCAACCTCCATCTGCTGCTCGCCAGCATCGCGGCGACGGGCTATGTCGCCGGCAGTTTCGCCGACGCCGAGGCGCGCGCCCGCGCGGAAATCGCGCGCCGCGACCGGCTTCTCTACCAGGCCGAGCGACTGAAGACGCTGCGCGCCATGTCGGTCGCTGTGATCCATGAGATCAGCCAGCCGCTTTCGACCGTCGCGATCGAGGCCCACCATCTGGCGGTCATCGCCGCCGGCGCCCGGCTCGATCCGATGGAGATCGTCGACACCGCCCAGCTGATCGCGCGCAAGACCGAGGATCTATCGCGTCTGGTTCGCCGCCTGCGCCGTTTCGGCGATCGCGCCGCGGACGCCCCCTCTCCCCTCCCTGTCGCTATGTTGTTCGCTGAACTGGCCGCGATCGCCGCGCCCGAGGCCAAGGCGGCGAAGGTGCCGCTCCACTTCGCGCCCGCGCCCGACGGCGTGGTCCACGGTCAGGAGATTGAACTCCGTCAGGCGCTGCTCAATCTGGTGCGCAATGCCATCGCCGCCTCGCCGGCGGGGGCGCCGGTGGAGCTCCGCGCCTTCCGGGTCAGCGAGCGAATCCATTTCGTAATCGACAATGAGCATGGCGCGACACGGCGCGACACCCAAGGCATGGGCGTCGGCCTGCTCATCGCCCGCTCGATCGCCGAGGCGCATGGCGGCGAGATCCTGCTTGATCATCCCGCGCCCGGCCATGTCCGCTCGACCCTTATTCTTCCCGTCTCTGGACTCTCCGATGACTGAGCTGCCGCTTCTCTATGTGGTCGATGACGACCATGACCTTGCCGCCTCGCTGGCGCGGCTGCTGGGCCGCCACGGCTATGCCGCCGAGCCGTTCGGCGATCCGCAGCAATTGCTGCTCGCCTATGACGCGGCACCCGCCGCCTGCGTGGTGACCGATGTCATGATGGGCGAGCTCGACGGCTTCGGTTTCGCCGACCAGCTGCGCGCGATCGATCCGGGGACGGCGATCATCTTCATGACCGCCTGGCCGACGACCGCCAATGCGGTGGACTCGATCCGCCATTATGGCGGGCTCGATTATCTGGAAAAGCCGATCGACCAGGATCGGCTGCTCGCCGCCGTCGCGGAGGGCGTCGCCTGGTCGGGACGGCGACGGACGCAACTGGCGCGCACCGCCCGCCTGTCGCCACGCGAACGTGATGTCTTCGCGCTGCTGGTCAAGGGCCTGTCGAGCAAGGCGATCGCCGCCGAGCTCGGCCTCAGCCCCAAGACCATCGAGGACCATCGCGCGCAGATCGCTGCCAAGACCGGCGCCAGCGGCCTCGCCCAGCTGATTGCGATCGCGGACGCGTAAGGCGGCGCTTCGCCTCAGGCGGAAAGCGGCGGGATCATTCCGCGCCTCTTGCGCCTGAACCTCGGGTCGCCTCGCTCACTCCAGCAGCTTCAGAACCTGCTGCTGCGTCTGGTTGGCTTGGGCGAGCATCGCAGTCGCCGCCTGATTGAGGATCTGGGCCTTGGCCAGCGCGGTGGTTTCGGCCGAGAAATCGGTGTCCGCGATGCGCGAGCGCGCGTCGGTGAGGTTGGTCACGTCGTTGGTCAGGTTGTTGACAGCCGAGTTCAACTGGCTCGCCGAAGCGCCAAGCCCGGCGCGAACCGCGTTCACCTTTTGCAGGAAGGCGTCGACCGTCGTCATCGCCGCCCTGGCACCACCGGCCGAGGCGATCGAGACCGGCGGGCTCGCGGGATCGGCGACGGCATAGCTGTCACCCTGCGCGATGGTGACCGCCTTGCCAATATTCGCGATGCCCGCCGCGACCGGGCCGCGTTCGCCGGCCGACGCCAGTCCTGCAAACAGGCTGCCCAGCCGCACATCCTCGTCGGTGATGATGTGCGCTGTGCCCACCGAGGAATCAGCCACAATGCGCGTTGGATCGACCGTGACATAACGGTCACCCTGCGCGAGCGTGACGGTTGCGCCGATGTCGGCCGGGGCGGCGGCGGTTGGGGTCGCGGTGCCGTGCCCCGTATAGAGCCCGGTGAATTGGCTGCCGAACTGCACGTCCGAGGCGGTGATGACATGGGTGGTGCCGATCGCGGGATCGGCGAACTGGTCGCCGAGGTCGAGCGGAATCGATCTGCCGATATCGCTGGCCTGGGGCGCGGGCAACGAATTGAAATGGGCGCCGGTCTGCACGTCCAGCGCGGTGACGATATGCGGGGTGCCGATGGCCGGATTGGCGAACTGGTCGCCAGCCGCGAGCGGCACCGCCTTGCCGATGTCGGCGTTGACCGCAGCGGTCGGCGACGGGTTGGCGGGGTTGGTCGAGAGCCCCGTGAACCGGCCGCCACCCTGCACGTCCTCGGCGCTGATGATGTGCGTCGTGGTGATCGCGGGATCGCTCGACAGGAGCGGCCCCACCAGCCCCAGAGGAGGAGCGAGACGCAGCCCGGCCGTCCGCATCAACGGGATGCCGAGCGTCTGCCCGCCCGCGATCGAGCTCAGGTCGAGGCTGCCGACGGCGATATCGATGCCCTCGTTCGCGTCGGAGCCAGCCTGGATATGCGTCTGGGTGCCATAGCCCGGCGTGCCGGTGAGCACGCCGCCGATGTTGATCGCGGGATCGCCGACCGTCGCGGTGTCGAACAGCGGGACGCCGTTGAAGGTGGCGGTCTTCAGCGTCTGGCTGATCTGCCCGGTCAGTTGCGTAACCTCGGTCTGCATGTTCTGGCGATCATTGTCGTCATAGGTTCCCGAAGCCGACTGGACCGCCAGTTCGCGGATGCGCTGGACCATGTTGGTCACCTCGTCGAGCGCGCCGTCGGCGGTTTGGACCAGCGAGATGCCATCATTGGCGTTGCGGATCGCCTGGTTCATCCCGCTGATTTGCGAGGTCATCGAATTGGAGATCGCCAGCCCGGCGGCATCATCGGACGCGGAGTTGATGCGTTTGCCCGAGGACAGGCGAGCCACCGCCTCGTTCAACTCCTTGTTGGCAAGACGCGAAGCATTCTGCGCCCGCAAGGCGGCACTGTTCGAGTTGATGACCGTCATGGCGGGCTCCACGACGCCACAGTCGAGAATGATGCGGCGACGGAGCTGACGATGATCGGCAATTAACCATCTAACTATCCGGGATTTTCCCGGAATTTGGTCCATGCCGAGAAACTAGGCGGGTGGAAAATGAGACGATGACGCTCTTGACTGGAATGAGCGCCCAGTGGGGAAGGCATTACGGCAACTTCAACGGACTTATTTGAATTTGAATAACCGGCATGATTTGTAATCGAATTTGCACCCTGCTAAGCAGCGTTGCATGAAAGTGCCCCCAACCCCCGCAGACCGAATTCCGCTCGGCCATATGTGGTTGCGGCGGCACTTCGCGCTACGCGGGGCCGCTTCCCTATACCGAAAGCTATGTCGTCGCCGGCGCGCGAAGGACCGAGATATCCGGGCCACGGACGATCGAGCTCTATCCCCGCTCTTACGCCACGGGCGACGATGTCGTCGCCAATCTGCGCTTCGCACTCCGCTATGAGCCGATCGATCTGGGCTTGCTCGTCGCGACCTTCGAGGCGGTGCCGCCGGAGACAATCGTCGACTGGGTCCGCGCCGAGCCCAGCGGCAGCTATGCACGACGGACCTGGTTCCTCTACGAGCATCTAACCGGCCGCATCCTCGACCTGCCCGATGCTTCCGCTGGCAATTATGTCGAGGCGCTCGACGCCGCCCATCGCGGGAGGAAAGGCGCTGCGTGATCAGGTGCCACTGGATATGGGGGAGCCGATCCTCGTCCATCAATCTCCATCCAGAAAGGGGCGGCGATCAAACGCAGCCTAAGATTGATGACGTAGGGGTGTCGGAACCGGTCATGCTTGCCAGCGCAAAGGCTGACCGACCGCGTTGATCGCGAGGTGTACATTTTGTACACCTGCCTGTACGCCGACGCTTAAAATGCGCCGGCAACGCTCACGTGTTTTCAATGGGTTAGCGACA
>FTCZ01004733.1_pt1 | contig 10405 bp, 9 predicted proteins | sample 1658871 | NCBI WGS metagenome assembly FTCZ01 (sample SAMEA3914864, study PRJEB12502) | metagenome | biome: forest; material: soil | place: USA | collected 2012-03-12 | depth 0.3 m
CCAGCCCGACATGGACGCTCGGGAACGCCGAAATGCCCGATGCAAATCCGGTCTGCCCGGCGTCGTACAGCGACCACAGGTAATTCTGATAGGAAACAGCCGAGTTGGGTGATCCTACGCCATTGGCCAGGAACGCCAATTGTTCGCCAAAGCGCGCGGTGTCGCCGGTGACCTGACCGTAAAATGCCGGGCCAGCCGACAGGAACAGCACCGCCAGCAGGTTGCCGACAACAACCCACACCGCCATGAAGCAGACCAGGTAGCGCGTGCGGACCGGCGCCGCCTTGGGCGATGTCGCGACGAAGAACAAGATGGTGAAATTAAGCAGGAACCAGAAGACGTTGTAGTTCCACTCCACCGCGGCACGCACCCAATCGTTTGCGCCCACCGTGTGGAGCCACCGCCACGGATCGACGCCAAAATGCAGAAAGGCATCGATGTCGGCCTGCACGGTATCGAACTGGAAACCGCCCTGCCAGACAGGCATGGCGTTCTTCACCGACGTGAATGTGCCCTGGAAGACCATCAGCGCCATGAGAAGGCATAGTCCGGACAACGAATATGCCAACCGATTGGTGGAAAATGTCCGTTTCACGGCAAGACCTCGCCGGGCGCTGAAACGGTGAATGATGCGACCCGTGTCGAAAATGACGGCAAATATGGGAAAGACCAGGCAGTTGAGCTTGGTCCAATCCACGACATAGATCGAGTACGCGCTGCGATCGGCGGCGTCGAGGGCATTGAGGAAGGACATGCCCGCCAAGGTGTAGATGGCGATGATGAGATAAAGACCCGCGTCCCTGCGGATAAGCTGCGCCAGGGTCCCGCCGATCAGCCCGAGGCGATCAAGAAACGACCATGCTGAAATCATTGTCCAAGCCCTGATATTGCCGCGGTCCGGGCGATCCCACTCCGAAGGCGCCCACTTGTTCCGGCTTCAAATCCGTCTTTGCAATTCCAGGCAAAACGCCTTTGCGTCGTTCGCGACGGACTACAGGAAAAATCTGTAGATTCGGTTAGCCGCAAGGCGGTCAACTGTGTCCTGTCAGTCCGCCGCTCCCGCGGTGGTCGATGTCCCGCGCAACGGCGGGGGTCGGTGGATCCCTCCCGCCGGCGGATCTGCTCGGCGTACCATTCCATGTCCGCGCTGGCGCATCCGTACCGAAACCAGCATCCATACGGCCAGGAACAACGGGACCAACACGCCGACGCAATATCCGCTATACGTGAAGAAATGCGTGACAAAGGGCCAAAGCCAGCAAATCGCCAGGATCAGTCGAGGTAGCCTTGAGGCCATCGCGGCGAGCATGGCGACCGCCACGGCCACACCGATCGCGTCGTAGCTGTAGCCGTAGGGCGTGGCAAGGATTGCAAGGACGGCGGTGAGTGCTACGCGTTCCTGATGCGAGACCAGGCGTCCCGGCCGCCAGAGCCAGACCGTCGCGGCAATCGACGCGACGGTCACGACCGCCTGCACGCCATAGGCGGCTGTCAGCCCCAGGCCGATCGCTCTCGCCGTGAAGAACACCGTTATCGCATTGTATTGATAGGGCTGCGGATAAGGCGCCTCCATGATCGAGGTCATCAGGGGCCGGGTTTCGCTCAGGAACAGCCGCCAGACGTCGAAACCGAAGAACAGACCGGTGGCGACGACGATCAGGACAGCGGTGCCGATGGCGGAGAGAATGGCCCGCCAGTTGCCACTGGCCAGCAGGCAGAAAGGCACCAGAATGCCAAGATGCGGCTTGATCGTCAGCAGGCCGAACAGGATCCCGGCCAGCACCGGTCGCCTGGGCGCCACGGCGAGGCCGCCGATCAGCAGCGCCGTCGTCAGCGCGCCGTTCTGGCCGAAGACCGAGTTCCAGATGGCGGCGGGGCTGAGCACAATTGCCAGCTCCAGCGCCGTTCCGAGCTTCAACGGCCGGATTGCCACCCATAGACACAGAACGGTTCCAACCGTCCAGATCAGGTAGGCGGGCAGGATCGGCAAGGTCGCCAGCGGCACGCCAAGCAAGAGGATGCTGGGCGGATAGCTCCATTCCTGATTTTGCAGGTCGGGCGAAAACATGCCGCGCAATGTGGCGCGGTAGGCATCGACATCGAAAAGGGCGGCGACATGGCCGTCGATGGCCATGCGGGAGCCGGCCCAGAGATTGGTGAAATCCCAGTAGGGCAGCCTATGCGAAAGCTCGGAAAAACCCTTGCTGTTGAGGGTCCACAAACTGCTCAGGTAAACCTCGGCCATCCACAGAGCGATGATCGACACAACCGCGAAGACAGCCACATCCAGGAGGCTTCGGGTCTTGATCCAGTCCGGTTCCATGGCGACCTCGGTTTCGCAACCGGACTTTTAGTCCCAGCGTCCTTAAGATCGCGTTGCCCCAGGCGCAGTCAGCCAGGCACCGTCACGCGCCGAAGCGTCAGGTTTATGCGGCCGCCATTCTTCAAGAGCGCCGACGTCGCCGGATAGATGCGGTCGACGCCGTGGAAGGCAAGCCGGCCCTCGCCGCCGAGCACGACGACGTCGCCGCTCTTCAGCCTGAAGGATTTGGTGCCGCCCTCGCGTGTCGACTGGCCGACCCTGAACAGGCAGTCGTCGCCCAGCGAGACCGACACGACGGGCGCCGCTAGATTTTTCTCGTCACGATCCTGGTGGAGCCCCATTTTTGCGTCCGCCGCGTAGAAGTTGACGAGGCAGGCTTCGGGCGGAGGCGGATAGGCCGAGACCTCGCGCCACAAATCCAGCAGGGCTTCCGGGATCGGCGGCCAGGGCTCGCCCGTCACCGGATGTGTTTCCTGGTAGCGATAGCCGCGTTCCCTGTCGGTGACCCAGCCCAGCGCGCCGCAATTGGTCATGCGCACGCTCATCTCCTTGCCGGTGCGCGGCATGGCCGGCACGAAGAGCGGCGCCGCCTGCACGACGCGCCTGATCTCCTCGACCAGCGCTTCCTGCGCAGGGCGGGCAATGTAGCCCGGCATGTGGCGGACGCCTTTGGGCAGAACGAGCATGGGTTGATCCGATTGATTTTTGCCAATCATCCCATCGACAGAGGCAATTGGCGACCCGAAAGCCGACGCGCCTCTCAGTCGTTCTCAACCCGGCCGCGCAGCTTCTTCACCGTCGAACGTCCGGCTTTGGTCTTGAGGCGGCGCTCCACGGCGCCTTTGGACGGCCTGGTCTTCTTGCGCGGCGGCGGTGGCGGCTCGGCCGCCTTGGCGACCAGGGCCGTCAGCCGCGCCCGAGCATCGGCGCGGTTCTGCTCCTGCGTGCGGAAGCGGCCGGCCTCGATGACGATGACGCCGTCCTTGGTGGCGCGCTGGCCGGCAAGCTTGAGCGCGCGCGCCCGCACCCGCTCCGACAGGCCGGCAGCATTCGCCGCGTCGAAGCGCAGCTGTACCGCGGTCGCCACCTTGTTGACGTTCTGGCCGCCCGGGCCCGACGAGCGAATAAAATCCTCGTGCAGGTCGCCCGGGCGGATAACGGCTTCGCCTGATATGATGATGTCGTCGTCGCTCGCCATGCATGCACTCATGCCGCGGTAGCCACAAAAAGAAAAGGCTCGGTGTGAGCCGGGCCCTGGAGGCAAGAGGGTTGCCCGGCGATTACTCGGCCGCTTCCTGCAGCCGCGGCGCGGCGCCGAGGATGGTCGCGTCGACGTGGCGCTCGAACTTCTCGAAATTGGTCGCGAACATGTTGACCAGCTTCGCGGCCTGGCGGTCGTAACCGACCTTGTCCGTCCAGGTGGAACGAGGGTCGAGAATGGCGCCGTCGACGCCCGGAACCGCCACCGGCACGGCGAAGCCGAAATTGGCGTCGGTGCGGAACTCGGCCGACTTCAACGAACCGTCGAGCGCCGCGCCCAGAAGAGCGCGCGTCACCTTGATCGGCATGCGGCGGCCGGTGCCATAGGCGCCGCCAGTCCAGCCGGTGTTGACCAGCCAGCAGTCGACCTTGTGCCCGGCGATCAGCTCGCGCAGCAGATTGCCGTATTCTGAAGGGTGGCGCGGCATGAACGGCGCACCGAAGCAGGTGGAGAACGTCGCCTCGGGCTCGGTGACACCCTTCTCGGTGCCGGCGACCTTCGCCGTGTAGCCGGAGAGGAAGTGGTACATCGCCTGCGCCGGCGTCAGTTTTGCGATCGGCGGCATCACGCCGAACGCATCGGCGGTCAGCATGATGATGTTCTTCGGGTGGCTGGCGCGGCCGGTTCTCGAAGCATTGGGGATGAAGTCGAGCGGATAGGCGCAGCGCGTGTTCTCGGTCAGGCTGCCGTCGTTGAAATCCGGCGTCCGGCCGGCGTCGAGCACGACATTTTCCAGCACCGTGCCGAAGCGCTGCGTGGTGGCGAAGATCTCCGGCTCGGCCTCGGCCGACAGTCTGATCGTCTTGGCGTAGCAGCCGCCTTCGAAATTGAAGATGCCGTGCGGGCCCCAGCCATGCTCGTCGTCGCCGATCAGGGTGCGCGACGGATCCGCCGAAAGCGTCGTCTTGCCGGTGCCGGAGAGGCCGAAGAAGACGGCCGCGTCGCCGGCCGGCCCTTCGTTGGCCGAGCAATGCATCGGCATCACACCCTTTTGCGGCAACAGGTAATTCAGCATCGTGAACACCGATTTCTTCATCTCACCGGCATAGGAGGTGCCGCCGATCAGCACGATCTTGTGGGTCAAGTCGACCGCGATCACCGTTTCGGTGCGGGTGCCGTGGCGGGCAGGGTCGGCGCGGAAGGAGGGCAAGTCGATGATCGTCATCTGCGGTACGAAACGCGCGAGCTCCGCGGCATCGGGACGGATCAGAAGATTGCGGATGAACAGCGAATGCCAGGCGAATTCGGTGATGACGCGCGTCGGCAGCCTGAGATCGGCGTCGGCGCCGCCGACGAGATCCTGCACGTAGAGGTCCTTATCGGTCGCATGGGCGCGGAAATCGGCAAGCAGCGTCTCGAACTGAGCAGGCGAAATCGCCTTGTTGTTCTCCCACCAGACCTGGCGGTCGGTGTCTTCGTCGCGCACGACGAACTTGTCCTTCGGCGAACGCCCGGTGTGCTGGCCGGTTTCGGCGACCAGCGCGCCATGTGCTGTCAACCTCGCTTCGCCGCGCCGGATCGCTTCCTCGTAAAGTTCGGCGGCGCCGAAATTGTAGCGCACCATGCCCGAAGTCTTCAGGCCGATCGCGTCAATAGCGCAGTCGGGGTTGCGTTTGCCGGCTTCCGACATCAAATTTCCTCTCTGGATTTGGCCGCATCTGACAGGTGATTTCCCGGAGATCGCGCCGGGCCTCCCAGGTTCAGAACCAGAAAAGTCGAATGATATCAAATCATTAATCGATTTAAAAAATTTGAAAGTTGTTTAAATCGTTTATATGTGCAAAAAGTCGCAGAGGTTGCCCAAAGGATTGGCAGCTTTGGTCCGTCCAATCCCGGTACGGGTGCGATGGTGTGTAGCGGCAGGCTGCCCGTGACATCCCACGGGCCCCATGCCACATTTTGTACCCAATTTGTCCTGCAAAAGCCCCTTCTCGACGACAGAAGGGACAGCTCATGAGGGAGCCGCTTGAAATGGCAACAATCGCGCTTGTCGACGACGACCGCAACATTCTGACTTCGGTGTCGATCGCGCTCGAATCCGAGGGCTATCGGGTCGAAACCTACACCGATGGTGCATCGGCGCTGGAAGGCCTGGCGTCGCGGCCGCCGAATCTCGCGATCCTCGACATCAAGATGCCGCGCATGGACGGCATGGAGCTGTTGCGCCGTATGCGCCAGAAGTCCGACCTGCCGGTCATCTTCCTGACCTCCAAGGACGACGAGATCGACGAATTGTTCGGCCTCAAGATGGGCGCCGACGACTTCATCCGCAAACCCTTCTCGCAGCGCCTTCTGGTCGAGCGCGTGCGCGCCGTGCTGCGCCGCACCAGCGCCCGCGAGGCGGCCGCCAAGGCGCCGAGCCAGCAGGCCCGCTCGCTGGAGCGCGGCCAACTGGTGATGGACCAGGAGCGCCACACCTGCACCTGGAAGGGCGAGCCGGTGACGCTGACGGTGACCGAGTTCCTCATCCTGCATTCGCTGGCACAACGCCCCGGTGTGGTAAAAAGCCGTGATGCGCTGATGGATTCGGCCTATGATGAGCAAGTCTATGTCGACGACCGCACCATCGACAGCCACATCAAGCGGCTGCGCAAGAAGTTCAAGGCCGTCGACGACGACTTCGAGATGATCGAAACCCTTTACGGAGTCGGCTACCGGTTCCGCGAAGCATGAGTTGATGTAAGTCGCTCCAACAGTGCATAGGGAGCGGCGACATGCATAGGAACGGAGCTGCTAGTCGATGGCAGTGGAAGTAGAGCGAGGCAGGCGAGCGGGCACGGCAAGGCGCCCGACGCGGATCGTGCCCGCCTTCGTGTCGAGGATCACGGTGCCGATGCGCCGGTTTCTCGGCCACCACATCTTCTCCAGCCTGACGCGGCGCATCCTGTTCCTCAATATGGCCGGGCTGGCCGTGCTGGTGACAGGCATCCTTTACCTCAACACCTTCCGCGACGGGCTGATCGACGCCCGCGTCGAAAGCCTGATGACGCAGGGCGAGATCATCGCCGGCGCGATCGCCGCCTCGGCCACCGTCGAGACCGATTCGATCAGCATCGACCCGGAAAAGCTGCTCGAACTGCAGGCCGGCGAAAGCCTTGGGCCGGGCTCGGACCAGCTCGACAATCTCGACTTCCCGATCAATCCGGAGCGCGTCGCGCCGGTGCTGCGGCGGTTGATCTCGCCGACACGCACGCGCGCCCGCATCTATGACCGCGACGCCAACCTTCTGCTCGATTCCCGCCACCTCTATTCGCGCGGCCAGATCCTGCGCTACGATTTGCCACCGGTCGACGACGAGCAGCCGGATCTTCTCGAACGGGTCGAGAAGTTCATCTTCGACTTCTTCCGCAACAAGGACCTGCCCGTCTATCACGAGCAGCCGGGCGGCAACGGGGCGGCCTTCCCGGAAGTGGTCAAGGCGCTGACCGGCAGTCCCTCGACCATCGTGCGGGTCAGCGAACAGGGCGAGCAAATCGTCTCCGTCGCTGTGCCGATCCAGCGTTTCCGCGCCGTGCTCGGCGTCCTGATGCTGTCCACCGAAGGCGGCGACATCGACAAGATCGTCGCGGCCGAACGCAAGGCGATCCTGCGCGTCTTCGGCGTCGCGGCTTTGGTCACCGCTATCTTGTCGATGCTTCTGGCTTCGACCATCGCCAATCCGCTGCGACGGCTTTCCGCCGCTGCCGTGCGCGTGCGGCGCGGCGTCAAGAGCCGCGAGGAAATCCCCGACTTTTCCGACCGCCAGGACGAAATCGGCAATCTGTCGATCGCCGTGCGCGAGATGACCAATGCGCTCTACGCGCGCATCGAGGCGATCGAAAGTTTTGCCGCGGATGTCTCGCATGAATTGAAGAACCCGCTGACCTCGCTGCGCAGCGCGGTGGAAACGCTGCCCTTGGCGAAGAACGAGAATTCGCGCGGACGGTTGATGGAGATCATCCAGCACGACGTGAAGCGGCTCGACCGGCTGATCACCGACATCTCCGACGCCTCCCGTCTCGACGCGGAACTCGCGCGCGAGGATGCCGGCACCGTCGACCTGAAGAAGTTCATCACCGACCTCGTCGCCGTGTCGCGCGAAACGACGCGCAACAAGAAGGCGGTGGAGATCGAGCTCAAGGTCGCCAAGCTGCCGACAGGCGCCAAGGGCTTTGTCGTTGTCGGCCATGACCTCAGAATAGGCCAGGTCATCACCAACCTGATCGAAAACGCACGCTCCTTCGTGCCCGACGAACATGGCCATATCGCCATTTCGCTGGCGCGCGCCGGCAAGTTCAACATCATCACCGTCGACGACAACGGTCCGGGCATCCGGGTGGAGAACATCGACCGCATCTTCGAGCGCTTCTACACCGACCGGCCGGCCGGCGAAGCGTTCGGCCAGAACTCGGGCCTCGGTCTTTCGATCAGCCGGCAGATCGTCGAGGCGCATGGCGGCACGCTGACGGCCGAAAACATCCCCGGCACCAAGCCCGGCGAAATCAAGGGCGCGCGCTTCGTGGTGACGCTGCCCGCCGAAGGCTGATTTCGCTCGGACAATGGCACCCACCACCACGCAGTCCCTGAATATCCACGGCACGGCGATCCTCATCGGCGATCGCGGCGTGCTGATCATCGGGCCATCGGGCTCGGGCAAGACGACGCTGGCGCTGGCGCTGATCGACCACTGCGGCGCGCGCGGGCTGTTTTCGCGATTGGTCGGCGACGATCAGCTGTTTGCGAGCGCGCATGGCGACCGGCTGATTTGCCGCGCGCCAACCACCATTGCCGGGCTGGCCGAGGTGCACGGCATCGGACCACGTCCGGTATCGTTCGAACCATCCGCCGTGATCGACCTTGTCGTGCGACTGGCGCCACCGGTCGAAATGGCGCGCCTGCAGGACGAGGCGATCGAGACGATCGCGGGTTGCGCGGTGCCGCGCATCGACGTCGTCCGGCAGAATGTCACGGCCGCATTGCCGGCTGTCATGGCGCGGCTTTCCATCGCGCCTTTTTCATGATCGGCCCGGGGTTTTTTGCTGCGATGCGTCAAAATGGCCCAAGCTGCCGCAATTTTGGGCTTGTCAACCGGCCGCGCGTCGACAAGATAGCGCTCCCGCCGCCTGGAATGGCTGGCGAACATAAGATACGCCTGTGAAGCGGCGATGACGGGAGCCACCAGAGAATGATCGGACTCGTGCTCGTGACGCACGGTCAACTCGCCACCGAGTTCCGGCATGCGGTAGAGCATGTCGTCGGGCCGCAGGACAATTTCGAAACCGTGGCAATCGGCGCCGACGACGACATGGAGAGGCGGCGCGCCGACATCGTCGACGCCGTCGCGCGGGTCGACACCGGCACCGGCGTCATCGTGCTTACCGACATGTTCGGTGGCACGCCCTCCAACCTTGCCATCTCGGTGATGGAATCGGGCCGCACCGAAGTGATCGCCGGCATGAACCTGCCGATGCTGATCAAGCTGTCCTCCGTCCGCAAAGGCGACAACATGGCCGCCGCGCTGGACGAGGCTCAAGCCGCGGGCCGCAAGTATATCAACGTCGCCAGCCAGCTCCTGAGCAGCAAATGAGCGCCACCGTGCAGGCAAAGGACGAGGTCGTACGGGAATTCCCGATCGTCAATCAGCGCGGCCTGCATGCGCGCGCCTCGGCCAAATTCGTCCAGGTCGCCAGCGGCTTCGACGCCACCATCCATGTCGAGAAGGACGGCGTGAAGGTTGGCGGCACCTCGATCATGGGGCTGATGATGCTGGCCGCCAGCCCCGGCTATTCGATCCGCGTCATGGCCAGCGGCCCCGAAGCCGTCCAGGCCATGGACGCGCTGCAACAGCTGGTGGCGTCGCGCTTCGGCGAGGAAATCTGAAGACAGCCTTCCGATGCGGGCGTCTTCGAAACACATGCGCGCATAAAGATTTCTTTATATCCCATTGTCGTCCCGCGACCGATCTGCTAGTCAGGCCGGCAACCGCGCCCTTCCATGCGCCTCCCGGCGCCGGCGCGCTTTTGAGAAAAATCACACCGGAGCACTGCCATGACGGGTAGCAAGGACTATGTGGTCGCCGACATCTCGCTTGCCGGCTGGGGCCGCAAGGAGATCGAGATCGCCGAAACCGAAATGCCGGGCCTGATGGCCTGCCGCGAGGAGTTCGGCGCCAGGAAGCCGCTGAAAGGCGCGCGCATCACCGGCTCGCTGCATATGACCATCCAGACCGCGGTGCTGATCGAGACGCTGAAGGCGCTGGGCGCCGACGTCCGCTGGGCCTCCTGCAACATCTTCTCGACGCAGGACCATGCGGCGGCGGCGATCGCCGAGGCCGGCATTCCGGTGTTCGCCATCAAGGGCGAGTCGCTCGTTGACTATTGGGACTATACCGACCGGATCTTCCAGTGGACCGACGGCGGCACCTCCAACATGATCCTCGACGACGGCGGCGACGCCACCATGTACATCCTGCTCGGCGCGCGCGCCGAGGCCGGCGAGGACGTGCTTTCCAATCCCGGTAGCGAAGAGGAAGAGATCCTGTTCGCCCAGATCAAGAAGCGCCTGAAGGCCTCGCCCGGCTTCTTCACCAGGCAGCGGGAAGCAATCCGCGGCGTCACCGAGGAGACCACCACCGGCGTCAACCGGCTCTACCAATTGCAGAAGAAGGGCCTGCTGCCGTTCCCGGCGATCAATGTCAACGATTCCGTCACCAAGTCGAAGTTCGACAACAAATATGGCTGCAAGGAATCGCTGGTTGACGGCATCCGCCGCGGCACCGACACCATGATGGCCGGCAAGGTCGCCGTGGTCTGCGGTTATGGCGACGTCGGCAAGGGCTCGTC
>FTCZ01002268.1_pt1 | contig 10376 bp, 7 predicted proteins | sample 1658871 | NCBI WGS metagenome assembly FTCZ01 (sample SAMEA3914864, study PRJEB12502) | metagenome | biome: forest; material: soil | place: USA | collected 2012-03-12 | depth 0.3 m
CCGGAGACCAGCACCATGTCCTTCAACCGGTCCACGATCTTGATCTCGCCGTTCTCGAGTGCCACCGCGATATCACCGGTACGAAAATAGCCGTCCGCCGTCATCGCCTTGGCGGTCTCGTCCGGCCGCTGCCAATAGCCAGCCATCACCTGCGGCCCCTTGGCGCAAAGTTCGCCGGCCGTGCCAGGCGCAACCTCCTGCCCATCGAGGCCGCGGATCACGATATCGGTGGAAGGCAGTGGCAGCCCGATCGTTCCGGAGAACTCCTTGAGCGTCATCTGGTTGATGGTCAGCACAGGCGACGTCTCCGACAGGCCATAACCCTCGACCACCGGGCGACCCGTCAGGTCCTTCCATTTCTTGGCGACAGCCTGCTGCATCGCCATGCCGCCGGCGCTCGAATAGCAAAGCTGGCCGAAATCGACCTCGCCGATCTTCGGATGATTGGCGAGCGCGTTGTAGAGCGTGTTGACGCCGGTCATCATGGTGAAAGGTGATGTCTTCAGCGTCTTCACAAAGCCGTCGATATCGCGCGGATTGGCGATCAGCAGGCAGCAACCGCCGACGCGCGCCATGAACAGGCAACAGCAGGTCAGCCCGTAAATGTGGTAGAGTGGCAGCGCGGAGACAAGGATATGACCGCCCTCGCGCGGCGGCAGGAAAGGCGCCAGCCAGGCCGAAACCTGCTCCAGATTGGCCGAGACATTGCGGTGAAGCAGCGTCGCGCCTTTGGCGATGCCCGTCGTGCCACCGGTATATTGCAGGAAGGCGATGTCGTCGCCGCTCACCGTCACAGGCTTTGGCGTATCGCTTGTCGCCACGACCTTGCTGAAAGCGTGCGCCTTTGGCAGCGCATAAGGCTTGACCGCCTTTTTGACATGGCGCGAAACGAGATTGACGATCAAACCCTTGAGGCCAAGCAGATCGCCCGGCTTCACCACGACGACATCGCGTAGTCCCGGGAGTTCGGGCAGCGCCTCCTCGACCGTATGGGCGAAATTCTCCAGCACGAAGATCGCCTTGGCGCCTGCGTCGTTGACCTGATGGATCAGTTCGCGCGCCGTATAGAGCGGGTTGATATTGACAATGGTATAGCCGCCGATCAGCGCACCGAACATCGCTGCCGGATAGGCCATGATGTTCGGCATCATCATAGCGATGCGATCACCCTTGACGTAACCCTGCTGTTGCAGCCAGGCGGTCACGCGATGCGCCGCGGCGCCGATCTCGGCATAGGTCAACCGGCTGCCGAAGCTCTCATAGGCCGGTCGGGAGGCGTAGACACGGCAGGAATTCTCGATCAGGTCGACCAATGTGCCGATGGAGGCGAGATCAATCTCGGCTGGCACCGATGCGGGATAGAATTTCAACCAGGGCCGGGGTTCGACCGCCCCCTCCACCATCGTCATTTTTCGTTTCCTTCCTGCCCGACCCGTTGCTGCGGTCGATTTGTTTTCGCGAGAAAGTTCACCTCTAAACTAACTCGATCGTCGCTGTCGAGCATCGCCCCACGTTCGCCGGCAATCAAGCGGCGAAACGTCCCTGCTGCTTCAATCGCACATGGTTTCAGCGGTGGTTACGCGGTCCGCCGTCGCAATTCGACGGCATGATCGGCCTGCCGCCCCATCAATTCGGCAAGATGGTCGAAGCGGCTGGAGAAAGAGCCGACACCGGCGGTCGCCGAGCGCAACTCCACGATGAGATTGCCGATTTCCGCTTCGGGAATCATGCCTTGCACCACGCTCCAGCCCTCCCAGCTGGGCCGTGCGTCATAGCCGAGCATCTGCCCACGCCGCCCTGTGACAAGCGACGTCACGCGGGCAAGCGCGTCGTCCGGCGTCGCCAGATCGATCGCCATGATCGATTCTAGCAATACGGGATGGGCCTGCGCCATCGCTTCCTGCATAGCGAGCCTGGCAGCCGCCTGGAAAGCCATGTCGGAGGAATCGACCGTGTGATAGGAGCCATCCGTCAGCGTCACCTCGATATCGACGACCGGAAAGCCAAGCGGACCGCTTTTCAGATAGGCGCGGACTCCGTCCTCCACCGCCGGAATATAGTTCCGCGGCACCGCCCCACCGGTGATCTTGTCGACGAACCGAAATCCTTCGCCGCGTTGCAACGGCCTGATCTGCAGCAGCACGTCGCCGAACTGGCCATGCCCACCGGATTGCTTGCGGTGACGACCGCGCGCCTGGGCAGAGGAGCGGATCGTCTCGCGATAGCCGCTGCGCAACGATTTCGTCTCGATTCCGATCCCGAACCGGGCTGCAAGGCGTTCCTGCACGAGCCTCAGATGCATCTCGCCCTGGCCTAGCAATGTCGTTTCGCCGGTTTCGGCATCCGGTTCGACCACGAGCACTGGATCTTCCTCGCGCAGTTTGCCAAGCGCCAGCGAGAGCCGAGCATCGTCCTTGCGCTCGCGCGCCTTCACCAGCACGCCCATGACCGGCTGCGGCAGCGTCCGCGAGAGCAGCGGTTTCGCGGCCTTGCGGGTGCTCAGCGTCTCGCCGGTCGCTGCGGCTTCAAGCCGCCCGAGCGCAACTGTCTCGCCTTCGGCCGCCGAACTGGTCTTCGTCATGGTGCCGCCAAGCAGGCGCGAGATGCCGGAAATCCGTTCCGAAGCCTCAGCGCCCTGCACTTGCTCGCCATCCATCAACGATCCATGCAGCATCCTGACCAGCGAGAGCTTGCCGCCATGCGCGGTGTGGATGGTGCGCATGACCTGCGCAACGGGATCGCCGGTCGGCGCGATGCCGAGCCGGGCCTGTGTCTGCGGCAGCGCCGGCGCTTCATGACGCAGCGCCTTCAGCATCCGCGTCACGCCATTGCCGCGCTGGGCCGCGCCGATCAGCACCGGCATGACAATGCCCTTGCGCAAATCATCGGCGAGATCGGTGAACACCTGATCCCTCGGCGGCTCCATCTCCTCGATCAGATGCTCCATCAGGGCATCGTCATAATCGGCGAGCTTTTCCAGCATCGAGAAGCGAGCTTCCTTCTCCCGAAGGATTTCGACCTCCGGCATGTCGACGACCTGGCTCGGCGCATGCTCGCGGTAGATAAAGGCGCGCTCCAGCGCGAGATCGATGAAGCCGGTGGCGATGCCGTTCTTCCAGATCGGGATCTGGCGCAGCAGCAGCGGCGTGCGGGAAGCGGGCTGCAGCAAGCCGATGATTTCGCGCACCCGCGTCGACGTCGCGTCGATCTTGTTGAGGAAGAGGAAGCGCGGCAGCTTCAAATCTTCCAGCATGTGCAACACAACCTGCAAGGCAGGCAGTTTGCGCATATCCGCTTCGCAGACGACGATCGCCGCATCGCAGAAGGGCAGGATGGCCTGCATCTCGTGCAGCAATTCGACTGAACCCGGACAGTCGATGAAGGTGTAGCTGTCACCGAGGTAATCGCAGGTGGCGATATTCGGCTCGACGCTCATGTGGTGCGCGCGCGCCTCGGCGCTCGCGTCGCCGATACTAGTGCCGGCTGTGACCTGGCCCGGTCGCTGGATCGCCCCGGCGCGCGCGAGGATGCTTTCGAGAAGCGTCGTCTTGCCGCTCTGGAACGGGCCCACGATGGCGATGGTGCGCGGGCCCGATGACACCTTGCCGCTGGATTGGGCTTTCACGTCTGTCATGCGCGTCTCCTCCTGTCGGCCGATAAGGCCGCTGGCGACTTTCTGGAGAAGCGCGTCACGTGAACGGCCTCCGGCCGCCTGACCTGCTATCGTTTCAGCGAAACATGGCGGGGGCAAGAGGGAAACGAGAGGTTCTTTTTATCCCGCCATCTCCGGCACCGGCGTAAGAACCGGCTTACCGGCCAGGAAAGCGTTCACATTGGCCGCGACCAGCGCCTGCATTCCTTCATGCGAGTCAAAGGTGCCGCCACCGATATGCGGCGCAAGCACGACATGCGGGATGGCCTTCAGCGCATCCGGCACGAGGGGCTCGTGCTCGTAGACGTCGAGCCCGGCCGAACCAAGTTCGCCCGATTGCAGCAACGCGACCATCGCTTCCTCGTCGATCATCGAACCGCGCGCGATGTTGACCACAATGCCTTCCGGCCCCAGCGCCTTGAGCACATCGCGGTTGACGGCATGGCGGTTGCTGGCGTCGGCGCGGGCCGCGATCATCAGGATATCGGCCCAATCGGCGAGCGATTGCAGCGTCTCGTGGAAGGCGTAGGACACATCGGTCTTGCGGGAACGGTTGTGATAGGCGACCTCGGCGTCGAAGGCGGCGCAGCGGTCTGCGATCTTGCGGCCGATCGCGCCAAAACCGAAGACGCCGATCTTGCGGCCGGTCAGCCCGCGCACGATCGGCATTCGCCCGGCATCGTTGCCGCCCCAGCGACCATCCCGCAAAAACTTATCGGCCATGACGATGCGGCGATTGGCCGAAAGCAGCAGCGCCATCGCGAGATCGGCCACAGCCGAAGCATTCGCAGCCGGGCTATGTGTCACCATGATGCCGTGCGCCTTGGCTGCGGCGATATCCACGCCCTCATAACCCGTGCCGTAACAGCAGACGAGACCAAGATTGGGCAGCCGATCCATCAGCGCCGCGTCGGTCTTCAGCGTACCCATCGTCACCAGCACGCGAATGCCGGCAGCCTGTTCAGGCGTCAGCTCGACGCTCGACGGCGGGCCGAAATAGGCAAGCGCAGGATCGAGGCGATCAGTGAAAGCGGGCGTGACGGCGATGGCGAGCAGGATAGAAGATGTCATGCTGCATACGCTAACATTTCACAAAACTTTGCTGCAACGCGAAGAAAGCTTCGCCGGCTTGCTTGCGTCAATCTGGCTCAGCCGGCATGCGCCCTGATGAAGCGCGTCACGTCGTCGAGCACTGTCGCTTTATCACGGAAGGGCCGTGAGAAAGCGGTCAAGGTGCCGACATGGCCGACGCCCGGATAGGTATGCTCTTCGACTGGCCGCCCCGCCGCCTTCAGCTTCTTCACCAGCGCATAGGTGTTACGGGGATAGACGAGATCGTCGGCATCGCCCGTCGCGAGAAAACTCGGTGGAGCGAAGCCGGTCGCATGGTTCACTGGCTGCGTTTCCGGCAGCCTTGGCCATTGGCCGAAAGCCGCCTTGGTCACGTCGACATCGAGCGGCAGGAAATCATAGGGGCCGGAAAGCCCGATCGCGCCCCTCAGCACCTGCCCGCGCAGTCCGGCTGCGGCCGGGAAACGCGGGTCCAGCGCCACCATCATCGCGTTATAGGCACCGGCCGAATGGCCCATGATGAATAGCTTCGCGGGATCGCCGCCATAGGCTACCGCATGATCGCGAACCCAGCGCAGAGCGAGGGCGCCATCCGTCACGAAGTCGGGATAGAGCACCTCCGGTACGAGCCGATAATCGGCCACGACAACGACAAATCCGCGTGAGGCGAGAGCACGGCCGAGAAACCCGTATTCCGAGCGACTGCCGCTATTCCAGGAGCCGCCGTAGATAAAAAGCACCATCGGCAGGCCCTTGGCGCTGGGCGGAGCATAGATATCGAGCTTCTGGCGCGGCAGATCGCCATAGGCGAGCCCCTCCGCCACGCGATCACCGCCATCATCGCCCGGCACCAGCGCGTTGAAGGTGCCGAGCGCAGAGCATCCGGTCAGCGCCGAAGCCGACAGCCCAAGCAGGAAAGCGCGGCGGGAATGAGAGGATACCGCCCGTGAAGACACCGCCATGCCGAATCCTGTCGCTAACGTTACGTCAACTCAATCAAATGAAACCGTAAGAGCAATAGATACGTCGGCCGGATCCATTAAGTTTTGAGCGTCATCGTTTGCCGGATTTTAGTTTGGATTTCCGGTCATGCCGCCTTCCGCAGCGTTTGCTGAGACTATCGACACTCCAAAAGCGTTCCCAAAGCGCAAGAAACCTGCTCGAACGGTCTCGGCGCCGGTCGGCTTGCCGGCTGAGCCGGAGGTGCTGGACAGCATCGCGCGGATCGGCACAGGCCTTTTCGACATGCCCGTTGCCATCAGGGCGGCCGACAGCGAACCGGGCGTCGGCAGCGGAGCGAGCCTTTTCGATGCGCCCTTCCTGCGCTTCCGGAAAGAGCGCGATCTTGTTGGCGAAAGCGGCGCAGCTCTAGGCAAATTGGCCCTGATCGACCTCGCTTCGCGCTCCGAACTCGAACCCGCGAAGATCGCATTGCTTGACGATCTCGATACGCTGGCGAGCGCTTATCTCGAATCCCGCCAAGCGATCGGCCGCACGGACCACGTTACGCTTCTGCCGAACCGCCTGCGATTTCTCGACGACATCGCGAAATTGGCCGACGAATCCACGTCGGGTGAACAGCGATTCAGCATCTTGCTGGTGACGCTGGCAGACGCGCGCATGTTCAATGAAGTCCTGCGGGCGCTTGGCCACAGCTACGCCGATGATTTCGTCCGTATCGGTTCGGCTTTGCTGCGCGAACTCGTGCCGCAAACCGCGACGCTTTATCACGTGAGCGTGCTGAGTTTCGCCATGGTGCTGCCGGCGGATGCCCTGCGCCTGGAGACGCTGGCCGAGCGCATCGTCGCCAGCTTCGCCAAACCGCTGATCTGCAACGGTCTGCCGCTGGCGACGCGTGTTGGTGTCGGGCTGACCGACTTCGATCCTTGCGACGGCCGAGCCGCCGAGAACCTGCGGGCCGCCTTAACCGCCGCGCAGGACAGCCGTCAGTTGACCACCGGCTGGTCGCGTTACAACAAGGCGGCGGACGAAGCTCAACGGCGCGCCTTCACGCTGCTCAGCGACCTCCGCGAAGCTATCGCCAGCAAGGACCAGCTATCTCTGCACTTCCAGCCGCGTGTCGCCATGAAATCCGGCGTCTGCGTTAGCGCCGAGGCGCTGCTGCGCTGGAATCACCCGCGGCTTGGCGCGATTTCGCCCGGCGAATTCCTGCCTCTGGTCGAGACCACGGCGATGATCGGGCCGCTGACCAACTGGGTATTCAAGGCTGGCATCGGCCAGATCGGACAATGGAAGAAGCGCGGCATCGACCTGACGCTGGCGCTTAACGTCTCGCCGAACAACCTACGTGACCGGGGCTTCGCTGACAATCTCAAAAGGATGCTGGCGACGGCCAGAATCGACCCACGCAGAGTCGAACTCGAATTCACCGAAGGAGCGCTCACCACCAACGAACCGCAAGTGCATGGCGAGATCGAGGGAATCCGCAAGATGGGCATCGAGATCGCCATCGACGATTTCGGCACCGGCTACTCCAACATGAACTATCTCACGCGACTGCCGGCGCAGATCATCAAGATCGACCAATCCTTCGTACGGACAATGAGCGGCCAGCCGCGCCAGCAACTCCTCGTCCGCTCGATCATGGAAATGGCGCACGCGCTGGGTTTTCGCGTCGTCGCCGAAGGCATCGAGACCACAGAGACCTATGACATGCTGCGGGGCTGGGGCTGCGAGGAAGGCCAAGGCTACCTGATGTCGCGTCCGCTGCCGTCGGGCGATTTTGCATCCTGGCTCGCTGCCAACCAAGGCTAGCGCCAGGCGAGCAGCTTTCGCTCCAGCCAGCCGATGCAGGCGGCGATCACCAAACCCAGCATCGAGAGCACGACGACACCGGCAAGCAACCGATCTGTCGCCATCAGATTGCCGGCGAGTAGTACGAATGCGCCGAGCCCCTCGCGCGCGCCGATCATCTCGGCCGCGACGAGCAGTACGATACCGGTCGAGGCCGCGATGCGCAGGCCTGGCAGGACTGCCGGCAGGGTGGCAGGCAGGATGATGCTGCGCACGATCTGCCAAGGGGAAAGGCCAAAACTTTGGCCCATGCGGATCAGAGAGCGATCGACGGCGTCAACGCCACCAGCCGTCGCGATCACCATTGGAAAAAAGGTGCCGAACGCGATGGTCGCGATCTTGGACGGCTCGCCGATGCCAAACCACAGGATGAAGAGCGGCAGCAACGCGATCTTGGGCACCGGATAAAGCGCCGCGACCACCGGCAGGCCCGTCGAGCGGGCGAGCGAGAAAATGCCCGCCGAAATACCGACGGCAATGCCGAAGCTCATGCCGAGTGCGGAGCCGATCAGCAGCCGTTGCAGCGAAGCGAGAAGGTGACCGAACAACTCGCCGGTCACAATCAGCCGCCAGAGCGCGAGCATCACCTCATAGGGGCTCGGCACCAGGATCGGCGAAATCCACCCCTCGCTCGAACCGAGTTGCCAGATGGCAAGCACGGCAACCAACACCGCCAGCCCGGCGAAGCGGATGCTGCGCGGCGCGAAACCACCGCCGCGAAACGGAACCGCGCGCTCCTCAGCCATGCGCGACCTCGCGCTCGGCTTCGCGCGCTTCATCGCGCAGCAGCGTCCAGAGTTCCTGCTGGATGCGGATCATTTCCGGGTGGTCCGCGCGGCGCTCGGGAAGCGGAATATCGATCGGAATCACCTGCCGGACGCGCCCCGGCCGCCGCGACAGCACCATTATGCGCGTTCCGAGCCGAACCGCCTCGGCGAGATTATGGGTGACATAGACGCCGGCGAAGCGCTCCGTCTCGACAAGCCGGACCAGATCATCGAGCAACAGTTCCCGCGTCTGCGCATCCAACGCCGAGAGCGGTTCGTCCATTAGCAAGATGGCGGGACGCATGGCGAGTGCGCGAGCAATGGCGACCCGCTGCTTCATACCGCCGGAAAGCTGTTTTGGGAACGCATCCGCGAAATCGCTCAGGCCCGTCCTCGACAACACATCGGCGATGATTTCGGCACGCTTTGACGCGGACACCGCCTTAGCCTCCAGCGGCAGCGCGACATTGCCAGCGACGCTACGCCAAGGCAGCAGCGCGAAATCCTGGAAGACGAAAGTGATCGGGTTCAGCGTATCGGCCGGCGCGTCGCCACCGAGCAGGATATTACCCGCATCCGGCCGCTCAAGCCCGCCAAGCATGCGCAGCAGCGTGGATTTACCCGAGCCGGAAGGGCCGACAATCGCCACGATCTCACCCGGCTCGACGCGCAACGACACGTCCTCGAGTACGGGCAGTGATCCATAGTGATGGAAGACGTGGTTGGCGGAGAGATACATTCTCCCTGCGGCTTACTGCACGAAGCTCAGATCGACAATCGCGCGCGCATCGACGGCCGGCTCCACCAGATTCTGCTCTTTCATCCACTGAACCTGACGGACGATATCTTCGACATCAAGCTTCGCCTTCGGATCGACGGCAAAGACGGATTCGATCACCTTCGGCACGGCGGTCGCCTCCGCTTCGCCCGGATAGACCTGCTTGGCGATGGTTTTTGCGGCATCATCGGTCTTGCCGTCGCGCAGCAGCTTGCCATCGGCCCCCCGCCGCAGGAACGCATCGGCATAATCGGCCATGCCTTTCTGATAGGCGCGGACGAAGCGTTCGACCAGTGGCTTGTTGCCCGTATCGGTCTTCGTTCCGGTGAAGAGCGCACCGAATTGATATTCGTCGATATCCGAATACCAGCCAAGCAGATGCGCCGAGCCGGAAGCGATCAGCGGCTTGGCGAGGTGCGGCGCGATGATGATGGAATCGACCTGCCCCGAACTCAGCGCCGCAACCATGTTCGGCAGCGATTGCAGCGGCTTGATATCGACCGATTTCAGTTCGAAGCCCTTCGCCTTGGCGATCTGGCCGATCTGATAGTGGAAGGACGAGCCGGCTTGCGTGATGCCCAGCGAATGGCCGGGGAATTTCGAGATATCGGTGAAGCCCTTCTTGTAGGCGATAATCGAGGCAAGGATGGCGTTACCCTCGAAACCCTTAGCTTCCTTCGCCTGCGCGCCGATGATCTTCAGCGCGCCCTTGCCGGCAAGGTTATAGAAGCCGGCGGTGAGCGCGGTGACGCCGAATTGCGTATCGCCCGAAACGACGGCGACCGCGATCGGCTGCGCCGCGTCGAAGAACTTCATCTCGATATCGATGCCTTCGGCTTTGAAATAACCGCGCTCGGCAGCGAGGAAGAGGCCGCCGGAAGAAACGTAGCGCAGCACGCCGACCGCAACCTTATCGTCAGCGCGCACTGGATGAAGCGCCGCAACCAAAACAAGCGCCGAAAGAGCGATAAGCTGGAGCGAACGCTGCCAGAGGGTGTGCAATGCAGGCATCAATTCCTCCCGAATTTCGGGAGGGTTTAGCCCGTTGCAGCTTGCCTGTCACGAAGCAGCAGGCGCGGCAAACGGCCATCGATGCAGGCGAGCCCGCAGCCGATCAGCAGCATACCGACGAAATGCTTCGGCTGCAGAGTCTCGCCGAGGCTGAGCGTACCAAGCAGGATGGCGGTCACGGGGATCAGGAAAGTGACGAGCAGCAGGTTGGTCGCGCCGGCCGTCGAGAGCAGGCGAAAATAGAGGATATAGGCGAGCGCCGTCGAGACCGTGGCCAGCCCGA
>FTCZ01003481.1_pt1 | contig 10374 bp, 8 predicted proteins | sample 1658871 | NCBI WGS metagenome assembly FTCZ01 (sample SAMEA3914864, study PRJEB12502) | metagenome | biome: forest; material: soil | place: USA | collected 2012-03-12 | depth 0.3 m
CCAGATTCCGACGCCGCGCAGGAAATGAGCGCCGATCAGGCCGAAGCGTCTTCGGACGACATGTCCGAGAGCGCGATGGAAAGCGCGCAGGCCTCCACCTCAGACACGCTCGACGACGGCGACCTCGGCGACGACGAGACGCCGGGCGAGGCGACGCGGCCCAATTCGCACGGGAAGAACGAGCCGCGCGGGCCGGAATATCACGCCTTCGCGCCGAAATTCGACGAGGTCGTCAACGCGGAAGAGCTCTGCGACCACGACGAGCTGGAGCGGCTGCGCAGCTACCTCGACAAGCAGCTCGCGCATCTGCAGGGCATCGTCGCGCGGCTCGCCAACCGGCTGCAGCGCCGGCTGATGGCGCAGCAGAACCGCGCCTGGGAGTTCGATCTCGAAGAGGGCATCCTCGACCCCGCGCGCCTGTCGCGCGTGGTGACCGATCCCCATCATCCGCTGTCCTTCATGCACGAGAAGGAGGCGACCTTCCGCGACACCGTGGTGACGCTGCTGCTCGACAATTCAGGTTCGATGCGCGGTCGTCCGATCACGGTTGCCGCCACCTGCGCCGACATCCTGGCGCGTACGCTGGAGCGTTGCGGCGTCAAGGTCGAGATCCTGGGCTTCACCACCCGCGCCTGGAAGGGCGGGCAGTCGCGCGAAAAGTGGGTGCGCGAGGGCAAGCCGGCCAATCCCGGCCGCCTCAACGATCTGCGCCACATCATCTACAAGGCCGCCGACAATCCGTGGCGGCGCACGCACAAGAACCTCGGCCTGATGATGCGCGAAGGCCTGCTCAAGGAAAACATCGACGGCGAGGCGCTGCAATGGGCCTATGGCCGCCTGCTGGCGCGGCCGGAGCAGCGCAAGATCCTGATGGTCATCTCCGACGGCGCGCCGGTCGACGATTCGACCCTGTCGGTGAATATCGGCCACTATCTCGACAACCATCTGCGCAAGGTGATCAACGAGATCGAAGCCTCGCCGCGCACGCCCGGCCGTCACGTCGAACTGGTGGCCATCGGCATCGGCCATGACGTCACGCGGTGGTACAAGCGTGCCCTGACCCTGATCGACGTCGAGCACCTCGCCGGCGCGCTCATGGATAAGCTGACCGAGTTGTTTGAAGAGAAGTAGGGCGCGCCTTGAATTTGGCGATCTGCGGCGTCGGCTTCGCTTGCCGGTATAAGCGATACCGGCGGCGCTTACCTCATAGCCTCATGCCAAAAAGTGGCCGCCACTTTTTGGAAAAACATGAGGCATCCAAGGACTAGATCGGAATGCTTTAGTATTCCGATCGGGCATCTCATCCAAATTGAAGGCGCGCTGCGCCGATGCTAGGAATGGGCGATGAAGACGGTGTTCTTGGCCTTGTTGATCGCGGCGTCGGCGCTCGCCGCCTGTCACGCCGAGCCAGTGCCTTACTCACAAAAGGCGACGGTCAGTTTCCGCACCCTGCCTTACGTCGCCGATCCGCATCCGCTCGATCCGGACGTTCACTATGTCGGGGGTTACGAGATGACGGCGAACGGCACGTCGCTGTTCGCCGGCTTGTCGGACATTCAGCTTTTTGTCGATGGCGATCATTTGAAAGCCGAAGCCATCAGCGATTCCGGTGCCGCAGCGGTGTTCGACCTGATCCCCGACGGGCAGGGCGGGTTCAAGGACAGCCCGCTCGACGTCGACATCCTGCACGACAAGGAAGGTCGGGTCTTTTACGGCAAGATCAGCGGCGATTCCGAGGATATTGCCTACGATCCGGAGACGCTCGACCGCTACGTCTCGTTCGAAGGCAATCAGCGCATCATGAAATACGCCGCCGATCCGGCCGGCATGACCCCGACCTGGAGCGGCAAGGGCGAGATATTGCCGATCACCGGTCTGCCGAAATTTCAGGACAATTTCGGCATGGAAGGGCTGACCTATATCAAGGATAGGGCCGGCGATTCGCTGCTGGTCGGCGTCGAGGCCGGCGGGTTTTGGGACTGCGCTCTGTCGGATTTTGCCTGCGTGCGCGTCGACGGACCGCCGGTCCCGGGCTTTTTCTACATGATGACGTCGCTGGCCGTGCTCGACTACGACGGCCATGATCGCGAGATTCTGGCGCTCTATCGCTATTACGACCCGCTCAACGGGCCGCGCAATGTGCTGAGCCTGGAACGGCTCGATGGCGACCGCGAGCACGGCTTCAAGCTTGTGCGGATCAAGAACCTGCTGAAGATCGCGCCGCCTCTGCCCTACGACAATTACGAGGGCGTGGCGGCGGTGCGTACGGCGGACGGCTATCGGCTCTATCTGATCTGCGACGTGCTGCACGACGCTGACAAGCCGAAAATCCTGATTTACGACTGGAAGTTCCCAACAAAAAACCCGCCGGCTTAGCGGCGGGTTTTTCGCGTGTTCGGTTGAAACCGTAGCTTAGGAAGCCTTGGCTTCCAGCTTGGCTTTAATCTGGCGCTTCAGGCGGCGAGCGCGCAGCGACAGTTCGGCATCGTCAGCCTTGACCAGGAAAACGTCGAGACCGCCCTTGAAGTCCAGCGTGCGCAAGGCGGCGTTGGAAATCTTCAGACGCACCGACATGCCGAGCGCGTCGGAAACCAGCGAGGTTTGACGCAGAGACGGCAGGAAGCGGCGCTTCGTCTTGATATTGGAGTGGCTCACGCTGTGGCCGACCATCGGACCGACACCGGTGAGTTCGCAGCGACGCGACATGACAATCCACCTTCGGATAAAGAAATAACGGAAAACGCCCGCGACCGCGCGTGCGTCAAGAGGCGCGTTCTATATTGAAAGGCGGCGGCGCGGTCAAGGGTCAAAAGGCGTTTTTTCCCCCGTCCGCGCTGCCTTGGCCCCTTAGAAGAAGCCGAGCTTCTGTGGCGCGTAGGATACCAGGATATTCTTGGTCTGTTGATAGTGGTCGAGCATCATCTTGTGGGTCTCGCGGCCGATGCCCGATTGCTTGTAGCCACCGAAGGCGGCGTGGGCCGGATAGGCGTGGTAGCAATTGGTCCACACGCGACCCGCCTGGATGCCGCGGCCAGCGCGATAGGCCAGATTCATGTCGCGCGACCACACGCCGGCACCCAGGCCATAAACCGTGTCATTGGCAATTTCGATGGCTTCCTCGACCGTCTTGAACGGCGTCACCGAGACGACGGGGCCGAAGATCTCCTCCTGAAATACCCGCATCTTGTTATTGCCCTCGAAGATGGTCGGCTTGATGTAGAAACCGTCATCGAGACCGTCGCCCAGCCGGTTGCGCTCGCCGCCGGTCAGCACCTTGGCGCCTTCCTTGCGGCCGATGTCGAGATAGCCCAGGATCTTGTCGAGCTGTTCTTTGCTGGCCTGGGCGCCGATCATGGTCGACGGATCGAGCGGGTCGCCCTGGGTGATGGCCTCGACGCGCTTGATGGCGCGTTCCATGAAGCGGTCGTAGATCGACTCTTGGACCAGGGCGCGCGACGGACAGGTGCAGACCTCGCCCTGATTGAGGGCAAAGAAAGCGAATCCTTCCAGAGCCTTGTCGAAGAAGGCGTCGTCCTCGTTCATCACGTCGGCGAAGAAGACGTTCGGCGACTTGCCGCCGAGTTCGAGGCTGATATTGGTGACGTTGTCGGCGGCGTAGCGCATGATCTCCTTGCCGACCGAAGTCGAGCCGGTGAAGGCGATCTTGGCGATGCGCGGCGACCGCGCCAGGGGCTTGCCGGCCTCGACGCCGGTGCCGGAGACGATGTTGAGGACGCCCGGCGGCAGCAGGTCCTGGATCAGTTCGGCGACCAGCAGGATCGAGGCCGGGGTCTGTTCGGCGGGTTTGAGCACCACGCAATTGCCGGCGGCCAGCGCCGGGGCCAGCTTCCACGCTGCCATCAGGATCGGGAAGTTCCACGGGATGATCTGGCCGACGACGCCTAGCGGCTCGTGGAAATGATAGGCGACAGTGTCGTTGTCGAGCTCACCGATCGAGCCTTCCTGGGCGCGAATGCAGCCGGCGAAATAGCGGAAATGGTCGATGGCCAGTGGAATGTCGGCGGCCATGGTTTCGCGCAGGGGCTTGCCATTGTCCCAGGTCTCGGCCTCGGCGATGCGTGCCAGGCTCTGTTCGATGCGGTCGGCGATCTTGAGCAGGATATTGGAGCGTTCGGTCACCGAGGTCCGGCCCCAGGCATCCTTGGCCTTATGTGCGGCATCGATCGCCAGTTCGACGTCTTCGGCGGATGAGCGGGGTACTTCGCACAGCTTCTGGCCGTTGACCGGCGAGGTATTGTCCATGTAGCGGCCCTGCACCGGTTCGCGCCATTCGCCGCCGATAAAGTTGCCGTAGCGCGCCTTGAACGGCGTCGAGGCGGTGATGTTGAGGTCGTGTTTGGTCATCATGGTCTCCCTGTAGTCGGGGCAAGGCTGCGCCCGCGACGCTGCCCAGGGCAAGGCAAGGGGCCGTGCAAACCGTCGATTCAGGCCGTCCCGAATGCGCATTTTAAGATATGTGTCGGAAGGCCCGACAGGGTGTCGCGCGCCTGTCGCAAAGTGCGACAGGGCGTTGATGGAGCCGTCAATTTTGCCGTGAAGGCGGCGAAAGACCTTGCATCCGAAAGGGTGAGAGCGCTCCATGAGCAAAATCATTTGGGAGTGAACCGTGGCCTATCCCGACCCGACCCAGGTCGCGCGGGCACGCGAAGTGTTCTTCGGTCATCGCGGCCTGCCGGTCGATCAGCTCAATCATGCCATCCTGCGCTCGTGGATACGTTGCGCCGACATGGGGCTCGACGCGCACGCGGCGCCGCATCGCGACTTGCCGTCGGCCTCCGAAATCCGCCAACTGCATGAGCGTTATGAGGCGTTGTGGCGCATTTGCCGCCCGGAGCTCGATGCGCTCTATAACGAAGCCCGCGAGTTGTCGGGTATCGTCGTGCTGACCAATGCCAGCGGTGAAATCCTCGACGCCGTCGGTGATCCCTCATTCGCTGGCAAGGCCGCCGAGGTGGCGCTGCGGCCGGGGGCGCAATGGAGCGAGGACGGCACCGGGACCAATGCCATCGGCACCGCCCTGGCCGAACGCCGCGCCGTCACGGTCAATGGCGCCGAGCACTATTTCCAGGCTCACGGTGTTCTCAGCTGCGCCGCCACGCCGATCATCGATCCGCGCGGCGCGACCATCGGCGCGCTCGATATCTCCACGCCCGCCCACATCCACGCCGGCGCCGCCATGGGCCTGATCCGCATGGCGGTCGAGCAGATCGAGCACCGCCTGTTTCGCGGCGGCTTCGAAGGCTGTCAGACCCTGCGCTTTCAGACCGACCCCAACCTGCTGGGCGCGGCGCGCGAAGGCATATTGGCGTTTCGCGACGGCGTCGTTGTCGCTGCCAATCGCCGCGGCCTGGCCTTGGTCGGGCAATCGTGGGAGGCGCTCGACCATCTGCGCGCCGATGACATTTTCGACGGTGACCTGACGTCGAAGCGGCTGCGCGGCCGCGACGGGCGCGACTACTTCGCCCAACTGGACGATGATGGCCGCCACGCGCCGCAACCGCTGCAGCGCGACGGTGATACGCTGGAGGCGATCGAGTTGGCCAATATCCGCAAAGCGCTGGCGTTGCACGGCGGCAATGTCAGTGCCGCGGCGCGCCAGTTGGGCATTCACCGCTCGACCATCTACCGCCGCCTGGGTGAAGATGTTTAAACCTGATGATCTTGCGCCTCTCCCTAGCTCTGTTTGTCTTGTCGGCCGCAGTGGCTCGCGCTGACGTCATTCCGGCCTGCTCGACGCCAAGCGGCCCTGAAAGCGATCATGAAAAAAGCCCTCCGGCAGGACCGGAGGACTTTTCAATTTCAGCTTTTCAGGCCGGCTTTTAGGCCGCCTTGGTCAGCGACTTGTTGAGGATGGCGACGGCGGCGTCACGATCGATCTTTTCGATCGCGGCGACTTCGCGGGCCATGCGGTCGAGCGCCGATTCGTAGAGCTGACGCTCCGAATAGGACTGTTCCGGCTGGCTTTCCGAGCGGTACAGGTCGCGCACGACCTCGGCCAGCGAGACCAGGCAGCCGGAATTGATCTTGGCTTCGTATTCCTGGGCACGGCGCGACCACATGGTGCGCTTGATGCGGGCGCGGCCCTTCAGGGTCACCAGGGCTTGCGACATGACGGCTTCGGCGGCCAGATGGCGCAGGCCGGCGGTCTTGGCCTTACGGGTGGGGACGCGCAGGGTCATCTTTTCATGATCGAAGGTCACGACAAAGACTTCCAGAGACAGACCGGCCACTTCCTGGGTTTCGACCGCGGCGACGGTGCCGACGCCATGCGCCGGATAAACGACCTTGTCGCCTACGTTGAAATCATGCTGGGTGAGGGTAAGGGTGTCTGCGGACATAGGCGAACCTTTCGCTCTGGAATAGGGCGGGGCGGCAACATTTGATCTTGTCTTTCGGCGTCAAAACGATTTACCCCTCAGCACCGCAAGACACTGAAGGCAAAACGAAAAGCACACGCTCCGATTCATGAATGGCTTCAGAAACCGTTCGTGTGCGTTATGACGTGACTAAGACAAGGATGTCATCCGACCTGCGTCGTGGGGTGCATTACGGTGCGCTGAGGGGAGGGGCGAAACCGAAGGCAAAAAAAACAAACGAAGATTTGCGCGGAGCTTTTGGTCTGGTTCTCCCCGCCAGCCCCGGAAGTCAGGCGACAGGAACAAAAGAAGGCCGTGCGACTCTTGCAACACGAAGCTTGTATCACAAATTTAAGACAAAATAAAGTCTCGATCCGCTACGGACGGAGTCGTGGCAAAAGGCTTGCAGGGACGGCTGTTTCGGCTTCGTAATGGTATTTATTTACCGTCGCCGGGCTTTTCCGAAAAATATTTTTCGAATTTACCGGTCTCGCGCTCGAAATCCTCGCGATCGGCGGGCGGCGTGCCCTTTTCCGAAATATTCGGCCATACGGCGGCGTATTTGGTGTTGATCTCCAGCCACTTGCCGTTTTCGTCCTCGGTGTCGGCCTTGATGGCGTCGACCGGGCATTCCGGCTCGCAGACGCCGCAGTCGATGCATTCGTCCGGATTGATGACCAAGAAGTTTTCGCCTTCGTAGAAGCAGTCGACCGGACACACTTCGACGCAGTCCATAAACTTGCACTTAACGCACGGGTCGGTGACGATGTAGGTCATATCGGGACGCCTCTCAGAGCCCGGCATGGGGCCCCGTTCTAAAGTCCGTGCGTCATGCGAAAATCGCGCGGCCGTGTCAAGACTAACGCCCCGTGCAATGCACCATTTGTTCTAAACGGACGGGTTAGAGCGATAGAGACCTTGCGCCTCGGAGGCGGGGCCTCTGCGCTCGCCGGCATCCAGAATCTCGATATCGAACAGCCGCGTGCCGATGGCGAAGATCAGCCGGTCGCCGGGTTTGACGGCGTGCGAGGCCTTTTCGACGCGCGACACCTGGGCGAAGCGTTCCTGGCGAATGTGGCCGCTGTCGGCGAACTTGGCCGACAGGGCGCGGGTCTTGAAAAACCGCGCCCGCCACAGCCAGACATCGATGCGGACGGAGTCAGTCATACGAACTTGCGCTTGTTCACATCCGTGCGCGCCATGTCGAAGATTTCCGACACGGAATAGGGGTTGATGCCCGAGGCGCGACCTTCATCGATCTTCGCCTGCATCGAGACAATCTTGTCGGCGCGTTCCTGATCTCGACGGTCCCGGTCGGCGGTGCTGCTTTTGTCGGTGGAACTTTCCAACTCAGCCGCCCAGCTTTTCGCGCAGGATGGCAAATGGCGAATAGGGGTTGATATAGGGCTCGCGCGCCGGCTTGGGCTCGGGTTTGCCGCCGCCTTTCGGATGCGGCTTCTTGTGGTTCTTGCCGGGCTTGCCCTTGTAATCGCCCTTGCGCTCGTTTTGGGGCTGGTCGCCGCGCGCCTGATCCGGCTTGCGATGGGCCGGCTTTTCGCGGCGGGGATGGCGGGGCTTTTCGCCGTCGGGGCGGCGCAGGCGCCAGCCGATGCGCTCCTCGGTCACGGTTTCCGCCGCGGCGGTTGCCAGTTCGGCGACTACGGATTCAGGCGGCGTTTCTGCCGTCGCTTCGACGGCCCCTTCAGCAGGCGCATCAACCACGACCTCATCCGGGATGTCCGCGGGGGCTTCTGCCACTGCCTCGGGCGCTTCTTCGGCAATGGCCTCAGGCGCAGCAGCTTCCGTCACTTCAGCCACCAGCGGAGCCACCGCCACCGGCTTTACCGGCACGGTAATCTGCATCGGCCCCGTCTTGACGAAACCCAAGGCCAGCAACAGCTTGTCGCGCGCCTTTTCATCCAGGCCCAGCGCGGCGAAATCGCCTTCGCGGACATAAACCACGCCTTTTTGATAGACGCCCGATCCCATGATCTTGTCGAGCTGCGACAGGGTGCGGCTGCTGACTGGAGGGTGATCACCGATCGCCAGCAGCCCCTTGGCGCTCAAGGCGCGCGGGCCTTCGGTGTGACCAAAGCCCTGCATGAAGTGGCGCATTTTCGGGTTCAGCACTTCCGGCAGGAACCAGGCATAGCGGTGCCCCGACACGCCCAGGGCCTTCAACGCCGCACGATCCTCCGGCGACAGCTTCACCGTCTCGTCGCGGCGCAGGATGCCACCGTTTTCATATAGCTGATAGGCAATCGCCCGGACCTGCGGCGCCGTGGTCTCGGCGTCGGCCGCCTGCTTTGCCTTCCACAGCCCCTTGAGCTGGCTCTGCGACACGGTGCGCACATAGTCGGTCAGCCGTTTGGCTGCCCGCGCCACCAGCGTCGGGTTGTCGATTTCGCCCAACACCTTGATCTGCGGCGCGAAATAGTCGCCGCCGGGCTCGATCGTCGCCACGGTTTCGTTGTTCCACTGCACCTGGCCGTTCTTGATGCGCAGCGTCTTCGACGGCGCATTGCCAAGGTCGCGCAGCCGGTCCATCAGCAGCGGCATAATCGCCCGGTGCGCCGCCTGACGCAGCGTCTTGTCCTCGATCACCGTCTCCGACGCGCTCAGGCGGAAAACGAGACCCTTCAGTTCGCCGACTGTATGGCCTTCCATGATGACGTGGCCTTCGGGGGTGACCTCGGGCCGCGGCGCGTCTTCGGCGTTCAGCGCCTTCAGCAGGGCCGAGGTGCGCTGGTCGATAAAGCGCTGCATCAGCGCCTCGTGCAGCTTGTCCGACAGCCGTTCTTCCAGGCCGCGCGTAACCTCGCGCCAATGCTCGGTGCGCTTCAGCCAGCCGCCGCGGTGAGCGATGTAGGCCAGGGTCCGCACGCCCGACAGCCGCGACGAGAGGGTGTCGATATCGCCTTCGAGCTTGTCCAGGCTCAGCACCTGCTCCTCGAACCAGGTCTCGGCGATGCTGCCGTCGGGGCTAAGCCGCGACCAGAACAGATGCGCCACCAGTTTCAGGTGCTCATCCAGCCCGATCTTGCGGAAATCCGGCAGCTGACAGGCTTCCCACAGGATGCGCAGCGAAACCGGGTTCTTGACCTTGGCGGCGACGTCCTCGTCCTGGGCCATCAGGCGCAGCGCCTTTTCGTCGAGCGCCTCTTTCGACAGCTGCAGGCCCGGACGCGGCGACGGCAACGTCAAACTCCGCAACAGGGCGTCGAGGCTGCTGAAATCCAGCACCGGATTGCGCCATTGCGCGTCATCGAGCGCGCTGAAGACGTGGTTTTCGACGGCGTGGACCAGGTCGTCGTCGAGCTCATGGCAATCGCCCGTGACGCCAAACGTACCGGCGCGGGTAAAGCGCCCGGCGCGGCCGGCGATCTGGCCGATTTCCTGCGCCGTCAGGTGGCGGGTGTTTTTGCCGTCGAACTTCGACAGGCCGGAAAAGGCGACATGGTCGATATCCATGTTCAGCCCCATGCCGATGGCGTCGGTGGCCACCAAAAAGTCGACCTCGCCCTTTTGGAACAGCTCGACCTGGGCATTACGCGTCTTGGGGCTGAGGCTGCCCATGACCACGGCCGCGCCGCCGCGTTGACGGCGGATCAGTTCGGCGATGGCATATACCTTTTCGGTCGAAAAGGCGACGATCGCCGAGCGTTTGGGCAGGCGCGTCAGCTTCTTCGGCCCGGCATAGCTCAGTTGCGACAGCCGCTCGCGGTGGATGACCTCCGCCTCGGGGAACAGCCGGCGAAACAGCGGCGCGAACGTCGTCGCGCCCAGGAACAGCGTCTCATGCCGGCCGCGCGCGTTCAACAGCCGGTCGGTGAAGACATAGCCGCGTTCGACGTCGCCGCAGAGCTGGATCTCATCGACCGCCAGGAAGTCGACCTGACGCTCCAGCGGCATGGCCTCGACCGTGCACACGAAATAGGACGGCAGGCGCGGGATGATCTTTTCCTCGCCGGTGATCAGGGCGACCGCATTGGGCCCC
>FTCZ01005878.1_pt1 | contig 10371 bp, 10 predicted proteins | sample 1658871 | NCBI WGS metagenome assembly FTCZ01 (sample SAMEA3914864, study PRJEB12502) | metagenome | biome: forest; material: soil | place: USA | collected 2012-03-12 | depth 0.3 m
ATGCAGCGCTATGCGCTCGCGCATCTCGTCGTCATAGGCCTGCGCCGTGGCAATATAGGCCCAGGGCGACGGATGGGCGATCGTCAAGGTCTCGGCATGCGTGCTCTTGCCCGAGCGCGCGCCGCCCAGGATGAAGGTCAGCTTCCCGGAAGTTCTATTGCCGCCCGCGGCCGTCACGCCGGTCATGTTCTGCCTTGCCCTCGGATGAAGCTTGCCTGACCACGAGGCCAATGGTGCGCGACTTTAGGCAGAACCACCACGGCCGGCAAACCAAATTCCGTCGTTGCGCGGCTGGATTGCGGCAGCGCCCGCCTCGTCACGAACCTGCAATCCGCGCCGCGACGAGCTGCTGCAGCCGCCACAGATGCGCATCATGGATGCCGCGCTGCTCCAGGTTTTTCACCGTGTTGTAGAGATAATCGGCACCCGATCCCCAATGGCCGCATGATGTCGCAAGCCTCTCAACAACCTCCTCCTCGCTGAGCGGGCCGGCATAGGTCGTGCCCTGGCGGTTGATGACGAAGGCGAGCGCCCGCAGCGGACCGCCATCGCTGGCCAGATTGAGCAGGCGCGGGTGGTAGCTGGTCGGCTTCAGCGTCACCTCGCGCCGCAGCAGCTTGTCGAGTTGCTCGCGCCTGTCGCCATCGCCGAGCCGAAAGGCGACGCCCTTGCATTGTCCGCCGCGATCCAGCGCCATCATCAGGCCGGGCTGCTCCTTGGTGCCGCGCCAGCGCGTCATCTTCATGCAGAAGGACCGGTGCCAGCCGCGTGCGAGCGCGACGCGCTCCTCGGTGTGCTCGATCTCGGGCTTCCAGATCAGCGAGCCATACCCGAACAGCCAGAGCGGTTCGGTGGCAGGAAGCTGAGCCTCCAGCATGCGCGCCATCGCATCATAGTCGGCGTCATCCAGATGCGCCGCGTCCGGATCGGGCCCGCTGTCCTCGACCACGCGAAAGCAGCGCGCGACCAGTTCCTCAGTGAGCGACATTGTTCTCGGCGGCATCGGTTTCCATGGCGACCGACGCAACGCCGGCAAGTGTTTGGTCGAGCTTATAGCCCTCGTAGGCACCAAACAATGCGGCCGTCTCGCGATTGACAACAGCCCGGTCGGGGTGTCGGCTGACGGCAGCCAGGGAGAAGCCGATGCAGCCCAATCCAAGCGACCGCGACCTCTATAATGGTCTGACGACTCTGGAGCCGACTTTGCCGTCGGCCGCCTATTGGGACGCGGACGCCTACCGGCGCGATCTCGACGCCATCTGGTACCGAAGCTGGCTGATGGTCTGCCGCGAGGCCGATCTCGCCGAGCCGCTTGCCTTCCGCACCGTGCGCGTCGGCACGTAAAATATCGTCGTGCTGCGCGACGAAACCGGCGCGCTACGGGCCTTCCACAACACCTGCCGTCATCGTGGCTCGCAGCTTTGCCAGGAAAACGCCGGGCGGCTGAAGGCCAGGCTGCTGACCTGCCCCTATCACGCCTGGTCCTATTCGCTGCGCGGCGACCTCGTGCGCGTGCCGTCGAAATCGCTGCCCAAGGGCTTCGACAAGGCCGACTATCCGCTCTACCGCGTGGCGCTGTCGGTGTGGCGCGGCTTCGTCTTCATCAACCTTGCCGAGGATGCCGACGGATCGGCGCAAACCGCCTTCGATCCGGCCTCCGGCGATCTGTCCAACTGGCCGCTGGAGACGCTGGTCGCCGGGCATCGGCTGAGCAAGGTGATGAACTGCAACTGGAAGATCTTCTGGGAGAACTTCAACGAATGCCTGCACTGCCCGGGCGTGCACAAGGATCTGTCGCGGCTGGTGCCGATCTATGGCCGCGGGCTGATGTCCAGGCACGACGATCCGGAATGGACGCGCCACGCCGACAATGACGCGCCGGAGTTTTCCGGGGGCTTACGCGCCGGCGCCGAAACCTGGTCGCGTGATGGTCGGGTCCATGGCCAGGTCTTTGCCGGCCTCACGCAAGCCGAGCGCGCCGCCGGCCAGACCTATGCCACGTCGCTGCCGTCGATGTTCATTGTCGGTCATGTCGACTATGTGCGCACAGTGCGGCTGATGCCGCTCGGCCCGGCGCAGACCGAGCTCACCGCCGAATGGCTGTTTGCGCCGGATGCGCTGGGAGAGACGGATGTCGACAACATCGTCGCCTTCGGCACGCAAGTGCTGGAGGAGGATGCCGCGATCTGCGAGGTCAACCAGAAGGGCCTGCGCTCGATGCGCCATGAAGCCGGCGTGCTGATGCCGGAAGAATACGACCTGCACCGCTTCCACGACTGGGTGCGCGGGCGCCATGCGGTATTTGAAGCCAAATCAAAATGACTTCGGCAGATAGCGCCAGGTGACGAAACCGCAAAAAGTAGCGAGAATGCCGAGCGTGACGAACACCGAGCCCAGCCCGAAAAAGGTCAGCACCACGGAATAGACCAGCGGCGGCGTCAGTTCGGAGAAGTCGAGATAGGTGCGGTAGACCGCCGCCATCTGCGCCCGTTCGTACGAGCGCACCGAGCGCATGAAGACGGTCGAGCCCAGCGCATCGAGGGCGATGGTGAACAAGGCGCCGCAGAGCAGGAAAGCGCCGGTAAGCAGCGGCGCCGCCTCGCCCACGCCGCCCGCCGCAAACAGCATGGCCGCCATGGCGAAGTAAGCGAAGGTCATGACCCGGCGGCCGCCGAAGCGCTTGCCCGCCTTGCCCCAGAAGATCGCCATGAAAAGCAGCGCGTTGCCCGCCGAAACCAGCAAGCCACCGGCGAGTTCGCCCTGGCGGGTGATCACCATGAACAGCGGGCCGTAGACGAAGAACGTGGTCCAGAAGCAGGAGCGGCCGAAGGCGATCAGCCAGGCCAGCCGCAGCCTCGGCTGCCTGACGAAACGGCCGATATTGGCGAGCGGATTGGCGGGGCGCGTCTTGCCCGGACGGATCGACTGGTTGTCGCTCAGCCGGTAAACCCAGAACAGGGTCAGCAGCGCCAGCGAAAAGGCCACCACCGCGCCATGCGCGGCATAAATGCCGAAGGTGGTGTAGAGGAAGATGCCGAGCGTCGGTCCACCGGTCCAGGCGAACATCGACCATGCCATGCGCAGCGATTCGGCCTGCATGAAGTCGGTCTTGCGGATATGGTCCATGATGTAGAGGTTGAGCGTGATCGACAGCGCGCTGGCCCCCATGACGCGGCAGAGCATGCCGGCCAGTTGCCCCCACAGCGTGTGGGTGACGAAGAAGGCCGAGCCGATCGCCAGCAACAGGCAGCCGGCGGTGTAGACCCAGCGCCGCGCGAAGCGGCGGATCAGCATCGGCATGAACAAGGTCACCGAAAGCCCCGTCAGCGACACCACGGTGTAGAGGATCGAGACGATCTGCTCATTGTGCAGGATCTCGTAGGCCTGGATCGGGATGACGCTGGAGATCGTCGCGCGGGCGAAGGATTCCACCGCATAGAGCGAGGCGAAGGTGCGCGCATCGGCCGGCCGCAAGGCGGGAAGCCATATCGGATGGCGCACATGGGTGGACATCGGCCCTCCGAAAGTGAATCGTTCCTCGAATCTGGCCGGACCAGTGCCTGCCCGGTAGCAGGAAACCGACCCCGAAAGGCCGAAAAGCGAAGCCTGTCAAAGGCTTTCCGCGGCTGGCCTAAGGCGGAATTTCATGGCTGCCATGAAACGCATTGATGGCCGCTTGCTTCTGTCGCCCGCCTGAACCGTGATAGTCGTCTGACACGACTGAATCGGGTGCCGAGACCATGAGCCTTCAAACGACGAGCGACGCGCCGAAGCACGGCCGCATCGCCGCCTTCGATATCCTGCGCGGTATCGCTCTGATTGCGATGGCGAGCTACCACTTCACCTGGGATCTCGAAAACTTCGGCTACACCGCGCCCGGCCTGACCGCTTTCGGCTGGTGGAAGTTCTATGCCCGCTGCATCGCATCGACCTTCCTGTTCCTGGTCGGCGTCAGTCTGTTCCTCGCCCATGGCCGGCAAATAAGCTGGCCGAGCTTCTGGAAGCGCTTTGCCATGGTCGCCGTGGCGGCGGCCGCCATCTCGGCCATCACTTATTTCGTCACGCCGGACGGCTTCATCTTTTTCGGCATCCTGCATGAGATCGCGCTGGCCAGCCTGCTCGGCCTTGCTTTCCTCCGCTTGCCGGCGCTGCTGACGGCAGTCGTCGCCGCGGCCGTCATCGCAGCGCCTTATTATTTGCGCTCGGAGGTCTTCGATCACCCGGCGTTGTGGTGGGTGGGTCTCTCCACCACCAACCCGCGCTCCAATGACTACGTGCCGTTGTTCCCCTGGTTCGGCGCCGTGCTTTTGGGCATAGCGGCGGTGAAGCTTGCGTCCTCGTCCGGGCTGTTGGCTCGATTGGGAACCGGGATGCCCGGCCGCTGGGCGACCCCGCTGACCTTTATCGGGCGGCACAGCCTTGCCTTCTACCTGATCCACCAGCCGCTTCTGTTCGGGTCCGTCTGGCTTTTGTCGCAGGTCATGCCGGCTGCGCCGCAAGACAAGGACGCCGCCTTCCTGCCGGCATGCCAGGCGCAGTGCGAGCAACAGCGGGACAGCAAGTTCTGTTCCAGCTATTGTGGCTGCATGCTGGACACGCTCAAGGGCGAAAACTCGCTCGACAAGCTCTACAGCAACGACCAGTCCAGCGTCTGGAAATCGCATCTGGCCGACCTGGCGAGCACCTGCACCGCCGCAACGGAGGACCAGATGGAGGGAGGGCAGCAATGACAGGTATCGCGAAGTCCAGGCACGGCATCATTCCCTGGCCGCCGGTTATCTATGTCGTGGCGATCGCGCTCAGCGTCGTGCTCGGCATGCTTTACCCGCTGCCTTGGATCGGCGACATTTTCGGCGATCTTCTGTTCGGCGTCGGCTGGGTGGCGCTGTTCGGCGTCGCCATGCTCTGGATCACCGCGATCCGCGCCATGTTCAGGGCCAAGACGACGCTCGATCCCAACGCCGAGCCCGAGCATCTGGTGATTTCGGGCCCGTTCGGCATCACCCGCAACCCGATGTATCTCGCCAACACGCTGCTTCTGATCGGCGCCGCCTTCATCACCGGCATCGCCTGGTTCCTGCTCTTTGCCTTCCTCGCCGCCTTCGCCACGCAGAAGCTGGCGATCGAGAAGGAGGAAAAGATCCTGGCAGCGAAGTTCGGCAAGAAGTACCGCGACTATGCAAAAAGGGTGCGGCGCTGGATTTGAGCCGGTCAGCGCTTAGGTGTTGACGCCCAGCTCAGCCAGCCGCTCCACGCAGGACTCCTCCGCCTGGTCGAGCTCGGCCAGCGTCTCTTCCAGGTCGCGCCGCTTCTGCCGCAGGTCCTCGCGCTTCTCCTCGATACGCTTGATCATCAGCTTGAGCTGGCCGACTTCGCCGGGCGGCTCCTTGTACATCTGGATGATTTCGCGGATCTCGTTGATCGAGAAACCGAGCCTTTTCCCGCGCATGATCTGGCGAATGAGGTGTCGGTCGGAGGGGCGGAACAGCCGCGTGCGGCCGCGCCGGACCGGCTGCACCAGCCCTTCGTCCTCGTAAAAACGCAACGTCCGCGTCGACACGTCGAACTCACGCGTCAGCTCGGTGATCGTGTAATATTCCCGCATTCCCGCTCCCAAGCCCGAATGTCCAGGCATCGCCGATGCGCGTCGCCCTTGCCTCCGATCAAACCCGTCCCATACCGGAATCGGCACGTGACCCCGCGGCAACGTCGCACGGCATTTACGTAAAAGTCAATTAACGGCGACCCATTGGTTTAGGGCACTCTAAACCACCAGGTCGCCAGCCCAAGGAAAGCGAAAAAGCCGACGCAATCGGTGACGGTGGTGACAAAGACGGCGGAAGCCACCGCCGGATCGATCTTGAAGCGGTCGAGCAGCAGCGGGATCAGAATTCCGGCAAGGGCTGCCGCGAACATGTTGATGATCATCGCCGCCGCAATGATGCCGCCCAGATTGGGATCGCGGAACCAGAGACCGGCGACCACGCCGATCAAAATAGCGAACACCACGCCGTTGATAAAACCCACGCCCAGCTCGCGCCGGATGATGCGCGCGGCATTGTAGATGTCGAGGTCCTTGGTCGCCAGCGCCCGCACCGTCACCGTCATGGTCTGCGAGCCGGCATTGCCGCCCATGCCGGCGACGATCGGCATCAGCACGGCAAGCGCCACGATGTGCTCGATCGTATGGTCGAACAGGCCGATCACCGATGCGGCGAGAAAGGCCGTCAAAAGGTTGACCAGCAGCCACGGCACGCGCGAACGCGAGGTTGCGAGCACGGTGTCGGACAGCTCCTCGTCGCCGACGCCGCCCATGCGCAAAAGATCCTCCTCCGCCTCCTCCTGGATGACGTCGACCACGTCGTCGATGGTGAGCACGCCGACCAGCCGCTCATTCTCGTCGACCACGGCGGCCGACAGCAAATTGTATTGCTCGAACTCCCGCGCCGCTTCTTCCTGATCCATGGTGGCTGGGATCGCATGCAGCGTCTCATGCATGATGTCCTCGACCTTCACCGCCCGCTTGGTGCGCAGGATCTGGTCGAGGTCGATAGCGCCCATCAGCTTGAAGCTCGGGTCGATGACGAAGATCTGGCTGAAGCGCTCGGGCAGGTTCTTGTCTTCGCGCATGTAGTCGATGGTCTGGCCGATCGTCCAGAATGGCGGCACGGCGACGAACTCCGTCTGCATGCGCCGGCCGGCCGTCTCTTCGGGGTAGTCCAGCGCGCGCCTGAGCCTGATCCGCTCGGTGAACGGCAGTTGCGACAGAATCTCGTCCTGGTCTTCCTGGTCGAGGTCCTCGAGAATGTAGACGGCATCGTCGGAATCGAGTTCCTGCACCGCCTGCGCGATCTGAGCGTTGGGCAAATTGTCGACGATGTCGAGGCGGATCGCCTCGTCGACCTCGGTCAGCGCCGAGAAGTCGAAATCGGAGCCGAGCAATTCGACCAGGGCGCGGCGCTGTTCGGGATGGAGCGCCTCGAGCACGTCGCCGAGCTCGGATTGATGCAGGTCGTCGACTTCGCGTTTTAAGGTGATCGTGTCGCGGTCGGCGATCGCCGCGCCGATCTGGGCGAGGAAGGATGCCCGCACTGCGCCGTCCTCGCCATAGATATCGGCGTGCTGCTCCTCGGCGGGCGCGGCGCCGGTCGTCTGTCTGTCCTGGCCTTCCACCAGCGCCTCCCGCCAACTGAACCCCGAAGGTGTCGAAAAGGTCTAACGCATGGCCCCAAAACCGGAAACCGCTTTTGGGAGAAACCTAGACCTGTGCCGCAGATAGCGCGGCGACGAGATTCGTCTTGGTAAGATGTCGCGCTAGAGCCCGGAATAACCAACCGAATATCAAAGCGATCAGGCACGCCAGAAGCGCTGAATTGCAATGCGTCGCGGCTGTGACAATGCCTTCAGCCGACGCGACAGTCTATGTCGCTGGGGAAAGAGCGCCCCCTTACCGTTGGGGCAGAATGTCATGATGCACGGTCCCGAACATCGAACTGGATTGATGCGTCGCCCAATCGGTCGAGGACAAGCGCTGCCCTTGAACATCAAGTCCGGGAAGACAACTGAGAAAAATACCGAGCGGCGCGTTCGCGTGGTCGTTGCCGAACGCAATCCGTTCGTCGTTTCGGCGCTGCGTGAAATGCTGGAATGCGATGGCCGCTTCGACTTGCTCGGCGCCGTGCACAGCGGCGCGCAATTCCTGGAACTGGCCGCCACCACGAAGTTCGACGTCGCCGTCATCGGCTGGAAGCTCGCCGACATGGATGGCGCCGACATCCTGGCCGAGATCCAGAGCCGCCAGCTCGGCGTGCGCGTCACCGTGTTTTCCAACGACCACGACATCGGCATCCTGAAGCAGTGCGTGCGCCTCGGCGCGCAGGGCTACTGCTTCCAGTTCGACGAGCCGCCGATCATCTTCGACACCATTCTTGCCGTCGCGCATGGCCGTATCTGCATTCCCTATATCGACATCAACAAGGTCAACGACACGCCGCTGTCGCGGCTAACCGTGCGCGAGCGTGAACTGCTTGCCGTGCTGTCCGACGGCTGGACCAATTTGCAGATCGCAACGCGGACCGGCATTTCCGAGAACACGGTGAAGTATCACCTCAAGAATCTCTACGACAAACTGGACGTGCGCAACCGCGCCATGGCCGTCGCGCTCTATGCCAGCGAAAAGCGCCGCCCGCCGAAATCGCCTTTCGGGTAGGCCGCCCGAGTGGCCAATCGGGTAGGCCAATCGGGTAGGGTTGTCCCACCCGCACGGGCCAACTCCTTACCCGGCAAGGTGTTGTCGTGATCCGGCGTTGAACCGAGACTCCCTCCACAATCCCAAGCGGCTGGAGGAGTTTCGCGCATGGCTGGGTTCACGCATCTTTTCATCCCCGGGCCCACCAACATTCCCGAACAGGTCCGGCAGGCCATGAACCTGCCGATGGAGGACATGCGCGCCGCCTCCTTCCCCGACCTGACGCTCCCGTTGTTCGAGGACATCAAAAAGGTCTTCAAGAACGAAACCGGCCGCGTCTTCATCTACCCCTCCTCCGGCACCGGCGCCTGGGAAGCGGCGATGACCAATGTGCTCAGCCCCGGCGACCGGGTGCTGATGTCGCGCTTCGGCCAATTCTCGCATCTGTGGGTCGACATGGCCGAACGCCTCGGCTTCGAGGTCGACCTCATCGATTGCGAATGGGGCACCGGTGTGCCGCTCGAGCTCTATGCCGAGCGGTTGAAGGCCGACAAGGCGCATCAGATCAAGGCGGTGTTCTGCACGCAGAACGAGACCGCAACCGGCGTGACCAGCGACGTCGCCGGCTGCCGCGCCGCGCTCGACGCGGCGAACCACCCCGCGCTCCTCTTCGTCGACGGCGTCTCCTCGATCGGCTCGATCGATTTCCGCCAGGAGGAATGGGGCGTCGACTGCGCCGTCAGCGGCTCGCAGAAAGGCTTCATGCTGCCTGCCGGCCTCGGCTTCCTGTCGGTCAGCAAGAAGGCGCTGGTGGCGTCGAGGAGCGCAACCCACCGGCGCTGCTTCTTCTCCTTCGAGGACATGATCCGCGCCAACGACGCCGGCTATTTCCCCTATACGCCGGCGACGCAGCTGCTGCGCGGCCTGCGCGCTTCGCTCGACCTGATCGCCGAGGAAGGGCTGGAAAACATCTTCGCCCGCCACCACCGCCTTGCCGAAGGCGTGCGCAAGGCGGTCGACGCCTGGGGCCTGAAGCTCTGCGCCAGGGCACCGAAATGGCATTCTGATACGGTGAGCGCCATCCTGGTGCCGGAAGGCATCGACAGCGGCGACGTCGTCAAGCGCGCCTACAGCGCCTACCAGACATCGCTCGGCGGCGGCCTCAACAAGGTGTTCGGCAAAGTCTTCCGCATCGGCCATCTCGGCTGGCTGAACGAGGTGATGGTCTGCGCCTCGCTGTCGGCGGCCGAAATGGCGCTGCTCGACTGCGGCGTCCGGCTGGCGCCGGGCTCCGGCGTGGCGGCGGCGATCGAGCACTTTAGGCGCACCGCCGACGTGCCCGTTGCCAAGGCGGCGTGAGGAGCGGACCATGAGCCACACCATCAACCACCTGAAGAAACTGAGGCTTCAGCGCAGCGAGCTCGCCGTTCCGGGTTCCAGCCCGGAGATGATCGACAAGGCGGCGAACAGCGCCGCCGACTTCGTCTTCCTCGACATCGAGGACGCGGTCGCGCCGCCGGACAAGGAGCGCGCACGCAAGAACATCATCCAGGCGCTGAACGACATCGACTGGCGTGCCAAGGGCAAGACCGTCTCGGTGCGCATCAACGGGCTGGACACGCACTACATGTACCGCGACGTCGTCGACGTCATGGAACAGGCCGGCGACCGGCTGGACACGATCCTGGTGCCGAAGGTCGGCGTGCCGGCCGACCTCTATATGGTCGAGGCTATGGTCAACCAGATCGAGATGGCCAAAGGTTTCAAGACCCGTGTCGGCCTGGAAGCGCTGATCGAGACGGCGCTCGGCATGGCCAATGTCGAGGCGATCGCCGCCACGCCCGGCCGGCTGGAAGCCATGCATTTCGGCGTCGCCGACTATGCCGCCAGCAACAAGGCGCGCACCGTCAACATCGGCGGGCTCAACCCCGACTATCCGGGCGACCAGTGGCATTTTGCCTTGTCGCGCATGACGGTCGCCTGCCGTGCCTATGGCCTGCGCGCCATCGACGGGCCGTTCGGCGATTTCTCCGACCCGGAAGGCTACAAGGCGGCCGCAAGGCGTGCCGCCGCGCTCGGCATCGAAGGCAAATGGGCGATCCATCCCTCGCAGATCGCTTTGGCCAACGACGTATTCTCGCCGCCGGAGAAAGAAGTCACCCGCGCCCGGCGCATCCTGGAGG
>FTCZ01007420.1_pt1 | contig 10371 bp, 11 predicted proteins | sample 1658871 | NCBI WGS metagenome assembly FTCZ01 (sample SAMEA3914864, study PRJEB12502) | metagenome | biome: forest; material: soil | place: USA | collected 2012-03-12 | depth 0.3 m
ATCCAGTCATAAAGCCCGATCCGCCTGGCGATCCGCCACCCGCCGCCCCGATCCTCGAACCGATCGACATAGCGGCCGCCGACGATCGAGATGTAGCGCTCGCCCGGCCGATCGTAGAACAGCCCGTTGGTGTTGAGGCCGGCGGGATAGTCTGCGGGCACGACATGATAGCCGTTGAGATAGGTCTCGACATGGGCGACCGGCCCGTCGATCTCGATCAGGATGTTGGCGATCATGTGGTGCGTCGGCCCCAGCGGATCGACGATCGAGCGCGCGGCGCGCACGAAGTCCCGCCAGTCGCCGCCAATGTCTCCAAAGCCGAAGCGGGCATCCTCGTGGAAGACGTGATCGAGCAGATCCCAGCGCCGGCGATCGAGCGCATGGGTGTAGAGGTGGAGGATCCGCTGGATGTCGGATTCCGCCAGCAGCCGCGTGATGCCTTCAGCCACGGGCGTCCGCCTCGACATATTCCGCGACCCGGCGGTGGAAGTTCTGCACGGCCACTTCGTTGCTGCCGTAGAGCACCCGGAAACCCTCCGGCGCATGGCGGAGGTTCGACTGGCCATCCTTCGAGACGCTGTAGTCCTCGGTGGTCACCACCTGCTCGATATAGTCGTGGAGGTCGATCCACGGCTGGTCGCTTGCCTCCTCGCGCGCATGGTGCGGGCGGTAGGTGGCGGTGAGCGTGAAGGCCTTGTCGGGCGTCTCGCCGGGGAAGAGCCGGTAGATCGAATAGGCATGGCCCTCGGGCATCTCCCAGATGTTGAGGATGACGTTCGGGAAGAGGAAATGGACCGCGTTGAAGGGCTCGTCCGGCCACTCGCTCTCGGGTTTGTCCGCATAGGCGCCGACATGGCGATAGGGGTAGGCGATGCGATGGTGCGGCGAGAAATCGTCGTAGCACATCAGGTCGGTATAATGGGTGCTGCCGATCGAGGTCGGGTGCAGGACGTTGAAATGATACGCTTCGCCATAGGTATCGAGCGCGTATTTCCAGTTCGCCTCGACATCCAGCCGCGTCGCCTTGATCGGCTTCACGCGACCGAATTCGAGCTGCGCGAGCTCGGGCGCGAAATCGCCCAGGAAGCCTTCGATGTCGATAGGCCCCTCCCCCGCACGCGCCTCGACGAAGATCATGCCGTGCCATTCGACCACCGGAACCCGGATCAAGCCGCGCTCCGCCCTGGCGATGCCCTCGAAGCCCTTGGCCCCCGGCATACCGATCAGCGCGCCCTCCAGATCGAAGGTCCAGCCGTGGAAGCGGCAGGTCATCCGCGTGCTGCGCGAGCATTCGGTCACAACCTTCGCCGCGCGGTGGGTGCACATGTTGAGGAAGGCGTTGACGCTGCCGTCCTTGGCGCGGACGATCAGGATCGAGGGGCCGGCCGCGTCGAACAGCATCTTGTCGCCGGGCTCGGGAATGTCGGCGCTCAGGCCCGCCAGCAGGGGGAGCGCACGGAAAATGGCGCGCTTCTCGGCCTCCGCCCGGCCCGGATCGACATAGACGGCGGGATCGTTGGTCATCGGACCGGCCGAGCGATCGGTATCGCGCGCCTGGATCAGCGCGATCGAGCGGCGCTGGTGGTCCCGCGCGACTGCCCGGCGGCGCGCGGCGGCGCTCTCGGCTTGCTCGACGACCGGCTCACTCAGGTCCAGCATCGCATCCTCCTGCCGCCAGATATTTGTCGAGCGTCTGGTGGAACTGCCGAATGCGGATTTCCTGATAATTGGCCAGTTCCACCCGTCCGTTCTTTGACGCCTTGAGGCCGTCCTGCACGTAGGGCAGGTTCTCCATGTCCTGATCGAACACCGGGCCGAGCGCACCGAGCCCCTTCTCCGATGCCCAGGGCCTGTCCTCGGGAATGACCGTCATCGGAACCGAGCGCGGCCTCGGCTGACCCGGCGGCACGCGCATCAGGATGCGGACCTCCATCAGCGTGCGGTCCTGATCGGGCCACGGCCGCCAGCGATAGACGATGTTCGGCATGAAGCCGCCCCATGGCGCGAAATTGGGGAAGACGTTGTACACCAGCCCGTCGCACATCTCGGCATCGGTCGCGTCGGTCAGGTCGCGGCCATATTGCGCGGTGGCGGCGGCGCGCAGGCTGTCGCCCAGAGCCCGGCGCGCGCTGATCCCCTCGCCCACGCGGACATTGAAGCTGTCTGTCGCCGGATCATAATTGTCGGCCGAGCGCCCGCTGAACTTCACGAACTCGTCGACGATCCACTGCTGGCTCTTGCCCTCGGGATCGACATGCGGGGACATCACGCCGAACGGCACGAGGTTGGCGTTCACATGGTCGCCCCAGTTGTTGTAGGCCGCGTTCGCGTCGCCGGTGAAGGGCAGCAGCTGGGGATGGGTGACGAGGCTGTGCCACGCCTCCATGAACGCCTCCATCACCACCTTCCAGTTGGCGGGGACGATCTTGGCGACCCAGAGCGCGGTGACGCATTCCTCATGCTTCCACCGCTCGAAATGGGCGGGGAGCGGGGCCAGATAGTCGAGCAGGCCCGGCCCCCCGGCATTCTCGCGCAGGAAGACATAGCCGCCCCACCGCCCGACCTCCGCCTCGGGCAGCGCCATCTCCGCCTCGGCGAGATGCTTGAAATCCCACTGGCACGGAATCCGCGCGAGCGCCCCGTCGATCCGCCATGTGAAGCCATGGAACGGACATTGCAGCTCCACCGCCGACCCGCTTTCGAGACGCAGCTTGCGGCCGCGATGCAGGCAGACATTGTGGAAGGCGCGGACCTCCCCGTCCTCCTGCCGGATCAGCAGATAGGAGCGGCCGCCATTCTCGTAGACGACGAAATCGCCGGGATCCGGAAACTCCTCCTCCCGCGCCGCGAACTGCCACACATTGGGCCAGAGTTCTGCGATCTCACGGGCGAAGAAATCGGGCGAGGTATAGCGATCGGCCGCGATCGGCCCGGACCCGCTGTAGCGATAGCCGTCGGCCGCGAGGAAGTCCGGCATCGGGCGAGAGTCCTCGGCCACCAGATCGGCCCAGGAAACGCCGGGGCAGCGATCCTCTCCCCACTCCGCGTCGAGGCTGCGCTCTTCCATGGCCCTCCCCAGACGGCTTGCTCGGAAGCCTGGGGACCATAAATAACGAGCCATTCATTTATGGGACATCCTAGCAGAAGCGCTAGGCCACATGCTCCGGCGGGACGGGCCGGAACGAAAGCTGGGTCAGCATCCGCAGACTGGTCACGGTCCGCACGAAGCTTTCGACCGTAGGGTCGCTCAGGCTGCGCACCGAGGGCGCGAACACGTAGATGCACGCGAGCAGCGGCCCGGTCGCGGCGACGTCGATGTCCGCGGGCAATTCGCCGCGTGCGATCCCGCGCTTCACCAGCAGCGTGAACAGCTCGCCGATCCGCGCCTCGGCCTCGCCGATCTCGCGGAAACGCTCGTGATCGCGCGAATATTCCAGCGCGGCAGTGGAACTCAGCCGCTGGAGGACGGCATCTTCGCGGTAGAGTTCGAGGTTGACGTCCAATATCCCGCTGAGCGCGTCGGCCAGCGAGGCGGTCCGGTCCATCACCTCCTGATAGGCGGCGCGGATTTCCTCATAGAGCGAGCAGACGATCTCGCTGAACAGCGCGTCCTTGGAGCCGAAATAATTGTAGACCGCAGGCCCGGTAAGCCCCGCCGCCCCGGCGATGTCGCCCATGCTGACATTGCCGAACCCGTGCAGCGAAAACAGCGATGCACCGATCTCGCAGAGCCGCCGGCGCGTCTCGGCGCCGGAGCGCCCCGATGGCCGGCCGAGCGTGCGTGCCGAGATGCCTTTGGCCCGTCCCATGTCCGCCACCTATCACGGAGCCCGGCCCAAAGCACAGACCGCTTCCTGTCCGAGAAGATCCGACGGCCCGCATCCGCCTCCCGCGCACTGGCGGCGTTCGCGCATTGCCCTTATGCCGAGGGCGTGAAGGATATTTTCGCGCTTCGGCTCTACACCCGCGTCGCGCGCCTTGGCAGCTTCTCGGCTGCGGCGCGCGAGTGCGGCCTTTCCCAGTCGCAGGCATCGCGTATCGTCGCCGATCTCGAGGCCAGCCTGGGCGCGCGCCTCCTGTCGCGCACGACGCGCGCCGTCATGCCGACCGAGGCCGGCGCCGAATTCCTCGCCCGGCTCGAACCCATATTGGCGGCTCTCGACGATGCCGAACACAGCGTCCGCGAGGGGGGCGAACTGCGCGGTCTGGTGCGGTTGAGCATGACCGCGAGCGTCGGCATCCGCGAAGTGATCCCGCGGCTGTCCGACTTCGCCGCCAGGCATCCCCGCCTGAACATCGAGATCCAGATGGGGGATCGCCGGCAGGACTTGGTGCGCGATGCGGTCGATGTCGCGATCCGCGTCGGACGCCTTCCCGATTCCTCCGCCACCGCCAGGCTCATCACGACCGGGCCGCGCGTCGCCATTGCCTCGCCGGGCTATCTCGCGGCGGCCGGGATGCCGGCCTCGCCTGCGGACCTCACCGGGCATCGTATCGTCGGCGGGCCGGCCTCCGTCGCGCCCGCCGCCTGGGTTTTCGAACGCGACGGCGAGACCGTGCGCCCCGATCTCGAGGCAAGCTTCATGACCAACGAGAATGAAGGCGCGGTCGCCGCTGCCGTGGCGGGCCTCGGCATCACGTCGACCACGTTCCTGTCGTGTCGCCGCGAGATCGAGGAAGGCCGGCTTGTCCGCCTGCTCCCCGACTGGGCGATGGAGCAGATCCAGGTTCACGCCTACTTCCCGATGGGACGCGCGACACGGGCCTCCGCACGCGCAGTGGTCGACTATCTCATCACCGAAATGCGGCGTGCCGCCCGCGATTGATGCCGATCAGGAAACGGTTCGGAGGGCCATCGCGACAACCCGTCGACGGACCGGAGCAAGAGTCGAAAAGCCGGCCTGTCTCGAAAGCGCCCACACTTGCTCCGCATAGCGCTCCGCCAGCACCCGATGCGCTTCGCGGGCGCAGCTGTCCAAAGCGCGGTCGGCGGCAAGGCGCTCCTCCTGCTCGCGCCTCCGGAAGAAGTCAAGTTCCGTCTCAAGCATCATGGATGTGCCGGACATGGGCAGTGGCTCCTCCTCCGACCCGTCCCGCTTGCACCAGAAACGAACGAATCCCCGGCAGGTTTCGGCGATCTGCCGGCCGGCGGCGCGCGTGACCGGAAGCTTGCTTTCGCGATGCGACGCGGGCAATCCGCCCACCATGCCCGCGAACATGGATCTGGAAACCGCCATCCTCGGTCCGCTGGTGGCCGGCCGTGATTGCGCGGGTTGCGCGGCCTGTTGCGACGTCCTCAAGATCGACGCGCCCGACCTCCAGAAGCCGGCCGACACGCCCTGCATCCATTGCTCGGGCCATGGCTGCGCCATTCATGCGATACGTCCCGGCATCTGCCGCGAATGGTTTTGCGGCTGGCGCCGGATCGCAACGATGCCCGACGCGGCCCGGCCCGATCTCTGCGGGTTGATGGTGTCTCTGGATTTCGTCCGGGAGCCGCGGAACTGTCTGGAGGGCATCGCGATCGTCGTCCGCTCGCTCACCGGAAGCGCCGCGTTCGGGAGCGCCATGGCCGCGGACATCATCGACCAGCTCTGCGACCAGCTCGTGCCGGTGTGGCTGACCGACGGCTCCCGGAAGGTGCTGATCCATCCCGAGAGCGATGTTGCCCATCTCGTGATCTCGGGGGAAGCACCGCCTGCTCATCTCCGGGACGAGGTCGCGGCCTGGCGTTCGCGCTACGGGATGTTCTGCCCGTAAGCCGGCAAGCCGCGTTCGAGCCACGCGGCGGCGGCCAACCCGCTTTCCCAGGCTCCATGAGCCGTCGAGAAATCCCTGGCGGAGCAAGCCTCGCCGGCGAAGCACAGCCGTTCGCCGACCGGCGCGCGCAGTCTCGCACGGGCATCGGCGCGGCCGGGTAGCGCGTGACTATAGGAGCCGCCGATGGTCGGCTCCCGCGCCCACCGCGTCACGCCGATCGGCGCCAGGCCCCGCGCGAAATCGGCGCCGAGCAGGTTGCGCAGTTCCTCGATCGCGAACGCCACCGCCGCGGCCTCGCCGGCGTCCTCCAGCGCTTGCGCATGAGCCCCTCCGAGGAACGTCTCGATCACCGGCCGTCCGAAAGGGCGGATATAATGGCTGCCGGTTGCGGCCCGGTCGAGCCGCCCCAGCAGATGCGATTCCGGCGGCACCGCCTCCGGGTCCGCGATCGTCAGAAATACCTTGTCGGCCAGTCCGAGCGGCAGGCCGGCTGCGGCGTGGAGATGGTCCTCGGCGGCCGGTCCGAAGCGGATGTCGCCGCGGGCCAGCACGGCGGTCGGCACCGTGACGATCGCGGCGCGGGCGGCGATCGGCCCACGATCGGTTTCCAGCGTCACGTGCCGATCCTGCGAGATCGACGTCACCCGCGTCTCCAGCGCGATCGGCAGGCCCGCGGCCAGTGAAGCGATGAACGCGCCATAGCCGCCCGGCAGGCGCCAGTTCCGTTCGCTGGCGGCATCGTCATAGGCGAGGAAGTCGGCGACCGAGAGCCGATCCAGCTCGGCTCCGTTCATGAAGCTGCTCAGTCCGTCCACGAACGGCCGCCAGCGGTCGCCGGCCGGAAGCGCGTCCGCCGCCCGGTCGCTTTCGGGCGGATCGCGCCGCAGTCGTTCGCCGAAGCGCTCATAGGCCGCCCAGGCCTCGTGCCGCTCCTCTGCCGGGATGCCGAGGTCGTCGAGCTGCTTGTGCCATGCGCTCGGGCCGCGATCGAGAAACGCCCCCCTCTCCTCGGCCAGCGCGGCCAGGGGGTTCCGCTCGGCCGAGTGCAGCCAGCCGCAGCCGAGATCGAGCGGCATGCCCGCGATGGTTTCGGTGTGCGCCCGCCCGCCCAAGCGGGGAAGAGCCTCCACCAGCAGCACCGAGCGACCGCGCGCCGTCAGCCACCGCCCCGCAGCGATGCCGGCAGCGCCCGCACCGACAATGGCGACATCCCGTTGATCGCTCATGCCGAGCGCACCCTTTCCCTCCGCGCCCGCCTCGCGCTTCCCTGAGGACGATTTCAGCGCGAACGGCCGCAAAGTCGAGGCGTGACTTTGCGCCGGCTCCCTCCTCTGTCCGTGGAGGATATTGATGGCCGGGAAATCGTTGCCCTTCCCGTCGAGCGAAACAGCGGGAAGAAGCGGCATGCCCAAGTTCATCACGATCGGCTATGGCGACGAGGCTGGTTACGAACGTACCCCGGCCGGCGTGCGGGATGCCGCCCACGCCCGCGACGACGAACTCCGACAGCGGGGAGCGCTGATCGGCATCGCCGGTCCGCCGGTCACGGTCCGCAATCCCGATGCCAGCGGCGTGCAGACCGAGCATGCGGCCTTCATGACTTCGGCGCTCCCCGTTGCCGGCTTCGCGGTGATCGAGGCCGCCGATCTCGACGAAGCCGTGCGGCTGGTCGCGGGCACCCCGTGCGCCGTCGCTCATGGGGTCGTCGAGGTCTGGCCGCTGCGGGAGCTCTAGAGCGGGCGCTTCGATCGAAAGTCTTAGCGACACGGCCCGCATGAACGACGAGATACCGATCGGGCGGAGTGTCGTTAGCTGAGGATTTACCGATTCCACAGTAGGACACGGCCTGAAAGGTTGGCTGTGGCCGATTCAACGCGCTTCTCTTTTTGGATCAAGCCACTCGCGGTGGGCCTTGCCTATTGGGCCGCAGCGACGCTGTCGCTGTGGCTCACCCAGAATGCCGACGGCATCGCATCGATGTGGCCGCCGAGCGGCATCCTGCTGGCAACGCTCATTCGCTGGCCGGGAGCGACGGCCCGCCGATGCATCCTCGCCGCGGCGATCGCGAGCGTGGCGGCCAATCTCGCCGCCGGGACGAGCCTGACCGAAACGCTGGGCTACACCTTCGCCAATATGACCGAAGCGATGGTCGCGGCCCTGATCTGGCGAGAACTCACCGGCGGCCGGGCCGACATTCGCGATTGGAACGACGTCCTGCGCTTATGCCTTGCCGTGATCGTCGCGGCGGTCATCAGTGCGATCATGGCCTGCCTGGCGCGCGACCAGCTGGACCTGCTCTTCGCCGCCTCCTGGCTCGGCACCGTCGTCCTCGGCATGTTGATCCTGACCCCGGTCCTGCTGGTCATCGGCTCGCCCCTGGCATGGCGCGGCGAGAGCGACGTGAAGGATCGCCTGCGGAAGACCATATCCACGCTCTGCCTGCTGAGCCTCGTGACCGCCGGGACATTCTGGCAGACGCATTATCCGCTGCTCTTCCTGCCCCTCGCGGCGCTGCTGGTCGTGACGTGGCGGCTGCGGCTGCTCGGCGCCTCGGCGGGCGTTCTCATCATCGCGGTCATCGGATCCATCCTGACCGCGATGTCCCGGGGGCCGATCGCGCTCATGCACGCCTCGCCGGTGACCGAATCCTTCGTGCTGCAAGTCTATCTGCTGACCCTCTTCGCGACGGCCCTCCCGCTTGCGGCCCTCCTCGCCTCGCACGAACGGCTCGCGATCGAAACCATTCAGACCGCCTCGGAACTCAAGCGCACCAACGAGATGCTCGCGGACGCCGAGGCGGTCGCGGGGCTCGGGCATTGGCGATATGACCGGCGCGCTGCCGACATGGACTGGTCGAGCGGCGCCGCGCGCATCCATGGCTGGCCGGACAAGCCCGGACGGCTGTCGGACCTGCTGTCCTTCTATCATCCCGACGATCGGCGGCGGATCCAGTCCACGCTGGGGAAGGCGTTCATGACCGGCGCCTCCTTCAAGCTGGAAGCGCGGACCGCCGGTTCCGATTGCACGGCACGCCATGTCGCGATCATCGGCCGGCCGATCTTCGGCGGGGATGGCGAGGTGACCGGGCTGTTCGGCACGGTCCAGGACATCTCCGAGCGGGTGGCGATCGAAAGCCAGCTTCAGGCCGCGAAGATGGCCGCCGAAATCGCCGCCGCCGAGGCGATCAAACTGGCGGACCTCGACGTGCTGACCGGCGTCGCGAGCCGGAGAAGGATCCTCGCCGATCTGGACGATGCGGCCGAGGCCGCGAGCATGGATGCGCGCGGGTTGTCGGTCATCCTGTTCGACATCGATCACTTCAAGCGGGTCAACGATCGGTATGGCCATGCCACGGGCGACACGGTCCTGACCGTCGTCGCCCAGTCGGTCGCCGCCGGGTTGCGGCCCGGCGATCGTATCGGTCGCCTGGGCGGCGAGGAATTCCTCGTCATATCCACGGCCGCGCATCCGGACGATGCCGTCGGCCATGCCGACCGGCTGCGCGAGATCATCGCCGAGGCCTCGCACAGATGCGCCCATTTCCCGGCCGTCACGGCGAGCTTCGGTGTCGCCACCTACGACGACGGTGCGTCCAGCGTCTCGCTCCTGCGGGCCGCCGACGAAGCGCTGTATGCGGCAAAAGCGGCAGGCCGCGACAGGGTTCGCCTCGCGGCCTGAGGCAGCCGGACAGGGCGATGCCGTGGGATCGGGGGTCTTTGGAGGTACGCCCCGCCTCTTCCGCCTGACGGTGCCCATCGCATTGGAGGATGCGGGCCCATGGCCCTTGCGTCCGTCGCGGCCGACCACCATTTTTTTGCGTCACGACCTGATGATTCGGGAGCACGCATGAATCCCGTCGAGAAGAGCCAGACTCCATCCAGCGTCGACAGGCTGCCGAGCCAGCCCCGTGCGACGATCATTTCGGACGAACTGGCCAAGCTCATGGAATTGATGGCCGACGCCTGTCCGAAGGACGCGCAGATCAGCTTCGTCTTCGACGGCAGGCTTCATGCGATGATCGACGTCAGGACCATGGAAGAGGTCGTCGCCGTCGAGATGATCGTCCCGCAACTGGCGGCCGGGCTGTTTCACTCGCTCCAGCGCGCCAAGGCTCCCCGACACGGCTTCGGCCACCGCATCACCGCCCTGGTTGCCCGCTAGCGACGGCTGAGACGGCCCGCCTGTAGCGGGCGGTAGACGACACACCCTGCGCGGGCTGTCTTGGCTCAGGCTCGTGACGGGATGTCGGCCCGACAGGGGCAAGCAATTCCCCTAATAGGAGGCTGCATCGCGATCTCGACGGGCTCCTGCGCCGTCGCGAAGCCAGCCCGCGCGGACTGCGCTCCCAGCCCCTGTCACAAAGGACGCCGACCTTTCGCCGATGCCTCCGCGGAAATTGTATGCGTCTCATAGCCAATCTGCATTGCAAATGTATGGGTGTATGGATAATAGCCATACACGTTAAATGGCTTCGACCCCGTCGAATCAACGCGGACGCCCAGCACGGACGCCGTGAAGCGGGTCGAGTGCATCCAAAGGATAGCCGTGGTGACAATGCAGGTCATGGCCGGGGCTCGTCGGACGAGCGCGGCGTTCCGAGGCTCTTATGGG
>FTCZ01001368.1_pt1 | contig 10354 bp, 7 predicted proteins | sample 1658871 | NCBI WGS metagenome assembly FTCZ01 (sample SAMEA3914864, study PRJEB12502) | metagenome | biome: forest; material: soil | place: USA | collected 2012-03-12 | depth 0.3 m
CGGCCGATCTGCGGCGTGCTGTTGATGCCGGACGCCGTGCATGCCTGTGTGGCGAGCCTCGACGGCAACATCGAGGCCGAGCGCAAGATGACGCTGCCGGACGGCAACGGGCCGGTCGGGCCGATCATCGAGACCATCGCCGAATGCGTCGGCAGCACGCTGGCCCAGGCGCGGCGCACGCCCTTCGGCATCGGCGTCGGCGTCGGCGGCATGGTCGATACCGATCGCGGCGCCATCGTCACCGTCAATCTCGCGCCCTCGCTGGATCGCTATCCGCTGGCCGACGATCTCGGCCGCCGCTTCGGCCTGCCGGTCAAGCTCGATCACCATCCGCGCGCGCTCTTGGTCGGCGACCGCTGGTTCGGCGCCGGGCGCGGCGTAAAACAGTTCGCGGTCGTCTATACCGGCGAGGTGCTCGGCGGCGCGTTCTATTTCGACGGCCATCTCTATCGCGGCACCGCCGGCGCCGGCGGCGAGCTCGGCCACACCTTCGTGCAGCTCGACGGCGAGCTCTGCCGCTGCGGCCGGCGCGGCTGCTGGGACACCATCGCCACGCTGAGCTGGCTGCGGCGCGAGGCTGCGAGCGCAGGCCTGCCCGAACCCGAACTGATCGATTCCGGCCGTCTGGTCGACATGGCGGCGAGGCGCGTGCCGGAAGCGGAAAAACTGCTCGACCGCTATGCCCGCAATGTCGCCGTCGGCATCGCCAATCTGCAGCAGACGGTGGCGCCCAACATCTTCATCCTGCATGGCGACGTCGTGCTCGGCGGCGACCGGCTGCTTGAAGCGATCGCCGGCCACGTTCGCGCCATGGTGCCGCCGCGCCCAGGCAGCGCGATCGAATTCATCGCTGGCGATGCGGGTGATGGCGCGGCGTTGCTCGGCGCCGCGGGACTGGTGATTTCGGAATTGCTGCAGTTGCCGATTTAGGGATGCGTCGGCCTTTGGAGATTGGTTGAAGCCTTCGTCATCCACGGGCGGAGCAAGGAGCGAAGCGACGCGCGCGGACCCGAGGATCCATTCCGTGACTTCGAGGCGCTGCGACGGTGCAGAATTTCGCTCCGTTGCACTCCTCACGCGAGGTAACGGCATGGATTCTATGGTCTGCGCGCGTCGCTTCGCTCCTTGCTCCGCCATAGAATGACGAACGTGAGGAGATTGCTCCGCATCACTTGGCCAACCCCCGATAGGTCCCGAACCACGGCTGCATGCGCTCAAACCTGGCCGCCATCGCAAGCACGCTGGCGTCGGCATGTCGCCGGCCGATGAATTGCAGCCCGACCGGCAACCCTTGCGCGGTGAAGCCGGCCGGAACCGAGATTGCCGGGTGGCCGGTGTAGTTGATCGGATAGGTCATGCACCAACCGATCAGCGGATCGACCGTCTCGCCATTGATCGAGGTCGGGCCGATCGTGTTGCCGTCGGTCGCGTTCTTCACCGGCGGAATGGCGAGCGTGGGTGCTGCAATCAAATCGTGCGTGGCGAACACATCCTCCAGCCCGTCGAGCACGCCGGTGCGCAGCATGTCGTCGAGCGCGTGGTCGACGGCGGAAATCTTGTAGGCGTCCTTGAGCATGGTGAGGAACTGCGGCGTCAGCACACCGGCGTGCTCGCCCATCAGATCGATGCCGTCCTTTTTCCAGTGCACGGCGATCGCCGCGTAGTGGATCGCGATAGTGCGCACCCACAGCGCCGCCAGCTCCTTGTGGTCGGCCTTGAAGTCGAGCTCGATCTCGTCGACCTCGACGCCTTGCCTGCGCATCGTCTCGACCGCCTCGGCGATCACGCCGCTGACCTGCGGGTCGACCGGAAAGTTGCCGAGGCGCGGGCTGTAAGCGACGCGCAACTTGCGCGGCGGCGCTTCGACGGCGCCGACATAGTCGGTGCCGTCGTCGGGCAGGCTGAGCGGGTCGCGCCCATGCGGCCCGGCCATCACTTTTGCCATCAGCGCGGCATCGGCCACGGTGCGCGTCAGCGGGCCGATATGCACCAGCGGATGGCTCCACAGAAAACCGTCGGGCCGCGTCACCGAAGGGACGCGGCCGAACGAAGGCTTGAAGCCGACGCAGCCGCTGAAGGAGGCCGGTATGCGCACCGAGCCGCCGCCATCGGTGCCTTGCGCCAGCGCCGCCATGCCGTCGGCCACGGCCGCGGCACTGCCGCCCGACGAGCCGCCGGAATTGTAGCCGATCGCAAAGGGCGTCGAGGTCGGCCCGAAGCGCAGATTGTCGGTGATGCCCTTGTGGCCGAACTCCGGCGTGTTGGTCTTGCCGAGCACGATCGCACCGGCGTCGAGCAGCCGTTCCACTGCAACTGCGCTTTTTTCCGGCACGCGGTTCTTCACAGCCAGCGAGGCCATCGAGGTCGGCACGCCGGCGACGTCGTCGAGGTCCTTGATACCGACCGGAACGCCATGCAAGGGCCCGAGCGGAATGCCGGCCATCACCGCCTTCTCGGCGACGCGCGCGGCGTCCATCGCCTGGTCGCCGAGCACCAGCGTGTAGGCGTTGACGATCGGGTTGCGCGCCTCGATGCGGCGCAGATAAGCCTCGGTGACCTCGACCGGCGAGATGTCGCGGCGCCGGATGCGCGCGGCCAGTTCCGTGGCCGGCAGGAAGCAGAGTTCGTTGTCCGCAGAAGTCATGAAGCCATGTCCGTCTATTTGATGAGCTATTTGATGAAAACCGGATTTGCCGCGCCGCCCGTGCCCTTGCTGACCTTGATGGGCGCGGCGCAGTAGAAGCCTTCGTAGCGGCGGTCGGCGGCGCAGTCGGCGGCAAGCCTGTCGAGCGAGGCCATCTCGGTGAAGACGATGCCGAGATTGCGCATCAGCGCTGCGTGCAGCACCAGCATCAGGCCGGTGCCGGGCTCGTAGGTCGTCTCGTTGGCCAGCGTGTCGGTGACCAGGCACGGGATCTGCATCTCGTCGAACCAGCGCACCAGATCGAGGCTGAAGGTCAGCCCCGGTTCCCAGTAATCCACGCCGACACGCTGCAGGCCGGCGGCCAGCGCGCCGACCCAGCCGGTGCGGATGAGGAGGATGCTGCGCGGATGGATTTCGACGCCTTGCGCGCGCGCGCAGTCGATCAGGTCATGATGCGAAAACGTCTCGGCACGGTCGAGCACCGCCTTGCCGCGGAAGCGGGCGATGTCGAGGAGCACGCCGCGCCCGACAATGCCGCGCTCGGCGAGCGGCATGATGCCGGCTTTTGTCATGCCGCCATTGGTGCTCGAGGCCGGAAAGCCGTTCCACAGCGTGTCGTCGAACCACATATGGCCGAGCGCGTCGCAATGCGTGCCGGCCTGGGCGAAGCCGGTGACATAGTCGTCGGCGAATTCCAGCCCACCGGGCAGAGGATGCCAGTGGCCGTTGTCGAAGCCGGCCTTGTCGGCGACCATGAAGTGCTTCGCCGGCCAGCGTCCGGGAAACACCGCGTCGCCCTCATGCGTGGCGATGGGCACGCCGAGCGTGAAGGTGCGGCCCTGGCGAACCGTCGCCAGCCCGTACATCACCTCCTCGGCGGTGAGGTAGTTGAGCGCGCCGATCTCGTCATCGGCGCCCCAGCGGCCCCAGCGGTTCGGCGCGCCGGCCAGCAGCCGCTTCAGCGTCATGGCATCGGTCGCGCTCATACCACGGCCACCGCTGCCTGCCTGGCGCCGGTGATGTAGGCGACGATCTCTTCCATGTTGGTCGCGGCGCTTGAAAGGTCGGCCGCCTTGCGGCCCCGGCGCATCACCACGACGCGATTGCAGACCTGCCACAGGTGGTCGAGATTGTGGGTGACCATGACGATGGTCAGTCCCTTGGCGGCGAGGCGCCGGATGAGATCCAGAACCTCGCGGGATTCGCGCACGCCGAGTGCCGCGGTCGGCTCGTCGAGCAACAGCAGCTTATGGCCCCAGAAGGCGCCGCGCGCGATCGCCACCAGCTGGCGCTGGCCGCCGGACATGCGGTCGACCGGCTTGCTGCGGATGCCGGGGATGTCGATGTTCAGCGCCTCAAGGCCGCGTAGCGCCGTGTCACCCATCGCGCCGCGCCGCATCCAGCGCAACAGCGCCGGACCGCGGCCGAGCGCGATCTCGCGGCCGAGGAAGAAGTTCTCCGCCGCGGTGAAAGCGCCGATCAGCGACAGGTCTTGGTAGACCGTCTCGATGCCGAGGCGCTGCGCCTCGGCCGGCGGTGACAGTTTTCGCGGCTGGCCTTCCAGCACGATCTCGCCGGAGGTCGGATCATGCGCGCCGGCGAGGATCTTGATCAGCGTCGACTTGCCGGCGCCATTGTCGCCGACCAGGCCGATGATGTCGCCCTTGCCGATCTCCAGCGACACATTGTCGAGCGCCTGGATGCCGCCGAAGCTACGGCAGATGCGGCGAAGCGAAAGCAGCGTTTCGTTGCCCATGGTCAGCTCCGTCCGAAGCGGCGGCCGATGCCGCCCAGCGCCACCGCCACGACGAGCAGCGAGCCGGCGAACAGGAACTGCGTGAAGATCGGCGCGCCGATCATGGCCAGCCCGTTGTTGCCGACGGCGACGGTGAGCACGCCGATCAGCGTGCCGACGATGTGGAACTGACCCTCCCTGAGCGCCGCCGAGCCGAGGAAGGCCGCGGAAAACGAGGTGAGCATGAAGCCGTCACCCGCCGTCACCTGGCCGGAGCCGAGATTGGAGGCCATCAGCACGCCACCGATGGCAGCGCATGTGCTGGCGATGGCGAAGGCGACGATGCGGCTGCGGTCGACGGCAACACCGGCGCGGCGCGCCGATTCCGGGCTGACCCCGATCGCTTTGATGTGCTGGCCCTGCACCGTGCGGTTGAGGATCACCCACAAGACGATCAGCACCGCCGCCATGATGATGACGAGATGCGGCACGCCGGCGATGCGGCCGATGGCGATGTTGGTGAATTCGCGGCTTTGGGTGAGCTGCAGCGGGATGCCGCCGGAATAGGCATAGTTCAGCCCGACGATGACGGTCCCGGTGCCGAGCGTGGCGATGAAGGCATTCACGCCGATCTTGGAGACGACGATGCCGTTGACGATGCCGATCAGCGTGCCGAGGCCGACGACGAGCACGATGGCGAGTGGGATCGACAGCCCGCTGAAGCTGAGCAGCCCGACCACCAGCAGGCCACAAAAGCTCGCGACATAGCCGATGCTCAAGTCGAAATCGCCGGCCACCAGCGGCACCGTCAGCCCCGCGGCGACGATGGTGCCGATCGCCATGTCATTGATGATGTTGCGGAAATTGCCGACTGTCGCGAAGGTGCCCGGCTGCAGGATCGAGAAGATCACCAGCATGATGGCGAGCACGATGATGGTGCCGTAGGTGCCGATGAACCGCATCAGCCGCGCCCGCCGGTCGCGCGCGTCGGGAGGGAGATCCCCGGCTTGCGTGACCGGCAAGGCGCGCTCCGCCGGCGCGGAGGTTTCGGGTAGGGAATGGTCGGCTTGCATGACGGCTCTGTTCATGATGGGACATTCATCCGGCCGGGCGTGCCCGGTCCGGATGCTAGGATCCGCAACCTTACTGCGGATTGTCCTTCATGAACTGGTCGACATTGTCCTTGGTGACCAGCGTATAGCCCGGCACGAAGGATTTCGGCTGCCACTTGTCGCCGGCGGCAAGAATGTCGGGGATTTGGTCGACCAGCATCTTGCCGGCCGAGGTGAGATCCACGCCGAGCGTCGCCGTCATCGTGCCGTCCTTGACCGCCTGCACAGCGGGCGCCGTGGCGTTGAAGGAATAGACCTTCACGTCGCTGCGGCCGTTCTGCTTCAGCGCCGCGATGGCACCCATGGCGTTGTCGTCATAGCAGTTGAAGATCGCGAACGGACCCTTGGCGTTGGCGTTGGCGGCGAGCCAGGCGCTGGTCGCGGCCTGCGAGGATTCGGCAGCGCCCGGAATGGTGATCTCATGCGAGGTGGCGCTGAGGCCCGGATTGGCCTTGACAGCCGCGTCGAAGGCATCGGCCCGCTCGCGGCAGGGAATGCCGGGATGATAGGTGAGGTCGAGCACGGTGCCGGCATTGCCGATGTCCTTCAGCATCAGCTCGATCAGGGGCGGTGCGGCACCTGTGCTTGCCGAAAGCGCGATGCCGTCGGCCATGCCGCCGCCGGCCGAGAGCACCGGGATCTTCGCGTCCGCCGCCGCCTGCAGGCCGGCGGCCAGCCCGGTGGAATCGAACACCGTGACGATGATGGCGTTGACCTGCTTGGTCGCCAGTTGCTTGATCGAGGTGATCGCCTGCGAGGGATCGCCATTGGCGTTGAGCGTCTCCACCGACCAGCCTTTCGCCTGCGCCTCCTTGGTCATGGTGTCGACCATCTGGTTGGTGTCGACGTCGGAGGTCGAAAAGGTGACGATGCCGATCTTGAGCTTGTCGTCGGCATGCGCAGCCGACGCGAAAGACGCCGCGACCAGCGTCGCGGCCGAGAAAATCTGAAAACGGTTCACGTTCCTAATCCCCTGTTTGACCGAGTGTTCCGGCCCGCCTCCCGACCGCGCCGCCTTGGTTTCCACCAGGCTCGGCGCAGCCGCCACAGTTTGATCTGTATGTTCGTGCGAGCCACGTACTAACTATAGGCACAAGGAGCGAAAGGGCGCAACGGGGAATTTGGAAACAGAGGAAGGGAAAGCGTGGGGCACAAAAAAGCCGGGCGCGAGGCCCGGCTTTCCGTGTCGTGGCTTGCGACGACTTAGAACTTCATACCGACGCCGAAGGTGACGCGGTTGTCCGAGGACTTGACCTTGCCTGTGTCGCCGAAGTTCTTGCTGCCGAAGTCGGTGTAACGATATTCGACACGGCCGAACACATTGTCCGTGATCTTGATGTCGGTGCCTGCGCCGGCGGTCCAGCCGAGCATGGCCTTGCTGTCGCTTACGCCGGTGAGGCTGTCGTCGATCTTCTGGTTCTTGGCCGCGAGACCGCCCGTGCCGTAGAGCAGGATTTCCGGGGTCACGGCGTAGCCGAGGCGAGCGCGCAACGAGCCTTCGATGCCGGTCTTGCCGTGGAGGCCATCATCCGAGCCCTTGGTGCCGTTGTAGCCGAGGTCGGCTTCAGCACCGTAGACGAAGTTCTCCTGCTGCCAGTTGTAGCCGCCGAAAACGCCGCCGATGAAGCCCTTGGTCTTGGCGTCAGCGCCCGGGGCCTTCACATGGCCGCCGAAGCCGTAACCGAGGTTGATACCGGCATAGGGGCCGGCCCAGGAAGCGACGGGAAGCTCGGCAGCCGGGGCGGGCGCCGGCGGCTCTTCCGAAACGACGTCCGCGGCAAACGCGGTGCCGGCGAAGGCGAAAAGCCCGAGCGCAGCGGCAAGCGGCGCGAATTTAAGATTGGTCTTCATTGTTATACTCCTTAAGCCACTAAGACACTTAGGCTTGGTTGTTCATGAATGCCCCGGCCCGTCCGGGGGGATAAACGGGCCTGGCGCTCTACGGTTCCAAATGTCGTGCTGAAATGCGGCTGAAGCGAACCTGAACTTGGGTCATTCCCCGGCACGAATGAGGCCGAAAATTGACGTTGCATCTTCGCAACAGCGAATGTCAGCAGGCTAATGATGTTGCGCTGCACACCGCTTGGTTCAAGGGGTGCCGCGACATATATTGAAATATGCAACGCGCCGATTCCGGCCGGCCGGTGTTGCCTCCGGGCCGCTTCGCCACATTCCTGCCCCAGGTGGAAATGGCATTTAACGCTTGGCCTGTCATATTGTGCCGGCTTCGCGGAATCGTGAAGCCGATTGAGGATTGACAGATGAATGAAGCCACGGCCGTCGCGCTGGTGACGGGTGGAGCAAGAAGGATCGGCAGGGCGATCGTCGAGGATCTGGCCGCGCATGGCTTTGCCGTCGCCATCCACGCCAACCGCTCCGGTGAGGACGCCGACGCCCTGGCAGCCCGCATCGAGGGCGAGGGCGGCCGTGCCGCCGTCGTCGCCGCCGATCTCACCGACATGAACGCGGTCGACGATCTCGTCGGCCGCGCCGAGGCGGCGCTCGGGCCGGTCACGCTGCTGGTCAACAATGCCTCTTTGTTCGTCGACGACCGGGTGGAGGATTTCGACTGGCCGGCCTGGGACCGCCACTTCGCCATCCATGTCAAGACTCCGGCGCTGCTGGCGCGGAACTTCGCGGCTGCCTTGCCGCAAGGCGAGGAGGGGCTGATCGTCAACATCGTCGACCAGCGCGTCTGGCGCCCGACGCCGCGTTATTTCTCCTACGCGCTGTCGAAATCGGCGCTGTGGACGCAAACGCAAATGCTGGCGCAGGCGCTCGGCCCGCGCATCCGCGTCAACGCCATCGGTCCGGGCCCGACCTTGAAGAATGCGCACCAGGAAGACCGTGATTTCGACAGCCAGGTCGAAGGCCTGATCCTGAAGCGCGGCCCGCAATTGCCGGAATTCGGCGCCACAATCCGCTATCTCTGGCAGGCGCGTTCGGTCACCGGCCAGATGATCGCGCTCGACGGCGGCCAGCATCTTGCGTGGCAGACGCCGGATGTGACAGGCATGGTGGAATGAGTCCCGCAACCCAGAAAAACAGACGCACCGGCGCCGCCGACGACCTGCCCCCCGATCTCGACCCCGAGATCGACATCGAGGACGAGGCGGCGGAGGAGATCGTCGAGCCGGAAGCCGTGCCCACCGGACCCGATGTCGCTTTCACCGCAATCGACTGGACGCCGCATGCCGGCGATGCCGAAGGCATGATTGGCGCCGAGGTGATCCAGACGCTGGTCAAGCGGCTGCCTAATCAGCCCGGCGTCTACCGCATGATGAACGCCGCCGGCGACGTGCTCTATGTCGGCAAGGCGCGCAGCCTGAAGAAGCGCGTCACCAATTATGCTCAAGGGAGATTCCACACCGCCCGCATCGGCCGCATGGTGCGCGAAACCTCGACGATGGAGTTCGTCGTCACCCGCACCGAGATCGAGGCGCTGCTGCTCGAAGCCAACTTGATCAAGCGGCTGAGACCCCGCTTCAACGTGCTGATGCGGGACGACAAGTCGTTTCCTTACATTCTTTTGACCGGCGACCATGTTTCGCCCGGCATCTACAAGCATCGCGGCGCGCGCTCGCGAAAAGGGGACTATTTCGGGCCCTTCGCATCGGCCGGCGCGGTCGGCCGCACCATCAATTCGCTGCAGCGCGCCTTCCTGCTTAGAAGCTGCACCAATTCCTTCTACGAGAACCGCACCCGGCCCTGCCTGCTCTACCAGATCAAGCGCTGCGCGGGGCCGTGCACCGGCGAGATATCGCATGAGGGCTATGCCGAGCTGGTCTCGGAAGCCAAGGACTTCCTTTCCGGCCGCAGCCAGAAGGTGAAGACCGAGATTTCCGCCGCCATGCAGCAGGCCTCGGAAGAACTCGATTTCGAACGCGCCGCCATCTACCGCGACCGCCTTGCAGCACTCTCGCATGTGCAGGCGCATCAGGGCATCAACCCGCAGACGGTGGAGGAGGCGGACGTCTTCGCCATCCACCAGGAGGGCGGCCAGGTCTGCATCCAGGTGTTCTTCTTCCGCACCGGCCAGAACTGGGGCAACCGCGCCTATTTCCCCAAGGCCGATCCGGCGCTGGAGGGATCGGAAGTGCTGGGCTCGTTCCTGGCGCAGTTCTATGACGACAAATTGCCGGCGCGCACGCTGCTCCTGTCACAGACGGTGCAAGAGCAGGAACTGCTCGCGGAGGCGCTGTCGACCCGCGCCGGCCGCAGGATAGCGATCTCGGTGCCGCAGCGTGGCGAGAAGAAGGACCTGACCGACAACGCGCTGCAGAACGCGCGCGAGGCGCTTGGCCGCAGGCTGGCCGAGACCTCGACCCAGGCGCGGCTGCTCACCGGCTTTGCCGAGACCTTCGGCCTGGCAAAGCCGCCGGTGCGCATCGAGGTCTACGACAACTCCCACATCATGGGCACCAACGCGGTCGGCGCCATGGTCGTCGCCGGCCCGGAAGGTTTCGTGAAAAACCAGTACCGGAAGTTCAACATCCGCTCGACCGAGATCACCCCCGGCGACGATTTCGGCATGATGCGCGAGGTCATGCAGCGGCGGTTTTCAAGGCTGCTGCGCGAGCATGGCGATGAGCAGAAACCGTCCGCGCCGGAAGGCACGGAGGCGCCCGATGATGCCGATGAAGATCTGGTCGGCGGCAATGGCGGCTTCCCGGCCTGGCCGGACGTCATCCTGATCGATGGCGGCCAGGGCCAGATGACGGCGGTGCGCCAGATCCTCGCCGATCTCGGCGTCGAGGACAGGGTCACGGCAATAGGCATCGCCAAGGGCCCGGACCGTGACGCCGGCCGCGAGCGCTTCTTCGTCAAGGGCAGAGAGAGTTTCATGCTGCCGGTGCGCGACCC
>FTCZ01004255.1_pt1 | contig 10343 bp, 8 predicted proteins | sample 1658871 | NCBI WGS metagenome assembly FTCZ01 (sample SAMEA3914864, study PRJEB12502) | metagenome | biome: forest; material: soil | place: USA | collected 2012-03-12 | depth 0.3 m
GACATCAACCACTTCAAGAAGATCAACGACGAGTTCGGCCACGACATCGGCGACGCCGTGCTGCAGGAGCTCGGCCGGCGCCTGTCCGCGGCCGTGCGGGGCGACGACCTGGTGGCGCGCTTCGCGGGCGACGAGTTCCTGGTGCTGCTCGATTCCGTGGAACGTCGCGAGGACGCCGAGCGCGTCTGCGTCGAGCTCGAGGAACTGCTGCGGCGCCCGCTGGAGGTGCTCACCGGCAGCAGCTCGCTCGCGCCCTCGCTGGGCGGGTCGATCGGCGTGGCGATCTACCCCGAGGACGGCCAGGACGTCGAGACGCTGATCCGCCACGCCGACCAGAAGATGTACCTGCGCAAGCGCGGCGACTGACGGCGGCCGCGTCAGGCCGCGCGCGGCACCGCGGCCATCGTCCGGCGGATGCCTTCCGCGTACGGCGTCTTGGGGATCGGCCCGATCAGGCCCTGCAAGGCCCGGTCGTCCAGGATTACCGGCTCGGTCATCAGGTAGTTCATCTCGACGGCCTCGCGCATGAACTTGTCGAACAGGCCGAGCACGCGCAGCACGGTCTTGCCGGCCACGCGGCGCTTGAGCGGCCGGCCGCTGACGCGCTCCATCTCGCCCACGAGCGCGCGCTGCGTCGTCACGCCCGCGCCCGCCAGGTGCCAGACGCGTCCCCACGCGGCCGGCGTCGCCACCACCTTGGCCACCACCGGCCCCACGTCGGGCACGAACACGAACTCGTGCGGCGCGTCGAGCGGGCCCAGCATGTCGGCCGTGCCGCCGCGCACCGCCGCCACGGCCGCGCCGTGCAGGAGGCTGCGGTCGACGTCCGGGCCGTAGAAGTCGGGCAGCCGCAGCACCGCGCCATGGATGCGGCCCTCGGCATGCGCCTGCAGCAGCAGGTCTTCCTGCGCCTTGCGCATGCGGCCCTTGAAGGTCTGCGGCTCGCGCGGGTGGTCCTCGCGGATCGGCGCGTCGCCGCGCGCGCGGCCGTACGGGTACACGGTGCCGATCAGCAGCAGGTTGCGCACGCCCGCCGCGATGGCGCCATCCAGCGTCTTGCGCATCAGCTCGGGATGCAGCTCGAACTGCCAGTAGTTCACGCCCACGAGGTACACGATGGTGTCGACGCCGGCGGCCGCGGCACGCACCGAGTCCGGCGAGTCGGGGTTCCACGTGACGATCTCGGCGAGCGGATCGTGGCCGAAGGCCTTGTGCAGCGCGGCTCCGGAGCGGCCGACCACGCGGTAGGGCTGGCCCGCGGCCGAGAGGGCCTGGGCGATGGACTGGCCGATGGCGCCGGCGGCGCCGAACAGGGCGATCTTGCTGGACATGGAAGTCTCCTTTTTCAGAACGAGAGTTGGCGGACGATGGCGGCGACGCGGGCCTGCGCCTCCTGCAGATAGCCGTCGAACAGCGGCCGTACCGGCACCCGCAGCCAGGCCTCGAGCGCGACGACGGCCAGGCCCAGCAAGGCGACCGCGGCGGCGCGGACGGTGCAATCGGTGGTGACGGTGGTGGCGGTGTCGAACATGGCGGGCTTCCTGCGAGGGGCGGCGGTCGCCCGCTGCGATGGACGCAGTTTGGCCAAGCCGGCGGCATTTGAAAATTGCCTAGAATCGCATCATCGCTATTCATTAATGCATACCATGGCCGGCAACGAACCGAACTGGGAGTGGTACCGCAGCTTCGTCGGCGTGCTCGAACGCGGTTCGCTGTCCGGCGCGGCGCGCGAGCTGGGCCTGACGCAGCCCACCGTCGGACGCCACATCGACAGCCTCGAGAGCGCGCTGCAGCTCAAGCTGTTCACGCGTTCGTTCGACGGCTTCTCGCCCACCGACGCCGCGCTGGAACTGCGCCCCTACGCCGCCAGCCTGGCCGCCACCGCGGCCGCGCTGCGCCGCGTGGCGAGCAGCCAGGGCGACGGCGTGCGCGGCACCGTGCGGATCACGTCGAGCGAGATCATCAGCATCGAAGTGTTGCCACCCATGCTCGCGGCGCTGCGCCAGGAGCACCCCGGGCTCGTCATCGAGCTGGTGCCGTCCAACCGCGCCGAGGACCTGCTGCGCCGCGAGGCCGACATCGCCGTGCGCACCTTCGCGCCGACGCAGGACGCGCTCGTGGCCCGGCGCATCGGCGGCCTCGAGGTGGGCCTGTTCGCGCATCGCCACTACCTGGCCACGCACGGCACGCCGCGCACGCTGGCCGAGCTCGCCGACCACGCCCTGGTGGGCTACGACACCGAGACGAGCTACCTGCGCAAGCTTCGCGACCAGTACCCGTTCTTCGCGCGCGACGGCCTCGCATTCCGCGCCGACTCCGACCTCGCGCAGCTCGCCGCGATCCGCGCCGGCTGGGGCATCGGCTTCTGCCAGGCCCGGCTGGCCGCGCGCGACGCGTCGCTGGTGCGGGTGCTCAAGTCGGGCTTCTCGTTCATGCTCGACACCTGGATCGCGATGCACACCGACCTGCGCGACAGCCCGCGCTGCGCGACCACCTTCGCGGCGCTGGCCGGCGGCATGGCCGCGTATGCCAAGGGCGCGGCGACGCCGTCCTTCCTGCCGCGCTGACCGCCGCGCTGCCGCCCGGCCGCGGTCTTACCTGCCGTCACAGGCGCATGGACGCTGGCCCCGCCGCTCATCGGCAGTCGCCGCGCGGCCGTGCCGGCCCGCCGGTTGCCACCCCGGGCGGGTGACCGTTGCCATCGATCGGGCCGGCGCGTGAGTCCCGGCCTCCAGCTCATCCTGTCGACGACCCTGGCGGCCGTGTCGCCCGGCTGCTCGTGGGCCCACCCCGGCGCGAACCCGTACCGCGGCGATCTGGTGCAGGCCGTGGACGACTTCGACCTGCCCAAGGCCACGCGCGCGGCGCTGCGCGCGCGGATGCGGGCGCATCGTCCCACCGACATCGTCACGATCACGCGCGACGACATCGTCAGCCGCTCGGGCGACGGCACCTCCTACACCGACCTGCGCGAGATGCACAGCGGCCACGGCCAGGTGTGCCACGGCGAGGTCGACCGCTCGGCATGGCGCGCGACGCGCCGCGAACGCGCCCTGGTGTATTGCGCCGGCGACGCCTGCGTGATCGTGCCCGCCATCTGCGGCAACGTCTCGCTGGTGTCGCGCAAGCCCGACCGCGCGGCGGCGTTGGACGACTCGCCGATCGACATCGAGCCCGCCGCTGGGCCCTCGCCGACATCGCCCGGCACGCCGTCGCGCGGCGCGCCGCCGACCGGCGGGCCGCTGGGCTTCATTCCGATGCCGGGCGACGGCGGCGACGTGCCGATCGTGCCCATCGTGCCCGGCACGCCCGTGCTGCCGCCCGGCGACGGCGGGGGCGGCGGCGACAGCCCCGGCAGCGGAGGCGGCATCCCCATCGGCAACAACCCGCCCTGCTGCGACACGCCGCCGATCGGGCCCGTCGGTCCCGGCGGACCGCCCGTGACGCCGCCGCCGCCGCCGGTGCCCGAAGCGCCGACCGCCCTGCTGCTGCTGGCCGGCCTTGCCTTGTCCTGGCCGCTGCATCGCGGGCACGGACGCCGCGCCTGAGGCCCGCGGACAATCCCGACCCCGCATCGCGCGCCGGCCGCGGAAAATGCGCGGCCGTCCACTCGAACAACATCGATGCGCCATCCCACCTCCGCGATCATCCTGTCGCTGGTCGCCGCCGCCAGCCATGCCAACAGCATCCCGACCGGCCTGCCCGACATGGATGCCAGGCAGAAGGTGCATGCCATCGTCGTCGCGGACCTCGCTGCCGGAGCCGACCTGCCGCCCTTCGAAGAGTGCCGCAAGAGGGATGTCATCTGCATGCACGAGCCGTACTGGTTCCGCGCCGACATCCTGGCCGTGGTGTCTGGCAGCGTGCCGGAGATGCGCCTGAATGTCGTGACCGCGGGCCACCAGGGCGTGGCGGCTTTCGTGCGAGGCGATCCCATGCCACGCTTGCTGGAAGTCTTCACCCAGGGCGATGCCGCCACGATGCCGACCTACGCCTCACGGCCGCTGGCCCGGCGCCGTGACGGCGAGCTGTTCCTCATCGATCGCGGCTACGGTTGGCCGGACTGGCTTCCCTGTGCCACGCAGGCACTGCGCGAAACGGTGGACGTAAAGGCTTTCTCGACGGACCTGCACGTCGATCCGGACGAGTTCGACATGCCTCACATCACGGAACATCGCGACCTGTACGACGTCACGAAGGACGGCATGTACCCTCGCTTCGGCGTCGCGGTGAGCCGCCTGCGCGAGCTGCTGGCGAGCCTGAAGTCGAGCGGCGCAGCCACCGACTGCCGGCGCCCGAGCTGAGTCGCTCAGGCCAGGTCGCGCAACGGATGCGCGTGCGCCGGCCACGGCGACGCGAAGAACGCCTCCACCATCGCGCGATCGACATCCGCGATCGACGCCGGGTTCCACTTCGGCGAATGATCCTTGTCGACCGCCAGCGCGCGGATACCCTCCAGGGTTTCGCTGGCCGGCCCCGGCCGCAAGTGGAAGCAGCGGCGCACCAGGCCGCGCTCCATGCGCAGGTCGTCGGCCAGCGTCATCGTGCGCGCACGGCGGATCTGCTCCAGCGTGACGGCCATCATCAGCGGCGAACGCGCGTCGAGCGACTTGGCGATGCCTGCAGCGAACTCGCCCGGCTCGGCGGCCAGCGCGGCGAGGATGGCCGGCATGTCGGGCGCGGCGAACACGCGGTCGATCAGGCCGCGTTGCGCACGCAGCGCCGAGTCGCCGGGCTCGGTGTGCGCGTGGAACGCATTGACCGCCGACAGCGCGCCCAGCCCGTCGACGGCGGTGGCGTCGACGATCGCGTCCACCAGTTCGTCGAGGCTGGCGGCCGGCACGAGCGCGTCGGCCCAATCGACGGCCAGCGAATCGGCCGCGCCGAGCACGTGGCCGCTCAGGCCCAGGAACTCGCCCAGGTGGCCCGGCGTGCGCGCGAGGAACCAGCCACCGCCGACATCGGGGAACAGGCCGATGTTGGTCTCGGGCATCGCGAGCTTGCTGTGCTCGGTGACGATGCGCATCGAGCAGCCCTGGGCGAGACCCATGCCGCCGCCCATCGTGATGCCGTCCATCAGCACGAAGCTGGGCTTGCCGAACGTGTGGATCAGGTGGTTGAGCGCGTATTCCTCGGTGAAGAAGTCCTCCAGCGTGGGATCACCGGCCAGCGCGGCTTCGTGGAAATAGCGGATGTCGCCGCCGGCGCAGAACGCGGGCGTCTTGCCCTCGCGATTGGCGCCGCGCAGCAGGACGGCGCCGATCTCGGGATCGTCGCGCCATTCGAGCAGCTGCGTCGTGACGCTGCGGATCATCTCCAGCGACAGCGCATTGAGCGCGCGCGGCCGGTTCAGCGTGAGGATGCCCAGGTGGCGGCGGCGCTCGGCCAGGACGGTGTCGGGTTGGAGATGGGTCATGGGGTTCCCGCACGAGCCGGCGCGAGGTGGCGTCCGCGCAGGCTCAGCAATTCGTTGAAGACGAGCGCGCCGACGACCACGCCGCCACCGGTGAGCGCCGCGCTGCCGGGGGCCTCGCCGGCGCCCACCCAGGCCCACAGGACGCCGAAGATCACTTCGAGCAGACCCAGCAGCGCCACCTCGGGCGCGGGCAGCGCGCGCGTGACGCGCACGAGCAGCAGGCACGGGATGGCCAGCTGGAAGATGCCCAGGCCGAACAGCAGGCCCAGGTCGTGCGCATTGGACTTGAACGGCCAGGCCAGCGGCAGCGTCACCAGCGCGGAGATGGCCGCGCCGATCAGCACCGCGCTGAACAGGTCGGGCTGCGAGGCCGGCGTCTCGGTGCTGTCGTCGACGGCCGGCTGCGCGCGGCCGGCATGCTGCAGCACCGTGTAGTTGAGCGCCGACGACAGCGGCACCAGGAACGCCACCGCCATCCCGGCGAGGCTGCGCGCGTCGGCGGCCTGCATGTTGTGGCCGAACATCCACGCGATGCCCGCGCCGGCCACCGCGATCGCCGCCCACGTGCGCGGCGGCTGGCGATGGTGCAGGAACAGGCGCGCGAAGACGGCCGTCAGCAGCGGGCTCAGCGACATCGTCACCAGCACGTTGGCCACGCGCGTCATCGTGAGCGCCACCATGAACGCGGTGAACATCACGCTCCAGCACAGGCCCGACAGCCACACCACGCGCGGCGACTTGAGCAGGTCCAGCCACAGCGACGGCCCGCGCATCCACGTGAGCGCGACGCCCAGTCCGACGAGGTTGAACAGGCTGCGGAAGAACGTCACCTCGAAGCTCTCGGCCGTCTGCAGCGAGCGGCTGACGACGCCCGCCACGCTCCAGAGCAAGGTGACGCACACCATGCCGAGCGCGGCGCGGGCGTGGCTGAGGGAGGACGGCGGATTCATCGTCGTGGAGTGTCGCAGATCGATGTCGCCGAGGCACGACGGCGGGCATGCGCCCAGGGGGGCCTGCGTATTCCAGTCAGTCTGAGCACGTAGTCCAGTAAGGTGATCGCAGCGTCCAGTGATCACCACCGGGCGCAAAGACTCTGACTTGCGGCCGATGGCGAAGTTGCAAGCGAACGGACCAGTCCGGCTGCCGTCAGGCGAGGAGTTCGGTCAACGGCTGCTTGCGGCCGCATGGCGGTCGCACACCGGCGCCGACCATGAGACCGAGAACGACCCATCTGCGACATTCGGATTCTCAAATCCGAAGCCGAAAAGCGGTCGTTCGGTATGCTGGCGGCCTCACAGGCTCGAACGGCAGGAACGCAACAATGCACCCGACGAGAGAGGCCGCTCAGGCCATAAGGAATGGCGCCATCGACGCGTGCGCCGCACTGGATGCCGCACTGGTGAACGCTTTGAACCATCTACCAGCTGCAGACCGCGCACCATTGAGGCGAGCGGTCGCTCAGGTCATGGGCGCCATCGTCCTCGATCTGCTAAATCCAGCGATCGCCGCGTATCCAGATCTTGAGGTTGGGGATGCAGAGTGGGCAGAGATCGCACTGTCGCGAGCGGCAACACGCGCATTGCCACGTTGACCATAAGCGATAGCGGTCGTTCGCGACTGACGGCTTATGGCCGACGCCAGTTTCTTCGAGCGAAGGATGCCATGCGATCGCTGGCACGGCCGACCACCATCAAGGTGCAAGGCTCAAGCGTCAGAACGCCTTCAGCGCCGATCGCGATATGCACCCCGCCTGTAGCGTCGCGCCCCACAACAGTTGCGACCTGGCCGGCCACCTTGCGGTACGAACGCCTGAACTCGGGATGCCATCGGTACGATCGCCCGTACCGATCAACCTTGACCAGCGCGCCAGCTTCGATCGGGGCGCCCAGGCGATCGTCCACTCCAAGAAAGTAGTTCGGCATAGTTACCCGAAAGAAGTCATTCGCGACCGTCTGCTGGTGGCCAGCCCCTGCCATTGGGAGAGTCGCGGCCGATGTCGGCTATCCTACCCAAAACGGTCGTTCGCCTGGCCAGCGTCAGCTACGCGCCGTCTTACGGACACTCAGTGTCGGCGGCCGGGTGGCTGAGTCCGGCCAGAAGCCGCCGATGACGAATGTCCGCTCGCCGGCATCAAGTTCAGGGCGTTCGCCCGACGCTCCAACAGGTCTATTGGTTCTGGCGAGAGCGACTGGTCAAGCTCGAGTTCGATCGTAATAGTCCGACAGGTACCGTTGCTGATAGCCGTGAGGGCCTGACGTCAACGAGGTGTCGGGGCAGTTCCCCAAGCGAGCTGCAATTCCTAGCCGTCGCAATCGAGGAGCCGGTGTATTGATCGAAGCGTAGGCTTGATTCGGGGTCAAGGTGCTGTGCAAGAATCTGCGCGGATGAGGAGCCGTACTTGCGGCGCAGACGCATGCAAATCCGGTCACGCCAGATAGTGATTGTCTTGGCTCTTGCAGTCGCCACGGGCGTCATCGCCGCAGATGTCGCGATGCGCCTGTCGCCAAAGGGCAAGTCCACCTTGCCTGACAACACGCACGGGCAACTTGAATTGTTCGCAGGAAGTACTGGCGTCAATCTCAACATTCCGCGTGGGCTTGCGTTCGACGCCCAAGGGAACCTATACGTCGCCGACTCCCAGCACGGAAGCATCCGCAAGATATCAAGCTCCGGCGAGACCCGTACGTTCTTCGTTGGTGGCGATCCCGTCGGTTTGGTCGTGGACGGCAACGGGCGGCTAGTGGTGAGCGACGGTCAAAGGAACCGCATCTTGCGCATAGATGCAAATGGCGTTGCCACGGTGCTGGCGGGCGGCGATCAGGCGGGCCATGCGGACGGCGTCGGCACGTCCGCCACTTTCGATGATCCGGAAGGCCTGGCGATGGCGGCCGACGGCAGCTTCATCGTGGCCGACGCAGGCAACCATCTGATAAGGCGAGTCACCGCCAAGGGGGTAGTCACAACCGTTGCTGGGTCAACTGAAGGCGTCGCAGACGGTCGTTCAGGCTCGGCGCACTTCAATCATCCCCAAGGAGTAACGGTCACCTCCTCGGGCGACATCGTCGTTACGGACACCTACAACAACAAGCTTGAGCGCATCGCGCCCAACGGTTCGGTCACAACCTTGGCAGGAACAGGCGAGCAAGGTCATGCAGACGGAAACGCCCTGGATGCGTCGTTTCTTCTGCCCTCCGAGAGCGTGAGCGACGTTGCCGGAAATCTCTACATCGCCGATGAACGCAACAACTTGATCCGCAAGTTGTCGCGGGATGGTGTCCTCAGCACATTCGCAGGATCGGTTGAACACGAACATCCCGAGGGAATCGATCTTGACGGGCCACCGGGAGTAGCCCGTATCGTCTCTCCGTTTGGGATCACGCGTGGCCCAAATGGCGACCTGTACGTCTCAGAGAGAAGCGGCGTCGTTCGCAGGATCAAACCCGATGGCACGGTCACGACCTTTGCATCTGCTGGAGCTAGCGGCATGGTCGACGGAGGCCCCGGCGTTTCCCGCCTGGGTCTTCCTCTCGGCATGGCGGCGGACAAGGCAGGCAACGTGTACGTGGCCGATTCGGCGAACCATGCGATTCGGCGCATTTCGCCCCAAGGCATGGTCACGACCGTCGCGGGAAGCGGGAGCTTCGGGCAGCAGGATGGCAGCGCGGCCACGTCCAGCTTTGAACAACCAAGTGCCGTCGCCATCGACTCGAAGGGAAACCTCTACGTCGCGGATATGGGGCTCATTCGCAAGATCAGCCATGACGGAGAGGTCAGCACTTTGGCCGGATTGAAGACCAGCGAAATGCTCAAACGCGACGCTGCGCACGGCCCCTACCCGGCGCCGGCATTCAGATGGGTCGGCGGAATCGCGGTTGGACCCGATGACGCTGTCTACGCCGTGGATTCTCAAGCGAACAAGATCGTAAGGGTGTCGCCTGACGGTGAGCTCACTGCGGTTGCGGGAGGAGAACACCAGACGTTTTTCGGGACGACTTCGGGATATCGCGACGGTTCCGCCAGCGACGCGGAGTTCGACTATCCGATGGGCATCGCCATCGGGCCGGACGGCGCCATCTACGTCGCCGATGGCGGCAACCACGCCATCCGCAAGATCAAAGGGGATCGAGTCTCAACCATTGCAGGTGGCAGCCACAGCCCATCCGGCATCCACGATCACGGGGTGCACCCCGTGGGGGGCTACGCGGACGGCCCTGGTACGGACGCGGAGTTCTCACGCCCGGTTGCGATTGCGCTTGATGGACGAGGAAACCTCATCGTTGCAGATCGTGGAAATCGCGCGCTTCGTCGGATCGATACCAGTGGATTCGTATCCACGCTGTTTGGTCCCGAGCGGCAGTTTGACACGTCCCTCGGGCCGTTACCGGTAAGCGTAGGCATACCGGAAGGGGTGGTTGTGCTGCCAGATGGCAGGTTGGTGATTTCCGTTCGGAACGGCGTCCTCATCACGAATGGCGTTCGCTTCTAGCGTCGCTGATGGGTTGGAAGATGAAGTCGCAGTCATGACCGGTGGCGCCGTGTGCGTGTCTCCGAATGGATTCCTTGATCAAATCGCGCGGCAGCAGGTGGTCAGTTGCGGCTGGCGCAAGCAGGGGGCCGGGCGAACAAGAAAAAAGCGACTGCCTCTCGACAGTCGCTTCGTTGCTTGCGCCAGGCAGGAGCTTCAGTCCCCGGTTTTCTTGGCGCGCTTGCGCTCGTTCTCGGTGAGGAAACGCTTGCGCAGGCGCACGCTCTTGGGCGTGATCTCGACCAGCTCGTCGTCGTCGATGAACTCCACGCCGTATTCCAGCGTGAGGTCGATCGGCGGCGTGATCTTGATGGCGTCTTCCTTGCCGGACACGCGGAAGTTCGTGAGCTGCTTGGTGCGCGTGGCGTTCACCACCAGGTCGTTGTCGCGGTTGTGGATGCC
>FTCZ01001382.1_pt1 | contig 10332 bp, 10 predicted proteins | sample 1658871 | NCBI WGS metagenome assembly FTCZ01 (sample SAMEA3914864, study PRJEB12502) | metagenome | biome: forest; material: soil | place: USA | collected 2012-03-12 | depth 0.3 m
ATCATCAGCGTCGACGGGCTGAGCTTGCGGCCGCCCACTTCCAGCACGTCCGCCTTGGGGCGGCGGCGCGGGGTGACGCCGGACATTTCAGCTTCGGTCGACGGGGTCTTCTGATCGGTCATGGCATTCCTCTCGGTGCATCGCCCGCACCCCGATTCGTTTCGGCGGAAGGCCGGTGAATCGGGGTGCCCACCATGGGCAGGCGGCGCTATGCTCGCCCCTCTAGCCGAAGTTGGGAGACAATCCGATGCCGATCGCGATCGTTTCGGTCCCTGTGAAGGATCAGGCCGCCGCACGGGACTGGTACACGACCCGGATGGACTTCACCCTGCTGCGAGACGAGGCGATGGGGCCGGAGATGCGCTGGATCCAGCTCCAGCCCAAGACCGGCGGATCGACCATCGCGCTGGTAACATGGTTCGAGGGGATGGGGCCGGGCGGATTGCAGGGCGTGATGCTGCATGTGCCGGACATCGATGCCGAACATGCGCGGCTGACGTCGGTGGGCGTCGAGGCCTCGCCGGTCGAGGAGCAGCCCTGGGGCCGCTTCACCATGCTCAAGGATCCCGACGGCAATGGCTGGATCGTGGCGCAGCTCGCCAATCCGGGCGAGGTCGCGTCGACGCTGGCGTCGAAGGGGGGCTGAAGGCCGCCGATCGCAACCGTCAGTCGCGATCGGGCGCACCCAGTGGAAAATAGGAGCGGTAGGGGCGACCTTCATCGACGGCGCGCGCGAAGGACGGCCTCGCCAGCAGGCGCGAACGATAGGCCCGCAGCTGTGGGAAATCGGCACTGATCGGGTGGACCCAATCGGCGTAGAAGAGCGAGGGCGCCGCCGCGCAGTCGGCCATCGAGAAGCTCTCGCCTGCCGCCCAGGTGCGGCCGGTGAGCCTCTTTTCCAGCCAGGCATAGGCCGTGTCGAGCGCCTGGCGCGCTTCCGCCATCGCCTCTTCCTTCCGCGCGCCCTCCGCTCGGAGCGCCTCGGATACCGGCTTCTGCATCGCCGTCATGACATAACAGTCGAAGAAGCGGTCCATGAACCGGACTTCCAGCGCGGCCTCGCGGTCCTCGGGCAGTAGCCGTATCGCGCCGCTGTGGTGAAGGTCCAGATGCTCGATGATGATGCTGGATTCTGCGATCGTGCGGCCGTCGTCCACCAGGATGGGAAAGCGCCCCAGCGGCCAGAGTGCGGCCCGTTCATCCGCCGCGCCCGGATCTTCCAGATGCCGGTAGGTGAAGGGGATCTCCTTCTCCCAAAGCGCGACCAGCACCTTCTGGCAGTAGGAGGAGAAGGGGTGTGAATAGAGCGTCAGCGACATCGATCATCCTCGCGATAGAGGCCGGATAGAAACCGACTATGGCTCGAAAGCCGCGACCCCTTCCAAGGTAGGATTTCTTCTGTCAGCGTTCACGAACGGCGGGGTTGGATCAACCGTCTGAACGCGGCGTTTTTTTGCTCTCCGTGGTGTCGACTTTATCAACTTCGAAGGGTGTCCGGCCCCCTTACAGCCCGATCAAAGCGATCTGGCGGCCATAGCCCGGCTCGCCGCGATGGGTGGCGCGGCGGTAGCTGAAGAAGCGGTTCGGATCGGCATAGGTGTCGAGCCCCAGCGCCTCGATGCGGCGCACGCCAGCGGCGGCGAGGCGCGAGACGACATAGGCCTCGATGTCGAACTGATGGTGCCCCGCGCGCCGGCCGGCGAAGAAGAAGCGCTCATTCTCGGCATCGTCGGTGCAGAAGCGGGCGAGGAAGGCATCGTCCACCTCATAGCTGGCGCGGCCGATGGCGGGGCCGATCGCGGCGGCGATTCGGCTGCGGTCGGCGCCGAGCTTTTCCATCGTGGCAACGGTCGAGGCGACGACGCCGCCGATCGCTCCCTTCCATCCGGCATGCGCGGCGCCGACCACGCCGGCTTGTGGGTCGGCGAGCAGCACCGGCACGCAATCGGCGGTGAGCACGCCGATCAGCAGATCGGGCCGATCGGTGACGAGCGCGTCGGCATGCGGGCGGACGTCGTCGGGGCCGGGCTCGGCGGTGACGGCGATCGCACTGTGGACCTGATGCACGGTCACCAGCGTCGCGCCGGGCTTCACCGCGTCGACCGCCCGCCTGCGATTCTCGGCGATCGCGGCGCGGTCGTCGTCCGATCCCCAGCCGACATTGAGCCCGGAATGCAGGCCCGTCGACACCCCGCCGCGCCGGCCGAGGAAGGCATGAGGTACGGCGGCCAGCGCCTCGGCGCGGATCGTCTCGACGGGGATGGCGGCGTCGGTCACAGGGCTACGCTCCAGATACGGTCATCGTCGATCTGATCACCCACCTGAAAGCCATAGGCGCCGATCTCGGCCAACCCATAGCGCGCATAGAAACGCTGCGCGCGGTGGTTTTCCGAGAAGACGCTGAGCACGAGGTGGGACGCCCCGTCGGCGCGGACGGTGGTCAGCACCCAGTCCATCAGCGTGGCCGCGATGCCGCTGCCGTGCCAGCCCTTGAGCACATAGAGCTGGTGAAGCTCGGCCGCGCCCTCGGGCACCGGCGGGGAGGGGAGGTGGCAGGGCGCGATCTTGGCGAAGCCGACGATCGTCTCGCCGTCGACCGCAACGCGGATGCGGATGTCGGGATCGCCGATCTGCGCGGGCAGCCCGTTGGGCCCGAACGTTTCGTCGAGGAAAGCGGCGAGGTCTTCGGGCTTGTAGAGATGCGCGAAGGTGTCGGTGAAGCTTTCCGCCGCCATGCGGGCGAGCGCGGGGCCATCCTCCGGCCGCGCGTCGCGAGTGTCGATCATGCCCATCCTCCGGGTATCGGCCAGCGCGGGGCGGTAATCGCCAGCGCCTTGAATAAGGTGCCCATCTGGGCGGGTTCGGTCAGCCGCGCGCGCGCCGCTTCGATCTCGGCGGCGCGTTCGGGCGCGGCGCGGGTGAGCGCCTCGGCGCGGGCCTCGATGCCGAGCGCTGCGAGCAGCGCGCCCTGGTCGATCACGCGATACGCCACGGCGCCCTCGGCGCGCGCTGCGTCGGCCAGCGCGGCGAAGTCGACATGCGCGGTGAGATCCTGCTCGCCCGGCGCCTCGAACGGATCGGCAAAACGGTGACGGTGGAGCGCCTGCAGCGTGTCGCCGGCGAGCGGCCCCTCATAGCCATAGTCGATCGTCAGCAGCGCACCGCCCTGGGCCGTGATCCGCGCTGCGAGCTCGCGCAGGATCGCCACGCTGGCGGGCGAGGTCTCGACCATGCCGCCGATGGGGGTGTCGGCCAGAGTCTCGGGGATGATCGCGTCGAAGCGCTGCTCGCCGAGCGTGGGGACGAGCCGCTCGCCCTGCCAGTCGACCATCCGCTCGCGCCAGCCCGCGTCTGTGCGGACGAGCTGGCGGATCGGCAGTGCGTCGAAGAATTCGTTGGCAACGATCAGCAGCGGCCGGTCGGTAGGCAGCGTATCGATGGCGTCGTGGTGGGTGACGCCGGCGATCCGCGTGGCCTGCGCCTTGCGCAGCTCCGGGCTGGTCTCGACGCAATGGACCTCCGGCTGGAGGCCCACCTTGCCCAGCGCGCGCAGCGCATCGGCGGCGAGCGTGCCACGCCCCGGCCCGAGCTCGACATAGGCCGCCGCGCCGGCCCCCGCGCGCAGCCACAGATCAGCCAGCCACAGCCCGATCAGCTCGCCGAACATCTGGCTGATCTCGGGCGCGGTGGTGAAGTCGCCGGCGGCGCCCAGCGGATCGCGGGTCGCATAATAATGGCTGTTGGCGAGCGCCATATATTGGGCGAGCGGGATGGGCCCGCCGCCCGTGATCAGGCGCTGCAACCGGGAAGCGAGTTCAGGCGACGGGCGCACTCCCGGCGATGGGCTCGACGCGCTGGCGCCGGCCCTTGGCGGTCAGCACGCAATAGAGCCCGACGAGGATCATCGGCACGCACAGCCACTGCCCCATATGCAGGTGGGTGATGCGGGCGAACTCTTCGAGCTGGGCGTCGGGCTCGCGGAAGAACTCGACGAAAAAGCGGAACAGGCCATAGCCGCCGATGAACACGCCGCCCATGAAGCCCGGCTTGGTGCGCGCGTCGGTGCGCCAGAACAGCCAGTTGACGATGAGGAACAGCGCCAGCCCTTCCAGCCCCGCCTCGTAGATCTGGCTTGGGTGGCGGGGAACTTCGCCGCCATTGGGAAAGACGATCGCCCAGGGCACGTCGGTCGCCTTGCCCCACAACTCGCCGTTCACGAAATTGGCGAGCCGGCCGAAGAACAGCCCGATCGGTGCCACGCAGCACAGATAGTCGCCCACCCGCATCCAATTGAGCCCGTTCCTGCGGCAGAAGATCAGCAGCGCCACGAACACGCCGGCCGCGCCGCCATGGAAGGACATGCCGCCCTCCCACAGCTTCAGGATGTCGGCAGGATGCTGGAGGTAGAGACCGGGCTGATAGACCAGCACATAGCCGAGCCGCCCGCCGATCAGCACGCCCAGCGTCGCCCAGAACACAAAGTCGTCGGCATGGCGCCGCGCCATTGGCGCGCTCGGCTGGTCGAGCAGCTTGAGCAGATACCACCAGCCGGCGAGGATGCCCGTGATGTAGGCCAGCGAATACCAGCGGATCTGGAAGAAGCCGAGCGACAGAGCGACCGGCGATAGATGTAGATCCGTGAAATGCATGAAGTGGGCGGGATCGACGGGCGGCAAGGCAGGTTCCTCGACAGGTGACGCCTTTCCTTAGAGGCGACATCTGCCGGTGGGAAGCAGGCAGCCGCGATGCAGGAAACGGCTTCCGGTTCGGCGCGGGCCTGCCTATCAGGTGGACATGGCGGGCAGGCTCACGCGACGGCAGCTTCTGATCGGTGGTGGCGCGGGCGTGGGACTGCTGGTCGCCTGGGGCGTCTGGCCGCGCCGCTATGGCAGCAACCTCGCTGCCGTGGCTGGCGAGACGATCCTCGGGCCGTTCCTCAAGATCGGCGTCGACGGGCATGTCACTGTCGTGGTCCCGCAGGCCGAGACCGGGCAGGGCGCCTGGACCGCATTACCCCAGATCCTCGCCGACGAACTGGGTTGTGACTGGCGGACGGTGGCGGTGGAGCCCGCGCCGATCGGCCCGCTCTACGCTAACCGACTGGCGGCCGGGATGCTTGTTGCGGACACACTGCCTGCGCCGTTGCGCGCCATCGGCGACGCAGTGCTGCCGCGATGGGCGGCATCGCACGACGCGATGCTGACCGGCTTCTCCACCTCGGTGCGTGCCTTCGAGCAGCCGCTGCGTGCGGCGGGGGCTGCGGCGCGGGTGGCGCTGTGCATGGCGGCAGCGGAGCGCTGGGATGCGGACTGGCGGGCCTGCGACACGCAAGGTGGCTTCGTGGTGCGCGGCAACGACCGGCTGCGCTTCGGCGAGCTTGCGGCGGATGCAGCCAAGCGGCGACCGCCTGATCCGCCGCCGTTGCGCGCACAGGGTGAGGGCAGACTCGCCGGCCAGTCGCTGCCCCGGCTCGACGTGCCGGCCAAGATCGACGGATCGATCCGCTTCGCCGCCGACGTGCGGCTGCCGGGCATGGTGTTCGCCGCGATCCGCCAGGCGCCGCCGGGTGACACTCGCCTCGTCCGCATCGACAAGGTGGCGGCGAAGACGGTGCCGGACCTGATCGCGGTGATCGACAATCCGGACTGGGTGGCGGTGGTGGCGGACAATGGCTGGGCCGCCAATCGCGCGCTCGATGCCTTGGCTCCGCGCTTCGCGACCCGCGGCCCCTTTGTGGACAGCGCCTCGATCGACACCGCGCTGGCGACGGCGATAGGGCAGGACGGCCATTCCATTATCTCGCGAGGCGATCCCGATCGGCTGCTCGGCGACGGCGCGGTTCACGCCGACTATTCCGCCGGGCTCGCCGCGCACGCTGCGATCGAGACGCCGGCGGCCACCGCGCGCATCGAGGGCGACCGGCTGGAGCTATGGGTCGGCACGCAGGCGCCGGCTGCCACCCGTGCGGCGGCGGCACGCGCGATTGGTTTTTCGGAGCGTGATGTGATGCTCTATCCGATGCCGCTGGGCGGCGGCTTCGGCGCCGGGTTCGACACGCGCCCGGCCGAGCAGGCAGCGATCCTCGCGCAGAAGCTGGGGCGGCCGGTGCAGTTGATGTGGTCGCGCGCCGAGGCGAGCGTGCATGACCGCTTTCGCCCGGCGGCACGTGCGCGGTTGTCGGCGGCGGTCGCGCCGGGTGGCGGCATTGCGGCATGGCGCGCGCGTGTCGCGGCGCCGGCGGTGCTGCGCGAGACGGTGGCGGCGCTGCAACCGGGTCTGCCCATCGGCCATGGCGGCGAGCCGGCGGCGATGGAGGGCGTGCTGCCCCCTTACGCGTTCGGCGCTTATGCGATCGATCATCATCCCGCCGACATCGGCCTGCCCAGCGGCGTGCTGCGCGGCGAGGCGGCGGGCTATGCGACCTTCTTCGCCGAAAGCTTCATCGATGAGCTGGCGGCGAAAGCGGGGATCGATCCGCTGTCCTTCCGCATCGGCTTGCTGGGAGATGCGCCGCGTCTCGCGCACTGCCTCTCCACCGCTGCGACGCTCGGCGGCTGGGCAGGCGGCGGCGCGGGATCGGGGCAAGGGCTCGCCTGCTTCGCGGGTTATGGCAGCTTCATCGCGGTGATGGCCGAAGCGCATGTCGGCGCCGACGGTCGAATCGCGGTCGATCGGCTGACCGCGAGCGTCGATTGCGGCACGGTGATCCATCCCGAGCTGGTCCGCCAGCAGATCGAGGGTGGTCTGCTCTTCGCGCTGCCTGCCGCAATCGGCGATCCGATCGGGGTGACGCGGGGCTTGGTCGACCAGCGGCGGCTGGGCGCCTTCGGGATTCCGACGCTGGCCCATGTGCCGGATTTGCGCATCGACATCGTGGCGAGCCGGGCGGCTTCGGGCGGAGTATCCGGGCTCGCGGTACCGCCGGTGGCGCCGGCGATCGCCAACGCGCTGGCCGCTGCGACGGGCCGCCGATCCCGTCAACTGCCGTTGAGGGCTTCCGCATGACCGACGTCCTGCCAGCCGACCATCCGCCCGTTGCCGCGCCGCGCGTGGGGGTGTTGCTGGTCAATCTCGGCACACCCGACGCAGCGGAGCCCGGCGCGGTACGGCGCTACCTCGGCGAGTTCCTATCCGATCGGCGTGTCGTCGAGATCCCGCCGCTGCTGTGGCAGCCGATCCTGCGCGGCATCATCCTGCGCACGCGGCCCAGGCAATCCGCGCATGCCTATGCGCAAGTGTGGACCGACGAGGGATCGCCGCTCGCCGCTATCACCCGTCGACAGGCGGTAGCGCTGAAGGATGCGTTTGGGCCGGGCGTGGTCGTCGATTATGCGATGCGCTACGGCCAGCCCGCGATCACGGAGCGCATTGCCGCGCTCAAGGCCGCGGGGTGCGAGCGCATCCTGATCGCGCCGCTCTATCCGCAATATTGCGCAGCGACGACCGCCACCGCCAACGACATGGCCTTCGCCGCGTTGGCGGCGATGCGCTGGCAACCGGCGATCCGCACGCTGCCGCCCTATTATGATCAGCCCGCCTATATCGACGCGCTCGCCGCATCGGTGCGCGCATCGCTCGCGGTGCTCGATTTCGAGCCGGACACGATCATGGCGAGCTTCCACGGAATGCCCCAGCGCACGCTGGAGCTTGGCGATCCCTATCATTGCCACTGCCGCAAGACCGCGCGGCTACTGTCCGAAGCGCTGGGCTGCGAGTTGGTCGTGGCATTTCAGTCGCGCTTCGGCCGGGCAAAGTGGCTGGAGCCCGCGACCGATACGATGCTTGCCTCGCTGCCCGGGCGGGGGATGAAGCGTGTCGCAGTGGTGGCGCCGGGCTTCTCGGCGGACTGTGTGGAGACGCTCGAGGAGATCGCGATCCGCGGTCGCGAGGCGTTCGAGGCGGCCGGCGGCACCCATTTCGCCTACCTACCTTGCCTCAATGACAGCGCCGAAGGCCTTTCTATGCTGCGTACTGTCATCAAGACGGAACTTGAAGGCTGGAGGACGGCTTTCTAGCTTGTAACAATCGTGGAGGGGAGAGTTCGATGAACCGCGTAGCGATCGTGACCGGCGGCACCCGTGGGATCGGTGAGGCAATCAGCATCGCCTTGCGCGACATGGGCCTGAAGGTGGCCGCCAATTATTGCGGCGACGACGTGAAGGCGCAGGCCTTTAGCGAGAAGACCGGCATCGCCACCTACAAGTGGGACGTCTGCGACCATGAGGCCTGCCTGGCCCAGGTGGAGAAGATCGAGCATGATCTCGGGCCCGTCGATGTCGTCGTCAACAATGCCGGCATCACCCGTGACGGCACCATCCTCAAGCAGACCTATGAGCAGTGGAAGGCGGTGATCGACACCAATCTCGGCGGCTGCTTCAATATGGCGAAGGCAACCTTCCCGGGCATGCGCGCGCGTGGCTGGGGGCGGATCGTCAATATCGGCTCGATCAACGGGCAGGCGGGCCAATATGGCCAAGTCAACTATGCCGCCGCCAAATCCGGTATCCACGGCTTCACCAAGGCGCTGGCGCAGGAAGGTGCCAGGTTCGGCGTGACCGTCAACGCGATTGCGCCGGGCTACATCGATACCGACATGGTCGCCGCCGTGCCGGAGGACGTGCTGGAGAAGATCGTCGCCAAGATCCCGGTCGGCCGGCTCGGCCATGCGTCCGAGATCGCGCGGGGCGTCGCCTTCCTCGTTGCGGATGAAGCGGGCTTCGTCACCGGCTCAACGCTGTCGATCAACGGCGGCCAACACATGTACTGAGACGAGGGGCGTGGCCGGTCCGATCAAGCGCTCGGTCGCGATCGCCGGCCACGCCACCTCCATCAGTCTCGAGCCGATCTTCTGGATCGCGCTCGGCGAGGCTGCGGCAGAACTCGATCTGCCGCTTTCCGCTCTGGTGGCGCGCATCGACGCGGAGCGTATCGAGGCGGACGATCCCCCCAATCTGGCCAGCGCGATCCGCGTGTGGCTGTTCCAGCGGGCACGAAAGGCTCGTCATGCGAGCCCAGAAATGACATCGCGTTAACGGATGTGGTGCGATTTGTACTGGGTCGACGTGAGCATCCGTCCAGCGGTTTGACGCGAGCCGTCAGGACTCCTCGACGCGCCAGTTCATGTTCATTGTCGCCATGGGGCTCGCCGCCACGGGCTTTGCGGCGGGCATGGTCTATGAGCTGCTGTCCGCTCCGTTCAGCCCTGCGCTTAATCCTCGCGAGCTGCGCACGAACGGGTGCCCCCGAAGGGGGCACCCGCTATGTTTGCGAGCCGGTTATTCTGCTTCCGTCTCGGACCGGCGCGAGAGCAGGATGCGGGCCTGCGCCGCCACCTGCGCCAGGATCGCCGGGCTGACCGCCGGAGCGGTGCGCGCGCGCTGGACCAGCCGCAGGAAGCGCTCGACACGCGCCTGATGCTGTTCGAGCCACTGGTCGACCAGCTTGATCGGCCCGACCTTGCCTGCCCGCGACAGGAAGTCGAGGCGAAGCTGCTCGAAATCGCGTGCGAGTCCGGCGGTGAGCAGGCGCTCCCACGGGTCGGTCGGCGCCGCGCGCTGTGCAGCGGTCTTCGCCCAGTCGAGCCCAAGCGCCTCGCCGAGACGGACATAGGCCGCCACTACATCGATCTCGCTCCAGCCGTGACGTCCGGCGAGGGACGCGGTGGCGATGGCGCCGTCCAGCTCGTAGAGGCGGGCGACACGCGCCACCAGTGCCGCGTTAGCGCCGGTATCGAGCAGCCGGTTCTTGATCTGGGTCGTGGCGCCGCGCACCTCGGCCTTGACCAGCTTGTCGACTTCCTTGTTGAGCCGCGCCACGCCCGGTGCCAGCGCCGCGGCGATTTCGCCCGGAAGTGTGGTGGGGTTGGCGACGCGCAGCAGGTCGGCGATGTGCAGGCGGATCATCCGTGCCGCAACGTCGAGCAGCTCCAGGCGACCCGTCTCGGGCATCGGTTCGGCTTCGATGTCGGCGAACAGCTGGGTCAGGCCGAAGATCTCGTCGCAGGCCAGATAGGCACCGGCGACACGTGCGAGGCCGACGCCTTCTTCTTCCGCCAGTTCGAATGGCGCGACAAGGCCGAGCCGATTGACCACGCCATTGGCGACCTTGGTGGCGATGATCTCACCGCGCAGGCGGTGACGATCGATCGCGTCGCCGAAGCGCGCCTGCATCGGCGCCGGGAAGGCGCGGTGCAGGATCGGCGAGAGCATCGGGTCACCGGTGATCGGCGAGGCTTCGATCGCGGCCTGCAGCGTCAGCTTGGCGTGGCTCAGGATCACGGCCAGCTCGGGGCGGGTGAGGCCATGGCCATCCTGCGCGCGGCGGGTCAGCTCG
>FTCZ01003494.1_pt1 | contig 10329 bp, 9 predicted proteins | sample 1658871 | NCBI WGS metagenome assembly FTCZ01 (sample SAMEA3914864, study PRJEB12502) | metagenome | biome: forest; material: soil | place: USA | collected 2012-03-12 | depth 0.3 m
AAGATATACTCGGCTCATATCGGTCTCGGGGACGAGAAGGATACGCTCCCTGAGGATCGTGGCAGCGGTCTCGTAGTCGCCGGCAACGATATGGGCCACTCCGAGATGGTGGAGGTAGCCCTGGGTGAAATGGGGATCGAGCCGCATGGCCCGCTCGAGATCGTGGATCGCCGCCCGGGGGGAGCCCGAATAGATATTCAGCGTCGCTCGGAGCGACAGTGCCGGGGCGAAGTTCGGATTGAGCGAAAGCGCTTCATCAACTTCGAGAGCCCAGCGCCCAAAGTCCTTCCGATACATGGCGATCAACGCCGCCACACCGTGCGCGAACGGATCAGCCGGATCGCGCTTGATAGCTTGGTTGGTCAGTGTCTCGGCTTCGGCGAGTGATCGTTCGGGTTCGTCGGTCCACCGGTTGAAATAGGCATGGGCGAGCGCCATCCCGAGCGCAGCATAGGGGGGCGGATAGGCGGGATCGAGGGTGATCGCCCGCTGAAACAGTTCGCTCGTTCGCTCGAAGACAGCAAGGTTCTGCGTCGCGCCTCGTTGCATCGCTCGGCCGCGTAGGAAGCACTGATAGGCTTCCATATTCGTCGATCCGCCGGATGCGATGCCGGGCCATAAGTCGATCTCGACCGGGCTCAGCGCGGCGCTCACCTCAGTGACGATCCTGCGCGCGACCCCGTCCTGGACCGCGAACATGTCATCGAGTTCCCGGTCGTATCTTTCGGCCCACAGGTGCCTCCCGGTCACTCCGTCACTCAATTGTGCGACGACGCGAACGCGGTTGCCGCTCTTCCGGATGCTCCCTTCCGCGATGTAGCGCACGCCCAGCTCTCCGGCGATGCGTCTGACATCCATGGGCCTGCCTTTGTAGGCGAAGCTGGAACTCCGGGCGATGACGATCAGCCCCGGGATTTTGGACAAGGTCGCTATGATCTCGTCCGCGAGCCCGTCAGCGAAGAATTCCTGCTCGGGATCATTGCTGAGATTGGCGAAGGGGAGAACCGCCAGCGACGGCTTCGGCAAAACCTCGTCAACAGATTCATCTGTCGCGGGGCAGGCGCTTGCAATGCGATAGCCTATGCGCGGAATGGTGCTGATCCACTCCTCGCCATCGGCCGCAAGACCGATCGCTTTTCGCAGCATCGCGATCTGGACCGAGAGATTGCTTTCTTCGACGGCTTTGCCGGGCCACGCCGCGTCCATGAGCTCAGCCTTGGTGACGATCTCACCCCGCCGCCTGAGCAGTGCCGCAAGGAGCAGGACGCCCCTGCGCCCGACGGACACGTGCTCGCCGTTCCGCAGGAGCGTCCCGTTGTCCACATTCAGCAGGAACGGACCAAAGCTGAAACGCTGTCCGCGCATATGACTCCACGCTGCAGAACTTTGGAAATTGTTCGGATACTATTCGGCGTCCCTTCGATACTCCAGCACCTGTTGCCGCGATGCTCCTCCACGCAGCGGCGACCAGCCCATTCCACGGACGCGAACGGGCAGCTGCCGGACATGAAGGAGGAACAGACGGAATGACGATATCATCATCGCCAGCGCGGTCAGCCACGGGCCAGACTGCCATCGTGCTCGTGCATGGCGGCTTCGTGGATGGCTCGGGTTGGGAAGACGTCTACCAGGCCCTCCGGACGGTCGGCTACAACGTAAGCGTGGTTCAGAATCCAACCCAGTCGTTGGCTGGCGACGTGGCGGCAACCCATGCCGTCATCGATGCGCTGGAAATGCCGGTGATCCTGGTCGGCCATTCCTATGGGGGCGCTGTCGTCACGGAAGCTGGCAACCATCCGAAGGTTGCCGGCCTGGTCTACATCACGGCCTTCGCCCCGGATGCTGGCGAATCCGTCGCGACGCTCATCGCCAATCCACCGCCAGGCGCGCCCGTGCCTCCGATCCTCCCGCCGCAGAGCGGGTTCCTCCTGCTGGACAAGGCGAAGTTCGCCGAGGCCTTCGCGGCGGACCTCGACCCCGACAAAGCGGCGTTCATGGCCGATTCCCAGATTCCCTGGGGCCTCGACGCGCTGAACGGAGCGATCAGCGCTCCCGCCTGGAAAGACAAGCCGAGTTGGTATCTGGTCGCCACGGATGATCGGATGATCCCGCCCGACGCGCAGCGCGCCATGTCGAAGCGCGCGGGTTCCACCGTTGTCGAGCTTGAGGGCAGCCATGCGATCTATGTGTCCCAGCCCGGTGGCGTGGCCGAACTAATCGAGACGGCCGCCGAGACATTTGACGCCGCGGTGAGGTAAACGACAGCAGGGGCGAGCGCACAGGAAGTCCTCGCCCCTGAATCCCGAAACAGCTGAGGCATCCGCCAGGAACTAATCAGTCGGCGGCGCATCACCAAGCGGCCCGGTCCCGTCAGCTAACCCCTGTCAAACCCGGCCCGGCCGCACAGCGTCAATCCTCGCCATTACGAACGTGATGGTTGTATCCGGAACCGGTCATCCGTTCCATTAGCGCGGACCGGGCGCTTCTCCCGCTTACGCAGGTTCGCCTCCAAGCCTGGCCCAGAAGTCATGTCTGTCATTGGTCCGCGGAAAGGGCGTGCTCGGTACCGGTACACCCAGGAAGTCGCACAGCGGTTCCCAGCCCTGGGCCACATCGAATATAAGTAATCGATCGGCGGGGATCGCCTCGCGAACGTCTGCTTCGCGTTGATGATATGCTGTCAGAGCCTTGTCCTTGTCACCGAACTGCCCAGCGAATGTCTGCATGCCGATCAGCTCCATGATTACATCGCTCATGACGCGTACCTGCGGAGGCATGTTCATCTCCGGATAGATCGCCAGGAACTTGCCGATCGTACCTGAAAAGCTCGTCCACCATGAATCATCGGGCCGCATGCTGTGGATCACCTTGGCGTCGGGATATGCCTCGGCAAGTTCGCGCCAGACATGCGCTCCGGGCCAGTCGACCTGCGATGAAAATCCCTTGAAAGCGCGTTCCCAATCGCACCGCTGGCCATTTGCTACGGCCTGCCAAAAATTGATCTGCTCAAGACTTGGCAAGACCTCTTCCATATGATGGCAGGGGCCGAAGCCGAGATGCTCGAGTGCATCTTTCAGCGATCTCGTGCCTGTCCGGCCAAAGCCTGACCCGATTACCGAAAGCGCCATGCGTCTCTCCTTTGTCGTTCACATTAGATAATATCTTCCTCCCGCCCAAAAAGGCGGTCTGCGGCATGAAAGAAAATCCGCTCCGTAGCGGAAACATCGTCGGTCGCGGCCAGCTTACCATGCAAGATTAGCTAATCGAACGAAGCGCGATTTTCTGGTTCACCACCGGAATGCTGCCGGACTGGAAACCGCCAGATCAGCGCATTCCGCTTCGCGCCCATCTCGAGCATTGGTCGACGCGGCGACAGAATCTTCAGAGCAGCCGTAGACGAGAGAGCGAGTCAGTGAACCCATAGCGCAGTGCGCCAGCCGCGATGAAGCGCCCAGAATATCTCGAAGACCTGCTGCTCCAATCTGCTGCGGTCCCGGAGACGTCATTCAATGGCGCCAATTTCGCATGTCGCGTCGTGCGGGATGGTGGGGCAGGGGCGAAGCATGGCATGACGATCGCTCCTGCCTCGTTCGGGGCGTCACCGCATGGGGATGACATGAGAACGCAGCGCTTCGACTTCACCAATGCGGCGGGTGCCCGCCTTTCGGGCCGGCTGGAAGTGCCTGATGCGCCAGTCCGGTCATGGGCGGTGCTGGCCCATTGCTTCACCTGCGGCAAGGACAACCTCGCTTCGGTGCGGATTTCGCGCGCGCTGGCGCGGCGCGGTATCGGTACGCTGCGCTTCGACTTCGCTGGCCTTGGAGGCAGCGAGGGAGTGTTCGCCACCGGCTTCGGCGCCGATGTTGGCGATCTGGCGGCGGCAGTGCGCGCAATGGCGGAGGCCGGAATGGTGCCGCAGTTGCTGGTCGGGCACAGCCTGGGCGGTGCGGCGGTGATCGCGGCGGCGGGCGCGCTGCCGATGATCACCGCAGTCGCAACGATCGGAGCCCCGTTCGATGTCGCGCATGTCCTCGCGAGGATCGACCCGGCCACGCTCGAACGCATTGAACAGGACGGTGAGGCGGCCGTTCGCCTTGTCGACCGCCAATTCCAGATCCGGCGCGGTTTCGTCGAGGAGGCGCGCGAACAGGATCAGGCGGTGCGGATCGCGGCGTTGCGGCGACCGCTTCTGGTGCTGCATTCGCCGCGCGACGAGACTGTGGGGATCGATCATGCCGGGCGAATCTTTCAGGCGGCGCACCACCCCAAGAGCTTCGTATCGCTCGACGATGCCGACCATCTGCTCAGCCGCGCGACCGATGCCGATTATGTCGCCGAGGTAATAACGAGTTGGGCGTCGCGCTACCTGCCGAGGATCGATGAGTTGCGCGCGGAGGGACAGTCGGGCGAGGTGGTGGTCGAGGAGACGGGCGCCGGGCGCTATCAGGTGGCGATCCGTGCTGGCGGAATCCGCTGGCTCGCTGACGAACCGGAAGCGGTTGGCGGGCTGGGTTCGGGGCCGACGCCCTATGACCTGCTTGCCGCCGGGCTTGGTGCCTGCACCACCATGACGCTGCGAATGTATGCAGAGCGCAAGAATTGGCCGGTTGAGCATATCCGCACCGCGGTGGGACATACCAAGGATCCCGGCCAGTCGCCGCCCGACCGATTCGTCCGCCACCTGTTTGTAAAGGGGGCATTGAGCGACGAACAGCGGGGCCGCCTCGTGGAGATCGCCAACATGTGCCCGGTTCACCGCACCCTGACCCAGGGCGCGCACGTTGAAACCATCGAACGCGACAGCGCGCCGCCCGCCGAGCACGTCCAGGCCCATGCCGACGACATGGCCGAGACGATCGGCGCCACGCGCTGAACTGATCACCTATTACCAGCGTCGTAGCTGCGCCCGACCCGCCAGAAGTGGCCGTTTCGGCTCGACTCCTGGCCATCCCGGTCACGCGATGCAGTGATGGCTGCCGAGGCCGGGATGCTTCAGAGGGGTCAAGCGGGTATCGGCCAATCTCCTCTGTTTGCCTCGTCATCGCAAGCAAACGGCTCTGACGCCGTTGGTGTGCCTCGGCGCATGCGAGTGCGGACGGCGAGCCTCGACAGCATCCGCCAGCGCATGACCCTCAGTTCCTGATGAAGTCAACGAACGCACGGAGTGGAGCGGGGAGGTGACGGCGGCCGGGATAATAGAGGAACGGACCCGGAAAACTCTCCCACCAGGACTCCAGCACTGGCTCCAGCGCGCCGGTGTCGAGTTCCGGGCGCAACCAGCCTTCGAACAGGTGGATAATGCCTAGCCCGGCAACCGCCGCGCTGATCGCGAGATCCACCGCCGCGCCCAGCCGCACTACCAGCGGCCCACCAGGATCGACCCGCACTACCTCGCCGCTCCGCTCGAACTCCCAGGTCGGGATTGCGCCGCTGGCGAACTGACCGCGCAGGCAGGCATGAGCGAGCAGGTCGCGAGGATGTTCTGGCCGACCATGCGCTTCAAGGTAGGCGGGGGACGCGGCGGTGGCGAAACGCTGGACGCGTGGGCCGATCGGTACCGCGATCATGTCCTGCTCAAGCCGCTCGTCGTAACGGATCCCGGCATCGCACCCCGCTGCCAGGACGTCCACGAAGCTATCCTCGACGATCACCTCCATCCGAATGTCCGGATAGGCCTTCAGAAAGGGCGTCACGATCGGCGGCAGGACAAGGCGCGCGACGCTCGCGGGCACGTTGAGCTTGAGCGTCCCAGCCGGCCGATCGCGAAAAGCGTTCACCACGTCGAGCGCCGCCTCGACTTCCCCCAGCGCCGGCACCAGCCGCTCGATGAGACGCGCACCCGCCTCGGTCGGGGCGACGCTGCGGGTGGTGCGGTTGAGCAGCCGCACGCCCAGTTTGGCCTCCAGACGCCGTACCGCCTCGCTCAGACTCGAGGCGGAGACCCCGCTCGCCCGTGCCCCCTCGCGGAACCCGCCGGCTCGCACCACTGTGACGAGCGCGGAGAGGTCATGAAGGCCTGTCGCCATTGTGCGAGAGTCCGAACAGCCTGTGCCGATTGCGCAGGATTATCGCGCGCATGCGGAAAGTCCATATGGCTTGTCAGACCCGCTTCGGAGATTTCCTGCGATGAACGATCTCGCCACCATCGGAAGCTTCCCGCTCGGCGACCGCACCGTGAACCGCCTCGGCTACGGGGCGATGCAACTTGCCGGTCCAGGGGTATTCGGACCGCCAAGGGACCGCAAAGCAGCTGTTGCCATCCTGCGGCAAGCCGTGGCGGGGGGCGTCAATCACATCGACACCAGCGACTTCTACGGTCCGCACGTCACCAACCAGCTCATCCACGAGGCACTGCACCCCTATCGGCATGACCTGGTGATCGTGACCAAGGTCGGCGCGGTGCGCGGTGATGATGCCTCCTGGATTCCTGCCCTGACCCCCGCCGATCTCGCCCAGGCGGTCCAAGACAATCTTCGCAACCTCGGTGTGGATGTGCTCGATGTCGTGAACCTGCGCGTTGGAGGCATCCATGGTCCGAGCGAGGGCTCGATTGAAGAGTCGTTCACCGCGCTGGCCGAGCTCCAGCAGCAGGGGCTGATCCGTCACCTGGGCTTGAGCAATGTGACATCCAGCCAGGTTGCGCAGGGGCGCGGCATCGCCGAGGTGGTCTGCGTGCAGAACCACTATAATCTCGCCCACCGCGATGACGATGCACTGATCGACGAGTTGGTGGGTGATGGCATAGCCTATGTTCCATTTTTTCCGCTCGGCGGCTTCACGCCGCTCCAGTCCTCGATCCTCTCGGACATGGCGGCACGGCTCAACGCAACGCCGATGCAGCTGGCGCTCGCTTGGCTATTGCGCCGAGCACCCAATGTCCTGCTGATCCCGGGGACCTCGTCGCTCGTCCATCTGCACGAAAACCTCGCGGCGGCCGAGCTCGCGGTCCCTGACGAAGTGCTCGCCAAGCTCGACGCCATTTGCGGAAGGGATATCCGGTAAGAGGTCTGGATCGGGTGGCGGTCTGGGCCCGCCTTCCCGATCTGCCAGCTCATGAACGGACCAACCGATATCGATCAGACCTACTTGTTGGCTCCGATCACCAGATGGAGCCCGCCGGTCGGCTGCTTCCAGCGGGATCGCGCTGTTGCCCTGTCCTTGTGCCGCCTGCTGCCTGCTGTCTGAAGCCGAGAAAAAGGCGCGCCTTACCCGATTGGATGAGGAGCGCACGTTTGTCCCCAACCTCATTGATTGCCCGTTGGTTCGTCGACGTTTCCCGAAAGTGGGCATGGCGCCGGCCGGCCTGCCGGTTGTTGCGAGCGGACATCTCGTCGCGCTATATGGCCGTCTAAATGGTCAGGAGTGGCTCGTGGACACGTCGTTGATCGCGGCTGCGCTGACCTATGAGGCGGCAACCAATCTCCCGCAGTCAAGATTGGCGGACCAGGATTTCCGGACGCCGCTTGGAATGGGCGCGGGCGTTACGCTTCATCTCGCCTTCGCGTCGCAAAAAGGCGCCACGCTGTACACGCTTGAGCGGCAACTGGCCGAGGCGGGACCAGTGCTCGGGATTGTCCCGCAATGGCTCGGGTGACCGATGAATCTCCGGCAAGAATTTGCAGCTGTCGGGTGTCCAATGGCCGACGGTGATGGACGATGAAGGCGCTCGTTGACCCCACCCATGTGCTCGCCCGGGGCTTGACGACGATCCGCAGCGAATTTCAGGTGCCCAACACCTTCCCCGCCGAAGTGCTCGCGGCCGCCGATCTCGCGGCGCGGCGCCAGCCGACCAGCCATGTCGATCGCACGGCCTGGCGCTTTGTCACGCTCGATCCTGCAAGCTCGACCGATCTTGACCAGGCCTTCGCCATCGAGACGAGCGGCACTGACCTGCTCCTCCATTACGCGATCGCCGATGTAGCCTGGTTTGTGGACGACGGCGACGCGATAGACCTAGAGGCGTGGCGCCGCGGAACGACTGTCTACTTGCCCGACGGCAAGGCGGGACTTTACCCGCCGGTGCTGAGCGAGGGCGCCGCCAGCCTGCTGCCCGACGGTCCGCGCCCAGCTGTTGTCTTCACAGTGCGCGTCGCGCCCGACGGCGCCGCGAGTCTCGATGGCGCCGAGCGCGCCATCGTTCGCAGCGCCGCCAAGCTCGCCTATGACCGCGTGCACGATGCCGACCTTCCGACGGGCTTCGCCGAGCTGGCAAGCCGCATCGAGATTGCCGAGGATCGGCGGGGCGCCGCGCGCGTCGATCCGCCCGAACAGGAGGTTGTCGCGGTCGGCGGCGACGGATTCGCCTTATCCTTCCGGCCCCGGTTGCAGTCCGAGGATCGCAATGCGGCGCTGTCGCTTGCCACCAACATAGCGATCGCCAACGCGCTACAGGCACATCACACCGGCCTGTTTCGCGTCATGGCCGAGCCTGACGAGAGAGCGATCGCGCGGTTACGTCATACGGCGAGCGCTTTGGGCCTCGTCTGGCCCGAGACGGCACCACTTGCGCAGTTCGAGCGGACGCTCGACGCCGCCGATCCCAAACAGGCAGCGTTCATGCTGGCGATCCGCCGCGCAGGCAAGGGCGCTTCCTACACCCCCTACCGCGAAGGCGTCGTGCCCTGGCATACAGCGATGGGCGCGACCTATGCACATGGTACCGCACCATTGCGCCGCCTTGCCGATCGCTATGTCGTCCGCGCCACGCTCGCAATCGCCAATGGCGAAGCGGTTCCTGATGTGGTGAGCGAGGCGTTCGCCAAGCTACCACAGGTAATGGCACGAGCCGACGCACGCGACGGGCAGATCGAGCGCGCCGCGATTGATCTTGCCGAGGCTGTGATGCTGACCGGCCGGGAGGGACAGGATTTTCAGGCGGTCGTAACCGATGTCGATGATCGCGGTGCGCGCATGCAGTTGTGCGAGTTGCCAGTCGTTGCGCGCATCCCGGCAAATGGGCTCGAGCCTGGCGAAAGGCTCAGTGTCAAACTGATTGTCGCGGATCCGGGCCAACGCAAAATCAGCTTTCGGCCAGACCGAATTCGTCACCGGAACGGCGGCCTATAGAAAGATCTTCCTAAATCAATGCATCGAAATGACCGGAATGAACATGGCAAAGAAGAAATATTACCTGGTCGCAACTTTGCCAGATGGTTACGTCAAGACGATCGGGCCCACGTCGGTTGAGTTTACCCATTATTGGAGGATCGTTGCGTATCTCGGTGCAGGCAGGACCGAGGTGTTTTGGGGACATGCCAAGTCTCTTGCTGGGGCAAAGAGAAAGAAAAGCGCGGCCGCCGAGGCGGCCGAAAATCGCAGATGGCAAGCCTATGATTTTGATATCGTCGAATTGGTGAGAATAGCTGGATAGAAAATATTCAACCGGATGAGTGACGCCTTCTTTAAGTCGCCCCGACGCGATATCACTGTCACTGCTACTCCCGACAATCTGCGCAAGCGATCCAGGATGGTCGAATGATCATGAGGGTCTGCAGCGCCGCTCGGACTGTCTTTCACACCCCGACGCTTTCAGAGATCGGCCTGCTGGCCATCGTCGAGCATGCGCCATTTCCGGATCGTCTCAATCACCGTCGTCATCATCGTCATCGCCATCGCGATGCCAGTACCGGTGTTTCCAACGCTCGTGCTGCCAATAGCGACGGCGTGCTTCTTCGCGTTCCCAGCGTTCGTGCTGCTCCCAACGCTCGTGCGCGAGCCAGGCTGCACGGGGGTCGTAGTAATAGCCAGGGGCATAATAACCGCTGTAGGGATACTCAGAACCGAACGAGAACTGGACGCTCGGTCCACCGTAATATTGGGTCGACGCCGGGCTGGGCAGAAACATGCCCACGAACGCCGCGCCTACTGCCGCCGGTAAAATCATCTTGCGAACCATGTCGGGCCTCCTCTCTATCAGAGCAGGGCGATGGCCGTTGATCTTGGTGCTGTCGGCAGTCCCACCAAGAGTTTCACCCCAGGCTCAGCAGCGATTCCCATCTCGCTCGATTGCCCGGCCCGCAATCGCGCCGCCGGCGCCTCCGAGCACTGTCCCGAGCGTCTTATCGCCATAGCCGGCGAGACCGTTGCCGAGCAGGCCACCAGCCAGCGCGCCGATCAGCGCGCCAGTTGTGCCATCGCGGTGGCAGCGGTAGCTGTATTGCGGACGGCCATAATAGCCCCAGTCTCGATCGCCATGCTCGTAGCCGTGGTGATAGCCGTGCCACTCGTGGTCACGATAACCTTCATCGTCTCGGTCGTGACCTCGACCCCAACCGTGGCCTTCATAATCGTCTCGGTCGTGACCTCGACCCCAACCGTGGCCTTCATGAT
>FTCZ01007096.1_pt1 | contig 10328 bp, 8 predicted proteins | sample 1658871 | NCBI WGS metagenome assembly FTCZ01 (sample SAMEA3914864, study PRJEB12502) | metagenome | biome: forest; material: soil | place: USA | collected 2012-03-12 | depth 0.3 m
GGCCCCGCCCGCGGCAACGCCCGCAGCGGCCCCGCCCGCGGCCGGAACCACGCCGGCTGCCCCGGCCGCTCCGAGTGACACTGCGGCCAATCCGGCGGTTCCGGCAACCGGAACCCCGCCTGTTGCCGCGACGACGCCACCGGCTGCCGGCACCACGCCGCCGGCCACGCCCGCGCCCACGCCCACGCCCGCGACCGCCGAAGCGACCGTGCCGGTCGGCCAGAAGGCAATCTTCTATGAGGAGCGCACCAGCACGCAGCAAGGCACGGCCGAACCCGGCAGCATCGTCTGGTCACTGGTGCAGGAATCGCCGGGCGGCGACCTGCCGCCGGAACCTGCGATCCGCGCCGAGGCAACCATTCCTGGCAAGGACATCCAGCTGCGCATGACGATCCGGCGCAACACCGACCAGACCCTGCCGGCCAGCCACATCATCGAGATGATCTTCCTGACGCCGCAAGGCTTTGACGGCGGCGGCGTCGACAACATCCTGCGCATCGCCATGAAGAGCTCGGAGCAGGATGCCGGCAGCCCGCTGATCGGCATTCCGGCCAAGATTGCCGACGGCTTCTTCCTGGTCGCGCTCAACGACACCAAGGCCGACCAGGACGCCAACCTGACGCTGCTCAGGGGCCAGGACTGGATCGACGTGCCGGTCGTCTACAAGACCGGCCGCCGCGCGCTGCTCACCATGGAAAAGGGCATTCCGGGCGAGAAGGTGTTCGATGAGGCGCTGAAGGCCTGGGCGGCGAAGACGTCGGGGTGATGGACGTGGCGGCCGCTCAAAAGCCCTGAAACAGCATGTCGAGCGCGGCGACGATCTCGTCGTGATGCCGGCCAAGATTTCCGTCTGCCGCTCGCAGTTCTGGATTTGTAATAGCTGATAAGAATTGGGTGACCATCACATAGTCTTTGCCGTCGATCCTGAAGATCGGGTTCAGCCTGCGAGCCGGCAACGGCGCGACGTCGCGCGGCAAAAGCGGAACGACGACATTGGTATGGAGGTGTTCCAGTATGTCGGACTGGACATCAAGGAGATAGCCGTCGCCTCCCGCGCTCCGATAGAAATCATAACGAGCCATCAAAACAGCCGGTACTTGGCTAAAGGCAGGCCGTTGCGCTTGACGTATTCATTGGAGCTTTCGAATGCCTCCTTATTCTCCTCCTGCCAGCGCCGCCTCTTCTCGGCGGCCACCGCTTCGGCTATGCCGGCTTCGGCGGCGCGCGAGACATTGACGTTGAGGCCCTTGGCTTCCTTCATGAGCTGTGAATCGATGGACAGATTCGCCGGCTGACGAACCGCATTAGTGGTTATCTTGCGCATGATAGCCTCCGCAACATGCGTATAGAATATGCGCATGCCACCGGCGATGCAACGGATAGACGCTGGAACAGCCGCGTTACTGGGCCGCTTTCCCGGCGACATGATCAAGCGACCCGCAGGTTTTACAACCGCGCAAGCAACAGTTTGAACCTGAGCGAGGCGATGACCAGGATGAAGATCAATCTTCGTGAGCTGGGCGAAACCGTTCTCTTGACGGATGGCGGCCTCGAAACCTCCCTGGTGTTCCTGGATGGCCTTGATCTGCCCTGCTTCGCCGCCTTTCCCCTGCTTGGCAAGGAGGACGGACGTGAGAGGCTGGGCCGCTATTTTCGCCAGTATCTGGACATCGCTGAACAGCATGGCGTCGGCTTTGTGCTCGATACGCCGACATGGCGCGCCAACCCCGACTGGGGTGAAAAACTCGGCTTTTCGTCCGAAGCGCTGTCGATCGCAAACAGGCAAGCGGTCGCGTGGGCGCGGGAGCTGGCGGCGCCCTACATGGCGCGCGGCGTGACCGTACTGGTAAACGGTGTGGTCGGGCCGCGTGGCGACGGCTACCGGGTCGATATGTCCATGAAGCCCGCCGAAGCCGAGGACTATCATGCCGGGCAGATCAAGGCTTTCCGTGATGCCGGCGCGGACATGGTCAGCGCCGTCACCATGACCTATTCGCAGGAGGCGGCCGGAATAGCCTGCGCCGCCATGGCGGTCGGCCTCCAGCCGGTGATTTCCTTCACGGTTGAGACGGACGGGCGGCTGCCTTCCGGCGAGAGCCTGAAGGACGCCATCGAACTGGTCGACGAGGAGACCGACGGCGCGCCGGCCTATTTCATGGTCAACTGCGCGCATCCCAGCCATTTCGATGCCGTTCTTGCCGGCAACGGGAAGTGGCTAAGCCGCATTCGCGGCGTGCGCGCCAATGCGTCCGCCAAAAGCCATGCCGAACTGGATGCAGCGACCGAACTCGATCCAGGCGATCCGGTCGATCTCGCCCGGCGCTACCGCGCCATGCGGGATCGTTTCGGCCACATAGGAGTGCTGGGCGGCTGCTGCGGCACGGACAGGCGCCATATCGCCGCGATCTGCGAGGCCTGTTTGTAAGGCCGAGCGAAGACTAGCCCTCCATTTCCTCCCGCAGCATCTCCAGCTCCAGCCATTCTTCCTCGAGGGCCGCCAGCGTCGTGCGCTCCTTGTCGAGAGCGGCGATGGTTTTCTGGAAGGAGGCCGGGTCGCGCTCGTAGAAGGACGGGTCGGCGATGTTGTTTTCCAGCCGCGAGATGGACGCGGTCACCGCCTCGATCTTCTTCGGCAGCGAGTCCAGCGCGAATTTCTGCTTGAACGAGAGTTTCTTCGCCTGGCCTTTCGGCGCGGCCTGCTCGGCCTTCGGCGCGGCTTCGCCGGCCTCGCTCCTCGACCTTGCCTTGCGATCCTCCAGCTTCGAGCCGCCGCGCTGCGCCAGCATGTCGGAATAGCCGCCGGCATATTCGATCCAGCGGCCGCCGCCGTCCGGCGCGATCACGCTGGTGACGGTGCGGTCGAGGAAATCGCGGTCGTGGCTGACCAGGATCACGGTCCCGGCAAAGCCCGCGACCAGTTCCTGCAGCAACTCCAGCGTTTCCATGTCGAGGTCGTTGGTCGGCTCGTCGAGCACCAGAAGATTCGCCGGCCGGGCCAGCACGCGCGCCAAAAGCAGCCGGGCGCGTTCGCCGCCGGAAAGCTCGCGCACCGGCGTGCGCGCCTGCTCCGGCTTGAACAGGAAATCCTTCATGTAAGAGACGACATGGCGCTGCTCGCCATTGATGACGAGGTTCTCGCCGCGCCCGTCGGTGAGGTAGTGGGCCAGCGTCTCCTGCGGATCGACGGCCTCGCGTTTCTGGTCGAGGGTCGCGATCTCCAGATTGGTGCCCAGCCGCACCGTGCCGGCATCCGGCTCAAGTTCGCCGGTCAGCATCTTCAACAATGTCGTCTTGCCGGCGCCGTTCGGGCCGACAAGGCCGACACGGTCGCCGCGCTGGATGCGCGTCGAAAAGCCTTTGACCACGGTGAGGTCGCCGAAGCTCTTTTCGATGTTCTTGGCCTCGATCACCAGCTTGCCGGATTCGGCAGCGTCGCTCGCCACCATGGTCGCCGTGCCTTCGGCGCCGCGATGGCCGCGGAAGCGCTGGCGCATGGATTGCAGCTCGCCGAGGCGGCGCATGTTGCGCTTGCGCCGGGCCGTCACGCCGTAGCGCAGCCAGTGCTCCTCGCGCACGATCTGGCGGCCGAGCTTGTGCTGCTCGCGCTCTTCTTCCTCCAGCACCTGGTCGCGCCATTCCTCGAAATAGGCAAAGCCCTTGTCGAGGCGTCGCGTCTGGCCGCGGTCGAGCCAGACGGTGGCGCGGGTGACGCGTTCGAGAAAGCGGCGGTCGTGCGAGATCAGGATGACGGCCGACGAGGTGCGGGCAAGCTCCTCTTCCAGCCATTCGATGACCGACAAATCGAGGTGGTTGGTCGGCTCGTCGAGCAGCAGGATGTCGGGCTCGGGCGCCATGACGCGGGCAAGTGCCGCGCGCCGCGCCTCGCCGCCGGAAAGATCGTTCGGACGCTCCTCGCCGGTCAGGCCGAGATGCTCCATCAGATAGGTGGCGCGGTGCGGATCGTCGGCCGGACCGAGACCGGCCTCGACATAGGCGCGGACACTGTCGAAACCGTCCATGTCGGGCATTTGCGGCAGGTAGCGGACGGTCGCCGAGGGCTGGCGGAACACTTCGCCGTCCTGCGGCTCGATGATGCCGGCGGCGATCTTGAGCAGCGTCGACTTGCCCGAGCCGTTGCGGCCGACCAGCGCGATCTTCTCGCCGGCGGACGCACTGAGTGCGGTGCCATCGAGCAGCGGCGTGCCGCCGAAGGTCAGTTTTATGCCGTCGAGATTGAGGAGTGGCGGCGCCATGTCGACTTTCTGGGAATGTCAGCTGTCCGGGAGGGGATAGGGGTGGGCCAGAAGCAGCGCCCTGCCGCGCTCCAGCGCGATGCCGAGCCGGCCCCTGACCTCGTTTGATATAGTGAGCGAGGAGCCGAACGCCACCTCGACACGGTCGAGCGGCCATTTGGCTCCGGTGACCGTCAGGCCGGACAAGTCGGAGAAGCCGAGCACCGAAAACAAGGTCCCGTCATCATAGTCGAAGCTGGCTTTGCCAGGCAGGACGGGAACACCCTCCTGCGCGCCGCTGGTCAGCAGCACGCTCGTGCCCGCCTCGGCCAGCCGGATTCCCAGCGCCAGATGCAGGAAGGCATGGTCGGCGCGCTTGCCGCCGAAGGCGCCGGCAAGCACCAGGCTCGTGGCGCCGCGATCCAGCGCTTGCGCGATGGCAAGCTCGCCATCGGTCATGTCCTTTTCGGCCGGAAAGACCTTGCGCGGCACGGCGGCCAGATCTTTTGGCAGGTCGGCCGGCACCGAGTCGAAATCGCCGACCCAGAGCTCCGGTACTACGCCAAGCATGCGGGCATGGCCGATGCCGGCGTCGGCGGCGATGACGCGCGAACCTTCGATCTGGCGTTCGAGCCGGGGCGTGCGGATAAGCTCGCCGCCAAGCAGGATGGTGAATGTGCCCATGGCCGTGGCCCTTACCAGCCCTCCGGGCGAAACGGAAGCCGGGCGGCTCCACGCTTGGTGTTCTGGCGCTGCCCGAACATTAGATGTCCGGCAAACTTCCGCTTGCGCGCCGCTTCGGCCCGGCCTATCTGTCGAAACGCTCTAACGGGGTGCCGGACTTGATCCGGCTGAGAGGCGATCAAGCCAACCCGCTGAACCTGATCCGGTTTGTACCGGCGGAGGGATTAGACGTTTCGGACCATCCGACGCCTCAATTCCTTGTCACTCGAACGAAGGAGGCGCCGATGCGCTCGCTATTGTCATACCTAGAGCGTTTCACCGTTTCACGGAAACGGCGAACCGCTCTATCTCTTTGTTTTGACGCAATTCCGGCCGGAAAACCGTTTCACACTTTTCCTGGAATTGCTCTTATTCTGGCAACCGGCCTTGTTTCGCTGTTGGCCGGTGTTGCGCCCGCCGAGGCGAAGGACAAGCTTACCGTCTATACCTATGAGAGCTTCACCGCCGACTGGGGTCCGGGACCGGCCGTGAAGAAGGAATTCGAGGCCGAATGCGGCTGCGATCTCGAATTCGTCTCGGTGGCCGACGGCGTTGCGTTGCTCAACCGCGTCAAGCTGGAAGGCGCCGGCACCAAGGCCGATGTCGTGCTCGGCCTCGACACCAATCTTACCGCCGACGCCAAGGCGAGCGGGCTGTTCGGGCCGCATGGCGAGATATCCGGCATCGATGTGCCCGGCGGCTGGAGCGACGACACTTTCGTGCCCTTCGACTATGGCTATTTCGCCGTGGTCTATGACACGCAGAAGCTGAAGACGCCACCGAAGAGCCTGAAGGACCTGGTGGAAGGCAGCGGCACGGACAAGATCGTCATCCAGGATCCGCGCACCTCGACGCCGGGCCTCGGCCTGCTGCTGTGGGTCAAGTCGGTCTATGGCGACAAGGCGCCGGAGGCCTGGGCCAAGCTCAAGACGAAAGTGCTGACGGTGACGCCGGGCTGGAGCGAAGCCTATGGCCTGTTCACCAAGGGCGAGGCGCCGATGGTGCTGTCCTACACCACGTCGCCGGCCTATCACATGGTGGCCGAAAACACCGAGCGCTATCAGGCCGCTTCCTTCGAGGAAGGCGAGTACCTGCAGATCGAGGTCGCCGGCATCACCACGACCGGCGCGAAAAACCCGCTGGCACAGAAATTCATTACCTTCATGACCGGGCCGAAGTTCCAGGACGTCATTCCCGAGACCAACTGGATGTTCCCGGCCGGCAAGACCGACAAGCCGCTCAACCCGGCCTTCGACAAACTGGTGAAGCCGACCAAGACCTTGCTGTTCAGCCCGCAAGAGGTCGCGGCCAACCGCAAGGCCTGGGTGGATGAGTGGCTGGCGGTGATGAGCAAGTAGGCCAGCGTGCAGTCAGCCGCGCGCCCTGACTCCCGCGTCACCGCCGGCGTCGTCGCGCTTGCTGCCATCACCGCGCTCATCGGCGGCGCTTTCGCTGGCCTCATCGTCGAAGGCGCGCACGATCTCTCAGGCGCGATTGCGGCCTTCGACGGCTACCTTTTTCGTGTCGCCCGCTTCACGCTGTGGCAGGCGCTGCTGTCGACGCTGCTGTCGGTCGCGCCGGCGCTTCTGGTGGCGCGCGCCCTGTCGAGGCATCCAGATTTTGCGGGCCGCCGTCTTATCCTTCAGCTGTTCACCGTGCCGTTGGCGTTGCCGGCCATCGTCGCGGCGCTCGGGGTGTTGGCGCTCTATGGCCGAGCCGGATATTTTGCCGGCATCCTCGACGGTCTGGGCGGCGGCGAATGGCCAGGCATCTACGGCCTCTCCGGCATCCTCGTGGCGCATGTCTTCTTCAACCTGCCCCTGGCCACGCGTCTGTTCCTGGAAGCGCTGGGCACCGTTCCCGCCGACCAGTGGCGGCTGGCGAGCCAGCTCGGCATGGGCGCCCGACCCGCCTTCCGGCTGATCGAATGGCCCGCACTGCGCGCGGCGCTGCCTGGTGTCGCCGGGCTGGTGTTCATGCTTTGCATCACCTCCTTCACCATCGTGCTGACGCTGGGCGGCGGTCCGGCGGCGACGACGCTGGAGGTCGCCATCTACCAGGCGCTGCGCTTCGATTTCGATCCCGCGCGGGCGGTGGTGCTGACCTTGCTGCAGATCGGCCTGACATTCGTGGTGATGGTCGCGCTCACGCGGCTCGGCGCCAACACGGTCGGCGACGCCAATCTGCCGGTGGCGCCGCGCCGCTACCTTGGTGTAGGCCGGATGGAGACCGCGCTGAACGCCGGCCTGATCGCGCTCGCGCTGCTGTTCGTCGCCGGGCCGATGGCGGCCACCGTGATGGCGGGACTGAAGGCCGATCTCGGCCGGCTGGCGGGCGAGGAAGCGGTGCGCCGCGCGACGCTGACCAGTGCCGGCCTCGCCTTCCTCGCGGCGCTGCTTGCCGTGGCATTGTCGCTGGCGCTGATCGCGGCGCGGCGGGCACTGGCTTTACGCCGCCGTTCCGGCAGCGCCATGTCGCTGCTCGAATATGCCGCCGACACCGGCGCCGGCTTCGTGCTGGTCGTGCCGCCGATCGTGCTCGGCGCCGGCTGGTTCCTGGCCCTGCGCAACGTGGTGGATGTGTTTGCGATCGCTCCCGTCATGGTCGTCGCGGTCAACGCGGTGATGGCAATGCCGTTCGCCATCCGCGCCATCCGCCCTGCCTATGACGCGGCGAGCGAGCGCCACGAGCGGCTTTGCCTGGCGCTCGGCATTTCCGGCTGGAGCCGGCTGCGCCTGATCGACTGGCCGTCGCTCAGACGGCCTCTGGCCACCGGCTTTGCCTTCGCCATGGCGCTGTCGCTCGGCGATCTCGGCGTGATCGCGCTGTTCGGCAGCGATGCGGTGCAGACCTTGCCCTATCTGCTGCTCGCGCGCATGGGCAGCTATCGGACCGCCGACGCCGCGGGGCTGGCCTTGCTGCTCGGGCTGGTCTGCCTGATGCTGGTGATAGCCGCCGACCGGCTCGGGCGGGAAGGAAGGTCATGACGACGGGCATCGCCACGCAAAAGGGTCTCGCCGTGCGGCTGGACGGCGTAGCGTTCAGCTATGGCGAGGCGTCATTTCGCTTCGATGCCGAATTCGCCGCCGGCAGGATCGCCGCCATCATGGGCCCGAGCGGCTCCGGCAAGTCGACGCTGCTCAATCTGATAGCCGGCTTCGAATCGCCCGCTTCCGGCAAGGTAATGATCGGCGGCCAGGATGTCGGCAACGCGCCGCCTTCGGCGCGGCCGGTGTCGATGGTGTTCCAGGAAAACAACCTTTTCGCGCATCTTCCGGTCGAGGCCAATGTCGGACTCGGGCGCTCGCCGTCGCTCAAATTGAGTGACGCCGACCGTGTTGCCGTCGCCGAGGCGCTGGCGCGGGTCGGCCTTGCCGGCAAGGAAAAGCGGCTGCCGCGCGAGCTCTCCGGCGGCGAGCGCCAGCGCGTCGCGCTGGCGCGCGTTCTGTTGCGCGACCGGCCGGTGCTGCTGCTCGACGAGCCCTTTGCTTCGCTCGGCCCGGCCTTGCGCGACGACATGCTCGACCTCGTGGCCGGCATCCATGCCGAGCGCGCCATGACGGTTCTGTTCGTCACGCACCAGCCGGAAGATGCGCGCCGTATCGGCCAGGACGTGGCCTTTCTCGATGAAGGCGCGATCGCGGCGCTCGGTCCTGCCAGCGATTTCTTCGATCGATCTGGACCGGATGCGTTCAGGCGCTATATCGGCGATCGAGGCGACACCGTTGCCGGATCACAACATATTGCCCGGAAGCGGACATAATTTACGGCCAAACCGGCAACGGGCGGTCCGGCGTTTGCTTGCCTTGTCCGGGGGAGTATGGCTAGGTCCGGCCATGCTGGTCCGGCGGGGCCGTGATTTGCCGAAAGATTTCGAAAGGAAGCCGATCTGACGACCGGCGCGGAGAAAGTGTGGATAAGGCCGCTGGCACGATTTTTCGCGCTGGCGAGCGTTGCCTTGCTGGCCAGTTGCCAGATGTTCACGCCGCCGGACGTGCAAGAGAGCGGCTTCCAACCTTCCGACAAGCCGATCACCGTCGACAATGTCGTCGCCAACGCCAAGCTCGTCGAAATGGCGAAGGCGCAACATCCGCGGATTCTCGCCACTTATGGCGGCGAATATTCCGATCCGAAGCTGGAACGCATGGTGGCCAAGGTCGTCGGCAACCTGACGGTGGTGTCGGCGAATCCGACGCAGACCTACCGCATCACCATCCTCAATTCGCCCAACGTCAACGCTTTCGCGCTGCCGGGCGGCTATCTCTATGTCACGCGCGGGCTGCTGGCCCTGGCCAACGACTCGTCCGAGCTCGCCGCCGTCATCGCGCATGAGATGGGGCACGTCACCGCCAATCACGGCCTGCAGCGCCAGCAGCTCGAGGCGGAGGAAGGCCTGGCAACCAAGGTGGTTTCCGATGTGCTCGGCGACAGCCCGACCGCCAAGGCCGCGCTCATCCGCGGCAAGCTGAGGCTGGCGCAGTTCTCACGCAACCAGGAACTGCAGGCCGACGCCATCGGCATCAAGTCGATCGGCGAGGCGGGCTATGACCCTTATGCCGCCGGACGGTTCCTGCAGTCGATGTCGGCCTATACCGATTTCCGCTCGGTGAGCGGCGCTACCGACGCCAACCTCGACTTCCTGGCCACGCACCCCAGCACGCCGCAGCGCATCGACCTGGCGCAGCGCCTTGCCCGCAATTTCGGTCCGCCAGGGGTCGGTACGCGCGACCGCGACGCCTTCCTTGCCGGTATCGACGGGCTGCTTTACGGCGACACGCCGGAAGAAGGCTACGTGCGCGGCCAGACCTTCATGCATCCCAACCTCGGCGTGTCGTTCACCGTGCCGGACGGCTTCGTCATCGACAACTCGGCCGCAGCGGTCACCGCGACGGGACCGGGCGACATCGCCATCCGCTTCGACGGGGTGGCGATCGACAAGTCGGTGTCGCTCACCGACTATATCCGCAGCGGCTGGGTTGCCGGCCTCGAAGACGCCAGCGTGCGCCAGGACACCATCAACGGCAACGAAGCGGCGATGGCGCATGCCACCGCGCAAGGCTGGCAGTTCGATATCGCGGTGATCCGCGCCGGCGGCCAGGTCTATAGGCTGCTGACGGCGGCGCCTTCGACCAGCACCTCGCTCGACCCGGTCGCGCGCTCGGTCAGCAGTTCATTCCGCGTGCTCAGCCCGGCGGAAAAGGCGGCGCTGAAGCCGCTGCATATCCGCGTCGTCACCGTTCAGGCCGGCCAGACCATGGGCTCGCTCGCGGCCCAGATGGTCGGCGTCGACCGCAAGCTCGATCTGTTCCGGGTCCTCAACGCCATGTCGCCGGGCGCCACCGTATCGGCCGGCGACAAGGTCAAGATCGTCAC
>FTCZ01005148.1_pt1 | contig 10307 bp, 11 predicted proteins | sample 1658871 | NCBI WGS metagenome assembly FTCZ01 (sample SAMEA3914864, study PRJEB12502) | metagenome | biome: forest; material: soil | place: USA | collected 2012-03-12 | depth 0.3 m
GCTTTTGACCATGATCGGCCTCGGCAACGTGCTGCTGCAGATCCCGATCGGCATGATCAGCGACCGCGTCTCGGATCGCCGCTATCTACTTCTGGCCTGCGCCACGGTGGGACTGATCGGCACTGCCTTCATGCCGTTCTTTGCCCAGAACTGGCACTTGATGGCGGCCCTGTTGTTCGTGTGGGGCGGCTTCGTCGCCGCCATGTACACGATCGGTCTGGCCCATCTCGGCTCCCAGCTTTCCGGCCATGAGCTCGCCTCCGCCAATGCCGCCTTCGTGCTCTGCTACGGCGTCGGCATGGTGCTTGGCCCGCAGGCGATCGGCATCGGCATGGACGCCTTCGGCCCCTCGGGCTTCGGCTGGTCGCTCGCCCTGTTCTTTGCCGCTTATATGGTCCTGGTGAGCGTCAGGCTGGTGCGCAAGATCCTCCTGTAAGAGGCCCTGCTCTGCTCAGGCAGGGATTTTGAGATGCGTTCTCAACAGCGCCCCGTGCATCGGCTGCTGACATCACCATGTCAGCAGTACCCCTGCTATAAACTGCCTCCAACGCAGCTACAGCGAGGAGAGATCACATGATCGACAGCGGCTTCGAAACCAAATCCCTGAGGATGGAATTGCTTCTGCTCATCAGCTTCCAGGCGCCGGCCGCCGATGTCGAGCGCATCATGGCGGCGGTCGAAGCGATCACGCCGCTACGCATGGGCAAATATGTCGGCAACGCCTACCAGTCGGCGCAAGGCATCGAGCGCTATCGGCCGCTGGAAGGCGCCGCCGCGGGCGCCGAGACCGAGTTGCGCCGGCGGCCGGGCACCGTCGAGATGTCGTTTGAAATCGCCGACGACCAGGCGCTGGCGGCCCGCGTCGTCGAAGCGATATTCCAGGCCCATTCCTACCAAGAGCCCGTCATCCGTATCCAGCCGCTGCTGGCCAGCCGCTCCAAGGGCCTTGACGACCACGCCAATCCGAATCGCTGGTGGAACACGACCGGCGACTGGAAAAAGGCCGAACGGCGGGTCGGGGCGGACGCCTGAGGCGGTGAAATAAGCCGCGACAAACGGGGAAGAACGCGCTCGGACTTGACTTTCCGGGCGCGTTCTTTATGTGTCGCGCCAAGTTTCCCGCGTCCGGGTGTTTTCCCCGTGCTCCAGCGGCCAAAACTCCACGAACATTAACGGACGAACATCATGGCCAAAGCCGCAAACATCAAGATCAAGCTTCTGTCGACCGCCGACACCGGGTTCTTCTATGTGACGAGCAAGAACAGCCGCACCAAGACGGACAAGCTGTCGTTCCGCAAGTACGACCCGATCGCCAAGAAGCATGTCGAGTTCAAGGAAACCAAGATCAAGTAATCTGGTCATCCTGGGATATCAGAACGCCGCCTCCGGGCGGCGTTTTTGTTTTGCGGGCATAGCTGCCGACAGGCGCTGAGCCCCTGCTCGCGCAAGGTTCTGGCGTCGGTTTTTGAACAAAAGGGGGCCGGTCGGCGTTTGGCAGCGGTACGAGGAGGCCACTATGTGCCAGCGCCGGCCGGCCGACCCCACGGACCCAGGAGATGCGGCGGACCTGAGCATCATGGGGTATTTTTCGGATGGGGCCGGACAGTCTACCCTCGTGCCGGCCTCGTCTTCGGTCTATGCGTCGCAGATTTGCGCAAAGACTTATAAAAATCAACCATTTCTTAACCACCGCTCGCGAATCGCTTGGGTTAAGGTAAATTCGTAACCCTGTCGCCGTCGGCTACGCGGCCTTGGCCACAACCCGGTTGCGGCCGCCGCTTTTGGCCTCGTAGAGCGCGAGGTCGGCGCGCTTCATCAGCCCCGTGACGCTGTCGGTTCCCTTGAGCAAGGAAGACACGCCGACGCTGACCGTGACCTCGATCATCTTGCCGTCGTTTGCGATCGCGAAAGGCGCCTGCGCGATCTCGGCGCGGATGCGCTCGGCCACCTTCTCGGCGACCGCGCCGTCGGTATCGGGCATCACCACGACGAATTCCTCGCCGCCGAAGCGGCAGGCGAGATCGATGCCGCGCACATTCTTGCGCAGCCGCCTGGCAAATTCGCGCAGCACGTCATCGCCGCCATCATGGCCATGGGTGTCGTTGATCGACTTGAAGCGGTCGAGGTCGGTGATCATCACCGACAGCGGCCGCCGTCGCGCCACGGCGCGGTCGAACAAAGTCTGCAGATGGCTGTCGAGATAGCGCCGGTTGTGCAGTCCGGTCAGCCCGTCGATCACGGCCATCTCGATGGTCTGGGCAACGCTGGCGCGCAATTGGTCGTTGTAGCGCTTGCGCCGTACCTGGGTGCGCAGGCGCGCCGTCAGTTCGTGCTGGTCGATCGGTCGCGTCAGATAGTCATTGATGCCAAGTTCCAGGCCACGCAGGATACGGCCTTCCTCGCCCTCGTCGGCGAGAAGGATGATCGGCAGGAAACGGGTGCGGTCGAGCGAGCGCAGCTGCGAACAGAGCCTCAGCGCATCGAAATCGCTGAAGGCCGTCGAGATAAGCACGCATTCGTACGGCGTCTCGGCCGCCTGGAAGAAACCCGCATTCGGATCAGTCGCGACGTCGAGGTCGGCGCTGTTGCGCAGCATCTTCTGGATGCGCTCGACCGAGGACTTGCGCTCGTCGATCAGAAGCACGCGCGGCCTGACGTCCTCGGTCGCGAAATCGCGGCTCAACAGCTCTTCGATGCCGATGTTGCGGGTGGTCGAGGCGCGCAGCCTGAGTTCGTCGGTCAGCGATTTCAACCTGACCAGGCTCTTCACCCGCGTCATCAGCTGCAGGTCGTTGACCGGTTTGGTGAGAAAATCGTCGGCGCCGGCTTCAAGGCCGCGCACGCGATCCGAGACCTGGTCGAGCGCGGTGATCATGACGACGGGAATATGCGAGGTAGCAGGATCGCTCTTCAGCCGGCGGCAAACCTCGAACCCGTCCATCTCGGGCATCATCACGTCGAGCAGTACGACGTCGACCTTGCCGTTCTCGCAGGTTTCGATGGCGTCCGGACCGTTGTTGGCGGTCAGCACCTCGAAATATTCGGCCAGCAGCCGAACCTCCAGCAGCCGCACATTGGCCGGGATGTCGTCGACGACGAGGATCCGCGCGGTCATTTCAGCAGGCTCCGGTTCGGCGGGTGGCAGCCATCAGGCGTCGCCCAGATAGGATTTGATCGTCTCGATGAAGCGAGGCACCGAGATCGGCTTGGAGATATAGGCTTCGCATCCGCCTTGGCGGATGCGTTCCTCGTCGCCTTTCATGGCGAAAGCAGTGACGGCGATGACCGGAATGCTGTGCAACTCGTCGTCTTCCTTCAGCCATTTGGTCACCTCCAGCCCGGACACCTCCGGCAACTGGATGTCCATCAGGATCAGGTCGGGCCGGTGCTGGCGCGCGAGGTCGAGCGCTTCGAGCCCGTTGCGCGTGCGAACCGTTTCGTAACCGCTGGCTTCGATGAGGTCCCGAAAGAGCTTCATGTTGAGCTCATTGTCCTCGACGATCATGACCTTCTTAGCCATCAATTTCCCGTCCCGACCGCCCTCGAAGCCGAAGACCGTCGCAATGCGTCCCTGCGGACCGCACCCAACCCTATTCCACTCTAGCCCAATATGATTGACGAAACGGAAACCGGAGGTTGGAAAAGCTGCACCGATTCCACCTTCGGACGTTGTAGGGAGAGAGCGAAGGCTTGCCGCAAGCGACGCTTGCGGTTACTGCGGAGAGAGACTCAAAAATCCACCATTCCAAAGGTAATGATGGCGAACGCAGCGTCAATGCGCGAGGAAGCGGAAACCATTGCCGTCAAGGCGCTGGGTTTCGTCGCCGCCGACCCGGAACTCCTGCCTCGCTTCCTGGCGATCACCGGCATCGAGGTGCACTCTATCCGCAAGGCCGCCGCGGAGCCCGGCTTCCTTGCCGGCGTGCTGCAATTCATCCTCGCCCACGAGCCGACGCTGCTGCGTTTTGCCGAGGAAACCGGCACGCCGCCGGCCGCTGTCGGCAAGGCACTGCGCGCCCTTCCACTCGGCAATGACGATCACGAGCGCTCGACATGAGCGACGATCCCGAGACGGCGCGCCAGATCGAGGAACTGGCCGCAGACGAGCGGCCGCTGCTCGTGCTCGACGTCGACGACGTCGTGCTCGAATTCATCCGCCCCTTCCCGCATTTCCTGAAGTCGCGCGGCTTCGGGCTGACGCTCGCTTCCTTCCGCCTCACCGGCAACATCGCCGAAACGGCAACCGGCCGGCTGATTGAACAGCCGGAAGTGACGGCGCTTCTGGGCGAGTTCTTCGACGCCCAGGCCGATTGGCAAAGCATCACCGACGGCGCCGCGGAGGCACTGGCAACGCTCGGCGGACAAGCCGAGATCATCCTGCTGACCGCCATGCCGCACAAGCACCGCGCCGTGCGCCGGGCGCATCTCGATGCGCTCGGCCTCAACTACCCTTTGCTGACGACGGAGATGGCGAAAGGCCCGGCGATCGCCAAACTGCGCGGCGCCAAGAACCGGCCGGTCGCCTTCGTCGACGACCAGCCCTCGAATTTGCTATCGGCACGCAATTCGGTGGCCGACGCGCAGCTGTTCCACCTGATGGCCGACAATTCGCTGCGCGCCTTCCTGCCGCCGACGCCTGACGGCATCATCGTGGTCGACAACTGGCGGGATGCGGCCCCGAAAATCGCGGCAGCGCTTGGGCTTTAGCTCAGGCGCTCACGGCTGCAGCTTCGCGCCGGCCCCGCCATTGTCGCCGCCACCTGAGTCGTCGCCACCTCCCGAATTGTCGGTTCCGGTCGAGTTGTCATCACCACCCGTATTGTCATCCTGGCCTGCGCCATCGTCCTGGACGGCATCCGGGCCTTTCAGCATAGCGCCGTTCACCTTGACCGAGCCGTCGGCTTTCGTGTCGATCACCCACTCCAGGCGGCCATCCGGCAGTGTCTTGCCGAATCCCTTGACGGCAAGCGCAAACGGGAAGGCCTGCGCCATTTGCTCATCGCTCTTGGCGCCTTCCTTCAGGGCATCGACGATCTTGTCGTAGCCGGTCACATCGACGGTTACGGTCGCATCGGGTTTCTCGCCACCAGGGAACGTCATCTCGCCTTCCATGGCGACTTCGATATCGCCATTCTTCACGGTCGAGTGGCCGAGGACCACTTTGGGTTTCTTGGCCTTGAAATCGGCGACCAAAGCCTTGCCGAATTCCTCCGACAGCGGCGGATTCTTATTAAGATCAAAGGCTTCGATCGCCTTCCTGGCCATGCTGTCGAGATCGATATTGGCGCCGCCGAAATTGAGGTCGATATCGGTCGGCAGCAGCGGGACGGTCCAGGCAGGCAGCATCTGCTGCGGGACCGTCACGTCGGAAGCTTTGATCGCATAGTTGAGTTGGCCGTTCTGGGAAATGCCGTCGGTGCCGAACGAGGCGCTGAGCTTGCTCGCGCCGAACTTGCCGATCGGGCTCTCGACCGCGAAGTCTTTGAAGCCGTAGGTTCCGTCGATCCTCTCCCAGATCGGCAGCGCGGCCTTCAGCAACGACCTCAACTCTTCCTGGTTTGCCTTGGCCTTGGCGTCATCTTCATTGGCTACGACGAAGGCGAGCAGATCGAGCAGCGGCTTCGTCCGCACGCCCTTGCCATTGGCGTCGACCGTAAGTTCCGGCGACTTCACGGTAGCCGGGAAATTCAAGCCGCTGTCCGGATCATTGACCTTGATCTCCTCGGTAAAGTCCAAGATCTTTTCCGCTACGGTGAAATCGACGCCGCCATTTGCGGATTTCGTCGCACTCATCGTGGCGGTGCCGGAGCCGGTGGACATATCCACCTGCTGCTTCGGCTCCCGGGTCGTCATCTTCATGCCGCCAATCGCGCTGGTCACATCGACGAAAGCCGCCAAGGCGGGATCATAGGTGCCGGCAAACTTGTTGTTCGACACAGACAAGTCGATGTGCTGCGGCCCTTGAGGACCTGTGAAATCTAATGATCCGTTTAAGGACGTATCCGCCGAAACATCCCACTGCCCATCTTTGCGCGGCTTGGCCCGCATGGAGTAAGGCGTGACGTCGAACTTAAACGACTGCTCCTTTGCCAGCAGAACGACGAGCGGCTTGAAATCGAAGGCGAGCTTATAGGCATCGCCGTCGGCCGTGATTTTCAACAGGCCGATGTCGAAACCCTGCCTGCCGAAATAATGCGCCAGATCGTCGGTAAGCTGTTTCGCGCCCTGGCTGTCGACGGTCTGGGCGAAGGCGGGCGCACTAAACGCGACGGCGAAAACAAATGGCAAAATACGCTTCACGTCGGTTCTCCGTGGTCTCGGAAGACGAAACAATCTGCTTCTGGTAGGCAAGAAGCGTTACAGCCGCAAGACGCCCACTGTAGGCCAAACGTGTATCCGGCTAAAGCACCAGCCGCATCAGCGGCCGGCCGGGCTTGCGCTCCAGAAGCCGTTCAAATCCCGCCTTCTCGAACACGCGCGACGAGCCGACGAACAGGCCGATCGAGCGCGAATCGCGCGACAGATCGATAGGGCAGGCCTCCAGCAGCCTCGCGCCATTTTCTCGCGCAAAGGCAATGCCGCCCTCGACGAGGCGGTGGCTGACACCCCTGCCCCGCGCCTTGACGCGGATGAAGAAACACGAGATCGCCCAGACATCCGGGTCGCCGGCATCGGCCGGATCGACCGGCGCCGAGCCCCTGCCCTGGTTGTTCCATTCGGGCACGTCGGCGCGCGGCCCGATCTGCATCCAGCCGACCGCCTTGCCATCCTCGAAGGCCAGCAGCCCTGGCGGCGGGCCGGCTTCGATGCGCGCCTTGATGTGATCCTTGTTGCGTTCCTTGTCGCTGGCGCGGCGCTCCGCGGGTGTAAGCCGGAAATGTGTGCACCAGCAGCCGTAGCAGGCGCCCTGCTTGCCAAAGAGATCCTCGAAATCGGCCCAACGTTCAGGGGTAAGCGGTGCTATGGTCGTGCTCATGCGTTCTCCCCAGGCCAAGCTTGTTGCCGGCCCTGCGCTGTCGTACCATTGCGTTTGTTCTCTTTATGTTCGCAGCGATGGCGGCTCCTGTCAACAACCCCGAACACGGTTTTTGCCGTGACTGCCTGGCCTTCCAGCGCGGCGAAACGCCTCGCTGCGAGCGCTGCGGCAGCCCGCGCCTTGTCCGCCATCCCGAGCTCTACAGCCTGCATATCGCCCATATCGATTGCGACGCCTTCTACGCGGCGATCGAAAAGCGCGACAATCCGGCGCTGAAGGACAGGCCGGTGATCATCGGCGGCGGCCGGCGCGGCGTCGTTTCCACCGCCTGCTACATCGCCCGCATCCAGGGGGTGCGCTCGGCCATGCCGATGTTCAAGGCGCTGGAACTATGTCCGGAAGCCGTGGTGATCCCGCCCGATATGGAAAAATATGTCGGCGTGGGACGCGAAGTCCGCGCGTTGATGCTGGCGCTGACGCCGCAGGTCGAGCCGCTGTCGATCGACGAGGCGTTTCTCGACCTTGCCGGCACCGAGAAGCTGCACGGCATGCCGCCGGCGTTGGTGCTGGCGCGCTTCGCGCAAACGGTCGAGAAGGAGCTCGGCATCAGCGTTTCGGCCGGCCTCTCCTACTGCAAGTTCCTGGCAAAAATCGCTTCGGATTTCCGCAAGCCGCGCGGTTTTTCGGTGATCGGCGAAGCGGAGGCGCCAGCCTTCCTCGCCGCGCAGCCGGTGACGATGATCTGGGGCGTCGGCAAGGCGTTGGCCGCGACGCTGGAGCGCGACGGCATCCGCATGATCGCCCAGTTGCAGCGCATGGAGCGCGGCGAGCTGATGCGCCGCTACGGCGTGATGGGCGACCGCCTCTACCGGCTCTCGCGCGGCGAGGACGACCGCCCGGTCGATCCTGGCGGCGACGCCAAGAGCGTATCGGCCGAGACCACTTTCGACACCGATATCGGGGCCCTGGCGGAGTTGGTGCCGGTGCTGCGCGGCCTGTCGGAAAAGGTCTCGGCGCGGCTGAAGAAATCAGGCATTGCCGGACGCACCGTGGTGCTGAAGCTCAAGACCCAGGATTTCAAGATCCGCACCCGCAACCGCCAGCTCGGCGATCCGACCCGCCTCGCCGACCGCATTTTCCAGACCGGGCTCGACCTTTTGCGCCGCGAGACGGACGGCACGAAGTTCCGGCTGCTCGGCATCGGCGTCAGCGATCTGTCGGACGATGAGAAGGCCGATCCGCCGGATCTGGTCGACATCCAGGCGCGCAAGCGCGCGCTTGCCGAAGGCGCTATGGACACGTTGCGCGACAAGTTCGGCCGCAAGGCGCTCGAGACCGGCTACACGTTCGGCAAGGGCCGCGACGCCAACCCGCCCGAGCCGCTCGATGAATGAACTGCAAGAGGTGTTTTGAGATTCAGATCACCCGGCATCACCTGAATATCAATACGCCTATCAGCTTCGTTTCAGATCGATCTGGCTGGTCACCACCATCTTGCCGGTCGCCGGATCCATGTCGGTCACCGTCATGCGCATCGCATCCGGCCCGGTCTTTTCGACGGTCAGTTCCGCGTCGCGGTCGCCATTGATGATCTTTGCCCAGTGGATGTCGAGATTGATGGCGCTGCCGTCGCGGCTTCCACTGAGGCCGGCCGGCCCGCTGCGCGAGCCGATATAGGTGCCTGTGTATTTCGTTCCGTTGACCTTCAGGTCGGCGCGGATCTCGCGCGTCATGATCAGCATGGCGCGGCAGGTACCGTCGAGCGATAGCGAGGTCGCCGTCGCGTCCGAGGTGAAGGCGCAGGTGATGTTCATGACGGGAGAATTGGTCCTGATCCTCACCGTTCCTTTGCCGGAAAATTTCCCCTGCAGCGAGCGCAGGAAGCCCGCCTCGTCGGCATGCGCGCCGGTCGCGCCGAACAGGCATGCAGCGGCCAGCAAAGCTGTGGATGGTTTGATCAAGACGTCCCCTCTCGCGATCACAAGGCGGCAACTTCCACGGGAAAGGCCAAAGTGTCGACTTAACGAGTGCCCGGCTGCCAGGTTCCGCCCCCGCGGTAACGGTTTTTTGACACCGACTCCCGCTGGCCCAGTCGAATGCCGCGCCTAACGGTTGCGACAAAGGCCCTCTCCTGCGAGATAGCGCCGATGGCACCCGCTCCCTCGATCCCAAAAGCCGCATTCTGGATGACGCTGTCAATCGCCTCGATGCTGGGGATGTCGATCGCCGGCCGCGAGACGACCGCCGAGCTCAACGTCTTCCAGGTGCTGGAACTGCGCTCGGTGATCGGCTTCTTCATCCTTTTGCCATTGGTGATGATGAGCGGCGGCTTTGCCGCGATGCGAACGCAACGCCCGTTCGCCCATCTCGCCCGCAATCTCATCCACTATACCGGCCAGGCGGCATGGCTCTACGCGCTGACGCTCATTCCACTCGCCGTGCTGATCTCGATCGAGTTCACGACGCCGATCTGGACGGCGATCCTGGCGGTCAGTTTTCTCGGCGAAAGGCTCTCGCGATCGAAGCTGGCGGCAATCGTGCTCGGTCTGGTCGGTGTGGTCGTCATCGTGCACCCGAGCGCCGGTTCCATGGACTCCGGCCACCTCGTGGTCCTCGGAGCGGCGGTCTGCTTCGGCATCTCGATGGTGCTGGTGAAGTCGATGACCAGAACCGAAAGCGTGGTGCGCATCATCTTCTGGATGCTGATCATCCAGTCGGCGGTCGGCCTGATCCCGGCGCTCTACCACTGGCACACCCCCTCGCCCGGGCTCTGGCCATGGATCTTCCTGATCGCCTTCACCGGCATGTCGTCGCATTTCTGCCTGGCGCGCGCGCTGGTCTATGCCGACGCCACGATCATCTCGCCGATGGACTTTTTGCGCGTGCCGCTTTCGGCGCTGGTCGGCTGGCTGCTCTATCACGAGCAGGTCGACGTCTTCACCGCCGGTGGCGCGGCGTTGATTCTGATGGGCAATTTGCTCAACCTGCAACGCAAGACGCCACAGGTGGCGGAGGCGGAAGCGGCAACGCCCTGAGCTAAACCAGTTCGACCTCGACCACGCCTGGCACCGCACGCATCGCCGACGCGACCTGCGGCGAGATGCGATAGCGGTTGGGCAGCTCGATCTCGACCTCGCCCTGGCCGGCCTCCTTGATCAGCACGAAGCTCACCTGCCCTTCGCCCTTCACGGCAAGCTGGCCGGCAAGCATGTTGATGGGTGCTGCATCGCGCACGAAAATGCGCAGCGCCTTCTGGATGCGGCTCGCCTCGTCCTCCAGCGACTGCACGGTCTGGATGCGCAGATTGATGCCTTCGGGCCGATCTTCGGCC
>FTCZ01005615.1_pt1 | contig 10273 bp, 11 predicted proteins | sample 1658871 | NCBI WGS metagenome assembly FTCZ01 (sample SAMEA3914864, study PRJEB12502) | metagenome | biome: forest; material: soil | place: USA | collected 2012-03-12 | depth 0.3 m
CCAGGCGCTGGATCGACGGCAGCACGAACGCGGCGGTCTTGCCGGTGCCGGTCTGCGCGATGCCGAGCAGGTCGCGGCCTTCGAGCACATAGGGAATGGCCTGCGCCTGGATCGGCGTCGGCGTGGAATAATTCTTGGCCTCGAGCGCGCGGACGAGCGGCTCGGCGAGGCCGAGATCGGTAAAATTGGTCATGGAAACCTTATGCAAAAATGCCTCGCGCATGTCCGACGGACACACGGGCGGCGGGGGAAAATGACACCCCGCGTGACTTGGGAAGCCTGTCGCTAAACGACCGAGGCGGAGCCTGAACCCCAAGGGGTTCGATCACGCTGCGTTACGCCTCGATGGGCGGCATATGCATGCTGCAGTGCAAAAAGTCAAGGTTTCAGGTAGTGTGGTGCGGGTTGATGAGCGCCAGCGTGACCATGCCGCCGGTAATCAGCGCCCAGACCGCGGCGGCGAGCAGCAGGTTGATCGGGCCGCCGGCAATGGCTGCAGAGATCAACGCGAGGGCGATCGCCACGCTGACCAGCGCAATTCGCGCCCACAAGCGCGCGCGACCTCGAGCACGCTTTCGTTCGCCGCCAACGCGCCGACCATCGCGCCATAGGCAGCGAGCGTGACCGCGCCACCACGCAATGCGGCAGCAGATCCGTTCTCCCCCCATACCCGCCACGCCGTCGACGCGATCATGAACAATCCGACGCCGATCGATACCCAAAGGCTGCGGCTGCGCAGCACGGGACACGGTTCGCTCATAACCATCTCTTACATCGGGAGTAATCTAGTTGCTAATTGCAACGAATCTGCTATCGGCGGCGACGAGGGAGAGAGGGTATGACGGGCGTCGTTCTGGTTACCGGCGGCAGCGGCTATATTGCCGGCTTCACCATCCGTCAGCTGATCGGCGCAGGTTGGACCGTCCGCACCACGATCCGCAACCTCAAGCGCGAGATCGAGGTCCGCGACTGGCTGCAGGTCGACAATGACAGGCTTTCCTTTTTCGCCGCCGATCTGACCAATGATGCCGGCTGGGCCGAAGCGATGACGGGATGCAGCCATGTCGTCCACATGGCCTCGCCGATCCCGGCCACGGCGGTGAAGGACGAGAACGAGCTGATCGTCCCCGCACGCGATGGCGCCTTGCGCGCGCTCCGGTTCGCCCGCGATGCCGGGGTGACGCGCCTGGTGATGACCTCGTCGGTCGCGGCGATCTTCTACGGGCGCACGGCGGACAAGGACAGTTTCACCGAGGCCGACTGGACCAATGTCGAGGCCGGCGACGTCTCGGCCTATGCCAAGTCGAAGACGATCGCCGAGCGCGCCGCGCGCGACTGGATCGCGGCCGAGGGCGGCAGCCTCGAATATGTCAGCGTCAATCCCGGGCTGGTGCTCGGGCCGCTGCTCGGCACCGATTTCTCGCCCTCGCTCGAGGCCGTGAAGCGCGTGCTTGAGGGGTCCTATCCGGCACTCCCCGATCTTGGCTTCAACCTGGTCGACGTGCGCGACGTCGCCGACCTTCACATCCGTGCGCTGACCGCGCCCGACATGAATGGCGAGCGCTTCATGGCGGTGGCACCCAACGGCTTCCTGCGGCTCGCCGAAATCGGCGCGGTGCTGCGCGAGCGGCTGCCGCAATATGCCAGGAAGGTACCGACGCGGCGCATGCCGAACTGGGTCATGCGCATCGTCTCCCTGTTCGATCCGGTGGTGCGCTCGATGATCGGCGAGCTCGGCAAGACGCGCCACGCCGAGCCGACTCATGCGATCGAGCGGCTCGGCTGGGCACCGCGCCCGGCGGCCGACAGCGTGGTCGATACCGCCGAGAGCATGGTCACGATGGGCGTCGCGAAGATCTAGGGCCCGTACTCACTCACCACGAGCATCGTGATTGCCCGCAGTGGTGATTGAGTACGGGCCTTAGGCCGCTTCAGCGACCGGAAAGCGGTTCACCAGCAGGTCCCAATCGGTCGCGGCATAACTCGGCCGCGCCATCATCCGGTCGAGCCAGCCGCGCAGATTGGCATGCGGCGCGAGCAGCGCCTGGCCTTCGGCATAGTCGGGTACGAAACCGAGATGCGCGACCATATGCAGGTCGGCGAGACTGAGCGCATCGCCGGCCAGGAAAGCCTGGTCACCAAGCAACCGGGCCGCTTCATCGATCGTGATCCCGGCCTCGGGCACCATCGCGACGACCGCCGCCTCGTCGACCGGCATGCCGAAATGCGGCGCGACCCGGCGCCAGAATGACAGGCCGCTCACTTTGGGCGCGACATAGCAATCGACGATGTTGAGCAGTTGATCCATTCGTAGCAGCCCGCGCAGGTCGGCCGGCGCGAGTGCCGGCTCTGGCAACGCGCGATCGGCGTAACGCAGGAAGGCCTGGGTCTCGTAGAAACGCATGCCATCATGCTCGAAGGCCGGGATCTTGCCGAACGGCTGGAACGCCCGCCATTCGGGCGCGCGCTGCCCGCCCATCGCGAGCGGCTGGAGCCGCCAGTCTGCGCGCTTTTCCTCCAGCGCGAGCAGTGCCGCCCGGACATAAGGGCTGCCGGGAATGCCGTGGACGATGAAATCACTCATTGCTCATTTTCCTTGTTCGCCAGATCGACAAATCCGCCGAGCAACGCTGCCCAGCCCTCGTTCATGCCCGCAACCACGCGCGGCGCGGCGTCGCCGAACTTGTGGAGATCGTTGTGCGTCAGCGTCACCCGCGTGCCGTTGCCATCGGGCTCGAAGGCGATCTCCAACTCGGTGACGAAATCGGGATCGTAGCTGAAATCGCTCCTGAGCTGCCACGCCAGCAGCACGCGCCGCGGCGGATCCCAATCGAGCACCTTGCCCCATGGGCATTCGCCGCCATCCGCATCGCGCTCGAACCAGCGGCCACCGGTCCGTGGCTCGATGACGATCGCGACGAACGGCTTTTCGGCGATGTGATGGCTCGCCATCCACCAGTCGCCCATCCGCCCAGTGAAGAGCTCGAACGCGCGTTGCGGGGCGACCGCGACATTCACCGTCTGGACGATCGAGGCGATAGTCATTCTTTTTCCCCCTCTTTGTCGGCAAAATCCTTGAATGCGGCGAGCTGGTCGCTCCAGAAACCGTCGAGCCAGTTGCGCAATGCGCCCAGCCCACGTGGATCGATGCGGTAGATGCGCCGCGTGCCCTCGGGCGTGTCGGTCACCAGCCCGGCCTCCTTGAGCACCTTGAGATGCTGCGACACCGCCGGGCGCGACACGGGCAGCCCCGCGGCGATATCGCCGACCGCAGCCGGTCGTTCGCCGACGCGCTCGAAGATCGTGCGACGGGTTGGATCGGACAAGGCGGTCAGCGCAACGGCGATTCGGTTAGCCATGACTTACCGTAAGTCATGGCTAACCGACTAGTCAAGTGCGGCCGGTCATCCCGCCGGCTTGCCGTCGGCCACTGCCTGCAGATACTGGTCGCTGAAGTCGGTCGCGATCTCGACCCAGAGCGGGTTGTGGTCGGACATCTGCCAGGTGCGCCATTTGCGATAGAGCTTGTCGACCGCCATTGCCTTACCGATTTCCTTGTCCTTCGCCGGCATGCGCGATGCGTAGACGTCCTGCTCGGCATCGCTGAACACCATGTCGTAGACATGGACGATGCCACCATCGACGACCTTGAAGCGATCGTCCTTCACCCGGACCGCGATCTGGTCGTAGAAATGGTCGCCGAGCCGCCGCACCTTGTCGCCGTCGATCGCGGCCGGGACGACGAAACCGTTCGACTTGAGCGCCTTCATCGTCTCATGCTCGGGGCTGACCACGTTGAAATCGCCCAGCACGATGTAATTTTCGACCGCGCCGTGGCGATCCTTCTCCATCTTGCTGGCGCTGTCCTGCCGCGCGGCGAAGAACTTCACCAGTCCGGCAATCTCGTTGATCCGGCGCTGCAGCGCGGCTCCCTTCTCGGCGCCGTAATAGAGATGCGCGGTGCACAGCGAGAAGCGGAACCAACCCGACTGGAACGCGACGAGGAACGGGCTGCGCGCGAATTGCTGGCCATGCTCGGCAGGCGGCGGCGCGTCGATCGGCGGCCCCTCGCCCGGCTTGCTCGCGGCAACGGTCTCGGGCGAGACGATCAACTGGCCCTGGGGCAGAACGATCTCGCCCGCCACCTTGCGGAAGAACACTTTCTCGCGGTTGAACACGAACGCCATCCGTTCGCCATTGCCGCCCGATCCCTCGGTGGTATCGGTCGCGATATAGTCCCAGTCGCGGCCGAGTATGTCCATCACCCGGTCGAGCGCCGACAGGTCGCGATTGACTTCCTGTACCGCGACGAGGTCGAAACAGCTGATGATCTCGGCGATGTAATAGAAGCTTTCGGGCAGCCGCGGGCCGAAGCCGAACTTGTTCGAATCGAAATCGCGGATGTTCCAGGTCGCGAGCAACAGGCTCGCATCGGACTTGCGTTTCTTGAGGCCGTCGAGCGCGGCGCGCAGCTTGATCAGCCGGTCGGCGCAGCGGCGAGCGCTTTCGCCGTCGTCCGGGCCGAACGCCCGGCGCAGCCCCGCATACATGTTGGACATGAAAGCCTCCCCGTGATGGACACGGAGAGGCTGACATGAAGCGGCGTCTAAGGCGAGACGGCCGGCCCGTTCCGGACCGGATCGACCTCACCGATGATGCCTCACCAGATATGGACGCGCTTTTCCGGCGGCAGGTAAAGCTTGTCGCCCGGCTGGATGTTGAACGCCTTGTACCAGGCATCGACATTGCGGACGACGCCGTTGACGCGATATTTGGCGGGCGAGTGCGGGTTGGTCAGCAGCAACTGGCGCTGCACACCATCGCGCACCTTGGCCTGCCAGGCCTGAGCGTAGGACAGGAAGAACCGCTGGTCGCCGGTCAGCCCGCCGATCACCGGCGCCTTGCCGTGCTTGGCCTGGTATTTCTGATAGGCCGAATAGGCCGCCTCGATCCCGCCGAGGTCGCCGATATTCTCGCCGAGCGTCAGCTTGCCGTTGATCTTGGTCCCCGGGATCGCCTCATAGTCGCTATACTGGCCGGCCAGCGCCTCGGTGCGCTCCTTGAACGACTTCTTGGCCGCGTCGGTCCACCAATTCTCGAACTTGCCGGTCGGGCCGAACTGGCTGCCCTGGTCGTCGAAACCATGGCCCATTTCGTGGCCGATGATCGCGCCGATCGCCCCGTAATTCACTGCCGGATCGGCATTGGGATCGAAATAAGGCGGTTGCAGGATCGCCGCGGGAAACGTGATCTGGTTGGCGAGCGGGTTGTAATAGGCATTCACCGTCTGCGGCGTCATCGACCAGAGCGACCGGTCGACCGGCTTGGGGAAACGCTGCAGCTCGAGCTGGTGCTGGAATTCCTCCGAGCGGATCGCGTTGCCCAGCAGATCGCCGCGCACGACCTTGAAGGTCGAATAGTCGATATATTTGACCGGATGGCCGATCCGCGGCTCGAACGCCTGGAGCTTGACCAGCGCCGCCTTCTTGGTCGCGTCGTCCATCCAGGACGACCCGCCGATCCGCTCGCGATAGGCATCGCGCAGATTCTCGATCAGCTCGGTCATCTTGGCCTGGCTCGATGCCGGGAAATATTTGGCGACATAGATCTTGCCGACCGCCTCGCCGAGCGCGCCGTTGGTCAGCTGGACACCACGCTTCCAGCGGTCGCGCTGCTGCTGCACGTCGCCGAGCGTCTTCGAATAGAAATTGAACGACGCCAGGTCGAACCGGCTCGGCAGGAACGGCGCATGGTCGCTGACGAAGTGGAACGTCAGATAGTCCTTCCACGTCTGGATCGGCGTCGCGACCATGATCTTGCCCATCGCGGTCAAGGCGGTGTTGTTGGTCATCAGCACCTTGGGCGACGAATCGAGCCCGGCTGTCTTCAGCATCAGCGCCCAGTCGAATTCAGGCGCCTTGGCCTTCAGTCCGGCGAGATCCTCGGGATCGTTGAGCTTGGCGATGTCGCGCTCCTGCTCGGGCGACCATTGTTCCTTCGCCATCGCGGTCTCGAGCGCGAAGATGCCGTCGGCCTTGGTCCCGGCATCGGCGACCCCCGCCAGCTCGAGCATCTGCTGGATATAGGCGCGATAGGCCTTGCGGAACGTGACATATTTGTCGTCGGGCAGCAGGTAGAAATCGCGCGCCATGCCGAGCCCGCCCTGGCCGACCGCCGCGGTGTAACGCGTCGGGTCGCTGAGCGACGGGATCGTGCCGAGACCGACCGGCGAGGAATAACCGACGCTGGCGAACAGGGTCTGCAGCCCGGTCAGGTCGTTCACCGCATCGATGCGGGCGAGATAGGGCTTGAGCGGCGCGGTGCCCTTGGCCTCGACCGCCTTGGTGTCCATCCAGGTGCCGTAGAAATCGCCGACCTGCTTGCCGGTCGCGCCATAGGCGGCCGGGTTCTTCGACATCGCGTCGAGGATGTTGCGGACGTTGACCTCGGCTTCGTCGGACAGGATGTTGCCATAGCCGACCGATGCCTTGTCCGCCGGGATCTGGGTCTTCGCCGCCCAGCCGCCATTGGCATAGGACCAGAAATCGTCGCCCGGTTTGACCGCCGCGTCCTTCGCGCTGAGATCGACGCCGAACGTCCCGTAGCGCGGCTTGGCCGGCGCGGTGACCTTCGCCAGCGTCGGGATCGCAATCGCCAGCGCCGCAGCGCCAAGCGCCAACTGGCCCAGAATCCTGGTCTTCATCCGTCTGAAACTCCCACCCTTTTCGTGTATTGCCGAGGTATAGCGGTGGCCCGGAAGGCGCGCAATCGACTTCCATGGCGATTCCTGCCAATGAGACAGCCCCATGCCGATGCTCGTCGCTCGCAAGATCAGGACCCTGGCCAGCGCCGGCTGGAGCCGTCAGACATTGGTCGCCGAGGCATCGGCAAGCATGCTGGCGGCGCGGCTGCGGCTGCTGGTCACGCCTTTCCCGAAAGTCGCCTCGACGCTTGGCGAATTCGTCGCGCCGAGCGACCCGCGTGTCGCCGAGCGCGCTGCCGCGACCACGCCCGAGGCAGCGGCGACCGCGCGCACGATCCGCTGGGCCGTGACGGCGGCGGCGCCGTTCATGCCGTTCCGCTCGGTCTGCCTGCAGCAGGCGATGGCGGCGCACGCGATGCTCAAGCGCCGTGGCATTTCGAGCGTCATGCATTTCGGCGCGCAGCCCTCCGGTGCACGCGCGATCGATGCCCATGCCTGGCTCGATGCCGCGGGAGTCAAGGTGACGGGCTATCCGCTTCCCAGCGACATGGGCGAGATCGCCTGTTTCGTGTGAAGGCCGGCCGGCCCGAGTCTAGTTCGACCCCGTCGCGATGCGAGGGAGCGCGCGGGGCGGTCCATCGCCATGGTCGTAATAGTCGAGCCGGACGATGGCGCCCGAGCTGTCGCGGACCGGCACGAAATAGCTGAGCTCGTCGGGTACGAAATGGAGCTGGCCGTCCGCGGCCATCTGCATCGGCACGACATTGCCCTTGCCGCGCTGCGCATAGAGCCGGCCATCCCTGACCGACAGGGTACGCACCACCGGTCCTTCCTGATACGACCCGGCCAAGGCCGAGAGATCGGCGGCCGGGATCGGCACCCCGACCACGGTCGGATAAGGCTTGCCGAGCGCGATCGCGGCGAGCCGCCGGCCGAAATTCTGCGCATCGAAATTGTCGTCATTGCCGAGTGCGACGATGGTGACGTCGCGCGACGGCAGATAGGCGAGGATCGCCGCGAAGCCGTCGATCTGGCCGGTATGCCCGATCATCGTCTCGCCGCGCACCTTCCAGACGTACATGCCCATGCCATAGGGATGCGCGGGCATGGTTCCGCCAGGCATGGCGGGCATGACCATCTGCCGGTAGCCGGCATCGCCGACGACGCGGCCAGCCGCGAGCGCGCGCATCCAGAGGCGAAGGTCGTCGACCGTCGACACCAGTCCCCCGGCCGCAGCCGGGATGCTCAGGCTGATGAACGGCGCGTTCCTGACACGGTGATCGGGCGTGTCGGTGGTATATCCCGCCACGCGGCCGGGCAGCACCGCCGACGCGATCCCGTATCCGGTATGCGCGAGCCCCAGCGGCCCGAACAATTGCTCCTGCATCGCGACGTGCCACGGCTCTCCGGTGACCTTTTCGACCACCGCGCCGAGCAGAATATAGCCCGCATTGGAATAGGCCTGAGCGGTGCCCGGCGCGAAGGCCGCCGGGCGTTTGGCGATTTCGGCGACCAGGGTCGCGGTGTCGACGTCGCGTCGCATGAAACCCGGCTGCACGGCGCCGGGCGGCGTGATGTCGGAAATGCCGGCGGTATGCGTCAGCAGCTGGCGAAGCGTGACCGCACCGGCATTGGGGAAATCGGGCAGATAACGCGCGAGCGGATCGTCGAGCGAGAGCTTCCCCGCCTCTGACAATTTGAACACGAGCGCCGCAGTGAACATCTTGGTCACCGAAGCGATGTCGAAGACCTGATCGGTCCGAAGCGGCACGCCGAGTTCGATATTGGCGGCGCCGACGGCACCCCGATACAGAATTGCGTCGCCGCGGGCGACCAGCACGGCGATGCCCGGTCGGCCCGCCGCCGTCGCGGCCTTCAACATCGCGCCGGCCTGGTTCGCGATCGCCGCATCCCCACGCGGAGTCGCACAGGCATCGGATGGGAGCGCGAATGTCAGGCACGCCAGAAACAGGCCGGCTAATGTCGCACGTCGCATGGGCACCCCCTCCGATCGCCCAAGAATTGCCTGCGCTGCCTTGCTGCCCGATGAATAGGGTGCGGCGCTACGGCCGGGCGTCATCCAGCCGAAGACGATAGAGATCGAACGTTTCCTGGTCGAACGCGACCAGCACGATCCGGTCGAAGCGGGCCGCCGCCGCCAATGTCTCGCGCACCGCGATCGCCGCGGCCTGCTCGCGGGGATAGCCGTAGATGCCGGTGCTGATCGCGGGGAAAGCGATCGTCCGCACGCCGAGCTCATCGGCGACCCCCAGGCTGTTGCGGTAGCAGGAAGCGAGCGCCTCCGCCTCGTTCTTGCCGCCGCCGTTCCAAACCGGCCCAACCGTGTGGATCACATATCGGGCCTTTAGCCGATACCCGCCGGTCGCCTTCGCCTCACCGGGCTTGCAGCCGTGAAGCATGCGGCATGCTGCAACCAGCTCCGGTCCCGCCGCGCGGTGGATCGCACCATCGACTCCGCCACCGCCGAGCAGCGACGAATTGGCGGCATTGACGATCGCATCCACATCGAGCGTCGTGATGTCGCCCTGGACGGCCTCGACCGGCATCAGCCGACCCGATTGGCCACCAGGTCGTCGACCACCGCGGGATCGGCCAGGGTCGATGTGTCGCCCAGGCTCGACACGTCGCCCTCGGCGATCTTGCGCAGGATGCGGCGCATGATCTTGCCCGATCGTGTCTTGGGCAGGCCGGGCGCGAACTGGATCGCGTCGGGTGAGGCGATCGGACCGATCTCGGTCCGCACCCAGCCGACCAGCTCCTTGCGCAATGCTTCCGACGGCGCCTCGCCCGCGTTCAGCGTGACATAAGCATAGATGCCCTGTCCCTTGATGTCGTGCGGGAAGCCGACCACCGCCGCCTCGGCCACCTTGGGATGGAGCACCAGCGCGCTTTCCACCTCGGCCGTGCCCATGCGATGGCCCGACACGTTGATCACGTCGTCGACCCTACCGGTGATCCAGTAATAGCCATCCTCGTCGCGGCGGCAGCCGTCGCCGGTGAAATATTTGCCGCGATAGGTGGTGAAATAGGTCTGGAAGAAACGGTCGTGATCGCCCCAGACCGAGCGCATCTGGCCCGGCCAGCTGCGCGCGATGCACAGATTGCCTTCGGTCGGGCCGGTCAGCACCTGGCCATCGGCATCGACGATCTGCGGGTCGACCCCGGGCAAGGGCAAGGTCGCGCTACCGGGCTTGAGGTCGGTCGCGCCGGGCAACGGCGTGATCATCTGCCCGCCCGTCTCGGTCTGCCACCAGGTATCGACGATCGGGCAGCGACCGTCGCCGACCACCTCGTGATACCAGCGCCATGCCTCGGGATTGATCGGCTCGCCGACCGTGCCGAGCAGGCGCAGCGACTTGCGGCTGGTCCGCGTGACGTAATCGTCGCCCTCGCGCATCAGCGCGCGCAGCGCCGTGGGCGCGGTATAGACGATCTCGACCTGGTGGCGGTCGATCACCTGCCAGATGCGGCTGGCGTCGGGCCAATTGGGCACGCCTTCGAACATCACGCTGGTCGCGCCGTTGGCGAGCGGGCCGTAGAGGATGTAGC
>FTCZ01001570.1_pt1 | contig 10271 bp, 11 predicted proteins | sample 1658871 | NCBI WGS metagenome assembly FTCZ01 (sample SAMEA3914864, study PRJEB12502) | metagenome | biome: forest; material: soil | place: USA | collected 2012-03-12 | depth 0.3 m
CCACAGCACCTCGCACTCGCGCGCCAGGATGTTGCCTGCGGTGCCGCCGACGATCGTGCCGACGTTGAAGGTCGGCATCGGCGGCGTGAACTCGCTGGTCGGCGGGAATTGCCGGTCGAGCTCGTCCTGCACCGTGTTGAGGTAGTGCACGAACTCGCCCGCGAAATGGATGGCGCTGACGCCAAGATGCGTCATCGAGGAGTGTGCCTCGAAGCCGGTGAACTTGGTGATGTACATCTGCGCGCCCTTATGGGCATGCACGACGGTCATCATCGTGGGCTCGCCAATGATGATGGCGCGCGGCTTGGGCACTTCCTTGGCCATCGCGGCGGCCAGCGAATGGGCGCCGATGCAGCCCACTTCCTCGTCGTACGACAGGGCGAAGTGGATCGGCTTCTTGAGCTTGGCCTTCTGGAATTTCGGCACCATGGCCAGTGCAATGGCGTAGAACGCCTTCATGTCGCACGTGCCGCGGCCGTAGTACTTGCCGTCGTCCTTCAGGGTCAGCGTCCAGGGATCGGTGTCCCACGGCTGGCCGTCGACCGGCACCACGTCGGTGTGGCCCGACAGCACGACACCGCCCGCCACGTTGGGGCCGACGGTGGCGAACATGTTCGCCTTCTTGCCGTCCTCGCTCGGTACCAGCTTGGACTCGATGCCATGCCCCTTCAGATATTCCTGCACATAGCCGATCAGTGCGAGGTTCGAATTGCGCGACGTGGTGTCGAACGCAATCAGGCGGCGCATCATTTCAACGGGGGCGACGATCTCTCCAGCCATGATGGAAACTGACTCTTTCTGCTGATTAAGCGGTGGTACGACCTATCATGGTCAGGAACTCGCGTCGCGTCTCTCCATTGTCACGGAAGGCGCCGAGCATGCGGCTGGTGACCATGGCGACGTCGGACTTGTGCACGCCGCGGGTGGTCATGCACTGGTGCGCCGCCTCGATGACGACGGCGACGCCGCGCGGCTGCAGCACGTCCTGCAGGGTGTTGGCGATCTGGGCCGTCAGCTTTTCCTGGATCTGCAGGCGCTTGGCGTAGGAATCGACCAGGCGGGCGAGCTTGCTGATGCCGACCACGCGCTTGTCGGGCAGGTAGCCGATGTGGACCTTGCCGATGATCGGCACCATGTGATGCTCGCAATAGGATTCGAGGCGGATGTCGCGCAGCACCACGACCTCGTCGTAGCCCTCTACCTCTTCGAAGGTGCGCTTCAGGTTCTCTGTGGGATCCTCGTCGTAGCCGGCGAAGAATTCCTCGTAGGAACGCACGACGCGATCGGGCGTGCCGACCAGGCCTTCCCGATCGGGATCGTCGCCGGCCCAGCGAATGAGCGTGCGCACCGCCTCCTCGGCCTCTTTGCGCGAAGGCCGGGCGATGCCCGTCGCCAGCGAAACGACTTCGCTCTTCTTCAGCATCTTGTTCATGGTCTCAGTCTCCGTCGCAATCCTGGTCGGCTGACGAGCGGCCGGCTCAATTAAGCTGTCGCGCCGCGTTGGGCGTGTCGAGCGAGAAGGTCGGGATCTCGATGTCGAAATTCTCACCCGATTCGCTCACCATCTGGTAGGTGCCGCCCATGAAGCCGGACGACGTCGAAAGCGACGAGCCCGAAGTGTACTCGAACACCTCGCCCGGACGCAGCCTCGGCGTCTTGCCGACGACCCCCGGCCCCTTCACTTCCTGGAGACGACCAAGCCCGTCTGTGATCTTCCAATGGCGGCTGCGCAATTGCACCGCGGTATCGCCCTTGTTCTCGATGCGGACCTGATAGGCCCAGACGTACTGGGCTTTATTCGGATCCGACTGGTCGGGCAGATATTGCGGTTTCACCGTGACGGCGATCGCACGGGTTGTGGCTGTATACATAAGTGGAATGGTTCCTCAGCCCATAAGACATGGGAGTTTCCGCCCAAAAGGTAAAGCCCGTCCAGAGGGTCTCTAGAGCCGTCAGGCGGCTCTGCTTTTCAGGAAAGCCAAGCGCACGAATACAACGCCGGGCGGGCCGCAGGTTCAGATCGGAAAGATGAGGCAGGTGGTCGTGCCGTGCGCCAGCAACTTGCCCGCGCTGTCGACCAGGCGGCCTTCCGACGTGGCGATACGGGAGCCCATGTTGATGACCTTGCCCTCGGCGCGAACCTGGCCGGTCTTGTGGGTCATGGCGCGCACATAATTCACCTTGATCTCGACGGTGGTGTAGCCCGAGCCCGCCTTCAACATCGTGTGAATGCAGCAACCCATCACCGAGTCGAGCAAAGTGGCGGCGATGCCGCCATGCACGCTGCCGAGCGGGTTGTAGTGGTCGGACACCGGTTCGTAGGCGAAGGCCACCTTGCCGGCCTCGACGGCGGAGATCCAGAAGCCCAGCACCTTGGCGATCGGCGGCGCCGGAAAGGTACCGTTCATCACGCCGGTCATCAGAGTGAGGCCGTCCATCGTGCGCGCCTGCTCGAGCGGCACCACGCCGTAGCCGGCGGCGGGTTCTTTCAGCATGTCGGTCTCCGTGCGCATTTGCGTGCATATACACTATTCGGGTAAGGTCGCGCCATGTCCAGATCGCCGCTTCGCCTTTCGCCCGCCGAGTGCACCTGCTTCCGCATCCGCAGCGCCGCGCGCCGCGTGACCCAGATCTACAGCCAGCACCTGGCGCCGACCGGCCTCAAGATCTCGCAGTTCTCGCTGCTGGGCTTCGTCTGTGCCGAGGCGCCGGTCTCGATCGGGCGGCTGTCGGAGCTGCTGGCCACCGACCGCACGACGCTCACGCGCAACCTGAAGCCGCTGCTCGACGACGGCGTGATCGAGCGCGCCGCCTCGGGCGACAAGCGGCGCCATGAGCTCGCGGCCACCGCCGCCGGCCGCGCCCTGTTCAAGCGCGCCCTGCCCCTGTGGTCTGCCGCCGAGCAGGAAGTGCGCGAGGCGATGGGGGCGAAGCTCATGTCGGACCTGCACGGTGCGCTCGACCGCTCGATGGACAGGCTCGCCGCGCTTTAGTCGCTGTCCGACAGCGACTAGAGATTGGCGTCGAAGAAGCCGTATTCGAGTTCCATCGCGCGGCGATAGTTGGCACGCACCGCTTCACTGTCGATCGCATGCGCGTCGAGCAGCTCTTCCAGCCGCACGGCCAGTCCCTCGAAGCCCGGATCGGCATAGGTCTTCACCCATTCCGAGTAGAGCGGTGCTGCCTCGCCGCGACCGAGCATCTGGCCGAGAAACGCATAGAGCCGCATGCAGGGCGTCATCGCCGCGATCGTCTCGCCGAGATTGCCGCGCCGCGCCGTCTCCAGCAGGAAGTCGACGTAGGCGCTGGTTGCCGCGATCGGCACGACGCCCGTCAGATCGACGTTCCAGCGCTCGGCGTATCCCGCATGCAGTTTCAGCTCCTCGAGCACGCCCGCGATCAGCTCGGCGAAGCCGTGGAGATCGTCTCGCGTGCTGCTGTTGGCGAGACAGAACGCATAGGCGCGCGCGAAGGCCTCGAGGAAGTACGCGTCCTGCGCCACATATCCCTTGAAGCTGTCGACGGGCAACGTCCCATCGCCCAGCCCGCGCACGAAGCCGTGCGCGAGGATGCGTTGGGCCCAGTCGGCGTTGGCCTGCCAGAGGGTGCGCGAGAGCGACATCGCCTAAAAGTTCGCCAGTCCGCCGTCGACCGTCAGGTTCGCGCCGGTGATGTAGCTTGCCTCCGCCGAGGCGAGGAACAGCACCGCGCGCGCGACCTCGTCGGGATCGCCGAAGCGCTTCATCGGATTGCCGGCCGCCCAGTCCTTCTTCAGCTGCGCTATATCGGGCGCCTTCATGCCCATGGCAGCGAAGATCGGCGTGTCGATCGGCCCGGGGCTCACGACATTGACCCGGATGCCGCGGTCGACGAGCTCGGCGCCGAGGCTGCGGCCGAGCGATCGCACCGCCGCCTTGCTCGCCGCATAGATGGACGAGTCAGGCGCGCCGATGCTGCCGGCGACCGACGCATTGAGCACGATCGACCCGCCCCGCTCCATGAGCGGCAAGGCCTGCTGGACGGTGAAATAGAGGCCCTTCAGGTTGGCATCCATGACGGCGTCCCAGTCGGCTTCGGTGACCGAGCCGATCGGCCCGAAACGCGTGATGCCGGCATTGGCGAACAGCACATCGAGCCGGCCGCTGCGCGCCTTGATCGCCGCCATCAGGCGCTCGATGTCGGCCAGCTTGCCGACATCGGCTACGATACCCACGCCTTTGGCGCCGATGCTCGCGACGGCCTCGTCCAAGGTCTGGCGGTTGCGGCCCGAGACGATCACCTCGGCGCCCTCGCGGGCAAAAGCCCGCGCGGTCGCCGCTCCCAGGCCGCCGTTGCCGCCCGTCACCAGGATGATCTTGCCGTCGAAGCGACTCACTGACCGAGTGCCTGGTGGAGATCGTCGATGATGTCGACGACGTCCTCGAGGCCCACGGAGATGCGCACGGTGCCATCGGTGATGCCGAGCTTGGCGCGCTCCTCCGCGCCGATGCGCATGTGCGTCGTGGTCGCGGGATGCGTGACCATGCTCTTCGAGTCGCCCAGGTTGTTGGAGATGTCGACGATCTTCAGGCGATTGAGTGCCTTGAATGCCGCCTCCTTGCCGCCTTTCACGTCGAAGGTCACGACGCCGCCGAAGCCGGACATCTGCTTGGCCGCCAACGCGTGCTGCGGATGATCCTTGCGGCCGGGATAGAGCGTGCGGCCGATCGCGGAATGCGAGGCCAGCGCATCGGCCACCTTGGCCGCGTTGGCGCAATGGCGCTCCACCCGCAGGCCCAGCGTCTCCATGCCCTTCACCAGCACCCAGGCATTGAACGGGCTGAGCGAGGGGCCGGTGTTGCGGGTGATAGGCTGCAGCTTGTCGATGATGAACGACTTCGAGCCCAGCACCGCGCCGCCGAGGACACGGCCCTGACCGTCGATATACTTGGTGGCCGAATGCACGACGACGTCGGCGCCGAATTCGAGCGGGCGCTGCAGGATCGGCGTGGCGAAGGCGTTGTCGAGCACGACAGTCGCGCCGGCCTTGTGCGCGAGATCGCACACCGCCTTCACGTCAACGATGTCGAGCATCGGGTTCGACGGCGATTCGAAAAGCACGGCCTGCGCCGGGGTCGAGAGCGCCTTCTCCCACTGCTTGAGATCGCCGCCGTCGACGAACTCGCCCTTGATGCCGTACTTCGGCAGCAGCTCGTTGATGATGTAGTGGCACGAGCCGAAGAGCTGGCGCGCCGCCACGATGCGGTCGCCCGCCTTGAGCAGCGCAAGCAGCGCATAGAAGATCGCCGACATGCCGGTCGCGGTGGCAAGGCAGGCCTCCGCACCCTCGAGCGCAGCGAGTCGGTCCTGGAACATGGTCACGGTCGGGTTGCCGAAGCGCGAATACTGATAGTGCGAGCTCTCGCCCTTGAACGTCTTCTCGGCTTCCTCGGCGCTCGGATAGGCGTAGCCCGAGGTGAGGATCAAGGCCTCCGACGTCTCGTCGAAGCTGCTGCGGATCTGTCCGCCACGCACGGCCCGGGTTTGCGGCCGCCAGTTCTTCGTCGTCATCTTTCTCTCCAATGCGAAAAGCCCCCGACCGTGAAGTCGGGGGCTTTTCGAGCACTCCGACCTTTTAGCGAGGATTAACGTGGCCGCAAGCCGGTCGGCTCAAATTCCACGGTAGTGCGGCCTCTATATCGGTAGAGGCCGCACTCCGCAAGTATGCTGCTTCAGGTGAGCTTCTGGCGCGCCAGCGACTGGTTGCGCAGCTCGGTGAGCGTGATGCGCGAGGTCAGCGCCTCGGCATCGGTCTTCACATGGATGATCGCGGGTTTGCCGGCCGCGAGCGCACGCTCGAACGCCGGAGCGAAGTCCGCCGTCTTCTCGACCGTCTCACCGTGGCCGCCGAAGGCGCGGGCGTAAGCGGCGAAGTCGGGGTTCTTGAGCTCGGTACCATGGACGCGCGTGGGATACTCGCGCTCCTGGTGCATGCGGATCGTGCCGTACATGCCGTTGTCGATCACCGCGATCACGATGTTGGCGCCGTGCTGCACGGCGGTGGCGAACTCCTGGCCGTTCATCAGGAAGCAGCCGTCGCCGGCCAGCGACACCACCATGCGGCCGGGCTCGGCGATCTTGGCCGCGACCGCCGCCGGCACGCCGTAGCCCATCGCGCCGCTGGTCGGCGCGAGCTGGGTCTTGAAGCCGCGATACTGGAAGAAGCGATGCAGGAACGCGGCGTAGTTGCCCGCGCCGTTGGTCACGATCGCATCGTCCGGCAGCCGCTGGTTCAACCAAGCGATCACCTCGCCCATGTTCACCGCACCGGGCAACGGACCCGGCTTGATGTTGTCGAGATATTCGGCGTGTCCGGCCTTCACCGTCTCCGCCCACTTCTTTCCGTCGACCGGCTTCATCGCCTTGGCGGCGGCGGCAAAGCCCTGCATGCCTGAATTGATCGGCAGGGTCGCCTGATAGACGCGGCCGAGTTCTTCGGCGCTGGCATGGACATGCACCAGCTTCTGCTTCGGGATCGGCAGATTGAACAGCGTGTAGCCGCCGGTCGTCGCCTCGCCGAGACGCGGGCCGACGGCGACGATCAGATCGCACTCCTTCAGCCGCTTGCCGAGCGCAGGGCCGACACCGACGCCGAGATCGCCGACATAGTTGGGATGGCGGTTGTCGAACAGGTCCTGATTCCGGAACGAGGCACAGACCGGAAGGCCGTTGGCTTCAATGAACACACGAATGTCACGGCAGGCCTCGGCGCTCCATCCGCCGCCGCCCACGATCACCATCGGCCGTTCGGCCTTCTCGAGCAGGCCGCGCAAGGCCGCCATGTCGTCCGTGGAAGGCGCGCCACGCGCGATCTTGTAGGGGCCGGCATCGGCCACTTCGACCTCGTCGACCAGCATGTCCTCCGGCAGCGCGATCACGACCGGACCGGGCCGGCCGTTGAGCGCGCGGTGAAAAGCCTGGCTGACCAGCTCGGGAATGCGCCGGGCGTCCTCGATCTGGACCACCCACTTGGCCATCTGGCCGAACATGTGGCGGTAATCGATCTCCTGGAACGCCTCGCGATCCGTCGTCTCGCGGGCGACTTGGCCCACCAGCAGGATCATCGGCGTCGAGTCCTGGAAGCCGGTGTGCAGGCCGATCGAGGCGTTGGTGGCGCCCGGACCGCGGGTCACGAAGGCGACGCCGGGCTTGCCGGTCAGCTTGCCGTAGGCCTCGGCCATGTTGGATGCGCCGCCTTCCTGGCGACAGATGACGTAGCGAATCGAGTTGCGCTGGGCGTAGAGGGCATCGAGGGCGGCCAGATAGCTCTCGCCGGGAACGCCGAAGATCGTGTCGGTGCCGTGGATGCGAAGCTGGTCGATCAGGACCTGCGCGCCGGAGCGGCGCGGGTAAGCGGAAGCCATGTCTGATCCCTTACTTCGTGGGTGAGAAGGAAGTGGGCACCAATATCTTGTTGTTCATCGTCTTCATGAACTCGCGGCTTTTCTGCAGATAGGCCTGCCACGCGGGATCGGCGGCCATCGCGGCGCGTCGCTTGGTACGGTCGGCGAGATCTGCGTAGGCCCAGATATGCACGATCTCGTTCACGTTGCCGACTTCGGTGCTGAAATAACCGACGAGATGACCGAGATGCTTCATCTGCACCGGCAGGCCTTCTTTTTCGTACAGTGCCAGGAAGTCGCGCAGCCGCCCGGGCTGCAGCTCGTAGGTGCGGTGGTCGATGATCATCTCGTCTCCTCCAATTTTACGTTCGGGCAATTTCCATCCCGGTCGTGTGACTTCGGCGGGGCGATCTTAGCCCGCTGCCCTGCTCCTGTGGACTCAGGCGCTGAATCAGCGCATAAAGTGCGGCATAGCGACACTGTTTTGGCGTGCATCATCATGAGGCGCCGGCAGATCGCGGAGCGCGATACCGGTCACCGTCTTCCCGTGAGCTTCTTGGTCATCATCCGTCAAAGGTCTACGAAACGCTTGGACACCATCGTCCAGCAAGCGCGCGCCGGACTCCGCTTTAATATTCCTCCAGCCCAGAGCCTTGAATGAGTCGCAAATTGTTTGTGGGCAACCTGCCCTACTCCGTCACGTCCGAGCGTCTGCAAGAAGCCTTCTCCCAGTTCGGGAATGTTGCCTCTTCGAAAGTGATCGTGGATCGCGAGACAGGCCGCAGCCGCGGCTTCGCCTTCCTCGAGATGGAAACCGATGAAATGGGCGCTGCCGCGATGCAGGCCATGAACGGCGCGTTGCTCGACGGTCGCTCGATTGCCGTACGTGAGGCGGTCGAACGTCAGCCCGGCGGTGGCGGCGGCGGTGGTGGATTTGGCGGCGGCGGTGGCCGCGGCCCGCGTCCGCCCTACGGCGGCGGCGGCGGTGGCGGTGGCTATCGCGGCGGCGGTGGTGGCGGCGGCTATGGTGGCGGCGGCGATCGTGGCGGCGGTGGCGGTGGCTATCGCGGCGGCGGTGGTGGCGGCGGCTACGGTGGCGGCGGCGATCGTGGCGGCGGTGGCGGTGGCTACCGCGGTGCCCCGTCCGGCGACGGCGGCCCTATGCGCGACCGGCGTGCAGATTTCTCCGGTAGCCCGCCGCCGTCCGGCGGCTTCGAGCCGCCGGGTGGTGGTTTCGACAGCGGCCGTCCGCCGCGTCGCGAGCGGAGCGGCGGTGCACCGCGCCGCGAGCGCGACTACGAGCCGCGCAAGCGCGGCTTCGACGACGACCAGTAGAATAGACATCACAGTGAGTGACGGAACGCCGGGGAAAAACCCCGGCGTTTTCGTTTTCGCCCCCCGCAGCGGTGCTATTCTTGCTTGGCAATCTCCCAGGTGAAAACCGCGTTGGAGGCGAGCATGAAGCGACGTACCGCGCTTGTCGGTTCCCTGGCCGCGCTGGTCGGCGGCCCCATGACGGCCCGCTCCGAGACGCCCAAAGATCGGCAGGCGGTCGACCTGCAACTCGTCATGGCCGTCGACGTCTCGCGCTCGATCGACGAGGTCGAGGCCGAGCTGCAGCGCCGCGGCTACATCGAGGCGATGACCAACGAGGGCGTGATCGAGGCGATCCTGTCCGGCGAGAACAAGGGCATCGGCGTCTGCTACGTCGAATGGGCGGGCACGCACTACCAGCAGACCGTGATCGACTGGCTGCCGATCGACAGCGCCCGCAGCGCGCGCGCCTTCTCCGACAAGCTCTCCGAAGCGCCGCGCACTTCGCAGAGCTGGACCGCCGTCGGTGCGGGACTCGCCTACTCCGCGCAGCGCTTCGAGAGCTCGCCCTTCACTTCCAAGCGCCGCGTCATCGACATCTCCGGCGACGGCCGCACCAACGACGGCCCGCCCGCCGAGCTGGTGCGCGACAAACTGGTGGCCGAGGGCATCGTGATCAACGGCCTGCCGGTGATGATGAACCGCCAGAACTACGGCCGCCCGTCCGACGCCAGCCTCGACAAGTACTATGAGGAGAACGTGATCGGCGGTCCGGGCTCGTTCATGATCGCGGCCGCCAACTTCGACGATTTCGGCCACGCCATTCGCTCCAAGCTGATCCGCGAGATTTCCGCGATCGATCCTACGCATTATCCAAAACCCGCATGAGCCGCTCGAACGGCGCCGGATCGCGCGTGAGCTGGACCGGCATGCCGAGATGGCCGAGCCGGTAGCGGAAGAGATTGTCCGCCGGCAGCTTCCATCGCTGCGCCACGGCGCGTCCGTCGTCATAGGGCACCCAACGATCGGTCTCGCCCAGCACGGAAATGATCCGCGACGGCGGCAACGCCGGCACTGCGGCAGGATCGATGGCTGCCGATATCCGCGCCAGCGCCTCTCGCGTCCAGCCGGCATCGGTCAGGGCTCGATCGAGTCCCAGCGCCGCCGCGAGCGCACCGCCGAAGGTGACGTCCTCGACACGCCCCGAATGGCTGATCAGCATCGCCGCGTCCGGCCGCGCGAACTCGGGCCAGAGATCGCAATGACTCGCCACCTGCTGCGCCACGAACGACGTCATCGAGATGCCGGCGACAGCGACCTTGCCGCCGAAGCGCGCGCGGCTCCACGCCGTGAGCAACGCCGTCTCGATGGCCTGGCCGGCAATCAGGTCGAAGGCGCTCGTGGGCGCCGCGGCAAAGAACGGTTCGCCGCCGTAGGAGCCGGGCATCGCCCGCAGGCCGTGATAGGGCGAGATCGGCTCGATGACGCGCCAGCCCCGCGCCGCCAATCGCACGCCGGGATCGCGCGCCACCGTCAGCAGTTCGAACTCCAGGCACAGGCCGCTTCCGATGATCA
>FTCZ01003817.1_pt1 | contig 10269 bp, 10 predicted proteins | sample 1658871 | NCBI WGS metagenome assembly FTCZ01 (sample SAMEA3914864, study PRJEB12502) | metagenome | biome: forest; material: soil | place: USA | collected 2012-03-12 | depth 0.3 m
GGGCGGCGCCCTCCAGGCCGCGGCCCTTGGCCGGCCTGCCGATCCACTCTGGCAGACGGGAGCGCCTCTATCAGCGCCCGGCAGGCTGCACAGGCCTTTGGCGGAGGTCGGCGGCAGTGACTGGCGGGTCTATGGCAACGATCAGGGCGGGACCCGATTTAGTCCGCTTGACCAGATCAATGCCGGCAACGTAGGCGAACTCAAGGTTGCATGGCAGGCGGATACCGGATCCGGCCCCTCTGGGGCATCCACTGGCGGCCTTGAAGTTACGCCGATCATGGTTGGAGACAGCCTCTACATCTGCAACGGCTACGACAATGTCATCGCGTATGACGCGGAAACGGGTAAGCAGCGGTGGCATTTCGCGATGACGAATTCCGCCTCCGGCAAGCCTTGCCGTGGCGTCACGTATTACCGCGTGCCGGGTGCGACAGGTCCCTGCGCCGAGCGCATTTATGTCTCTAGCCAGGTCCCCGATCTTGTCGCCCTTGATGCCCGCACTGGCCAGCTCTGTCAGAACTTCGGCGTAAACGGGCGTGCTTCGCTGCGGGCAGGTATGACCCACGCACCTTTCGGGTTGTACTATGTGAGCTCGGCCCCACAGTTGGTACGCGGCAAGCTTGTGATCGGCGGCAGCGTCCTCGACAATCAGTTCTGGGGGGCCCCTTCAGGCGTCGTCCGCGCGTTTGATGCAGTAACCGGCCGTCTTTCCTGGGCATTCGACGTCGGACAACCCGAGCGGACGAGCGCTCCGCCGGCGGGGCAGACCTACACGCCGTCGACCCCGAATAGCTGGGCGCCCATGACAGCGGATGAGCGTCTGGGCCTCGTCTATCTCCCGATGGGCAATTCGACCCCAGACCTTTACGGCGCGCAAAGGCGTCCGTTCGACGATGCCAATAGCAGTTCGATCATCGCGGTGGATGTCGAGACTGGTCGCCCGCGCTGGAAGTTCCAGGCGACCCATCACGATCTTTGGGACTACGACATGCCTTCGCAGCCGACGCTGATCGACCTGCCGACGGCAAATGGGATGCGTCCTGCGCTCATTGCTCCGACCAAGCGCGGCGAAATCTTCGTTCTCGATCGTGCAACGGGCAAGCCGATCAAGCCGGTTCGCGAATTTCCGGTGCCTCAGGGCGGTAACGGTCCTGGCGACCGGCTGTCACCTACGCAGCCGTTTTCTACTGGAATGCCGTCCTTCCGAGGGCCGGACCTTCGCGAAGCGTCGATGTGGGGGATCACGCCGATCGACCAGATGCTCTGCCGCATTCAGTTCAAGCGCGCTCGCTACGAAGGAACGATGACGCCGATAGGGCTCGATCGTCCGACGATCGTGCAGCCGGGCTACGGCGGCGGGGTCAACTGGGGCAGCATCTCCGTTGATGTCGATCGCGGCATCATGCTGGTTCCCTGGATGAACCTCCCGACGAAATCGCAGCTTCTGACCCGACAGGAAGCCGACAAGCGTGGCCTCAAGGTGCAGCCCATCCATGGGCCGGTCAACAACGGCAATCCCATGGCGAATACACCCTATGGCGCCGCCAACGGCCCCTTCGTCTCGCCGCTGGGCGTGCCGTGCACATCGCCGGCTTATGCCAGCATGACAGCCGTCGATCTCGCCAGTGGAAGGGTGATCTGGACCCGGCCGCTCGGCACGGCTCGTGACACCGGGCCTCTTGGGCTGCATTCGCAGTTGCCGGTTACGATGGGTGTACCGTTTTCGGGCGGCGGCATCACCACGCGGGGCGGCTTGGTGTTCATTGCCGCTTCGGTCGAGCAGGCGATCCGCGCCTACGACGTTTCGACCGGAAAAGAGCTTTGGAAGGCCCGGCTTCCCGCCGGCGGTCAAGCCACCCCGATGACCTATCGCGGCCCGATTAGCGGGCGCCAGTTCCTGGTGATCGCAACGGGCGGAAAACCGACATTGAAGACGAAGCAGGGGACCACTTTGGTGGCGTTCGCCCTGCCGCGTTGAAAACCGGCAGGCTCACCCTTTCAGAAAGGATCCATTTCCATGAAATCAGCTACAATCGCAGCGCTGATGGTGCTGCTGGGATCGGCCGCTTCCGCGCAGACAGCGAAAACTGACCGAGGCGTGGTTCCGGCGCAGTCCCGGCCGGCGATGAGGGGGTCAGCAACCAACTTCACCGGTGAGGCAAGCGTGCGTCCGGTGGTGGATGCCGATCAGATGGGACGCACTTCGCTCGGCGAGGTCACCTTTGCTCCCGGCGCACGCAGCAACTGGCACACCCATCCCGGGGGGCAGGCGATCTTCATCCTCGAGGGATGCGGATGGACCCAGCGCGAAGGCGGGCCGATCACCAAGATCTGCAAGGGAGACACGGCCTACGTGCCCGCCGACGTCAAGCATTGGCATGGGGCGACCGCGACGACCGGCATGGCGCAGCTGGCGGTCACCGAGATGGTCGGCGGAAAGAATGTCACGTGGCTGGAGCCGGTGTCCGATGGCCAGTTTCAGGCCGGCACTCAGGCGGCTCCGTAAAGCGGGATGAAGGAGCATTGCAATTGAGGGATGCGCCGCGCACAAACCGGGTCATGCAGATCGGGCGATCGGACTTTGCGGATTTTTCCTATTTCCTTGCCATTGCGCGGCATCGCAATTTCCGTTTGGCGGGGCTGGAACTTGGCGTCAGCGCCTCAGCGCTCAGCCATGCGCTAAAGGGCCTGGAAACCCGCCTTGGCGTCAGACTCCTCAACCGTACCAATCGCAGTGTCACCCTGACGGCAGCAGGTGCGGAGCTACAGGCGGCGATATCGGAGCCGTTCGAGGCGATCTCCCAGGCGGCGGACATACTGAACCGCTATCGGGATGCCCCCACCGGACGGATCCGGCTGAACGTTCCCACCGACGCTGCGCTCCTTCTGCTGGGCCCGGTACTGCCCGTGTTTGTCGACCGCTATCCGGACGTCGAGATCGACATCTCGACTAGCAACCGCCTGATCGACGTCATCGAGAGCGGTTTCGATGCTGGCATCCGCTATGGCGGAACGGTCCCGGAGGACATGATAGCCCAGCGGCTCTCCGCCGATATTCGCTGGGTGGTCGCCGGTTCTCCTGCCTATCTCGACAAGCATGGAACCCCGGCGACCCCCGCAGATCTCAAGGATCATCGCTGCCTGCGGTTCCGCCTCGGTGACGACCGGATCTACCGCTGGGAGTTCGAGCGTGATGGCGAGGAGGTCGAGATCGATGTGCCGGGCGCACTGACGCTCGACGAAAGTCCGCTGATACTCGCGCTGCTCGCTGGTGGCGCCGGTCTTATGTACGGGCCCGAGCCATTGATTACGCCCTATGTAGAGGCGGGCCAGGCACGCTGGGTCCTGGAAGAATGGGCTTCGCCGGGCCCAGGTTATCACATCTACTATTCAAGCCGGCATCAGCTTCCCTCAGGACTGCGATTGCTGATCGATCTAGTTCGGGAGCTCCGTCCCCTGGGACTCTGAACCGTCTCGGTTCCAGTATCAGTGTTGAGCAACGCTCAACGACGCATGGACCTGTCTTGGGCTAATCCTGCGGCCCGAATGCCTCTATTTGAAGGACGTCAGGCGGCGGCGCTCGCGCTCCCCCTAAGCAACCTTTGAGGAGGAAAACCCCGCATGGTCACCAAAGCCTATGGCGCCTATTCCGGCGACAAGTCCCTCGAACTCATGCTGATTGAGCGCCGTGAACCGGGGGCGCATGATGTTGCGATCGAGATCGCCTTCTGCGGTGTTTGCCATTCGGATCTTCACCAGGTTCGCGGCGAATGGGCGGGAACGCTCTACCCTTGTGTGCCCGGGCACGAGATCGTCGGCTACGTCACTGCGATTGGTAGTGCCGTTAAGGGGTTTGCAGTTGGCGACACGGTTGGTGTGGGCTGCATGGTGGATAGCTGCCAGCATTGCTCCTCGTGCGAGGAAGGGCTGGAGCAATATTGCGACAGCGGATTTGTCGGGACTTACAACGGCGTAACCAGCGACGCGCCCGGCCATACCTTGGGCGGCTATGCGCAGTCGATCGTCGTCAACGACAAGTTCGTCCTGAAGATCAACCACCCCGATGAGCAGTTGGCTGCCGTTGCACCGCTGCTCTGCGCGGGTATCACCACCTGGTCGCCGCTGCGTCACTGGAACGTGGGGCCCGGCAAGAAGGTCGGTATCGTCGGCATTGGCGGTCTCGGGCACATGGGCGTGAAGCTGGCCCATGCCCTTGGCGCGCATGTCGTTGCGTTCACCACGTCAGAGAACAAGCGCGAAGCCGCGCTGGATCTCGGCGCCGACGAGGTCGTCGTTTCGCGCAACGCCGATGAAATGGCCGCGCATGCAGGCAGCTTCGATTTCATCCTGAACACGGTCGCCGCCAGCCACGATATCGATGCCTTCACTGCCTTGCTGAAGCGCGACGCCACCATGACGTTGGTCGGGGTGCCGGAGCATCCGCATCCCAGCCCGAGCGTCGGCGCCCTGATCTTCCGTCGCCGCTCGATTGCCGGGTCGTTGATCGGCGGCATCGCCGAGACCCAGGAAATGCTCGACTTCTGCGCAAAGCACGAGGTCGTGGCTGACATCAAGATGATCCCGATCCAGAAAATCGACGAAGCCTTCGACCGGATGCAGCGCAGCGACGTCAAATATCGCTTCGTCATCGACAACGCCACGCTCGAAGCGTGAGGCAAGGAACATAATCATGACATTGACTTACGATTTTTCCGGCCAGGTTGCCCTTGTAACCGGGGCCGCCTCCGGCATGGGCTTGGCAGCCGCCCTGGCCTTCGCCGAAGCGGGCGCGGCCGTCGTGCTCGCCGACGTCAATCAGGCCGCGCTCGACGCTGAAACCGAAAAGCTTGCCTCGGCGGGCCACCGGGTGCTCGGCGTACTTTGCGACGTTTCGGACGAAGCCCAGGTGGAAGCGATGGTTGCGCGCACGGTCGAAACGTTCGGCCGGCTCGACATGGCATTCAACAACGCCGGCATCCAGGTCGATCCGAGCGATGCGGCGGATGAGACAGCCGCAAACTTCGATCTGGTAAACGGGGTGAACATGCGCGGAGTCTGGGCCTGCATGAAGCATGAACTCAAGCAGATGCGCGCGCAGGGAAGCGGCGCCATTGTCAATTGTTCGTCGCTGGGCGGGCTGGTCGGCTTGCCGCAGCGCGCAGCCTATCATGCCGGCAAGCACGGTGTGATCGGTATGACCAAGAGCGCGGCCATGGAATATGCGCCGCTCGGTGTGCGGATCAACGCGGTCTGCCCGGGTGTGATCGAGACGCCGATGGTGGCCGACATGCTGGTCGGACAGGCCGAAGCCATGGAGGCGATCATGCGCGAGCAGCCGATCGGCCGCCTTGGTCGCGCCGACGAGGTAGCTGCCGCCGCGCTTTGGCTGTGCAGCCCCGGTGCCAGCTTCGTCGTCGGCGTCGCGCTGCCCGTCGATGGCGGATTCACCGCGCATTGAGGTAGTCTGCCGTGACGCTCGACCCAGAAATGACGCGCCGAACGGCTCTTATGATGACACTGGCCGCCGCCATGCCCTGGCCGGCCGTAGCTGGAGAAACGATAATGGCCATTGAACCGACCAATGCCCGCAAGTCATTCGGCGATATCGCCCCGCACCTCGCCGAAATCACCGACAAGGTGCTGTTCGGCGACGTCTGGGAGAACCCCGTCCTTTCGCCGCGCGATCGCAGTCTGGTGACGATCACCAGTCTCATTTCGATGTACCGGATCAACGAAATGCCGTTCCATCTCAAGAAAGCACTCGAGAACGGCGTGACCCGCGACGAGATCATCGAAACGATCACGCACCTGGCGTTCTACGCGGGCTGGCCGCCGGCGATGACGGCGCTTCCGATCGTCAAGAAGGTGTTCGAGGAAGCCGGTGTCTGACACCATACGCTCTGCACGTGGCGCGGTCAGGGCTCTGGTCGCGTCGTTGCTTCTGGCAATCGGAGGAAGTGCCATGGCTCAGACCTCGAGCGCACCTGTCGTGCGTATGGCGGAGCTGGAAATCGATCCGGCGCAGCTCGATGCCTACAGGGCGCTGCTGACCGAGGAGATAGAAGCTTCCGTGCGGATCGAACCGGGCGTGCTCGCACTGAATGCAGTCGCGGTGAAGGGCAGCCCGAACCAGATCCGCATCCTCGAAGTCTACGCCAATCAGGCCGCATACGAAGCGCATCTGAAAACGCAGCATTTCCTCAAGTACAAGTCCGGGACGGCGGCCATGGTCCGTTCGCTTCGCCTCGTCGAGACCGACCCCGTCATGCTGTGCAGCAAGCCGGGCAAGGGCGCCGATGCCTGCCCACCGGCACCCCGCTGAGTACCCGGCATCAAATCCCTCCATTGAAAGGAACTTCCCATGTATCTGAAGCGCGCTGGTTCACAGCCCTCGCAAAAGGGCCCCGAAGAATTCTTCACCGGAACCGTTCGGATCGATCCCCTCAATGCTCCGCCAGAGCCCGCACGCGTATCCTGCGCGGCCGTCACCTTCGAGCCCGGTGCCCGCTCGGCATGGCACACCCATCCGCTCGGCCAGACCCTTCTGGTTACGGCCGGCTGTGGTTGGACCCAGTGCGAGGGCGAGCCGATCGTCGAGATCCGCGCCGGTGACGTGATCTGGTGCCCGCCCGGCCACAAGCACTGGCACGGCGCTACGCCGACGACGGCGATGACCCATATCGCCATTCAGGAAGCACTCGACGGCAAGAACGTCATCTGGATGGAAAAGGTCACCGACAAAGAATACCTCGCTGGTCCCACGGAAGCGGCATGACTTCGGGCAATGCCGGCATGACGCAGACCATCGGAGTCGGCGCCGAAACCGAGCAGCATCCTCTGCGAGTGCTCGGCATCCTTTCGTTGCTGCTGGGCTTCGCGTCGATCTCGACCGACCTCTATCTGCCGGCATTGCCGACCATGGCCGCCGCACTTCATTCGAATGCCGGGTCGATGGAGTTCACCATCACCGGCTATCTGATCGGCTTTAGCCTCGGCCAATTGTTCTGGGGGCCGATTGGGGACCGGTTCGGCAGGCGGCTGCCAGTGGCGATCGGCATTGTGCTGTTCGTGATCGGGTCAGCCGGGTGTGCCGTGGCGGACAGTGCAGCTGTCCTGATCGCCAGTCGTCTGGTCCAGGCGGCCGGAGCATGCGCAGGCGTTGTGCTGGCACGGGCAATGGTGCGGGATCTTTACGCCGGCACCCGTGCCGCGCAGATGCTCTCCACGCTGATGATCGTGATGGCCATTGCACCGCTCCTCGGGCCGATCCTGGGCGGACAGATCCTGGCAATCGCGGGTTGGCGCACCATCTTCTGGACGCTCGTTGCAGTCGGCATTTTGACTTTCGGGGCGGTGCTGACGCTGCCCGAAACCCTGCTACTCGAACGGCGCAGCAGTGAAGCGCTGACCCGCGCGCTCTCGCGCTACGGCTTTCTGCTCCGCCAGCGGCGACTGCTCGCTTATGCTGCATCGGGCGGATTCTACTACGCTGGCACCTTTGCCTATGTCGCCGGCTCACCCTTCGCCTATATCGCTTACCACCATGTTCCGGCGCAATATTACGGCCTGATCTTCGGAGCCGGAATCCTTGGGATCATGGCGCTCAACTTCGCCAATGCGAAGCTGGTCGAGCGTCACGGCGTGCGGCGGATGCTGACCGCTGGCGCGAGCGTAGCCGCGCTGGCCGGCGTGGTCGTTGCCGTCAACGCTGCGAACGCGTGGGGCGGAATTCTTGGGCTCGCGGTACCGCTGTTCGCATTCGTTTCGGTGACGGGTTGGATCGTTGCAAACTCGGTCGCCGGCGCGCTTGCTGATCATCCCGAATATGCAGGGGCGGCGTCGGCGCTGGTTGGGGCGATTCAATACGGTTCAGGTATCTTTGGATCGGCTCTGGTTGGGGCCTTCGCAGACGGGACACCTTGGCCGATGGCAGCCGTCATCGGCGTGTCCGGGATCGGATGCCTCCTCTGCGCGCGCATGCTGCGGAATTGATTGACGGCCGGCGGTGGAACTCATCCCCGCGTGATAGCTTCGAGTTCCTGTGGGGGGCCCAGCACCGAGCCTTGTCGAAAGTGGCGGGGCCAAAGCTTTGCCCGCAATCCGGCGGACCTATCCAGCGAAGAACCTTCAATCAGCCATTTGAGAATCGTGGGATGCAGGCCAGCATCGAACAACATGGAACTCGCAGCAAGGCAGCATGTGTCCGCCTGGATGCAACAGACCAGAACACGCTCGACCCTTGCATCTTTCAGAGAGCGGATCAGTTCGGGCGGCGTCGAGTAGCCATGCTTCACAAACTCTGTCTATCTCGCCCAACGATTGATCATCGGGCACCGGCTTCCAACCAAGCTGCTTCCAGAACGGCGTGACGGTTTCGTCATGGCGCTCGGCCGTGGCGACCGAGCGCATTGTGCGGGCAAGGTGAGGTACGCCTTCGACTTGCCATTCCGGCGGATTGAAGCTTGGCTGGATGTCCACGAAGCGCCGCTCCGAACATCACAGCCAAGCGGATCGGAATCCATCGACAGACCCGTAGTGTTGAGGCCGGACTAATGGACCTCAGGACGTCAGATCTTCGAGACGCGGGGCTGCATGTCGACCCACTGATTGGCGATGCTGCGCTCGACGATGAGCCAGCCGGTGGGATAACGGCGGCAGATGTCGCGGTATTGGACGCCAGCGATGATTTCGTCTCGCTCCTCGCCCCTTGCGACCTTGTGGTGGGCCACGCCATAACTCCAGACAGTCGCCTCGTCGCCGTTCAGCGCGATGTACTGGTTCGCTATGAGGTGCTGCGTAGCCTTGAAGCTGGAGGCAACCGCGTACGTTGCTGGCAGGCTTTCATCGACCGGTTCAAGCCCGGCCTTCCCCTGTATCTTCGCCTCGTCGGCGAACGCGCTGCGCGCCAGGTCATAGTCGCGAAGGTCCATTCCCAGCGCGTAGATCTTGCAGAGCTGTCCAGCTGCGTAATGATCGGCAAGCTCCTCAGGGGATAGGGGCAGGGCCGGTCCCCGCCAGCATGCGACGTCAAATTCCATTTCTCATTCCTCCCGTGAAGGTAATCGGCCGTTTCAAAAACCCACAAAGCGAACTTGCTTGTCCAAGGGGACGCGAGGCCGTTCGAAGTTGTTGACCGGTGCTGTTCGGTCGGCATGGCCTATGGCGAGGCCGCAGAAGAAGATGTGGGTTTCATCGCTGACGCCGATGTGGTCCTTGATGACCCGGGCGTAGAGCGACAGGAACTCTTGGGGACAGCTATCCAGCCCTTCCTCTCGCAAAAGCAGCATCACGGTTTGGAGCCACATGCCGATGTCCGACCACTGTGGCGGTCCCATGACGCGAGGGAAATAACACAGCAGCAGAACTGGGGCGCCAAACCCGCAGTAATTGCGCATTACCGAAGCCTGGCGGCCCGCTGCATCGTCCCGGGCAATACCTTCGGCCGTGTACTGTCGATCACCGTTCTCGGCCAGGCGCGCGAGATAGTCGGCGCCAATGTCGGCGGGCTGGATCACGTATTCCACAGGATCCTGCGGCGGCAATTGCCGCATCTTCACTTGCAGGTCGCCAAGCGCCGCGCCGGCGAGGACGGTTGCTTCCCATGGCTGGAAGTTGCATCCCGACGGCGCAAAGCGGGCCTTGTCCAGCACGCCTTTCAACACATCGAGCGCGACCGGCTGATCCGTGAACGCGCGGGTAGCGCGCCGGCTCATGACCGCACTGGTCACGGTCAGGCTTGCGGTAGACGCCTCTGCGTCGACGCTCGTTGAGACCGGTCGATCTGGCCCAATTTCCTGTTCCATCGCTAATCCTTGATGCCGCGCGGCGCGGCCAAATGAGAGGTCGTGATCCGGGGCGGCTTCATGCCGGTTCGCCCGCATCGGCCAACTTATCCTTCGAGCCGACCCCGGCGAGGTAGATTTCAAGGCGTTCGAGATAATCGGGGTTTAACATCAGAGCGCTGTTCGCCATCCGCTCGACATGCGCCGCTGAATCGCGACCCAGCTCGGCAGCAAGTTCGATGGCCACTTTAGCGGCGCCCATCTGCTCGCCGTTTTGCCTTGCGAGGTACCGGCAGAATTCCATCAGGTCCTGCTCGAACGTCTCATCGGGAACGACCTGGTGGACGAGGCCCATCGTGAGCGCGAGATCCGCGGACGCCGATTTGTTGGCCATGATGAGCCAGCGTGCCCAGTGCGGTCCGCAAAGACGCGTCAAGCGGCTTACACCGTTGGATGCGGGAAGAACGCCGAAGAGACCTTCGGGGAA
>FTCZ01000625.1_pt1 | contig 10263 bp, 11 predicted proteins | sample 1658871 | NCBI WGS metagenome assembly FTCZ01 (sample SAMEA3914864, study PRJEB12502) | metagenome | biome: forest; material: soil | place: USA | collected 2012-03-12 | depth 0.3 m
CACATCGACAGCTTCCTTGATGACGGCTTCACCAAGGAAGAGTGGAAGATGGTCGTCGAGACCAAGAAGATCCTCGATCCGAAGATCAAAGTGGTCGCCACCTGTGTGCGCGTGCCGGTGTTCGTCGGCCACTCGGAAGCGATCTCGATCGAGTTCGAGAACGAGATCTCGGCCAAGGAAGCGCAGGATATCCTGCGCGAGGCGCCGGGCATCATGTTGATCGATAAGCGCGAGGACGGCGGCTACACGACGCCGATTGAGTGCGTGGGCGAGTTTGCCACCTTCGTCAGCCGCGTCCGTGAGGATCCAACGGTGGAGAACGGCCTCGTTCTGTGGTGCGTCAGCGACAACCTCCGTAAGGGCGCGGCGCTGAACGCCGTGCAGATCGCCGAGCTGCTTGGCCGTCGCCACCTGAAGAAGGCGGCCTGAGCCTGATGTCGATCGAGGGCGGGTGCCGTTGCGGCGCGGTGCGCATCTCGCTCTCGATCGACCGACTGCCAAAGACCTACGCCTGCCACTGTCTCGACTGCCAGACGTGGAGCGGCAGCGCGTTCAGCCAGCAGGCGCTGCTCCCCGAACGCGCGCTGCATGTGACCGGGCCGGTTGTGCTCTATGATCTCACCACGGCGGATCGTACTTCGCACCAGCGCCTGTGCGGCATTTGCCACACGCGCATTTACAACACGAACACACGGCGCCCCGGCATTGCGGTGATGCGGGCGGGGACGCTCAGCGATTCCCATCTTCTCGACGTGGTCGCGCACATCTGGGTGAAACGGAAACAGCCGTGGCTGATCCTGCCCGTCGGCGTGCCGACCTGGCCGGAAAGCGCGCCGCCGGAGGAGTTCCTCAAAGTGATGATGGGCGCGTAGCTGCGAGGCCCGCTCGGAAGTCGACCGTCGCCGCCGCACGGGCCGTCCGCGCGAAACCCTGGGCGACGAGCGGCTGGAACAGCTTGTCGCGGACGGGCGCCATAGGCGGGATCTCTATTGAGCACTCTCTTCAGGGGATCGCGGCTTCGTAGCGCGGGTCCAGTTCGACTGCGCGTTGTTCGTCGGCCTTGGCGCGGGCGGTGTCGCCGGCGCGGCGGTAGAGCAAGCCGCGGTTGTAGTAGCCCCGCGCCGCGTGGGGCGCGCGGCGGATGGCTTCGTCGAGGTCGGCGATGCCCTGCTGGACCTCGCCTCTGCGGGCTTTGGCCAGACCGCGGTTGAGATAAGCGCGGGGCAGATCCGGCGCGACTGCGATCGCCTGATCGAAGGCCGCAAGGGCGCCATCCTCATCTCCGCTCCACGCGCTGGTGAGGCCATCGGCAATGTGGGCGGCGGCGCGGCCTTCGGCGCCCGGCGCTGCGGGGTCGATCAGCTCCCGGCAAAGGGCGAGATCGCGCCTCGGATCGTCGACGGTGCAGGCGTTCCAGTCGCCCCGCATGGCTGGTTTGGCCGCGACCCGCCGCCCGGTGACGGCAACGTCCTCGTCGACGCGCTTGGGGGCCGCTTGAGCAAACATCGGTGCCGGTGGCGCGGGCGCGACAGGCGCCATGACGATCGGCGGTGCGGAGACGGCCGGCGGCTGGACCATCCCATAGGCGCGATAAGCGTCGCGGCTGTCTGCCGTCTTGGCGGCGGGCGCGCTCGACGGCCTATCGGCTTCGGCGAGCTGCGCGGGCGGAGCCGGTGCGGTTCTGGTCTCAGTACGGGGTTCCGAATTGGGGACAGTCTCGGCGGGTGTCGGTCGGGGGGCGAGGGCCTGTGCAGACAGAGGCGTGGCTGTCCTCTCGGCGGGCGAACTCGGACTCGGAGCGGTGTCGGGCAGCGCGCGACTGCGAGGAGCGACAAGGGTGGCGTGCTGGTTCGTCGTTACAAGTGCGATGGGAAGCCCAATCACTGCCATCAATGCGACGCTGACCGCTGTCGCGAGCTGGGGGCGGCTCAGATTGATCCACCAACGTTGGAGCTTGCCTACCGGACGAGGCGCTCCGGTACGATCCGACATCCCGTCGAAGCGGCGCATCGCCTCTCCGATCGTGGCTTCGCGCCGGGCGGGGGCGGGCGGCGGCGCCTCGGGCAGCGAGGCTGCGATGTCCTCTTCCGTCGCCATTTCAGAGCTTCCCGTGGGCCGACGACAGCTCGCAGCCGGCCTTGAAGGCAGGGCGATCGACGAGCGGGCTGGAAGACGGGAACGGCATCTTGCTGTCTTATACGCCCAATTTCCGGGCGGTCGAACATCTCGTCGGCTGGCGGGCGGGCGGGCCCCTCAGGCCGCGCCGCCCGCCGCCCTTCTAGCGGTCCAGCCGCGCCATCGACGAGGCCGTCCTCGCGGTGCGGACCATCTGGGCGAACTCCGAGCGATAACCGAATTCGTCCGCGCCACGCGCCGAGGCGGCGATCTTCAGCACGTCGTCATAAGTCATCGATCCGCTATAACGCCCGCCGCGCAGCAACTCGGCGAAGGCGGCGACCCCGGTGGCGAAACGCGCATCGAGCGGCGCCGCCTCGAAGCTCGCGACTTCCGATGCCCGGTTGATCGGTGTCGCGATCAGGCGGCTGGTGTCCGCCTTGGGCAGCTTGAAGCGGATCTTCACGAAGCCATATTCGCCCCCGCCCGAAGGCGCAGCGGTGGGCTTCGCATAGCGCAGATCGTCCATCGAGCGTGCGCCGCCCACCGGCACGATCTCGTAAAGCGCCGTCACCGTTTGCCCCGAGCCGACGTCCCCCGCATCGACCTTGTCATTGCTGAAGTCGTCTCGGTTGAGCCTCCGCGTCTCATAGCCAATCAGCCGATATTCGGAGACGGTCGCCGGGTTGAACTCGACCTGAATCTTCACGTCCTTGGCGATGGGAAAGAGGGTCGAGCTGGCCTCGTCGACCAGCGTCTTTCGCGCCTCGCCGATGGTATCGATATAGGCGGCCGCGCCGTTTCCGTTCTGGGCGAGCGTCTGCATCAGCGCGTCGTTGTAGTTGCCCATGCCAAAGCCGAGCACGGAGAGGAACACGCCCTTGGCGCGCTCGCGCTCGATATAGCCTTTCAGTTCCTCCTGATTGGTGATGCCGACGTTGAAGTCACCGTCGGTTGCGAGGATCACGCGGTTGACGCCCGAGGGATCGAGATTCTGCTCGGCCAGCGCATAGGCCTGCCGGATACCCTCGGCGCCCGCCGTGCTGCCCCAGGCGTTGAGCCGGTCGATCACGGCGCGGATGCGGGCCTTCTGGCTGACCGGCGTCGGTTCCAGCGCGACGCCGGCATTGCCCGCATAGGTGACGATCGTGACGCGGTCGTCGGGCGCAAGCTGGTCGAGCAGCATGCCCAGCGACTGCTGAACCAGCGGCAGCTTGTTGGGCTCGTTCATCGAACCCGAGGTGTCGATCAGGAAAACGAGGTTGGCGCGCGGCCGTGTCGCCCGCTGGATCGCGTAGCCCCGGATACCGATCCTCACGACCTTGCGCCCAGTCGACCAGGGGCTCGGGAACACCGCAACATTGGTGGTGAAGGGTTGCGCCGCCGAGCGCGGCGCAGCGTAGTTGTAGGGGAAGTAGTTGACCATTTCCTCGGTCCGTACCGCCGCAGGCTGGGGCAGCACGTTTCTGTTCAGCGAGGCGCGGACGAAGGAATAGGAGGCAGTGTCCACGTCGATTGAGAAGGTCGAGACGGGGTCTTCACGAACGAGCTTGAAGGGGTTTTCGGCCGTGGCGGTGAATTTGTCGCGGCCCACGTCGTGATATTGTGGGCGATAGGCGTCGTCCCGCGCGACCCTCGCCAGAGGCGAGGGAGCGGCGGGAGCCATCATGACCTGGGGTGCGGAGGCGAGCGGCGGAGGAGGAGCAACCGCGCCCTGAACCACGCCAAGCGCCTCGGCCTTGGCCCGGTTGGTCGGGCGCAGTTCGTCGGCGTCGGCTCTCCCGCCGGTGACGACGACGTCCGACGAGGCCAGCGGCGTACTCTCGATCGCGGGACGCGCGCAGGATGCGAGAAGCGTAGCCGTCATGCCGATGGCGACCAGATGGGGCAAACGAGGCATCGGGAGTCTCCCTGTCGACGGTGGGCCTCATCGCCCGCCGATCACTGGGACGCGGCTCGCGGCGAAATCCTTGGACGGGTGGCGAGATTTTTTTCGAGGCCTAGTCGTCGGCACTCCGACCGCCCGTGAGCAGGCGGCGGGCCTCGTGCATCCTCCACGAAACGGTAGCCTCCGCGACACCGAGAATTTCGGCAGCCTCGGCATGGGTGAGCTGCTGCCCTGCGACCAGCACCACGGCCTCGCGATATGCAGGCTTCAGTCGCGTGACCGCGCTGCGTAGCCAGATCGCGTCATGCAGGTCCCGTCCGTCCGGGCCGCGTGCCAGTCCGGCCAGCACCGCAAGGCGATCGGTGAAGCTTCGGAAAGACCGGCTCCGTCGGTGCAAGTCGCGGCAGGCGTTGAACACGATACCGCACAGCCATGTCGAAAATTTCGCATCCTGCCGGAAGCCGGCAATCTTCTCGACCAGCGTGCAGCACACATCCTGAGCGATGTCGTCGGCATCGGCGCGTGAGCCGGTGAGCTGCCAGGCGAGGCCGTGGATGCGGTCATAATGTCGGCGCAGCAGGGTTTCAAACGCCGCCCGATCGCCGGAGACGGCGGCGGAGACGAGTGCGGTGTCGGGATCGCTCCTGGCGGTCGCCATTCGTCAGGGCCGCTCGCGTCGCGGGCACATGCCGGAGGGGCTCATCGTGCGCGCGGTCATACGGGTTCAGTCGGGATCCCTATCAAAGGCCTTGATGTCGGCAGGAAGCGTCACCCAGTCATGCTTGCGGCAGGTGTAGACCGAGACGCCAGGCGGCGGGAAATGGGGATCGGTAAAGGCGCCGACCGCCACCGAAACGGACCGCCGTTCATAGCCCCGTTCGGTGTGGAACAGGGGTGTTCCGCAGACAGGGCAGAAACGGAAGACGAACTCGGCCCCCTGATCGCCCTCCGCACATATTCGCTGGCCGTCCCCGTGACGGTGTACGGCGGTGTGAAGGAGGCGATCGCGGCAAACACGCTGCCCGTCCGCTGCTGACAGGCGAGGCAATGGCATAGCCCGACGCCTCGGGGCTCACTCACGACCTCGATCCGCAATTGGCCGCAGGAGCAAGAGGCAGTTCGCGAGATCATGAGGCGATCCTATCGAAGCCGATCGCCGCTCCAAAGAGGACATTTCGGGATCGGCCAGACGTGTCGACGATCGGCTTATCTTTGCGGTAGCACCTCGACTCCTGCGCAGGGCGGAGTAGCTTGGATGCTCGCAGAAGGGGCCGGAGTCGCCGTGCGCGATCATAAGCAGTCCGACGATGAGGATATCGAGAGCAACCTGATCGACATCAGGCGCTATTTGCAGACCCATGCCCGAACGACCGCGCGGCCGGAGCCCACCGAGACGGAGGAGCCGTCTGCATGGGAAACCTATCGCCATGCGGAATATAGCGACGGACATCGACCGCGCTTCTCCAGGACCGATCTGGTTCTGATTGTGTTGATTCTGGCACTGGCGGTGTTGGTTGCGGGTTTTGTGATATATTTAGTTCTTCCCGCCACTTTGGAATGGACGATCCCGGCGGGATGAGACGCTCCTATTCAGTCGAGTACGTCGAAGATGGCGGCGCGATCGATTGATGCCGGCATAACCAAGGCCGACCAATATCCCCGCTCCGGCCGCCACGCGGAGCAACGCCAACGTTCGGCGACGTGGGGATCCTCCAGATCGCGGATTGGTTCGCGCTCCGCACCAAGCAGCGCGCCGAACTCGACCAGCGTCGGCGATCGCATCAGGCCGTCGCCCGACGCCTTCAGATAGGCCTCCTTGCGCACCCAGGTGCTGTGGAAGAAGTCCGGCCGGTCGGACTCGTCGAGTGCGGCGAAGGCGGCCCGTTCGCGCGGGCTCATGACGACATCGGCGACACCGTCGAGGTCGGACACCGGGCGCATCTGTTCGACATCGATTCCAACCGGCCCCTCCTGGGTGACGGCGTAAAGCGCGAGGTCGCCGGAATGCGAGACGTTGAAATGCAGCGCATCGCGGCCAGGCAAGGGGCCGAGCTCGGGCTTGCCGTGCTCGCCGGTCCGGAGCGGGATCTCGACGGGGGGAAGGTCTAGATAGACCCCCAATATCCGCCGCAGCATCGCGCGGCCGGTCATGAAACCGATCCGGTCGCGATCGAAGCGGAAGCGCATGGCCCGCATCCGCTCGATCTCGTCCAGGACGGCGGCATCGGCATGGTGGCGAAAGGCATTCAGCCATACGATCCAGACATGGACCTGCCCGGCCGCGAGGGGCGGGGCCGTCCTGTCGCGGTCGATCCGGAAGGCGAGCCTTGGTGCCTTTTGCATCATGCGACTGCTTCCTCGTTTCGGTATGCTCCGATGCACGCCCGGTGCCCGAGGAGCCCGCGACGGATGCGCGATCGACCGTCAGAACACATAGGTGGCGGAAAACAGGAGCGTCCCCCGATGGTGCGCCTCTTCGGCGTAATAATCGGCGTCAGGCCCCCCCTCGCTCCAGGCGAGTTGCAGGTCGATCGGACCGAGCCGCCTGCCGAGCCCCAACCGCCAATCATAATGGGTGCCTAGCTCCCCATATTGGTGGGGGCCGTCGGTCTGGACCAGCACGCCGACATGGCCGGTCAGCCGCCAGTCCGGGAGCGGGTGCAGCACGCCGTCCACGTCTGCATAGAAAGTGGAGACGCCGCCGCGAAAATAATGGGGCGAAAAATGGAGATGGGTCGAGAGGTTGCGGGCGAGGAGCCCGACATAGACCTCACGATAATCGGCGTGATAGCCGCCGCTGAAATAGTCGGTGTAGTCGGCGTTGGTGACGCCGATGTCGAAGGTTGGGCCGGTGCCAATCTGGCGGGCGAAACCGATATTTTCCTGAAAGCCGAGGAGCTTGACGCCGGAGTGGCGAGTCGCGACGCCGGTTGCCGTCCCCGCAACATAGAGGCCGGAAGCATCGTCGTAGGAGAGGCTGAGCGTCGCGACCGGGCGCCCCTCGCTCAGTGAATAGCCGCGAAAGCGGTCGTCGGTCTGGAAGGTCAGGCTGCCGCCGAGCTGTGCGGAGGCCGGCGTCGCAACGCCCAGCGCCACCGCCGCGAACAGCGCGGGGCGCAGGCGGTGCCTCGGCCGCTTAGCGACGGGCGTTGGCCGTAAGCTCCGGAGAGGTGGGGCAGGCGCAGTCACAGGGCCGCGCGGCGTGGAGCAGAGATGCGCAGGCATCGATGGAGCCGCCCGGTCGCGTCGATACGAGCGCCAGCGCGCCATCGCCAGCCGCGTGCTTCTCGCGGATCAGCGCCATCAGACCGCTGACATGCGCTGCCGCGTAGGAACTGCCATTCACCAGATACCATCGTCCCCCCGGCTGCGTGGTCGGGATGTCATGCCCCGGTGCAAGATAGCCTTTCGTTGTGGGCGCGGCCAAGGGTTCATCCGCCACCGCGATCACACCCGGCTGGGACGCGGGGAAGCCTCCGTCGGGCTGACTGCGATCGATCGCCGCGACCAGCGTCGCGCCGCGCGCGATGCCAACTTCCACCAGCCGGCCGAGGAGAGCATCGGGCGGCCCGCTGAGGCTCATGTTGATGACCTGTGCCCGATGATCGATCGCGAAGTGCAGCGCCTTGGCGAGGCTCAGGCTGTCGCACACGGTATCCGGCGCGCCCGCGGTCGTTTGCCAGCAGGCGCGCAGGCCCATCAGCTTCGCGCGCGGCGCCACGCCGGCGATGCCGATGCCGTTACCGGCGATCGCGGCGATGATGCCGGCGACGCCTGTGCCGTGCAGTTCGGGCGCGTTGCCATGATCTTCGGCGAAATCCTGCTGGAGAACCACTTGGCCTGCGAGATCGGGATGATCGGCCTCGATCCGGCTGTCGATCACGGCGACAGTGACGCCACGGCCGGTCGCGATCCGATGGAGGTCCGCCAGCCGCCACTCGCTCGCTGCGGGTTCGGCGCGGAACAACGGGTCGCTGGCCGCAGCGGGGCTGCCCTGCGCATGATAGACGTGCATCGGCTCGGACCAGGCAACGCCCGCGTCGCGGGACACCGCTGCGGCGACAGCCTCGGTCGACTGCCCCTCCGGCACGGCCATGATGTAGCAATCGAGGCCCAGCAGCGGCATCGGCCAGTCCGTCACCAGCGTCAGGCCATGGGCCTTGGCGATGTGCCGCGCGAGGCGATCGCGCGCGCCGCTGGCGGGCGAGGCGCCGTAGCTGCCGCCATAATCACCGCCCGGCCGGTAATGCTCGGGCGCCAGCCGCAGAAGGACGAGGATCTGCTGGCCAGGTACCGTGGCTTCGGCGGCCTCGGCGGGCGCGGCGAGGCTGGCCAGACTGGCGAGGGCCGTCCATAACAGGACGAGCACCAACCGGACGAGGCGGTTCATCGCGCGGCTTCCGCGTTGATCGGCTCGGCCAGCACGACGTCATGGTCCGCGCGGAGCCGCACCAGCGCCGCGTCACGACGTTCGGCGGGCAGGTGCAGGACATAGGCGTCGGCGGCGGTCGGCCCGTCCACCAGTCGCGCGCCATTGGTGTTAAGCGTCTGGCGGAGCTCTTGCTCGCTGGTATCGGGGCGGAAGATCACGATGGCATTGCCTGTCGCGGGCGGCGGCGCCGAGCCCAGCGTATGATAGGGCGCTGGCGCCGGCTTGAGGACGGGCACGATCAGCACGGCGACTGTCGCCACCAACGCCGCCTGCGCGGAGAGGAACCAGCCGGACCGCCCCGGCCGGGCGATCGCGCGGCGAACAAGCGGGAGGAGCCTGCCTCGTGCTTCCGGCTGGCGCGGCGCGGTATCGAACCCGCTGCTGAACGTCTCCCAGTCCATCCCGGCATCGATCGGCAGCCGGGCGATCTCGGTGCCGAGCTTGCGCTCCAGCGTCAGTTCGGCGCGGCATTCCTCGCACTCAGCCAGGTGCACTTCGACCTGGAGGCGATCGTCCGGATCGAGCTGCCCGGTGACATACCAAGGGATCAGTCGCTCGGTCTCGAGATGCGGATTGCCCTGAAAGCGCAGAATGTCGCCCATCGTCCGGCTCCTACAACCAGTCCGCCAGCTCGCCGGCCAGCATCCGCTTGAGGTGACGTCGTGCGTGGAACATGCGGGTCTTCACGGTGTCGATCGGGCAATCCATGATCTCGGCGATCTCCCGATAGCCGGCACCGTGGAAATAGGTGAGGTCCACCACCGCGCGATGATCGGGTGAGAGCTGGCCGATCGCGCCGAGCAGCGCCTGCTGGACGCGCTGCTGGCCGACCTGCTGGTCCGGCCCGGCGTCGGGGCTGACGCGCTCGTTGGCGCGGGTGTCCTCGACCGGCTCGTCCTGCCGCTGTCGGGCCTTCAGCGCCTTGCGATAGGCGATGGCGAAGATCCAGGTGGAGAGCTTGCTGGCGCCGCTGAAGCTGTCCGGCCGGTTCCACACGACCATCATCGTGTCGTTGAACACCTCATCCACCAGCTGTGGCCGGTGGACGATGTTGGCGAGGAAGCGACGAAGGCGCGGGCGGTAGCGGCGATAAAGTTCCTCGAACGCGGGCAGGTCGTGCGCGCGGACCCGCACCATGAGGCTCGCTTCGTCCTGCGGCAGTGCGGACTCCCGCTGCTTCTCATTCGCCATGCCGTACCCAGACAAGACCAGCTCCCATGCACATCGCCTGTTGGTGCCGTGCGAGGGCGGAAAGGTTCAATTCCTTATCCTCCCGCAACGGCCGTGCTGTCGAGAGTTCTGTTCGTCGACAAAAAAGAACATTTGGTCGTCCGCATGTGAACCGGCGCCTCGCATCGCCGAACAGAGATAGACCATGGCCCATGGCCCGGCCTGTCCCCCCTTCCAGGCCGGTTATCGATGCTGGAGGAATATGATGCGCCGTTTGATGGTCTCGGTCTTGTTCGCCGCCGCCCTGTCGGCCTCGACGAGCAATGCCCAGCCGCCCGAATGGGCCAGCGCGCAGACTGTGTCGGTGGAGCTTTCCAGCTTCAAGTTCACGCCGGCGACGCTGACGCTTCAGCATGGCGTGGTCTACCGGATCCGCTTCACCAATATGTCTTCGGGCGGCCATGATTTCGTCGCCAAGGAGTTCTTCGCCGGTGCCAACATCGCGCCGGAGGACCGTTCCAAGGTGAAGAATGGCGGGATCGACGTGGACGGCAAAGACAGCGTCGAGGTGCGGCTCGTGGCGGGCCAGCCGGGCACCTACAAGAGCCATTGCTCCCACTTCATGCACAGCAGCTTCGGCATGACCGGGACGATCGTC
>FTCZ01008082.1_pt1 | contig 10250 bp, 10 predicted proteins | sample 1658871 | NCBI WGS metagenome assembly FTCZ01 (sample SAMEA3914864, study PRJEB12502) | metagenome | biome: forest; material: soil | place: USA | collected 2012-03-12 | depth 0.3 m
ACCAGATATTCGCTCGTTCCCTTGTACCCGGTGATGACCTGCGAATGGATGCCCAGCAGCTTCGACGCGATCAGGGCCCCTGCGCGGCCGGTCGAACCCGCGCCGGTCGAAGTGAACTTGACGGCCCGGCGCTTGGACAACGCCTGCATGTCCGCGATCGACTTGATCGGCGAGTTGGCGCCGACGGCGACACCGAAGGCGTCGGTGCCCATGTTGCCGATCCAGCTCATCTGCGTGAGATCGTAGCCGCCCCCGCCCTTGCCCTGGATGAGTTGCTGGACGATCGCTCCTGGGATGCTGATGATGGCGATATTGTAGCCGTCGGGTTTGGCGTGGAAGAGCTGGGTCGTCGCTTTGCCCCCACCCGCGCCCTCTATGTTCATCGGGACGATGTTGACCTTCTTGGGGAGCGCCTTGGCGAGCGGATCGATCACGACGCGCGCATAGGAGTCGAAGCCGCCGCCGGGCGCGTAGGGGATGATGAAGTTGATGTCCCGATCGGGATAGGCGGACGCGCTTCCGCCGGTGGAACAGCCGATCAGCATGGCGGCACCGACGCCACCTGATGCAATCATGAAATGTCTGCGATTAAGCAGGTTGTCCACGTCGCTCTCCTATAGGTTCGATCGGCGGACGGGTGTTTTCTTGTAAACGCCGCCGGTTGGGGTTGATGGGGGCGGGCGCTAGAGCACTCCGCCGAAGGCCAGGCCGGGATAAAGCTGCAGCCGCAACAGGACCGCGAACAGGAGCCACACGCCCAGCGTCGCGGACGCGGCGATGACCGCGTTCATGAGCAGCTGCGGACGATAGGCCAGGGTAAGCGCACCGAAGGTGATGAGCGCGGTGGTCGGCAACACGCCCAGCACGATGAAGGAAACCACCAGCACCGCGATGAGGCCGATCCCGGTGACGAGATCCATCATGGTATGAGACTGCGCGTCGGGGCGGCCCTTCAGACCGGCCGGGTTTACGGTGCGCATCAGCGCCGTGCCGAACTCCCCGCCCGTGCGAGACAGCAGGTCGATGGTCGCAAGGACGATCGTGACCCAGCCGACGAGCGAGGGCGTCGCCCGGGCGGCTTCGGGCAGTTGGTAGGTCAACGCCAGAAACCCCGCGGCGAAGAACCACACGACGAAGGCGGGAACATATCGCACCGCCGGCGAACCGAGGATGTGCTTCATGCCGGGCGCCTTTCGGGAAATGCCACCTGCTTCGTGAACAGCCGGTTGAGCATCGAGCGCATCGGGGTGAGGAGAAGGCCCGTCGCAATGCAGGTGAGCAGGATCATGCAGATCGTGCGGGTGAAGAAGATTCCCCACGACCCGTCCGACATGGCGAGCGACTGGTGGAAGTTGCGTTCGATGCCCGCACCGAGCACGAGCGAGATGACGATCGGCAGGCGCGGATAATCCAGCCGCGACATGGTGTAGCCCAGCACCGCGAAGAGGCCGGATACGATGACGTTCTCCACCGTCTGATCAACCGCCCAGGAGCCGATGAACGCCACGGTCATGACGATCGGCGCCAGCTTCTTTGACGGGATCAAGGTCACCATCGAAAGCGGTCGCACGAACAGGATGCCGAGCCCGCCCGCCAGCACGCAGGCGATGGTCAGCGCCCAGACAAGGCCATAGATCTCGGTCTGGTTCTGGATCAGCATGAGCGGCCCTGGCTGCATCCCGTGGAGCACGAGGATGCCGAGGAACACCGCCATCTCCGCGCCGCCGGGAATGCCGAAGGCGATGGTGGGGATGAGCGCGCTGCTGTCCTTGGCGTTGATAGCGGCTTCCGGCGCGATCACCCCCTGGATATTGCCCTTGCCGAAACTGTCCGGGTCCTTCGAGACCTGAACGGTAATCGAATAGGAGAGAAACGAGGCGACGACACCGCCCACGCCCGGGATTGCGCCGACCACCGTGCCGATCACTGATCCGCGGATTACCGTCGGCCAGTGACGGAAGGTCTCGAGCAGGCCGGAGCTGATGCTGGTGATCCTGACGCCCGCCGCCGATCCCGAAATCGAGCCGCCCTTCATCCACAGCTTGATCATTTCGGCGCCGGCGAACAGGCCAATCAGCGCGGGAACGAGATGGACGCCGTCCCAGAGATACTGGACACCGAAGGTGTAGCGCACCGTGCCCGTCACCTGATCGAAGCCGATAAAGGCCAGCATCAGGCCGACACCGCCCGCGATCAGGCCGCGCAGCATCTTGCCGCGCGACGCCGTCGCCACCATCACCAGCCCGAGGATCGAGAGCAGGAAGAATTCCGGCGGCCCGAACGACAGCACCAGCATCTTGGACAGCGGCAACACCGCCAGCAGCGAGACCGTGCCGATCAGCCCGCCGACCGCATTGGCGCTGGCGGCGGCTCCGATGGCAAGCCCCGCCTTGCCCTGCTGGGACAGCGGATAGCCATCCATGCAGGTCGCGGCATTGGGCGCCGATCCCGGCGTGTTGAGCAGGATCGCGGAGATCGAGCCGCCCATCGGCACGGCGCCCATGACGCCGCCTGAGAGAACGAGCGCGGTGATCGAATCCAGCCCGTAGGTCAGCGGCAGCAGCAGGGCGAGCGCGGTCGTGCCGCCCAGCCCCGGTACCGCGCCAAAGATCAGCCCCATGAACATCCCCAGACACAGGAACAGGATCTGCTGAACGTGCAGAAGACTCTCGAAACCATCGATCCAGGGCGTGAGCACGGGGTTCTGGCTTTCTCTACTAGATGGATGTCTGTGGCACGCCGGGCCGTGCCTTCAGTGCTTCGGCTGCGGCCTCGTTGAACTTGGCGTCCGGCGGCAGGATGAGCGCCGCCGAGCGGACCTGATGATGCTCGGGCGGAACGCCTGGCGGCGTCGTGCCCTTGTCGGCGAGCGCACGGGCGGCGCGGATCAGGCGCTGGCGCGCGGTGATGATGCCGTTGTCGGTGGAGACCAGCTTTTCCCGGGTGCGGTCGACGATCGGGCCCATGCTCTCCTGGAGCGAAGCATCCTGCATCGCGATGCCGGTGACACCGCTGAACGTCTTGCCTGCCTTTTGAGCAGCACGATCGATCAGATAGTCGTTGTCCTTGTTCGCGGTCGGCCGGAAGGTGCCCGGGATCAGAGGCGTGTGGACGCCGAAGCCGTCCTTCATCGCCTGCACCTCGGTCTCGGTCAGCGCGCGCGCGGGGTGGTAGTCGAAGCTCCAGGCCCAGCAATGCTCGTCGTCGATCGGGATCCAGAAATGGCCGTGGATCGGGTGATCGCCGCGCGGCGGCACCATTGTGAAGCAGGGCATCACCCAGGGCGTGATCCGCCAGTAGTAATTGCCCTCCTCCGCCTTGCGACGGACGCCAATGAAGAGGCCGGAATCATGATCCACCACCTCGAAGGTCGGCGCGGAATCGGCAAGATTGTAGCGGTTGCCGCCCGCACCCTTGAACAGCGGATCGGATTCGAGATTGGCGCGGTGAAGGAAGGAGACGTGGCTGGAGTCGATGCCGCCTTCCATCGCCTGCAGCCAGTTACACTCCTGCAGGCGCTTGGACGAGAAAGTCTGGTCCGCCGGCACCATGATGAATTCCCATTCGGGAAGCTCCGGCTGCTCCTCGGGCGGGCCCATATAGGTCCACAGGATGCCGCCACGCTCGACGAGGGGATAGTTTTTGAGCCGGATGGTCTGGCGCAGGCCAGTGTCGTCGCCTTCGGACGGCAGATCGACGCACTGGCCGGTCACGTCGTATTTCCAGCCGTGATAGGGGCAGCGCAGCCCGCAATCCTCGTTGCGGCCGAACCACAGGGACACCCGGCGGTGCGCGCAGAATTCGTCAATCAGGCCCAGCCGGCCCTCGCTGTCGCGGAAGGCGATGAGCGGTTCGGAGAGCAGCTTCACCCGCACCGGCGGGCCGTCATTCTCCGCCAGTTCCTCGGCAAGCAGTGCCGGGATCCAGTACCGCCGAAAGAGCTCCCCCATCGGCGTGCCGGGTCCGGTTTGCGTGACCAGCTCGTTCTGTTCGGCCCTCAACATAATACTGCCCCAACTCCGTTGTCTGTCTGGATGAGAAAAATCATGCGGCGGCGCGTTCCGCGCGGGCGCGGCGGAGCAGTTCGGCCGTGCCGATCGCCAAGTTTTCGATATCGTCGCGCGCGATGGACGCGCCGAGCTTTATCAGCTCGCGCATCGGGCGCAGGTCGCGCGCCGCGTTAATGCCGGCGGCGAAAACGATCCGGCCATCGACGATCTGCGCAATCAGCCAGTTGTCGGAAACCGGATCGCCCCGCACCGCGAACTCCCCGCCCTCTTCGAGCAGCCCGTAGATCTGGAGGTTGATCCCGTACTGGTCGCTCCAGAACCAGGGCAGCTCCGCATAGGGCGCGGGATCACCGGCGCTCGCGATATTGCGGGCGATCGCGATCGCCTGGTTCTGCGCGTTCTGCCAGCTTTCGAGCAGGATCGAGCGGTCAAGCAGCGGATTGTGATGCCTCGCGACATCGCCCGCCGCCAGCACGCGCGGATCCTCGGTCGCGCCGAAAGCATCGACGATGATGCCGCGATCGCAGGCGAGCCCCGCTGCTTCGGCGATCTCGGCGTTGGGAATGACGCCGATCCCGGCCACCACGATGTCCGCGCTCCAGGATTCGTTCGTGTCGGTCTTCACTGCGGCGCGGCCGATCTGGGGCGAGATGCCGACCACCTGCGCGCCGAAGCGGAAGGTGACGCCGCGCTTGCCGTGCAACGCGCGATAATAATCCCGTAGCAAAGGGGGCGCGACGCGTCCGAGCGGCCCATCCGCCGCCTCGATCACAACCACGTCGCAGCCCCGCGTGATCGCAGCTGCAGCGACCTCCAGCCCGATGAAACCGGCGCCGATTACCAGCACGCGCTTGCCCGGCGCCAGCCTGACGCGCAACGCGCGGCTGTCCTCCAGCGAGCGGACATAATGGCAATGCGCCTCGGCGCCCGGAACGTCGAGCGTACGCACCCGCGCGCCCGTCGCCAGCAGTAGCACACCATAATCGAGGTGCGACCCGTCCGACAGCGCGATGCGGCGCTGATCCCGGTCGATCCCGACCGCCGAGACGCCCAGCTTCAGCGCGATGTCCTGCTCGGCATAGAAATCCGGCGCGTGCAGCCAGCTGATCGTCTCGGTCGAGGCGTCGAGCAGCATTTCCTTGGAGAGCGACGGACGCTCATAGGGGCGCTCCACGTCATCGCCGATCAACGTGATGCGACCGGTGAAGCCTTCGCTCCGTAGCGTCTCCGCCGCCTGGCCGCCTGCCTGGCCGGCGCCGATGATTACCACGCCGCCGGCGAGGGCATTGTCGTGGAGCTTGCTCACCGCCCCTCCCGCTTGGCTGCGCGCGGGGTCATTTGCGGACCGCGCAGATCCGGTCGTCCTTCACCACGACCTGCCAGATCTTCAGGGGAATGCTGCAGGGCGCCGCCGTCGGCGCACCGGTCACGATGTTGAACTTGCCCTGGTGGAAAGGGCATTCAACTTCGTGGCCCTCGACATAGCCTTCGGCGAGCGAACCCGGGCCATGCGTGCAAATATCCTGGGTCGCGTAATAATTGTCTTCGACCTGGAAGACCGCGACATCTTCGCCGTCGACATGCGCCTTCACCGGCAGGTCCGGACTCACGTCGGACACGGCACAGAGATCAACTAGGTCGGATTGCTCGTTCATGGCCCTCTCAGCAGCTTCGCCCGTCCGGCTATTTGCCGAAATCTTCTTTTGTGCGCATATCGCACTTTAGTTACGATAATTGACGAATCGGACTCGGTCAACCATGCTTGGTGATGCAAGGCGCAGGCATCGCTTCCTCCGCGCGCCGCGAGAGGAACGAGGCACGGCTCGACACGGAGAATGAGAGGATGAAGGCAACGCTGCCGGATTTGGTCCAACCATCGCCCGCCGAGGCCGAACAGCCTTTCGTCGGCCTGTGGGATCTGTTCTTCGCATTCTTCCGTCTGGGTGTGATGACCTTCGGCGGTGCCGTGCAGGCCTGGCTCCGGCAGGACATCATCCTTCGCCGTAAATGGCTGGACGAGGAGGCTTTCATCACCGGGCTCAGCATGGCGACCGTGCTGCCCGGCGCGAACCCGGTGAACATGTCGCTCTATCTGGGTATGCGTATCCGGGGCGGTATCGGCGGCGCCGTGGCGGTGATCGGCATCGTGCTGCCGGCCTTCTGCATCATTCTACTGCTCGGCCTCGCCTTTCATCGGCTGATCGGCTTTCCGGTCGTGCATTTCGTGCTCGCCGGCCTCGCCGCCTCGGGCGTGGGCGTCACCTTCTTCACCGCGCTCGGCGTCGCGAAGCGGCTGCCGCGCGATGCCTTCAACATCATCATCGGCGTGCTCGTGTTCATCGCGAGCGCCGTGCTGCGCCTGCCGATGGTGCCGATCGTCGCGTTCGCCGTGCCAGTGAGCATCGGCTATGCCTATCTCCAGGCGAGGCGGGCGCGAGATGCTGCTTGATCGCGTCCTCGAGATCATCTGGGTGTTCGCGCCGATGTCGCTGCTATCGTTCGGCGGCGGCCAGGCGATCATCCCGGAAATGCAGCACAAGTCGGTGGACATCCATCACTGGCTGGACGGCAAGGCCTTTGCCGACATCTTCGGTCTGTCGCGCGCGGCGCCGGGACCGAGCACGCTCATCGTCGCGCTTATCGGGTGGCAAGTGGCGGGGTTCGCCGGCGCACTGGCCGCCACGATCGCGATCTTCCTGCCTTCCTCGCTGCTGCTCTACGCGGTGAGCACCTGGTGGCGGCGCAATCCCGATTCGCCAATGCGCGACGCAGTCGATCGCGGTCTCGCGCCCGTGGCGACCGGCCTGTTCTTCGCTGGCCCCGTCGTCATCCTGCAATCCGCCCATGCCGGCTGGTTCGAGATGGCGACGACGGCGGGCGTGTGCCTGATCCTCTTCGTCACCCGCACCGGACCTTATGCGATCGCGGTCGGAATCGTGACGCTCTACTCGCTCTGTTACGCGCTGTTCGGCCACGCGCTGATCTGACGCACCCCCTCCCCGATACGAGGCGCCCCATGATCATCGACATCCACGGCCACTACACGACCGAGCCGCCGGCGATGCACCAGTTCCGCGACAAGCAGCTCGCCGGCCTCGCCGATCCGGCCCGCAAGCCCGGTGCGCTTCCCGAATTCAGCGACGAGGAATTGATCGCGAGCGTCCAGCCCCAGCTCGCTTTCCAGAAGGAGCGCGGCACCGATCTCACCATCTTCTCGCCGCGCGCGTCGGGAATGGGTCACCATATCGGTACCGAGGCGGTGGGCAAGGTGTGGACGCGGCTTTCGAACGACCTGATCCACCGCATCTGCACGCTGCTGCCGGACAATTTCGTGGGCGTCGGCCAGTTGCCGCAAGTGCCGGGGGTCTCGCCAGCCAACTGCTTCGAGGAGATGGAGCGCGGCGTGATTGAGCTCGACTTCGTCGGCTTCAACCTCAATCCCGATCCGTCGGGCGGCTACTGGACCGATCCGCCGATGACCGATCGTCACTGGTATCCGATCTACGAGAAGCTCTGCGAGCTGAACGTGCCGGCGATGATCCACGTCACCGGATCGTGCAACCCGAGCTTCCACACCACCGGCGCGCACTACATCAACGGCGACACCACCGTCGTCATGCAGCTGATCCAGGGAGACCTGTTCAGGGATTTCCCCGATCTCAAGTTCGTCATCCCGCATGGCGGCGGCGCGGTGCCGTACCACTGGGGTCGCTATCGCGGCATTGCGCAGGACATGAAGAAGCCGCTGCTCACCGAGCATCTGCTGAAGAACGTGTTCTTCGATACCTGCGTCTATCACCAGCCGGGGATCGACCTGCTCTCGACCGTGATCCCGGTCGATAACGTCCTCTTCGCCTCCGAGATGGTCGGCGCGGTCAAGGGCAAGGACCCCGAAACCGACCATTATTTCGACGACACCAAGCGCTACGTCGACGCGGTCGCCGGACTGGACGACGCAGCGCGCGCTAAGATCTTCGAGGGCAATGCCCGTCGCGTCTATCCGCGCCTCGACGCGCTGCTAAGCGCGCGCGGCCACGCTGCCCCCGATTCCTGGAAGGCCCGATAATGACCCTCCCCCGCCTCAACGGGCTGATCCTCGCGCTCGAAAGCGGCCGGCAAGCCTTCTCTCTCTTTGCACCGATCGAGACCGACATGGCGGTCGCGCTGCGCGCCTCCACCTATGACGGCGTCGTCTTCGAGGGCGAGCATCAGGGCTGGGACATCCGGGGCCTGCGTGACAGCCTCCAGTTCCTGCTCGACCGCGGCCAGATTGCGCGATCGGGATCGGTCGCGCCGCAGATCACGCCGCTCGCCCGCGTGCCCGCCAACGGCGTCGAGATGAACCAGTTCCTCGCCAAGCAGGCGCTCGATCTCGGCTGCTACGGCATCATGTGGCCGCACGTCTCGACGGTGGCCGAAGCCTATAACGCGGTCGCTGCCTGCCGCTATCCGCGCCTCAAGGACAAGCCGCTCTACGAGCCGCAGGGCATCCGCGGCGACGGCCCCTTCCAGGCGCAGCGATATTGGGGCGTCTCCCCGGACGAATATTATCAGCGCGCCGACGTCTGGCCGCTGGCGCCGCAGGGCGAGTTGCTCTGCGTGATCCAGATCGAGGACACCATCGGCATCGCCAATCTGCGCGACATGCTGAAGGAGGTGCCGGGCATCGGCGCAATCGTCATCGGCATCGGCGACCTCTCGCAGGAACTCGGCGTGCCGCGACAGACCGAACACAAGCTGGTGCTCGACGCGATGGCAGAGGTGCGAAGCATCTGCGCCGAGCATGACGTGATTGTCGGCCACCCCAGCGTCACCCCGGCCAGCGCCGAGCGCATCCTGGCGGAGGGTTATCGCTGGCTGATGTGCCCGGCGCCGCGCAGCTTCGCGACATTGGACGCGCTGCGCACCATGACGAAGGAGGAGGCCTGATCATGGCGCGCACGAAGATCGACGGGATCGAGACTGAATATGAGGTTCGCGGCGATGGCCCGCCGCTGCTGATGTTCTCGCCGGGCGGGTTCGACGCCACGATGGAGAAATGGTGGACGCTCGGCATCTACGCCAAGACCCACCCGCTCGATCATCTCACCAAGCACTACAGCTGCATCCTGTTCGACCGGCGCGAGTGCGGCAAGTCGGGCGGCCGGGTTGAGCGGGTGACGTGGGCGGACTATGCGCGGCAGGGCAAGGGGCTGCTCGATCATCTCAGCATCGATCGCGCGCATCTGATCGGTGGCTGCATGGGCGTGTCGCCGGTCACGACCTTCGCAACGCTCTATCCCGATGTGCTGCGCAGTATGATCCTCTACTGGCCGGTGGGTGGTGCCAAGTATCGCGTCAACGGGCACCAGCGTTTCGCCGACCATCTCGGCTTCGCCAACACGCAGGGGCTCGACGCGGTGGTGGCGCTGGTGAAGGAAGGCGGCAAGTCATTCAGCGCCGATCCGCGCGGCGGCCCCTGGGCTTCCTCGATCCGCAACGACCCGGCCTTCGCGGAGGCCTATGCCAGGATCGATCTCGCCGACTATCGCCTGATCGTGGCCGGCATGAGCCGCACCCTGCTCGACCGCGACACCGCCCCCGGCGCCGAGCCCGAAGACATGCTGCGCTGCCGGATCCCCGCGCTTGTCATCCCCGGAGCGGACGCGTCGCACGCCACATCGGCGGCGCGCTACCTCGCCGAGTGCCTGCCTGCATCCGACTATTGGGACAAGCCAGTCGATGGCCAGACCGAAGAGGCGACGGCTGAAAAGCTGCTCGGGTTCCTGAAGGCGCAGGACTGACCCCTAGCCTTCCCCATCCTCAGATCGGGTGAAACATCTCGTCGACGTCGTAGACGCGCGGCGAGATCCGCTGGTCGGCCGAGAATTGCATGGCGAGCTGCAGCGAGGCGCGGCCCTTCTCCAGCCCATAGGGCGGCGGAGGCACCGCGCCTCCGGCCACCGCGATCTCCCGTGCTCGATCGAACAGCTCGAACAGCTCGGCTGCGAGCCAGGGATGCGCGTCGGTCAGCTCGTTGCGGACGCCGAGTATGTGGTTGATCGGCAGAATGCCGCTGCGCCGGATCCAGTCGTGCGCGACCTGTTCGGCGTCGGGGATGACGGGGCGGATGCCGCTGGGATCGACCACGCGTTCGCCCATGATCGCGGCGAACTCGCCCTCCATCATCAGCTCACGTAGTGCCGGCGGGGCGGTGTAGCGCCTCGTGTTGGCGGGATCGGCATATTCGGGAAGATGCGC
>FTCZ01006366.1_pt1 | contig 10210 bp, 10 predicted proteins | sample 1658871 | NCBI WGS metagenome assembly FTCZ01 (sample SAMEA3914864, study PRJEB12502) | metagenome | biome: forest; material: soil | place: USA | collected 2012-03-12 | depth 0.3 m
GCCCGGCTTTGCGTGACGCGTATCGTGCCACCAATCTGGAGATCGAAGATGCGCCAGCTGCTCGCCGCCGTGTCGGCCATGGGCCTTCTCGTGGCCACACCCGCCCTCGCGGCGCCGGATCCCGAAGCACCTTCGTTCGAGAACGGTCCCGTCTGGGATTTCACCGAGGTGAAGACCCAGGACGGCCATTTCGACGATTATATGAAGTGGCTCGCCGGCCAGTGGAAGGCGCAGGAAGAGGCGCTGAAGAAGGCTGGATATATCACCGATTACAAGGTGTTCGTGATGTCCGATCCGCGTGAGAACGAGGGTAACATCATGCTGGCCACCGAATATCCCAACATGGCCGCGTTCGATCATTCGGTGGCTGAGCAATATGCGATGCAGAAGCGCATTTTCGGTTCGCTGACTCAGGCTTCGCAGCAACAGGCGGCGCGCGGCAGCATCCGCACGATCAAGGCCGATTATCTGATGCGCGAGGCCATGTTGAAATAACGCTCCGCTTCCGGACCATTCCTTCATGGTCGCAGGCCGCGTGCCGGTGCCTGGAACCGGCGGCGGCCTGTGACTGGCGACAATCTTCACGCTCGGTTGAAGGGCGCGTTCGCGATGCCATTCTCTCGCGCAGCCGGAATGGGGATTCCGGCCAAAGGGAGGGCTTGTTTCATGCGTTTCACTCTCGCCTGCGCCGCTCTGGCGCTGTTCGGCTGCTCGTCCACGCAGACGGTGCTCAACCGGCCGGTTACCGCCACCTATCATTTGACGCAGACGGTCAAGCAGGTGGCGTTCTGTCTCGCCGACAAGAACCACACCGCCGCGCTCGAGCGCGACGACGGATCGCGCGTGGTGCTGCTCAAGCACGGCTATGGCGGCGTGTGGCTGGTCTTCTCGGTCTACCCCGGGGGGGAGGGCGGCCGGATCGAATATCGCAAGGAATTCGGGGCCTGGGAAGACAGCTGATACCTCCGCGCGACCGGCCGTGCACCGGTCTCCCAGAGCATCGATCGAACTCTTCAAGAGGTGGTTGCGGTCAGGGCATCGGGGAACCGCATCCTTTCGGCGAACGTTCGATACCCTGAGCGGGGTGTTAGGAGGTTCACGATGCACCGCTTCAGTACCATCAAGTGGGGCGTTGGCATTTCAGCTTTGGTTGTCATGCTGGCGGCTCCCGCCGCAGGCTTCCCGGGCAAGGGCGATCGGGCGCAGGCCGCGATCGCCGAGGCGAAGGGCAAGGTCGAGGCCGCCAGCCACGCTGGCGCCGGTGGCGATGCGCCTGGACTGGTGGCGCGGGCCCGCGCGGCTCTGGCAACCGCGCAGGAGGATGCCGCCAGCGGGCGTAAGGATATGGCGATCGCTGATGCCACCCGCGCGTCGCAGCTAGCCGATACCGCGCTTGGTCTGGCCGACCGTAACCGGATTGAGTCCGAGCAGGCCCAGCGTGCCGATGCGCAGGCGACGGCCGCTGCCGCCCAGCGGGATGCTGCCGCCGCCAACGCGCGCGCGGATGTCGCCCAGCAGGCGGCGGATTCGGCGGCCGCGCAGGCCGAGGCGCTTCGCAACGTGCCGCCTCCGCCCACGACCACGGTGACGGTCGAGAAGGTCGAGCGGGCGCCGCCCCGGCACGTCACGCACCGGGTGATCCACCGCAGCGTGCCCGCCCGCACCACGACCGAGAAGACCACCACGACCGTGACGACCGAGCCGAACACACCGGGCTCGAGGTAACGGCCTTTGGAGAACGATAGGCGACGACCTGTCGCGCGACCGTGGATGGTGGCGCGGCAGGTCGTTGCTCGTCGAGGGCAGACGGACCGCCGACACTCACACGCAGGATGCGCGGCCCTCGCTGTTGGAACGGCTCGCGGCCGCGTCGAAGGAGGCGCGCAGCTGGTCGAGAATGGCGGTCTGGTCCCGGCCACTGATCGAGGTCGATCCGCACCGAGCGCTCCGGTCTGCTCCGTCGACGCTCCATTCGACGATGACGATGAACTTGCTTCTGTCCGCCTGGGCGGACACACGGCCGTCGATCCGCAGCCATCCTGAGGAATCCCCGCCGATACGGCCATCGAGCGCGCCGTTGATCCGGCTCGCCCAGCCGAGATCGCCCCGTGACGCGCTCGCCAGACGGACCGTCGCGCCAGGGCGCGCGCGGGCGACGGGATCGACGACGGCGGCGCGCGCGCCGCCCGCCGATCCGTCATCGGTCGTATCGCCGGAGGAGGCCCTGGTAATTGTCCTGGTGGTCGGTTTGACCCCGAACGCGTCACCGGTGGCGATGGTGAGGAACATCACGCTCAGCGTCGCGAGGATGCATCCCATCTTGACCGTCGGGGGCAGGCGGACGCGCGCCAGGATGATGATCAGGCCGGCCGCACTGGCGAGCAGCACAAGCATCAGCGCCGGCGATGCGGGCGCGGCGCGGGTCTGCTGGCCGACGCCGAGCGCGCACAGGCCGAGCGCCCCGCACATCGCACCGACACCACCCAGCGATATCGGGCTCTGATGTTCGATCCGCGATGTCATCAGGCGACCAGCGACGGCTTGCCGCATCGCACTCCGTCGACCTGAAGATCCGCCTGGCCGACATGAACGCCGAGCAGTTCGGTGACCTGATCGACCAGTCCGTCAAGCGTGGGCGCCAGTGGCGTCAGCAGCGCGCCGACCCCAGCCGTGAGGCTCGAGAGGTTGACTGGAAGCCCCAACACTTGCGCGGTGAGCGTCATCTTGCTGACCAGCGAACTGGCCACGCCCTGCGTCAGGTCGCCGGTCGAGACGGTGTGGATGGCGTGGGCGGCGATGTCGGCCGGCGAGAAGCTCACCTGCTGCCAGCCATTGTTGCTGCCGCCGAGATCGAGGTGCGTCTTGGCGACGACATTCGTCACGGGGAGAGTAGGGAAAAGGGGGCGAACCTGGGCGATCGTGGCCTGCTGTTCGGGCATGGCCGAACTGAAGTCGGAGAATTGCGCCGGAGTAATGTTCGCCACCGCGATCGAGCCGACGGATGGCAGCACGTTGAGCGCGACGGACGCGTTGCTCTGGCCCTGGCAGGTGATGCTGGCCAGCTTGGCCTGCGCCTTGGCCAGCTCGGTGTAGATCGGCAGGTGGAACGAGGCGAGGCCGAGAGTCCCGCCGCCGAGCAGCTGTGAATCGAGATAGAGCCGCGCCTGCGCGGTGCGGATGATGACATTGCCGTCCTGCGCCACTGTCAGCCATGGTGAGTGTTCCGGACGCTGCCCGATCGCGAGTGTCAGCTGGGTCGAGCTGACGCCCGGCAGTGTGACGCCGAGATCGGCCGTCACCTGCCGCTGCCCGTTGGCGAGCGCCAATGTCTCGCGGACCAGTGAATAGCCGTCCGCCGAGATCGCCGTCGAGGGATCGGCATGGTCCTGCGAGCCATAGGGACCTAGATCGATCAGGTCGGACAGCTGTACCGTCGTGGGCGGAACCTTGACGGACAGAGCCCGCAGAGTGGAGGCGGCGGCCGGGTTGCCCGACGCTGTGGCCATCGCCGACAGCACCTGCGGCAATGTGGCTTTGGCGTTCAGCGAGTCGTTGAAGCTCGCGGCGGTGAGGTTGAGCTGCGAGCCCAGCGCCTGTGAGAAGGTCAGCAGGTTGATCTGGGTGCCGACCAGTGCGTTATAGTCTGCCAGCGACAGGTTGAGATCCGTGCCAGTGAGCGCTTTCAGCAACGCATTGGGCAGCCCGCCCTGCACCGCCGCCAGCCGCGTGCCGATCGAGAAGGCTGCATAGTCGATGCGGGCCGCCATTGCGGTGGCGGTGATCCGCGTGGTGCCGCGGCCGGTGACGACGGCGCCGAAGAACAGCGGCACCGATTGCATCAACGTCACCTTCACGGCGTTTGGCGCGGGCGTGGCGGGGACGAAGCGCTGGGCGGCGGCGATGCTGCCGTCGGGGGTGTAGGTGCCGGGGACGAGGCTGGCGACCTGCGCGTTGGCGAGATGATTGGCGCTGATCACCTGCGCGGCGGCGCTGTTCTGCGATGTCGGCATGTCGACCGCGGCCAGTGCTGCGGCGTCGGCGGTGCCCTGCAACTCGCGCTTGGCGAGATAGATCGAGCCCATGTCGACCGCAAACGCGGTTGCGGTCAGCAGGGCGGTCAGCGACCCGGCCATCATCATCGTGACCGCGGCGCTCCGGTCGCGCCGGAACCTGTCGAGGAAGCGGAGGAGGTTTGGGAAACCCTTTCCCATTACAGTCCCCCCAGGCTGATCGCGGCGGTCCGCTGGATGATGGGGTTGGGAGGCGCGACGAAGGCGACATGCAGCATCGGATCGTGCGAGGCATCATAGCGGACATGCACCGCCAGCGTGCTGCCGTCGTCGTCCACCGCGATCGTCGCGTTCGCCGCCTGCAGCGTGCCGCCCCGCTGCAGCATGGTCTGGATGCTGTCGGAGGCGATCTGCTGGCGCTCGCTGCTCGTCAGGCCGGCAATCGCCGCCCGCGCGGCATCATTGGCGGCCTGCTGCACCGAATGCGCGGTGAGGAACCAGTCGCCATAGGACAGGATGCCCATCACCAGCGCCAGCAGGACGGGCAGCGCGATCGCCATCTCGATCGCCGCCGCGCCCCGCGCATCGTGCCGCAGAAGTCCGGGAAGTGCCCGCAAGCGAGTTGGGTAAGGACGTTGGGTCATTACGCAAAATTACGTAGATAAACTTCAAGCACCGTTGGTGTGTGATTTACGTAAAATCATCAATCCACAGTTAAGTTGGATATAAGTCTAATTGCTGGATACCCGGAATTCCGCCATCGTTACGGTGGGAGGTTCGGCATGACCCAGGTTGAGACTATGCAATATGTGTCATCTGCAGAACTTACGCGAAACTTCGGTGCGTGGCAGGATCGCGCCGCCCGCGCACCGCTCGTCGTCACGCATCATGGCCGTCCGCGCTGCGTGCTGCTCGCCGCCGACGCCTATGCGAAGATCTCGCATGGATCGGCGCTGGAGGAGTATGAGCTGATCGTCGATCATTCGCCGTTGTCCGAACGGATCGACGTCGGTTTCGTGATCCTCGATAAGTCGCTCGGCCTGCGCGACCTCAACACGCTCGCGTCGGTGATGCTGGGCAAAAGCCGCGACAAGCTGATTGGTGTCTCGCTGTTTACCCTGCTGCCTGGCCTCGCCGAGGAACCCCTCCAGACGCAGATCAGGCGCGTGCTGCGCAGCGATGCGCCGGCGCGGCTCGATCTGCCGGGGTGGGACGGGCGCGGCCTGCATATTCACGCTTTCCCATGGCCCACAGGCCTCGCGCTGACGATGCAGGCGATATCGTCGGAGGAGGAAGCCGAGGCCGAGCTCGCCGGCGCCCGCGCGCTGCGCACCGCGCTCGATGCGCATGGCAATATCGGCACGGCGCGGCTGACGGTGCGCGCGTCGATCGCGCAGGTGGATGCGAGCTTCGCGCAGATCGTCGGCATCGCGCCCGAGCGCCTCGAAGGATCGCGTGTCACCGACCTGGTCGCGGTCGCCTCGCGCGACGCCTTCAGCGCGGCACTGGAGCATGTGATGGGCGGCGGCCGGGTCGAGGCGCTCGACGTTCGGCTGCTGGTCGACGAAGGCAACCGGACCCGGCGCATCGCGCTGGCAGCGTGGCGTGAAGGCTATGGGATCGGCGGCGCCGTGCTGGTGCTGCACGGCAGTTGACGGGGCGCCATGCTGCGCAGCATGGCGCCCCGTCATGCCCGATCAGGCGTCGATTAGGCTGCGCGCAGGGGTGCGGGTAAACCACCGCGACGGGCGGGTCACGAGCCGGCTTGTCAGCACCACGACGCCGGCGAGCGCATAGCCGATGATCGTGGTCTTCGCGTCGACCAGCAGCGAGAAGGCCAGCGCGACACGGAGGATATCCGGATTGAAGCCGAAATCGTCGCCGATCGCCTGGCATATGCCGAGCAGGCTTTCCTTCTTCGCGGCGGGCTGATGGGCTTCGGTGTGCTGCATGGCTCGGGCTCCGTGGTGCGGGGCGGGGCTGCCGTCCCTTCCCACGTATGATTGCAGGGGGCGTGCCAAGTGCCCGAAGTCGCGTGGACTGGGTGGTTCCGGCGATCGAGTGCTGTGGATGGCTCCGATCATTCGGGAACGGCCGCCGAAAGGTGGTGGGTTTTCCCATCTGTGAGTTCGCGGCCATGCATGGGTCGGCCACTTCAGAAGTCCAGGCGCTTCCTTACGAAGTTCTGCGCGACGGAACCGATAGACTATGTCTATCGTAGGGCCGGTCCGAGCGGAGGGCAGGGTATGAGCATGCGTGACACACGATCCACCGGCGCCGCCGTGACGCTTGGCATGTTGTTGCTGGTCTACAGCTTCAACTTCATTGACCGGCAGATCATCGGCATCCTCGCGCCGGCGATCAAGGTCGACCTGCTGTTGAACGACGCGCAGCTCGGTGCGCTGGGCGGCCTCGCCTTCGCGCTGCTCTATTCGACGATCGCGATCCCGCTCGCCTGGATCGCCGATCGCACCAGCCGGACCTGGGTAATCACCATCTCGCTTGGCGTGTGGAGCGCATTCACCGCCGCGTGCGGCTGGGCGACGGGGTTCGGCCAGCTGTTCGCCGCACGGATCGGTGTGGGCGTCGGCGAGGCGGGCGGCGTCGCGCCTTCCTATGCCGTGATCGCGGACAGTTTCCCGGTCGATCGGCGCGCGCGCGCGCTGGCCATCTATTCGCTGGGCATCCCGCTGGGATCGGCGGCGGGCGTGCTGCTTGGCGGGCAGATCGCGACAGCGGTGAACTGGCGTAGCGCCTTCATTGCTGTCGGCGTCGCCGGCCTGCTGCTCGCGCCGCTGTTCCGGCTAGTGGTGCGCGAACCGGCGCGCTCAACGATCGTCGAGCCGGATCGCGCGCCGGTCGCCCGGGTGTTCGGTATCCTGGCGCGCAAGCCGAGCTTCTGGCTGCTCGCCTTCGGTGCGTCGGTGAGCTCGATGCTGGGCTATGGGTTGGGTTTCTGGCTGCCGTCGATGATGAAGCGCAGCTTCCAGCTCGATCTGATCGGCACTTCCTATTTCATCGGTGGCCTGCTGCTGATCGGTGGGGTGGCCGGCATGCTTGCAGGCGGTGTGCTGGGCGACCGATTGGGCCGCGTCGATCGCGCCGCTTATGCCCGCGTGCCGGCGGTCGCCTTCGTGGCGGCGGTGCCGCTGTTCGCGGCGGGAGTGCTGGCGCATTCGGTCGCCGCAGCCTTCTTGCTGATCCTCGTGCCGCAGGCGCTCATCTATATGTGGCTCGGGCCGGTGATCACCGCCGTGCAGCATCTGGTGCCACATCATATGCGCGCGACCGCCTCGGCGAGCTTCCTTCTGATCAACAATCTGATCGGGCTGGGCGCGGGCAGCACGGTACTGGGGCTGCTCTCCGATCATCTGACCGCGCGCTTCGGTGCGGAGGCGCTGCGCTATTCGATGCTCGCGAGCCTACCGCTTTACCTGCTCGCCGGCGCGCTGATGGCGCTGGCGGCGCGACCGCTGCGGCGCGACTGGGTGGCGTGACGCCTAGGCTGTGATCGGCGAGGGCATCACGCCGTCGAGAACCTCACGGCGGCCCTGCGACACCCGGGTCATCGCGATCGCGGCGATGACGAGCGTGCCGGCACCTACAAACAGCGTCCAACGCGGATCGCCGGGGAAGAGATGCCGGCCGATCGCGCCCATCACGCTCGACACCAGTAATTGCGGCAACACCACGAAGATGTTGAACAGCCCCATATAGACGCCGAGCTTGCGCTGCGGCAGCAGCCCTGCGAGGATCGCGTAGGGCATCGTCAGGATCGACGACCAGGCGATGCCGACCAGCAGCATCGGCGCGATCAGCGCCATCGGCTGGTGGATTAGCGGGATCAACGCGAAGCCGACCGCGCCGCACAGCAGTGCGGCGACATGCGTGGCGCGTCGCCCGATCCGCGTGGCGAGCAGTGGCAGCAGGAAGGCGGCGAAGGCGGCGACGCCGTTATAGACCGCGAACAGCACGTCCACCCAGTCGGCGCCATCGGCATAGGCGGGGCTCGCCGGATCGGTGCCGCCGAACGCGGCGAGCGCCACCACCGGCGTGGTGTAGATCCACAGCGTGAACAGCGCCGACCAGGTGCAGAACTGCACGAGCGCGAGCTTGCGCATCCCCTCGGGCATGGTGGCGAGATCGGTGACGATGCGGCTCAGCGCATTGTCGCCGCGCTCCTGCCGCACTGCGATGCCGTGCACGACCTGCGCGACCCCGAACCCGGCCAGCGCGCCGGCAAGGATGTAAAGCGGCCGGTCGAGGTGCAGGATTGCGACCCCAGCGGCGATCATGATGCCGGCGACGAGCCACAGCGGGCCACCGTGCGGTGTCACCGACGGGGCGTCGTCACGCTCGGCCACGGCTTCGCCGTCGAACGCGGCAAGCTCCTCAGGCGAATATTCGCGCGTCGTCACGATCGTGTAGAGCACCGTCATCAGCAGCACCGCCGCGCCAATCCAGAAGGCGAGGCGCACCGACGGCGGCACGATCCCCGCCGGCGCGGTGTTGCTCACGCCGAAGATGTGGCTGAGCAGCGCTGGCGCCAGCGAGGCCGCCACCGCGCCCGCGCCGATGAAGGCTGTCTGCATTGCGTAGCCGGCGGTGCGCTGGGCCGGCGCCAGCATGTCGCCGACGAAGGCGCGGAACGGCTCCATCGTGACGTTGAGCGATCCGTCGAGCAGCCACAGCAGCAGCGCCGCCACCGCGATGCCCGGCGCCAGCGGCATCGCCAGCAGCGCGATTGTGGCAAGCAGCGCCCCCACCAGGAAATAAGGCCGGCGGCGGCCGAGGCGGCCCCAAGTGCGGTCGCTGAAATGGCCGATCAGCGGCTGCAGCAACAGACCGGTGATCGGCGCCGCGATCCACAGCAGGGGCAGCGCGTCGATCGAGGTGCCGAGCGACTGGAAGATGCGCGTGACGTTGGCGTTCTGCAGCGCGAACCCGGTCTGGATGCCGAAGAAGCCGAACGAGATGTTCCACAGGCCCCGGAAACGCTGATGCGGCTTGTCCGCCATGCCTTCTCCCGTCATTCGATTCTGTCCGTGGAGGGGATCAGCGCGGGGCGCCGTCGCAGACCGAGGATTTGCGCACCACCAGCCGTGCGGGCAGCGTGGTGCAGGGCGGCGCCTCGCCGCGCAGCTGGGCGAGCAGCGTATCGACCAGCGTGGCGCCGGCCAGCCGTGCGTCCTGCACCACCGTGGTGAGCGGCGGGCTGGCGAGGCCGGCGGCGGTGATGTCGTCGAAGCCTACCACCGCGACATCGCCGGGGACGCTCAGGCCCCGTTCGGCGAGCGCGTGCATCGCGCCGATCGCGATCAGGTCGCTGGCGGCGAACACCGCGTCGAAACGGTGTCCCTGCGCAAGCAGCGCAACCATCGCGTCATGGCCGGCCTGCTCGGTGGTGATCGCATCGGCCTGCAGCGCGGGGTCGGGCACCAGCCCGGCTTCCTCATGCGCCAGGCAGAAGCCGCGATAGCGAGCGAGAAATTCGGGATAGCGTCCGCTCGCCTCGCCGAGGAACGCGATGCGGCGGCGGCCCTGTCCGATCAGGTGGCGCGCGGCCTCGCGCCCGCCCTCGACATTGTCGCAGCCGATGGTGATCCCTGGCTGGTCATGCTGCACCGATCCCCAGCGCACGAAATGTGTGCCCTGATCGACCAGTTGCTCCAGCCGCGCGCGATAGACCTCGTAATCGCCATAGCCGAGCAGGATCAGCCCGTCGGCCTTGCGGCTGTCCTCATAATCGACATGCCAGTTGGTCGACATCTGCTGGAACGAGATCAGCAGGTCATAGGAACGCTGCGCGCAGGTGCGCGTGATCGATCCCAGCATCGACAGGAAGAAGGGGTTGATCATCGAATCGTCTGAGGTCGGATCCTCGAACAGCAGCAGCGCCAGCGTGTTGGACTGGCGGCGGCGTAGGCCGGACGCATTCTTGTCGACGGTGTAGTTGAGCTGCTGGGCGACCGCTTCGATCCGCTTGCGCGTGGCCTCGCTCACCGTGCGGTCGCCTCGCAGCGCGCGGCTGACAGTCGGCTGCGACACGCCCGCAAGTTCGGCGATGTCGAACGAGGTGGGCTTGCCGGACGCCATGCCGCGCGTTTTTCCGCGGGAGCGACCGATCAGCCCGTCCGGGCGAACGGCGCTGGCGGGTTCGGTGGTAAAGGGCGCGCGCGCGCGGGGCGGGCGGCTACGGC
>FTCZ01008003.1_pt1 | contig 10206 bp, 8 predicted proteins | sample 1658871 | NCBI WGS metagenome assembly FTCZ01 (sample SAMEA3914864, study PRJEB12502) | metagenome | biome: forest; material: soil | place: USA | collected 2012-03-12 | depth 0.3 m
ATCATCGGCTAGGCACCGGCTCGCCACCGAAGAAAGCCGCCGAAGCGGTGCGGCCCGGATTAGGAGACAGCTCATGGAACGTCGCAAGTCGGCATCGCGCCTCTGGAGCAAGCGCTTCACCTATGACGACTGGATGGAAGCCCAGGGCGTTCCCGTCCATCGCGGCTATTACATCGCAGATCTGCGCACGATCGAGCTCGGCTGGTGGGAGCTTGGCCAGTGCCAGGCCGCCTTCATCCAGTTGACCGGCCAGGAAGGCGTCACCTCGACCCGCGTGATCGAAGTCCCGGCGGGTGGATCGATCGACGTGCCGCGCTACGCATTCGACGAGATCGGCTATGCGCTCGACGGCCATGGGCTCACCACCCACGAACTGCCGGATGGTACGAAGCGGACTTTCGAGTGGCAGCCGCACAGCATGTTCATCACACCGCGCAACCAGGCCTATCGCCTGTCGAACGCGAGCGGCAACAAGCCCGTCCGGCTAATGTTCTTCAACTATCTGCCAATGGCGATGTCGACGGTGCCGGATCCCGAATTCTACTTCGACAATCCGCTCCACATCGCGCGTGAGGAGGAGCCCGATTTCTACGCCGACGCGCGCATGGTGAAGCCCAACGAGGTGGGTGATTCCGCTTATCTCGGAAAGCGCGTCTACTGGTTCGGGGCGTTGTTCCCGAACATGGCGACGTGGGACAAGATGGCGACCAACGCGCATCGCGGTGCTGGCAGCACCAGCGTCTACTGCCAGTTTCCGGACACCGAGCTTTCCGCCCACATGTCCGAGTTTGGGGTGGGCACATACAAGAAGGCGCACCGCCACGGCCCCGGCCGTGCGATCGTGATCCCGCGCGGCGAGGGCTATTCGATCATGTGGGAGGAAGGGAAAGAGAAAGTCCTGATCCCGTGGCAGGAATGCAGCCTGTTCGTGCCGCCAGATCGCTGGTTCCACCAGCATTTCAACGTCGGCGCCGTCCCCGCCCGCTATCTGGCGATGCACCCGCCCATGCAGTTTCACGGCCACGCCGAGAAGGTGACCGACCGCGCTAAGGATCAGATCGAATATATCGACGAGGATCCCGAGATCCGTGCGCTCTTCGAGAGGGAACTCGCCAAGCGCGGGCTGACGTCGGCGCTCGACCCGCGCGTATATACGGAGCGGGATTTCGACTGGGCGAAGTTCGCCGTCGAGGTGCATGGATCGGGCGTCGCCGCCGCGAGCTGACGGCGACTAAGTCCTTCGATCGCGCCCCTCCTCCCTCATGTGGGGTGGAGGGCGCTGATTGACTCCAAATGGGTACGCTCTGTATGCGCCGGGCATGGCCAGAATGAAGGACGCGCCGCCAAAAGGTAAGGCGAAGGCCGCCGCGGGGACACCGGTCTTCCATTCCCGTGTCCCGCCTGAGCCGGACATGGCGGAGGACAAGAACTATATCGCGGCGCTTGCGCGCGGTCTTTCGGTCATCCGGGCGTTCGCCTATCAGCGCGATCAGCTGACGCTGGCGGAGATATCGCGTCTCGTCGATCTGCCGCGCGCGACCGTGCGGCGCTGCCTGATCACGCTGAACGCGCTCAACTATGTCGACAGCGACGGCAAATATTTCAGCCTGTCGCCGAAGGTGCTCACGCTCTCGCAGGCCTATTTCTCGTCGAGCCCGCTTCCCCACATCGCGCGCCCCTATATCGAGCAGGTAAGCAACGCGGTGGGTGAATCCTGTTCGGTCTCGGTGCTGGCGAGCGACGAGGTAATCTATGTCGCCCGATCGTCGCGCAAGCGCTCCGCCTCGATCCAGCGCGAGGTGGGCGTCAATCTGCCGGCCTATTGCACCTCGATGGGCCGTGTGCTGCTGGCCGGCCTGCCGCCCGAGGATCTCGACACCTATTTCCGGCGCGTCGTGCTGCGCAAGTTCAACGCCAAGACGGTGACCGACGAGGCGGAGCTGCGCGAGATCCTCGATCAGGTCCGCCGTGACGACTATGCGATCATCGACGGCGAGCTGGAGCCCAATCTGCGCGCGATCGCGGTGCCAGTACGCAACATGTCGGGCCGGATCGTCGCCGCCTGCCACATCAGCTCGGACGCGACGCGCGTGTCGATCGAGAAGATGCAGACCGTCTTCCTGCCGTCGCTGCGCGACGCGGTCGCGAACATCAGGCGGGCGCTGGTCGGTTAGCGCGGCCCGCGCGAGGACGAGGATCTGGTACATGGAACGCATCACGATCACGATCGACGACGATCTGCTCGAAACGATCGACGGCTTCGTGCGCGAGCGCGGCTATCCCAGCCGCTCCGAAGCGATCCGGGAACTGGTGCGCGAAGCCGCGAACCGGGAGCATGTCTCGGCCGGTCGCGCGCCCTGCGTCGCGACGCTGACCTACGTGTTCGATCATGCCACCCGTGAGCTGTCCCAGCGACTAACTGACCGGCAGCACGACCACCACAATCTCGGCATCTCCACCACCCACGTCCATTTCGATCATGACAGCTGCCTGGAGGTGGCGATCCTGCGCGGGCCAGTCGATAAGATCCGCGAGCTAGCCGACACGCTCACCGTGCAGCGCGGCGTGCGCAACGCGTCGCTGCACATCATCCCGCTGAAGGCCGGCAAGGTGACGCACAGCCACGGCCCCGGCCTGCCCCGGCACACGCACAGCGGCATCTAGGCGGCGCGCGCCGTCCGGCTGAGGCTGAACAGCGACGCGAAACCGGCCAGCCCTGCCCCCAGCAGCAACGGCGCCGGGCTGGCCGGCGAGACGAGCCGGAACAGCAACGCCACCGCCAGCGCGCCAAATGTCTGTCCGGTCAGACGCGAGACCGCCAGCATTCCCGCCGCAGCGCCACTGCGTGGCACCGGCGCAGCGTCCAGCATGGTGCGGTTGTTAGGCGCCTGGAAGAAGCCGAAGCCCGCCCCGCACAGCGCCGTCGCCGCGATGATCACGCCATAGCCTCCAACGGGCGGGGCCATTGCGAGCAGCAGCAGCCCGGCAGCGGTCACGACGAGCCCGACGAAACCCAGCACTCCGGCGGACACCCGCTCGACCAGCCGCCCCGCGAGCGGTGCGAAAATCGCCGCGCCCAGCGGCCAGGGCGTCAGCAGCAGGCCCACCGTCGCGTGGCTGACGGGGAAGCGCGCGAGGAGGTAAAACGGCAACGCTACGAACGCGATCATCTGCGCCGCGAACGAACAGGCGGAGGTTGCGTAGGAGAGGCGCAGCGTCCGGATACCCAGCAGGTCGATTGGCAGCAGTGGCGTGGGATCGTTGCGCGAGATGCGCTGGAGGGCGAAGAAGGTCGCCACGCCGACGATCAGCTCCGCGATCGGCAGCAGCGGCGCATCCCCGTGCACCAGCCCGGACGCGCCGAGGAACAGCATGGCAAAGGCGGCGGCGTTGAGCAGCGCGCTGCGCCAGTCGAACCGCCGCGCGACCAGCGCCGCCTCGGGCAGGGCGCGAAAGCCGATCGCCAGCGTGGCGATGCCGACCGGAAGATTGATCGCGAACAACCACCGCCATGAGCCAACTGACAGGATGGCGGCGGCTACGCTCGGCCCGGTGGCCGACCCGACCGCGAGTACCAGCACATTGTATCCGATGCCCCGGCCAAGCACCGCTTTGGGATAGGTCAGCCGCACCAGTGCGCCGCTTACCGCCATGATCGCCGCAGCGCCCAGCCCCTGCACGAATCGCGACAGGGCTAGTTCGGTCAGGCCGCCCGCCAGCGTGCAGCTCAGCGACGAGATCACGAACAGCGCAATGCCAGCGAGATAGACGCGCCTGAAGCCGATGATGTCGCCAAGCGAGGCCAGCGGCAGCAGCATCATGGTGATAGCGATCTGATAGGCGTTGACGACCCAGATTGATCGGTCCGGCGTCGTCCCCAGATCTCCGGCGATGGTGGGCAGCGCGACGTTGGCAATCGTCGCGTCGAGTACCGACAGCAGCAACGCCAGCCAGATCGCAACCGCCGACCATCCCCGTCGTGGATGTGGCAACCCGTCGGCGATTCGATCGGCGAGTCGCTGCGCTGCGTCATGCTCGATTCGGCTGGTCATCGGGCCTCCCTTGCGGCATGGACCGCCTATGCACATTGTTCGTTATTAGTATAGTATGTTCGCATGACGCACAAACTAGCGCGAAATCTCCTTGATCTCCAGCCGTATGACGATATTGAATGTTCGTCATACCGAAGGAGAGGGAAATGGCGCGGCGTGGAACCACGGGCGCGTGGGGAGAGCTGTGCCTGCTCGCTTGCGCAGGAGCATGGCTGCCTTCGCCGGCCGAAGCGGCTCCGGCCGATCAACCGGATCATCAGATCGTCGTCACCGGCCGTCAGGAGGATCTCACCGGCATTGCCACTTCAGCTAGTCAGGGCATAGTGAGCGCGGCCGATCTTGCCCTGCGCCCGATCCTGCGCCCGGGCGAGGTGGTGGAGCAGATCCCCGGCGTGATCATCACGCAGCATTCGGGGAGCGGCAAGGCCAACCAGTATTTCCTGCGCGGCTTCAACCTTGATCACGGCACCGACCTCGCGGTCAGCGTCGATGGCGTGCCGGTCAACATGCCGAGCCACGCCCACGGACAGGGCTATGCCGATCTCAACTTCCTGATCCCCGAGCTGGTCGAGAAGGTCGATTACAAGAAAGGCCCCTATTATGCCGACGTCGGCGATTTTGGATCGGCGGGCGCCTTCGACCTCCATTATTATGATCGACTGCCGCAGGGCATCGCGCGGATCGAAGGCGGCCAATATGGCTATGTCCGCGGGCTGATCGCAAGCAATCGGGCGATCGGCAACGACAACCTCCTGACTGCTCTCGAACTCGAGCATAATGACGGCCCGTGGGTGCAGGGCGACAATGAGCGCAAGATCGATGGCGTGCTGCGCTATGCGCACGGCGACGCTCGCAACGGCTGGTCGATCTCGGCCGAGGCCTATCACAACGAGTGGCGCTCGACCGACCAGATCCCCGCACGGGCCATCAGGAGTGGCGGCAATCCGACTAATGCGCCGCTTCCCCCCGAAGCCGATCTCATTTCGCGCTTTGGCGAGATCGACCCATCCGACGGCGGCAATTCCGGCCGCTACGCGCTCACCGCCGACTGGCGGCGCACGGGCGATACGAGCAGCACGCATGTCCAGCTCTACGGGCTGCGCTACACCCTCTCGCTCTTTTCCAACTTCACCTATTTCTTGAATGACCCGGTGCATGGCGACCAGATCGAGCAGGAGGACCGGCGCTGGGTCCTTGGCGGCAATGCATCGCAGACCTGGCACCAGCAGCTGCTCGGCCGCCCCTCCGACACCACGATCGGGATCGACGTCCGCAACGACGACATCCGCAACGGACTCTATCATTCGGAGCAACGCGAGCGGCTGGGCGCCACGACGGTCGATCGCATCACCGAAACCAGCGCCTCGCCCTATGTCCAGATCCAGACGCAGTGGACCGACTGGCTGCGTACCATCGTCGGCCTGCGCGCCAATGTCGTGTCGATGGGCGTCCGCAACATCGCCGGCGGAGCGTCGGGCAACGTCACCCGCCATGTGCTGAGCCCCAAGGTCAATGTGGTCCTCGGTCCGTTCGCCAAGACCGAGCTCTATTTCGATTACGGACAGGGCTTCCATTCCAACGACGCGCGCGGCGTGGTCAGCAGGGTGGATGCCGCAACCGCGCTCCCCCGCTCGGAGGGCGAGGAGGTCGGCCTGCGTACAACGCTGATCCCGCATCTCCGTTCGGAGGCGTCGCTGTGGCGCCTCAACCTCGATTCCGAGCTGGTTTGGGCGGGCGACGAGGGCACCAACGAGCCGAGCGGCCCGACGACACGCTGGGGCGTCGAGTTCGCCAATTGGTACACGCCGACCCCCTGGCTCACGGTCGACGCGGACTTTGCCTGGTCGCACGCCCGCTTCACCGACCATGAGCCGGAAGGAAGCCATGTGCCCGAGGCGCTGGTCTATACCTTCGACGGCGGCGTCGCGGTGCACGATCTGCCGCCTCGGCTCTCACGCTGGTCGGCCGGAATCAGGCTGCGCTATTTCGGCCCGCGCCCGCTTACCCAGGACGGCAGTGTCAAGTCGAAGGCGACCACGCTGCTCTACGCCGATCTGGGCTACCGCCTGACCAAGGCTGTTCGCGTCGGCCTCGACATCTTCAATCTGCTCGACGCGCACGACAGCGACATCGACTATTTCTACACTTCTCGCCTGCCCGGCGAACCGCTGGCGGGCGTCGACGACATCCACACCCACCCCTCCGAACCGCGCGAATTCAGGGTGTCGCTGACGGCGACCTTCTGACGCTCCCTACCTTCAGGAAAGGAAGACGATGTCCAAGCTTCAGCTCTCCGTTGCGATCGGCGACTATGACCGGATGCGCCCGCTGATCGACGGCGACGTCCAGATCGACGCGGTCGATCCGCAGTTCATGCGCCTGGAGCCCGAGGAAATCTTCTTCCGCGCCTTCCGCCATGCCGATTTCGACATCTGCGAACTGTCGATGAGCAGCTACAGCGTGAAGACCGCCGCCGGCACATCGCCCTATATCGCGGTGCCGGTCTTCCCCTCGCGCGCCTTCCGCCACACCTCAATCTACGTCCGCACCGATCGCATCGGGTCGCCGGCCGACCTCAAGGGCAAGCGGATCGGCGTGCCCGAATACCAGCTGACCGCGAATGTCTGGGTGCGCATGATCCTGGAAGAGGATTATGGCATCGCCCCCTCCGACGTTACATGGGTGCGCGGCGGCTATGAGGAGCCCAACCGGATCGAGAAGATCACGCTCGACCTGCCCGCCGATGTGACGCTGGAGAATGTGCCGGCGGGCGCGACAATCTCGGGAATGCTGGCATCGGGCGAGCTGGACGCGGTGATCGGCCCCCGCGCACCTTCCTGCTTCCGCGAGGGCCATCCGCATGTCGGCTATCTCTTCCCCAATCCGCGCGCGGCAGCGGCCCAATGGTATGAGCGGACGCGACTCTTCCCGATCATGCACACGCTCGGCATCCGCCGCGACATCGCCGAGGCGCATCCATGGCTGCCCTATGCGGTGGTGAAGGCGTTCGAGGAGTCCAAGCGTCTCGCCCAACTGCGCTTGGAAGACACGTCCGCCACAAAGGTCACCCTCCCCTTCGTCGAGGAGCGGCTGGCCGAGGCGCGCGCGCTGATGGGCCACGACTTCTGGTCCTATGGGCTGGAGCCCAATCGCGAGGCGCTGCGGCGATTCCTCGCCCGGCATCATCGCGAGGGGCTGTCGAGCCGACTGCTCGAACCGGACGAACTGTTCCATCCGGCCTCACACGAAACGCACAAGATCTGATACCACGCGATCGCCCGATGGCAGGGTTTGACTCCTCGCACGTCCTGTTCGTATGATGATCATATAGTGCGAATAGCGCACACAATTTCTTAAGGAGCCCGCCGGTCTCACCGGCCGCCCGGCTCCGCCCGGAAGAGGAGCAGACCATGCCGCACGACGCACCCGGCCAGACCCACTGGCACGAGCCTTCGGGCGAGGAGAAGCGTGCCGGCTTCGGCACCTTCAAGCGCGTCGCCACCGCCTATGACGAGTATATGGCCGGCGAAGGCATCCCGGTCTTCCGCGATCTCGGCATCAGCAAGGTGCAGAACCTGCCGCTGAAGCCGTGGCACCGGATGGGCGGCAACGGCTCCTTCATCCAGCTCTACGGCACCGAGGGCAAATGGGGCTGCTACGTCGTCGAGGTGCCGGGCGGCGGCGCGCTTAACGCGCAGAAGCATATGTACGAGGCGATCTACCTCGTCGTCGAGGGGCGCGGCACCACCGAGGTGTGGCTGGAGCACGAGAACAAGCGCCATGTGTTCGAATGGCAGAAGGGCTCGCTCTTCTCGATCCCGCTCAACGCGATGCACCGGATCGTCAATGCCTCATCCTCGCCGGCACTGCTGCTCGGCGGCACGACGGCGCCGATCGTGATCAACGCGCTCAATAATCAGGACGCGGTGTTCAACAATCCCTTCGTCTTCCGCGACCGGTTCAGCGAGTCGGACGATTTCTACAAGCCGCGCGAGGATATCGAGCCCGACCCGGTACGCGGCCTCGCGATGCGCCGCACCAATCTGGTGCCGGACATCATCAACTGCGACCTCCCGCTCGATAACCGCCGCTCGCCGGGATACCGCCGCGTCGAGCCGTTCATGACCAACAACAGCTTCTACCTGTGGATCGGCCAGCACGAGAATGGTCGCTATTCCAAGGCCCACGCCCACACCTCGGCGGCGATCCTGATCTGCGTGAAGGGCAAGGGCTATACCCATACCTGGCCCGAGCGGCTGGGCCCGAACCCATGGAAGGATGGGAACGGGGACCAGGTACGTCGGCTGGAATATGAACCGGTCGGAATGGTGACGGCGGCGCCCGGCGGCGCGCGCTGGTATCACCAGCATTTCAGCGTCTCGAAGGAACCGTTCCGGCTGACCGCCTGGTTCGGCCCCCACTCGCCGGGCCGCGATCCGGGTCCGCCGGGATCGCCGCACACCGACTATACCGCGATGGAGCTCCAGGAAGGCGGCACCGCCATCCCCTACTGGATGGAGGATCCCTATATCCGCAAGGAATATGAGGCGAAACTCGCCGAGGAAGGCGTGACCAACCGGATGGACCCCAAGCTCTACGAGCGGCCGGACGGGGAGGCGTAGGCGACGGGATCGAACGGGAGAGAGACGCCATGACCGAGGCGATCGGGGGGCGCACCTTCTTCACCAACGCACGGCGCAGCCTCGTCGACGAGGACGAGATCCAGCTCGTCAGTGTCGGCATCGATATCGGCTCGTCCACCTCGCACTGCGCCTTCTCGCGCGTCACGCTGGAGCGGGTGGATACCCGCTACGTAGTGGCAGCGCGCGAGGTGCTGTTCGAGTCCGACATCCTGCTCACCCCCTACAACAGCGGCAACAACATCGACACGGACGCGCTCGATCGTTTCCTGAAGGCGCAATATGCCGCCGCCGGCATCGGTTTCGACCAGATCGACACCGGCGCGCTGATCCTCACTGGCACGGCAGTGCGACGTCGCAATGCGCGCGCCATCGCGGACCTGTTCGCGGAAGCCGCCGGCAAGTTCGTCTCGGTGAGCGCGGGCGACGCGATGGAGGCGGTGCTCGCCGCCTTCGGATCGGGCGCGGCGAGCCTCTCGGCCACCACCGGGCAGGAGGTTCTCAATGTCGACATCGGCGGCGGCACCACCAAGATCGCACGCTGCGTCGGCGGCGAAGTGGTGGACGTCACCGCCATCGATATCGGCGCGCGCATCCTCGCGACCGATGCCGACGGCGCGCTCGACCGGATCGAGCCGGCCGGGCTCCGCATAGCCGGGGAATGCGGCGTCGCGGTCGAAGCGGGCGGGCGGCCGGCGGAAGCCGAGCTGGACCGCATCGCCGATCGCATGGCCGATCACCTCGTCTCGGCGATGGCGGAGGAGGCCGTCGGCGAGACGACCGCCTCGCTGCTCCGCCTCGCGCCGCTGCGTCCCGCCGAGCGACCGGCGATCGTCACCTTCTCGGGCGGCGTCTCGGAATATGTCTATGCGCGCACTGCCGAAGGTCATGGTGATCTTGGCCCACGCCTCGCCGAGCGCATCGCCGAGCGGACAAAGGCCTGGGGTCCGGACGTGCGCACCCCGAAGCAGGGCATTCGCGCAACCGTGATCGGCGCGTCGCAATATACGGTGCAGATCAGCGGCTCGACCATCTTCGTGTCGGACCTCGACATGTTGCCGCTGCGCAACCTGCCGACCATCCTGCCGCCGTTCGCGCTCGCCGACGAGGCGGCCGGCCCGGCGCAGGTGGCGGACGCGGTGCGCGATGCGCTCGCCCGCTTCGAGCATCTCGAAGTCACCCAGCCAGTCGCGATCTTCTACCGCTGGACGGAGTCAGCCACCTTCCGGCGACTGGACAATTTCTGCCGGGGCGTGGCCGAAGCCTTCGCCGATCGTATCGCGGCGGGCTGCCCGATCGTGCTGATCGGCAACAGCGATGTGGGCGGCCTGATCGGTGTCCATTTCCGCGAGGAGATGCGGATCGATGCGTCGGTCGTCTCGATCGACGGCATCGAGCTTCAGGAATTCGACTTCGTGGATATAGGGGCGATGCTGGAGGGATCTGGATCGGTGCCCGCCATCATCAAGTCACTCGTCTTCCCCGCCAGCGACCGGCTGGGGCGGTCGGCATGA
>FTCZ01004710.1_pt1 | contig 10171 bp, 7 predicted proteins | sample 1658871 | NCBI WGS metagenome assembly FTCZ01 (sample SAMEA3914864, study PRJEB12502) | metagenome | biome: forest; material: soil | place: USA | collected 2012-03-12 | depth 0.3 m
CATTCAAGTCGGGCGAAACCCCGATCCTCGTCGCAACCGACATCGCCGCGCGCGGGATCGACGTGTCGGGCGTCAGCCACGTGATCAATTTCGAGCTGCCCAACGTGCCCGAGCAGTACGTCCACCGCATCGGCCGCACCGCGCGTGCGGGCAATGACGGCATCGCGATCAGCTTCGTGGCCGATGACGAGCGGCCTTACCTGCGCGATATCGAGAAGCTCATCCGCCAGAAGGTGCCGCTGAAGGCGCTGCCGGAGAATTTCCTGGCCGAGGCGGCGAAGATCGTTTCGACCCGTTCGAAGCAGTCGGTCACCGCGCAGCAAGAGCGCGATGAGCGCCCGCGCGGCCCGCGTGGCGTTCGCCCGCCGCGCAAGACGCACGAAGCGCGGCCGGCCAACCCCTATGCCCCGCGCGGCCGGGGCGGCAATCGCCGCCGCGGGCGTGGCGGCCAGGGCGGCGGCGGCCGTACCCAGGCCAGTGCCTGATCGGAATTCCTCCCCGCAGCTTCGGCGCGAGGGAGGGTGAGTAAAGCGTACCGAAAGGGGCGTCGGAGCGATCCGGCGCCCCTTTTTCTTGCGCGCCCGTCAGTCAGTACAGGCCAACCGGATGGACCGCACCCCGATATGTGCCTTCGCCCCGGTTGCGGATATTCGCGCGACGACCGCTGTGCGCCCATCAGCGGCTATCCAGGGCCTGGCCGTCACTCCCCGAAGCGGACACTCACCGCTCCTCGACCACTTTGCCTCAGGAACGAGCGGGAAGATCAAGCATGACCTTCAGCCCGCCGAGATCATCGGATGTGGCAAGCAGGAGTTGGCCATTGTAGAGTTGTGCCAGCTCCTTGGTGATCAATAGTCCGAAGCCATAGCCTGTGCCGGTTTCATCAAGACGGCGTCCGGGAAGCAGAGCTTCGGCGAAATGATTGTTCGAGATGCCGGGGCCGTCATCCTCCACCAGGAGTCGAACCAGTCGCGGCTCGTCAAATCGCGCCGAAACGCGCACGAACGAGCGGGCATGGCGGAACGCGTTTTCCAGGAGATTGCCGAGTATCTCGCTCAAGTCTTCGGGGTCCACTGCCAGATCGCAGGGGTGCGGAAGGTGATTCTCGCACTGGAGCGTCCGACTCGGATTCAGGTTTTGCAGGATCTGCAAAAGATCGGTTGTGGTTTGCCAGGCATCGGATTTCAGGCGCGTGCCGCCGCTGATCGCCGCACTGCGGGCGCGGCGCAGGTGATGGGCGACGCGGTGGTCGATGGCTTCGAGCAGGGTGCGGGCCTCTTCATTGCCGTGTTCGTTGCTGGCCATCACCAGCGAAAGCGTCGCCAGCGGCGTCTTCAGCCCGTGCGCAAGGTTGGCCAAATGCTGACGCGCATGGTTCAGCCCCGCCGTATTCTGGAAAATAAGCGCGTTGATCTCGGCGGCGAGCGGCTTCAGTTCACCCGGCTGGCTTTCCGGAAGCTGGTTTAGCGCGCCATCTCGGACGCGGGCGACATCTTTGCGCAGCCGCCGGACGGGCCGCAAGCCGAGATGAATCTGCAGCAAGGCCGTGATGGCGAGGATCAGTGCGAGCAGCGCCAGCGCCGTCGTGGTCGGAATCAGCGCGTGGCGGATCGGTCCCTTGATGAGGGAATCCGGAGCGATGACGGTGACAACGACCGGGTGCCCCACCGATCCGCTGCGCCGTTGGCGCAAATGGAGCCGCGTTCCACCGGCGGTCCAGCCGCGCCCGCTATAGGCGCCGTGATCGGGCTGTAATGTGCCGTGCTCATAGCCCGCCGCCGCCGGCACCGGACCAAATCGCCAATGGCCCGCCGCGGTCCGCACATCCCAGCCCCAACCGGCGCCCGGAGAATGGAAGTCGGGAAGAAAAAGAATGCGCGCCGTGTCGAGCCGACCGTCCTTGCCGATGGCCTGCTCGATCCCGCCCAGCTGCGCATCCATCTTGTCGTTGAGGCTTGCTGAAATGACCGTGTCGAGCACGCTCTTGTTCGCTTGCCAGGATACCATGAGCGCGACAATGCCGGCCGCCAGCGCGATGATGACCTGACGGGCGTGGATCGATAGCGGCAGCCTCATGACGGCGCGCCGGCCAGCCGGTAGCCATATCCGCGAACGGTTTCGATGACCTGCGGCCTAATCTTGCGGCGAAGGCGCCCCATGATCACCTCCAATGAGCTCCCGTCCGCTTCCTGATCATACCCATAGACGCTGCTCAGCAGGTGATCGCGGCTGACCGCGACGCCCTTGCGCGTGATGAGCGCCGTCAGCAGTCGGAGCTCGAAGGCCGTGAGCTTGAGCGGCTCGCCGTCCAGTTCGACCCCGCCCGTCAGATGATCATAGACCAGGCTGCCGCAGACGATCCGCGAATCGCTATGGGCGCTGGCCCGCCGGACCAGCGCGCGTATCCGCATCAGCGCTTCCTCGGGATGGAAGGGCTTGGTGAGATAATCGTCCGCGCCGGCCTTGAAGCCGGTGATCTTGTCGATCCAGGAGTCGCGCGCCGTCAGCACCAGCACCGGCAGGTTGCGGTGATTCTGCCGCCAGCCTTGAAGGATGCTCAAGCCGTCGAGGGACGGCAAGCCGATGTCGAGAACCGCGATCGCATAATCGCGCGTCAGGCCCAGATGGAGCGCGTCCTCGCCATCCGACACGATATCGACGGAAAATCCCTCGCCGATCAGGAAACGCGACAATTTATCGGCGATCGCGGCATCGTCTTCGACCAGCAGCAGGCGCACTTTCCTCTCCCGTTCCGCCGATCAACGGTGCCCCCATCCTGGCGCCGAGCACAGTCAGGAGCGGCGATCACTTATCCAGTGCCGGCGATAAGAACGCCAGCGAGGAGGTGGTTTCGTCCATTTCGTTTGGCTTCGGTTTAGCTGGGCGATCTAGCGACCCTGACCAGATCGGCAAAAAAACCACCCCGCCCCGTCGAGGGCATGACCGATCGGGAAATAACGTCAGCCTGCAGGGCAGGCGCGATAAAAAGGGGAGAGGACCATGCGATTCATCCATCACGCCCTGCTGGGAGCGAGCGCGCTGGCGCTGTCGCTGTCCGCGGCGGCGCCCGCGTTGGCGGCCGGAGGGGCAGATCCTGCCGACGGCCAGACGGCGCAGGCCGATGGTCGGCCAGCCGAAACCGAAGCCCAGATAACGCCGGATATCGTCGTCACCGCCCTGAAGCGCGAGTCGACGGCGCTGAAGACGCCGGCGGCGCTTACGGTGCTGTCGGGTGATGCGCTCAAGGATCTCGGCGTCAACAGCGCCGCCGATCTTCAGAACGTCGTACCCAACGTCAATATCTCGACCGGGCGTGATGGCCTCCAGGTCGCAATCCGCGGGGTCTCCTCGACCGACACATCAAGCAAGGGGTCGCAGGACATCGCGTTCAACATCGACGGCGTCTATGTCGGCCGTGGATTCGCGCGGTCGGGAGCCTTTTTCGACATCGGCCGCGTCGAAGTTCTCCGCGGGCCGCAGGGCACACTCTATGGCCGCAGCTCGACCGGCGGCGCCGTCAACGTCATCACCAACGCACCAAAGTTGGGCGAGATGGAAGGCTTTGGCCGCATCGAATATGGCAATTTCGATGCGAAGCGGGCCGAGGCGGCGCTCAACATCCCACTCGGCGGCATTTTCGCGCTGCGCGTCTCCGGCGCATTCAACGACCGGGACGGCTATACGAAGCCGATGGACACGGCGATCGCCTATAATGGCGTGACCTACAAGTTCGACAAGGCGCAGGCGGCGGCGCGCAACGATCAGAAGGACCAGGCGGGTCGCGTCTCGCTGCTGATCTCACCGGGCGATGCATTCCAGGCGCGGTTGACCGCGACCATCGGCCATCAGGGCGGGGCCGGCAGCACCTATGCGCTCGAAAGTCAGCTCCAGGCACATAATGACCGGGGCACCGACGCGTTGCGCGTGCTGACCAACCCGGTTCCCGCCTGGCTCGACAATGATTTCCGGATGTACGACGCGAACTTCAGGGCGCGGGCCGGCGGGTTACAATTCGACCTGCTCGCATCCTATCAGGATTTCCGGTTCCGCCAGTCGGGCACGCAGGTCAACGATGTGGCGGCGAACGGCGGATCGAAGGTGGAGCCGACCTTCTCTCCCACCGCGTTCGGTCCCGCCTTCCAGTTCTACCTGCAACGCAGCCGTTCCATTACCAAGCAGGCCGAGTTTCGCGTGTCGAATGCCGAGCCGGGCTTCATCGATTATGTGATCGGCGCCAACGCTTATCAGGAGAAGAACGAAGAGAGCGGCATCACCTGGAACGCGCAGATCCCCGCGCCGCTCGATCAGTCGCAATATTATTACTGGGCCGGTCCGGTGAACACGACGACGCAGAAATCCTACGGCGTTTTCGGCCAGGCGACGGTCAACGTGACCGACCGGCTCGGCGTCGTCGCGGGCTTGCGCTACACCAGCAACACGCTGGTCCGCAACGGAACCTTCACCCTGCCGTTCAACTTCGGCGCGGGTTTCCCGCCGCCGCCCTATCCGGATGGCCAGGGCAATGCGATCTGCACCTACCCCAATGATTGTGTGGGCGACCCGAACAATGGCCGGGAAAAGGATCACAAGCTCACCTGGCGCCTGGGCCTCAACTTCCAGGCGACGCCGGCCGACCTTTTTTACGCGTCGGTATCGACCGGCTTCAAGCCCGGCGGTTTCAACGACATCGATCCGACGACCGGCACCATCGGCAATTATGCGCCAGCCTACCTCACCGCTTACGAGGTCGGCTACAAGGGACGGCCACTGCGCGGCCTGACCTTTTCCTCGTCGCTCTTCTATTATGATTACACGCAGTATCAGGTGAACAGCATCGCGCTGTTCCCGAGCGGCCAGCAAGCGCTGGCGACGGAAACGGTGCCAGTCGAGATCTATGGCTGGGAGAATGAGGCGAGCTACGCGATCGGTCGCCATACCACGCTTTCGGCTTCGCTTGCGCTCTCGCACAGCAAGTTCAGGCAGTACATCGCGGGCGTGAATCGCTTCGTGGGCAACGGGATCGACTTTTCCGGCGATCCGGTCGATCTCGCGCCCGGCGTCTTTTTGACCGCCGCGGCCGATCACAGCTTCGATATCGGCGGGGATGCCAAGCTCAAGCTCCACGCCGGCATCAAATATAGCGGCTCCTACTATATCAGCGATTTCGGCGACGGGGTGCGGTACAAGCAGCATGGCTATACCCGCAGCGATCTCAACCTGACCTATGAGGTCGATGGCGGCCGCTATTCGATCCAGGCCTTTGTCGAAAACATCGAGAACAAGGTGCAGCGGACCAGCTTCGTCACCGGATCCTATGCCGGGGGCCTGTATGGCGGCGTTGCCAACCACGCGCCCGGGCCGATGCCGGACAATTACCTCGCCTTCTACACCACCACGCCGCGCTTCTACGGACTGCGGCTGGCGTACAAATTCTGATCCTCCCTGTGGCTCCGTTCTCCCTTTCGAGAACGGAGCCATTTTTTGATCGGTGCGACGCGTTAGAATGATAAAGCTGAAGTCCTTCCACCGGCTCGTCACCCTGATCTTTGTCCTGCTGCTGCTCTTTCTGGGCATCACGGGAACGATGATCCAGGGGCTCGATCTCTACAAGCTGGAGACCGGCGCGCCGGCCAGCGACCTTGACGTGCGGGCGATCCGCGAAAGCTTCGACGGTCCAGCGGATTTCCAGGTACGCCAGACCCGCGACTATCTTGCCCGCTCGCTCCCCGCCGGCTTCGATTATGCCGCCAACCTGCGAAAGGGACTGGCCGGCGCCCGGGCGGCGGTCGGCGATATACCGCTGGTCTATGCGGAGTTCCGCATGCTCGGCGACCGGCCCGCCGCGCGCTTCGGCGAAGGGCGGGGGCATATCACGATCGACCTCGCCGGCGGCCGGCTGCTGGACCGGACGGCCAGCGACAAGGTCGACGATGCGCCCGAAGGCGCACCGCGCAACTTCATCAAGCATCTTCATCGTATGACCAGCTTCGGCGACTGGGCGTTGATCCTCAACCTGCTGGCGCCGGTAGCGCTGGGCACATTGATCGTCACCGGCCTGCTGATCTATTTCAAGCTTCTCGCCGCCCGCCGCCGGATTTCGCGCAAGAGCCCGTTCTGGAAGGGCGGGGACAATTGGCGCCAGCTGCACCGCTGGCTCTCGATCGTCATGGCGCTGCCCCTGGTGGTCGTGACCTTCAGCGGCGCGTGGCTGGCGATCGAGAGCGCCGGGCTCGCGCTCGCGATCCGGCAGCTCGGGCCGCAAATGGGCGATCCGCTTCGCCCGGGCGCGCTGACGCCACTCGATGACCGGCGCTTGCCGGGCATGCTGGCGACCACGCTGGCCGCGGCCGGGCCGGAGATTGCGGGCAAGCCGGTCAAGGTGCTGCGGCTGCGCGATTATGCAGGCTATCATCAGGGCGTGATCGTGACCGGCGGCGAAGCGGACTCGCGCCAGCTCATCTTCAACGCCGAGACGGGCAAAGCGATGGCACTGACCGAACCGGGCTATCCGCCGGTGCCCTTCCCGTTCGGCTGGCAGGCGCACGAGACCGCCAAGCTGATCCATCGCGGCGACATCTTCGGCATGCCGGGTCGCTGGCTGGATCTCCTCGCGGGGCTGGCCCTCGTCTATTTCTCCGTCTCCGGCAGCGTCATGTACCTCACCCTCTGGCGCAAGCGCGCCCGTGGCGGGCGCCGCCAGCTTTTCTGGAAGTGAAGCGATGAACCATAAACTCCCACTGCACGCCGCTTGCCTGCTTCTGGCGCCCGCTTTGTGCATGGCGCCGGCCAGTGCCCGACATCCGGTTACGACGCCGGCCCATCGCGAAGCATCGCTGATCGCGGCGGAGGACGCCCGCTTCGCGGCGCAGATCCGGCACGACGTCGCGGCGATCGCGGCGGGCCTTGGCGTGGAACTGGTCTATTGCCACGCCACCGGCCGCCGCCAGAGCCGGGAAGAATATCTCGCGACATTCCAGACCGGCGGCGCCGACTATCGCCGCATCGAGCCTTCGGAGCGGATCGTCCATGTCTATGGCAATGTCGGCACGACGCGCGCGGTGCTGACCATGCAGGTGGGCGACCACCGGATGCGCAGCAGCGTGCTGGGCGTCTACCTGTGGCGTGACCGGCGCTGGCAGCTCGTGTCCTGGCAGACGACACCCCTCCCGGACGCCTGATCAGAGGTCTTCGACTCAAGGAATCCAGGACTTGCGTAACCGTTCACTCGACCGTCCCGGCGCCGTTGATGCCAGCCTTCCGGCCCTGTCGCGCCGTACCGCGCTCGCCGGCCTTGCCGCCGGCATCCTCGCTGCCTGCGCTCCGGGCCGGGCGGTGATGCCGATCGCCTCGCCCTCTCGGAAGATGCTGGTCTATATCGGCATGCACGGCAACCAGATCCACGCCGCGCGCTTCGACCCTGTTACCGGTTCGCTGACAGCGATCGGGCCGGTTGCTGACCAGTCCGCGCCGACCTGGGCCGTACGCCATCCCACGCTGGATATACTCTATTACGTCCGCGAGGACGGCAATGACGGGTCGCAGAGCGGGGCGGTGTGCGCCTATCGAATCGATCGGGCGTCGGGTGGGCTCCGGCTGTTGAACGAGACGATCGCGCAGGGCGGCGGCACCACCCATCTGCACCTGGATACGCCGTCGATGACGATCGTCGCCTCCAATTTTGGAGGCGGCACCGTTTCCGCCATCCCGATCCTGACCGATGGCCGCCTTGGCGCCGTTTCCTCGGTTCTGGTCGAGCAAGGCTCTGGTCCTCACCGCCGGCAGACCTATCCGCATCCCCATGGCGCGGCCGTGGATCCCACCGGGCAATATGCCCTGGTGGCCGATCTCGGCGCCGACCGAATTTTCGTGCACCGCTTCGATCGGCCGGCGCGCGTGCTGCTATATGACCGGCCCGACCAGCAGCTGGACTTTGTCGCCAGGCCGGGCTCGGGGCCGCGTCATGTTGCTTTCCATCCCAATGGCAGGCTGATGTTCGTCCTCACGGAACTGAGCGGTGAATTGATGACCTTCGGCTGGGAACACGAACAAGGCAGGTTGCGGCTGATCGATGCCCGGATCGCATCCAGCTCCGGTTTCGCGGGAGAGCGGAGCCTGTCCGAACTGGCGATCAGCGCGGACGGGAAGCTGCTCTATCTTACCGACCGTGGCGAGAACATGATCGTCGTGCATGCCATCGATCCGGACAGTGGCGCGCTGACCTTCCTCCAGCGCATTTCCTGTGCCGGCGAGGTTCCGTGGCATTTCGCGATCGACCCGACGGGTGGCTGGATGCTGGTCGCCAACGAGCATTCCAATCGCATCGAAACCTTCCGGATCGATGCGATCACCGGCCGTGTCGCGCCGGCCGGCAGCGGCCTCGATACGCCCAAGCCTGTCCACCTCCTTTTCGCAGGAGAAATCGCGTGATCCGACTGCGTCTCCGGACCGCCTTGACGCTGTTCGCCGCTTCGGTGCCGCTCGCCTGGGCCGTACCTGCAACGGCGCGGGCGGCGCCCACCGGCTGTGCGGCGCTTGCCAAGACCCTGACGGTCAGGGCGGCCGCGGTAGACGCCCGGCCGGTCGCGGCCTCGAAACTGAACCTGACCGCGACCGACTGGGAAAAATCGCCCGGAATGAACATTGCCGGGCAGGGAGCGCTGCCCGACAATCCCGCATTCTGTCGCGTGTCCTTCACCTTGCGGCCGGCAACCGGCTCGGCGATCCGAACCGAGGTCTGGCTGCCGGTGCAGGGCTGGAACGGCAAGTTCCTGGGGGTCGGCAATTTCGGCTGGGGCGGCGCGATCCCCAACGGGACGATGCTGACGGGGCTTGCCCAGGGTTATGCCGTCGCCGCCAACGATACCGGCCATGATGAATCCCAGGGGCATGGCGGGCGCTTCGCGCTCGGCCAGCCCGAACGGCTCGTCGATTATGCGGGCCGCGCGAACCATCTGATGACCGAGCAGGCGAAGCTGTTGATCGCCCGTTTTTACGGTCGCCGGGCCAGCCGATCCTATTTCATCGGCTGCTCTTTGGGCGGGTTGCAGGCGCTGATCGAGGCGCAGCGCTATCCCGAAGACTATGACGGCATTGTCGCTGGCGCGCCGCCCAACCCGCTGGCGAATTTCAACGCCGCCCAGCTCTGGCCGCAATATCTGCTGACGCAGGATCCGCAGCGTTTCATCCCCCCGGAAGCCTATGCGATGGTGACGCGGGCGGCCGTCAAGGCTTGCGCCGGCCCTGTAGGGCAAGCCTATGGCTATATCGAAAATCCCGCCGCTTGCGGTTTCCGCCCAAGGCAATTGTTGTGCAAAGCCGGTCAGACCAGCGATTGCCTGACCGGGAAGCAGGCGGATTTCCTGGACCGCGTCTATCAAGGGCCGACAAACCCGGCGACCGGCCGCCGCATCTTTGCCGGCCCTGCGCTTGGGTCCGAGGGGCAACTCGCAATGTTCGCCAGCGGCAAGGAGTTCACCAACGCCGCGGACTTCTTCCGATACGCCGTCTTTCAATCACCAGGCTGGTCGCCGCTACAGCTCGACTGGTCGAAGGATGTCGGCGCGGCCGACGCTGCCACGAACGGCGCCTTCACGGTCGCACCTGATCTCAACGCGTTCCTGCGGCGAGGCGGAAAGCTGCTGCTCTACATCGGCTGGAACGACTATCACCACCCGGGCGACCTGATGGGATGGCACGATGCCGTGCTCGCCCGGGCGAAGGCGGCCGGCATCGACGGCGCTGGATCGCTGCGTCTGTTCGCGATACCGGGCATGGATCACTGCCAAGGCGGTCCGGGATGCGATACGTTCGACAAGCTCGAACTGATCGATGGCTGGTCCGGCGGCGGCGCGGCGCCCGATGCCTTTGTCGCTCATAAATGGGTCGACGGCACGAGCACACGAGAGCAACTCGTCTGCGCCTATCCGCGCGTGGCCAGATATTCGGGTTCGGGTGCGATGGACCGGCGCGAAAACTTCACTTGTCGGCTGGCGGGCGAGTAAGCGATCTGGCCATCGTTGGCGGCTTTATCTGGCGTCAGCACTGAAAGCGGACAGGCGGCTGCCGGCCCGACCAAGGTCGTTCTTGCGGCACGCGCAATACCGCTTCCAACCATTAGCCTCCGCGCCCTTGCGCGTCCGGGCCCGCGATGTACGCTGCCGGGCAAATCGCC
>FTCZ01007548.1_pt1 | contig 10168 bp, 5 predicted proteins | sample 1658871 | NCBI WGS metagenome assembly FTCZ01 (sample SAMEA3914864, study PRJEB12502) | metagenome | biome: forest; material: soil | place: USA | collected 2012-03-12 | depth 0.3 m
CGCTTCACTCAACGTAACGGCGAGCGCCGCGCAAAGGGAACTCTTACCGGTAGCCGCGCCGCCGCGGACTAGCCAAGTCACAGGGGTACCGCTTGCGCGAGCATCCAGAAGGCGCAATCGCAACGAATCGAATTCAATGCGTTCGACAAGGTCGCCTGTTAGGCCGCGATCAGCGAATAGAATTGGCCGCTGATAGTGCGTCGGGATTTCGCCGCGCCATCGCTCAACAGACGCAGAAATCATCTGATCGGTTTTTAAGATGCACCATATCGAGTTTTACCTATATCGTCGATTAACGAGCCACAGTCATTTCTGCACTAAGTTGTAGAATATACAAAATCATGTATTGAAACTCGAAGTGAGAATTGCGCCACATATCCACTTATCGAACGTGCCTAGTTCTTGCTCTCTCCCCCTCCCCATCCGCTGCTCCCCATGCTAACACCCGCCGCATGAGCACGAGACTGACCGACAAATTTGCGCTTTGCGCCCGCGAAGGGCGGGCGGCGCTGGTGAATTTCATCATGGCGGGGGACCCGGACCCCGAGACCGCGCTAAAGCTCCTCACCGCACTGCCGAAGGCAGGGGCCGATGTGATCGAGCTCGGCATGCCATTTTCCGACCCCATGGCGGATGGCCCCTCCATTCAGCTCGCCGGCCAGCGCGCGCTTCAATCCGGCATGACGCTGGCGAAGACGCTGGCGCTCGTCGCCGCCTTCCGACGCACGGATACGCAAACGCCGATCATCCTGATGGGCTATTACAACCCGATCTACGTGCATGGCGTCGAGGCCTTCCTGAAGGAGGCCAAGACCGCCGGCGTCGACGGGCTGATTATCGTCGACCTTCCCCCCGAGATGGACGAGGAGCTTTGCTTGCCGGCGCTGGACGCCGGCCTCAACTTCATCCGTCTCGCCACGCCCACCACCGACGACAAACGCCTGCCGGCGGTGCTGAAGAACACCAGTGGCTTCGTCTATTACGTCTCCATCACCGGCATCACCGGCATGGCGATCGCCAACTACGATGCGGTGGGCGCTGCGGTCGCCAGGATTAAGCGGCACACCGCGCTTCCTGTCGCCGTCGGCTTCGGTGTGAAGACGCCTCAGAACGCAGCGGCCATCGCGGCGCACGCTGACGGCGTGGTTGTCGGCACCGCTTTGGTCGATGCGCTGCGCGGATCGCTGGACAAGGACGGCAAGGCCACGGAAAAGACGGTTTCCGCCGTTACCGACCTCGTTTCCGCGCTTTCCGAAGGCGTGCGCAGCGTGAAACGCATGGCTGCGGAATAAGGTTTAGGCATGAACTGGATCACCAATTACGTCCCGCCGCGCATCCGCTCCTTCCTCAAGCGCGACACCCCCGAGAACCTCTGGATCAAGTGCCCAGAGACCGGGCAGATGGTCTTCCACAAGGATGTCGAGGCCAACCTCTGGGTCATCCCCGGCTCCGAACACCATATGCGCCTGAAGGCCAAGGACCGGCTGGCGCTGACCTTCGACAACGGCGCCTATGAAGAGGTGGCCTTGCGCGAGGTCGCACTCGATCCGCTGAAGTTCCGCGACGAGAAGCGCTATGTCGATCGGCTCCGCGACGCCCGCGCCAAGACCGGGATGGTCGACGCGGTGAAGGTCGGCATCGGCGCGATCGAGAGCAGCCAAGCTGTTGTCGCCGTTCAGGATTTCGACTTCATGGGCGGCTCGCTCGGCATGGCAGCAGGCGAGGCGATCATCACCGGGGCCGAGGCCGCGGTGGCGCGAAAACTGCCGTTCATCCTGTTCGCGGCCTCAGGCGGGGCGCGCATGCAGGAGGGCATCCTCTCCCTCATGCAGCTACCCCGCACCACCGCTGCCGTGCAGATGCTGCGCAATGCGGCGCTCCCCTATATTGTCGTGCTCACCAACCCGACCACCGGCGGCGTCACCGCCTCCTACGCGATGCTCGGCGACATCCACATCGCCGAGCCCGGCGCGCTGATCGGCTTCGCCGGCCCCCGCGTCATCGAGCAGACGATCCGCGAAAAGCTGCCGCCGGGCTTCCAGCGCTCCGAATACCTCAAGGATCACGGCATGGTCGACATGGTCGTCCACCGCCGCGACCTGCGCTCCACCCTCGCCCGCATCTGCCGCCTGCTCACCAAACAGCCGGCCCAGCAGGCTGCCTGAGATGACGGAAGCGCGCTCCGACGCCATCATGGCGCGCTTCCTCGCGCTGCATCCGAAACTGATCGACCTCTCGCTCGACCGGATGTGGCAAATCCTTGAAAAGCTTGGGAATCCGCAGAAGAAACTGCCGCCGGTCATCCATGTCGCCGGCACCAACGGCAAGGGTTCCACCATCGCCTTCATGCGGGCGATGCTGGAAGCGGCGGGCAAGCGGGTGCACGTTTTCACCTCGCCGCATCTGGTGCGCTTTCACGAGCGCATTCGGCTGGGTGCCCCAGGTGGCGGCAAGCTCGTCAGCGAGGCTGCGCTGGTCGACGCCTTCACCCGCGTCGAGGCCGCGAACGGCGCGACGCCGATCACAGTATTCGAGATCACGACCGCTGCCGCCTTGCTGCTGTTCAGCGAGCATCCTGCCGATGTTCTGCTGCTGGAAGTCGGCCTCGGCGGGCGCTTCGACGCCACCAACATCGTCGAGAAGCCGGTTGCGAGCGTCATCGCCTCGGTCTCGCTCGATCATATGGAATATCTCGGCGACACCGTCGCCAAGATCGCCTTCGAGAAAGCCGGCATCCTGCGCAAGGGCGTGCCTGGCATCATCGCCATGCAGAGCCAAGAGGCGCGCGACACGCTTGAGGCGGAGGCCGATAAGGTCGGCGCGCCGCTGGTGATCGCCGGCCAGGATTTCAGCGTGCATGAAGAAGCTAGCCGCCTGATTTATCAGGATGAAAGCGGTCTGCTCGACCTTCCCCTGCCCCGGCTGCTTGGCCGCCACCAGCATGACAATGCGGGCACGGCGATCGCGACGCTGCGCACCGTTTTTGGCGCGGGCTTTCCGGCGCAGGCGATCGAGCGCGGATTGACCCAGGCCGAATGGCCCGGGCGTATGCAGGGCCTAACGCGTGGCCCGCTGGTCGAGATGGCGCCGAAAGGCGCGGAAATCTGGCTTGATGGCGGGCACAACCAGGATGGCGGCCGCGTACTGGCCTCGGCGTTGGCCGAATTCGAGGAGCGCGCCCCAAGGCCGTTGATACTGATCACGGCCATGCTCGCAACCAAGGATCCAGGCGCGTTCTTCCGCTCGTTCAAGGGGCTTGCGAGCGAAGTGATCGCCGTTACGGTCGCCGGCAACGAGGCCATCCGTTCGGCGGAGAATGTCGAGAGCGCGGCAGCGGATGCCGGGCTAGCGGCGACAAGCTGCGCTTCTGTCGAACAGGCGCTCGCTCTGCTGGCACGGCGCGAATGGCCCAAGGCTCCGCGCATCGCGATCTGCGGTTCGCTCTATTTCATCGGCGAAGTACTGCGCCTCAACGGCAGCGACCCGGTCTGACGAAAAAGCCCTGGGGCATGCTCCAGGGCTTCCATATTCAAATCACGCTCGGCTTAGACGGCGGAGGAAATCCACTTCGAGAGATCACCCTTCGAAGCCGCGCCGATCTTGGTGGCCGCGACCTGGCCATCCTTGAAGACCATCAGCGTCGGGATCGAGCGGATGCCGTATTTGGCGGCGACGTCGGGATTCTCATCGACGTTCAGCTTGGCGATCTTGATCTTGCCGGCCATCTCGGTGGCGATCTCTTCCAGCGCTGGGGCGATCATGCGGCAGGGGCCGCACCATTCCGCCCAGAAGTCGAGCACGACCGGTTCGGAAGAACTCAGAACATCGGTGGCAAAGGTCGCATCGCTGGTCTTGATGGTATTCGCGCCCATGGCGTGCCTCTTTCTGCGAAAAACAATAGGCGCTTCGGCGCGCCTGGATTCGTGCCTCTAAGCTATGGTTGGGAGCATATAGCGTCAAGGACGGCCGGTTCAATGCTGCGTGACGTAGCGCACCGCTGCTGCATGCTCTCCAATCAGCGCCGCCGCTGAAGCATCCAGTCCCGCCTGCTGCGCCTCGACCAGCCGCGCCAACGATATCCAGAGAATGAAGCAGCGGACGATGCGGCCCGGATAAATCTGCTGGAGCAGCGCGCGATAGGCCGCCAACTGGCGCATCACGTTCGCAGGAATGTTTCGCGGATCGCCAGGTGCGCGCTCAGTCTTGATGTCGCAGACGAGAACCTCGCCGGCTCCGACGACAAGGCGATCGATCTGACCGCTGATGCCTATGCTCTCGCCATTCTGCCCTGGGATCGCCCCACTGATCGCAACTTCCGATCGGCTGCCAAGTCCAAAGATGCTTGCGGCCAACGGATCATCGAGCGCATCGAGCACGATCTTCACAAGGTCGGCGCCATTCTCGAACGGGTGGCGTTTTATCAATGCCAGGCCGGCTTCCCGACGACGGGCCGGCTGGACATCAGGCAGAAGTTCAAACAGCCGGTGGAGCAGCACGCCACGCAGTCGCGCCGAATGATCGGTTGGCCGCGCCTCGGGCGATGCTGTTTCCACCGTTTGGGGCCGCGTCGAAGGCCGCAAGGGCGGTAACGGCGACACCTCGGCAGGTACGGATTTATGAAGCCAGCCCGGAAGGGTTTTGTCCAGCCCAGGGGATTGCACAGCGGGGACAACGACAGGCGTTGAGCGGTGTGTTGTCCCCGCTGAGCGCCATTGCAGCACTTCACCGCTGCCATCCTCGGCCAAAACGGTGCTCGCCTCCCCCTCGCCGAGCGCTGTTTCGATCATCGCGTACCAAACCGGCGTCTTGACTTCGCGGGTGCCGCGATAGCCGCCGACATAGAGCCGATCGCGGGCCCGGGTCATCGCAACATAAAGCAGGCGACGATATTCGTCCCAGCTTGCCTCACGCCGTCGTTCGCGCTCGGCGCGCACCAGCGATGGGTCCGATTTGGCTCCAGGAGCCCAGATCAAGGCAGATGGCAAACTGGCGTCGGGATCGGCCTCCAGCCGGATCAAAGGGCTGTCATGCTGCGCCATCGGTTGGCTGAACGTATCGGCCAGAAACACGATCCTGGCTTCCAGACCCTTGGAGGCATGGACCGTCATCACCCGCACGGCATTGCCGGCGGCATCCATATCGCGTTTCACGGTGCGGTTCTCGGCAATCACGCTGGTAAGGAAACCGCTGAGGCTAGCGGGGTTCTTCGGGCCATAGTCCAGCGCATCGGCCAGAAACACGTCGATCGCTTCGCCGGCATCCGGCCCGAGCCGCTTGAGCAGATCATGGCGTCCGCGATCACGCCCGAGCACGGTTGCATAGAAGCCGAAGCAATCCTTTTCGGCCGCCAAAGCGCGCCATACCTTGAGTTTCTCCGCAACGGCCCGATGCTTGGAAACGCCGGAAGATCGCAACCCCTCCCAGAGGCTGCCCATGCGTTGCGGCGCAAGGAGCATCAGGTCCTCATCGTCGAGGCCGCAAAGCGGGGATTTCAGCAGGGTCGCAAGCGTCAGGTCATCCTCCGGCAGGAGCATCACTTGCCCGAGAGCGATCAGGTCCATCACCGCGATATGGTCCGTGAGCGTCAGCCGATCCGCGCCAGCGACGGGGACATGCTCCTGTTTCAGCGCCTTGATGACGGCTTCAAAGAAGGCGTTGCGCCGCCGCACCAGGATCATTATATCGCCCGGCGTTATCGGCTTGCCATCATCCTCAAAAACGGCCGCCTGCTTCCGCCAGAAGGCGATACGCCCAGCGATGCGCTTTGCCAGCCTGACTTCAGGCGACCATTCCACCGGAACGTCGATACCTTTGTCCGAGAAGGATTCTTCAACTTTTTCGGCCACTTCAGGCGGCCAAACTTCCACCAGCCCTGCTGCGTTCCGTCGCGCAGTGTCGTGAACGGTCGGCACGTCGTCGGCGGAAAGTCCCTTGCGACGGGCGGGATCGGCGAAAACCACGTCTACCGCACCAAGAACGTCCTGTGCCGAGCGGAAAGACATCTTCAGTTCAACGGCCGAGAAACCGCTACCGATGTCAGTGACTGCCTTTTGGAAATGGGCGCGGGCAGCACCGAATTCACGCGGATCGGCTCCTTGGAAACTGTAGATCGACTGCTTCTCGTCGCCGACCGCAAAGACCGAACGGTTGCGGCGATTGGCAGTCTCGCCAGCGAAGAAATCGGCAGTCAACGCCTTCAGGATCGTCCATTGCGCCGGGCTGGTATCCTGCGCTTCGTCGACCAGCAGGTGGTCGATGCCGCCGTCGAGCTTGAACAGCACCCACGCGGATTCGGCGCGTTCCAGCAAAGTCGCGGTGCGTTCGATCAGGTCGTCGAAATCCAGCAGGGCGCGGCGCAGTTTTTTCAACCGCAGGCGTTCGGATACGTCCTGCGCGATAAGCAGCAGCGCTTCGGTGCGCTCGGCGGCGGCGGCGGCCCGCCTTCGGTCAAGGAGAGCCAAAACGCGACCCTGCTCATTTGTCAACTGATCGACAAGGCCTGGAGCGGCGGTCGCCACCGCCTTGGTCACAAGCCGCGAGCGTGGCTCCATGCTTTGGGTGAGAAAAAAGGCTCGATAGGCATCGGCCTTTGCATCAGACTCACTTCGCGCGATTGCTGCCGAAAGGCGACCAGCGGCGTCTTGGTCGCTTTTGCTGGAGCTTGTCTTCAAAATTGCGATTATATCGGGCCATTCGTCCGGTGAGATGCCGTCCATAATCGTCTGCCGGTCGATCGTCTCGACTGTTTCGGCCACACCAAGGCCGAGGCGTGCGCGGATATCGGCAATATGGCCCTGCCTGCCGGCAACGGACGGAAGAAGCGAGGCAAGGCCATCGAGCCCGACATCCTGCGCCACCCTTGAAAGCGCTGCAGCCATCGCGATGCTCCCACCATCAAGAGCGAGGCGCAGCGTTTCCTCAATGGCCTCCGCCAATAAAGCCTGCGCTTCGGTCTCCTCAATGACCGAGAAGTTTGCCGGCACGTTGGCTTCCAGCGGAAAGACATGCAGCAATTGCTCGCAGAAGGCATGGATCGTCTGGATACGCAGGCCGCCGGGCGTTTCCACGGCTTCCGCGAAGAGGCGACGCGCCTTGGCAAGGCGAGCCGGCTGGCCGTCATCCTCGGTAATCTTGCGGATGCTGGCCGCAAGTTCCGCATCCGGCAGCGCGACCCAGGCAGCGAGTTCCGCAAAAATGCGGTTCTGCATGTTGGCGGCGGCGGCCTTGGTATAGGTCAAGCAGAGGATGCGCGAGGGCTCGACGCCATCGAGCAGCAGGCGGATGACGCGGCGGGTCAGGACAAAGGTCTTGCCGGAGCCGGCATTGGCCGAAACCCAGACTGATTTCGACGAATCGATCGCCGTCGCCTGCGCGGCGAGCGTCTCGGGCGATAGGAGAAAATCGCCGCCAGCGCTCACCCCTCGCCCTCCATGGCCTCGGAATCGCTTTCTCCGCCTGTTTCCGACCATTCCCGGACACGGGCGAGGTGATCATACTCGCCGGCCTCGTTGCGCTTCCTGGGCCGGATGCGTGAGCGGTAGCCTGTATCGGACTTCCGGTAGCGATTGAGCTCCTTCGTCAGTTGCGCGAAATGCCTCTCGACCAGATCGGCCAGGCTTTCGTCCTTTGGGCTGATCGCCCGCTCGGCGCCGCCTGCCCCAGTGCCGGAAAGGCGGAGATAGGTCAGCGCACTGACACTTGCCTTCGCCTGAAACTCCTTGAACGCGCCGCGCTCGACCATCGCGGCCTCGAGCGTGAGCTGCGGCGCAAAGCCTTTCAGGACCTCATTGACGCCGGGCGGCATACCCGTCTTGTAGTCGAGGATCGCCAAGGTGCCGTCAGTCAGCTCGTCAATGCGATCGGCGCGCCCGCTGAGCGTGAAGTTGCTGCCATCGGTCAGGTCGATCGGCAGCTTCCCGGCAATCTCGACGAGGCTGCGTGCGATGAAAGGCCGACGCTCGGCGTCATCCGCGATAAACCATTCGGCCATGCGCAAAAACCGCGGCCACCAGAAGGCGGCGATCTCGCTTTCGCCCATCAGTGGCGCGAAAACTGTCTCGCCATGGGCGACAAGCTTCGCGAGACGGTCTTCCAGTTTCTCCGGAACCGGCTCGGCCAGAAAATCCCCGAGCGCCTGATGGATCAGATCGCCACGATCACGCGCTCCCAAAGCGGTGGTGACGGGATCGAGCGGCGACAATTTCAGGATATCGCGAGCATAAATTGCGTAGGGGTCGCGATACAGGGTCTCTACGGCCGTGACCGAAAGGCGGGCGGGCCGCATTTCCACGGGAGGCTTGGGCTCGGGTCGCTGCGCCGCAATGACCGTGGCGGCATCCGGTTGATCGATATTGCGCGCCCAATTCAACGGTTCGGCGCCGCGAAGACCAACCTTCTTCCACTCGTCTCCAATGAAAGCCGAGAGACGCCGGATGAAGCGGGAGGCGACGGTCGGCGCACCGTCCGCGCGCTCTGATCGCGTCAGGAAAACCCTCGGCGCGCCCAAGGCCTGGCTGAAATCATGCGCGGTCTGGCCTATGCGCCGCTCCGGCGGATCAAGACCGAGCGACATGCGCATCGGCCGGTTGAGGAAGGCGTCGCTGCGGGCGACGGGCGGCCAACTGCCCTCGTTCAGCGAGCCGAGGATCATCGTATCGAACGGCAGCAGGCGGGCTTCGAGCAGGCCCAGAATATGCAGTCGAGGATGTCCGTCGGTTCCCGGCGGCACGGTGACATCGCGCAGCAGCAGGTCGAGCATGGAGCCAAGCTCGTCGCGACGCGGCGACAGTTCGACATCCTGCGTCGAGGCCAGTTCATCGAGCCGGTCGAGCAAGGCGATGCCGTCGCGACGTTCGAGCAGTGGCCCGGCGCCCGTGCCGGTTTCGGATAGCGCCAGCAGCGTGTCCCGAAGCGCCGCGAACAGGGTAGATATTCCGATCGGCTCGCGTTCGGGCAGCGCGCAAAGCGGCTCAAACGCTACGCTCAATTTTTCGAGAAGCACGCCGGCCAGTTCCAGCTCATCTGCGGTTATCCGCTTCACCGGCGCTGGCGCATGAACCTCCAGGATATGGTCACCCGCCCCTTCAAGCGCGATACGCAGGCCAGCAAGGCCTGGCGATACGCGCACGCCGCGAAGCGCACCCAGTTCCAGCGCAACGGAGGCGCGTTTTACTTCCTCGCGGGGCCAGCCGAGCAAGGTGTCAATATGATTCAGCAGTTCGAGTAGCGGCTGCGGCGCAAAGCCCTGCTGCCAGACAGCCGCCGCGAGCCGAGCGAAGGTGCCGGCCGGCGTATCGGCCAGCACGCAGCCGGCGCTATCCTCGACTCGGATATCCCAGCGCTCCAACTCGGCCGCGACGCGACGCGCGAGTTTCCTGTCCGGCGTGATCAGCGCGGCGGTGTGGTCTGGCTGCTCGACCGCCTGGCGCAGCAGGATCGCGATGGTCAGCGCCTCCTCGTGCTCTTCCACCGTTTCGATCAGCGCCACATCCTGTAACGCCGCCGAGAGGCTGGCGTCATCAAAGGCTTTTCGCGTTTCGATCCAGTGATCCGTGGTCTCGGCCGGGCGCAGGGCTTCGGAAACAAGGCGTTGCCGGTCGGCGAGCGCCGCTTCCGGCATGCCAAGCTGGTGTACCTCTTCACGAGTAACGCTGATGCGCTCCAACAGCCGCTTCATGGCGGCCTGCGGATGGCCGGCTCGTGAAGCCTCGGGGGGCTCGGCCGAAGCGATGCCGACCGAGCGCCAGCCCGCGGCATCAAGCTGGAGGTCGAGGCCGGGCAGAACGACCGCGCCGGCAGGCAATCCGGCGATCGTGCGGATCAGCCTGGCGGTCGCAGGAATCGAGCCGGTCGAACCGGCGACGATCACCGGCGTCGAAGGCGGAGAAGCTTCGAGCCGGGCGATTTCCATCTGCAAAAGCCGGTTCTGGCGTTCGGCCGGTTCCAGCAATCCTCTATCGGCGAGATAGCCCGGCCAGGCCTGGCTGACGATCTTCAGGAAATCCGTCGTGAACTGCCAATAAAGATCATGGTCAGGCGCGAGCCGACTGAATGCTTCCCAGCCGACACCGTTGAGCAAGGCTTCATCGATCAGACCGGCCAGATCTCCTGCAAGCCCAAGAGCATCGGTCAGCGAGGCGCCGACGACGAAACTTTCGCGCTCCGCGCC